>CDZO01006401.1_pt1 | contig 33060 bp, 36 predicted proteins | sample 480641 | NCBI WGS metagenome assembly CDZO01 (sample SAMEA3182088, study PRJEB8094) | gut metagenome | biome: human; feature: gut; material: Stool; isolation source: human stools | place: Canada | collected 2013-02-05
ACGGTGAAACAACCTTACAATACTACGATTTACAACACGGCGCTTTATATGAGATTGAGCCGGGACGATGAACTGCAAGGAGAAAGCGGGAGTATTCAGACACAACGCATGATGCTCCGGCAATATGCCGCCGAGCATAGCCTGAATGTCATAGATGAATATATCGACGATGGATGGTCTGGAACGAACTTTGACAGGCCGGATTTTCAGAGAATGATTGATGACATTGAGGACGGGAAAATCAACTGCGTTGTTACGAAGGATTTATCCCGCTTAGGCAGAAACTACATTCTGACCGGCCAGTACACGGAAATCTACTTTCCCAGCAAAGGCGTCCGCTATATCGCTGTCAATGACAATGTGGACACCATCAACGGAGAGAATGAGCTTGCCCCATTCCTCAACATTCTGAATGAAATGCACGCCCGCCAGACCAGCAAAAAGGTAAAGGCGGCCATGCGGACACGGTTCGCAAATGGCGCACACTATGGAGCCTATGCTCCGCTTGGCTATGTCAAAGACCCAGATAAGAAAGGCCATCTTCTGATTGACCCGGAAACAAGGTGGATTATCGAAAAGATTTTTGACCTTGCCGTTCATGGCCGGGGAGCCGCCAGCATTACACGGATTTTGGTCGAAGAAAAAGTACCTACTCCCGGCTGGCTGAATTTCCAGAGATACGGCACTTTCGCAAATATCTATGCCGGAGCGCCGGAGGAAAAAGCCTATGCGTGGACGATAGCGCAGGTGAAAAGTATTCTGAAAGAGGAAACCTATATCGGACACAGCGTCCACAATAAGCAGACCAATATTTCATTCAAAAACAAGAAGAAAGTACGCAAGCCAAAAGAGGAATGGTATCGTGTGGAGAACACCCACGAAGCGATTATTTCCGAAGATGTGTTCCGTCAAGTACAGGAGCAGATTTGCAACAGGCGCAGACGGCAGAAGAACGGCACAACACAGATATTTTCCGGGCTGGTAAAATGTGCGGACTGCGGCTGGTCGCTGGCCTATGGTATGAACAGCCAGAACAAAAATCCCTATGCCCACTACCATTGTAGCAAGTACGGGCAAGGATTGCACCAGTGTTCCATGCACTATATCCGCTATGATGTGCTTTACGCCTATGTCCTTTCCCGTCTGCAATACTGGTCTGTGCTGGCACAGCAGGATGGGGACAAACTTCTGAAACGGCTACTTAACGCCAGCGACAAGGAACGCAATACTGCAAGGAAGCGGCAGACAGCCGAACTGAAAAAGGCGGAAAAGCGCAAAGCAGAAGTAGACACCCTGTTTGCAAAAATGTATGAGGACTGGTCTGCCGGACGCATTACAGAATACAATTTCAATATGCTGTCCGAAAAGTATCAGGGCGAACAGCGAGAATTGGACGCAAAAATTGAACGGCTTCACGAAGCGATGGAGGTCGCCGCCCAGACAGCGGTTGACGCTGAAAAGTGGATAGGTCTGATGAAACAGTATGTCAATCCCACAGAATTGACGGCTGAACTTCTGAATACGCTGATTGAAAAAATCCTTGTCCATGAAGCGGTCAAAAGTGAGGACGGAAGCCGGGAACAGGAAGTGGAAATCTTCTACCGCTTTATCGGCAAAATCGAATGACACATCTTGAGATACCCAACAATATCTTTAACTAAGGGAAACGGGCAAGGGATATCCTTCCATCGACAGCCTTAAGCAGCTCTCGAATCTCTTTCATGTCAGCATCGATGATCTGATTTCGGATGAGGACGTGGAGAGCAAGAGGGTGCTGGACGATCAGCGCGCAAGGATGTTTTATTGGATCGCCATTGGCTTCCTGGCTCTGACGCTGGCGGCTTCGTTGATTGCGTACTTCGCCCATGTGCGCTGGGTCAGCATTTTGTCCATGATCGGGATGGTCGGTTATGTCGCCTGCGCCTTCCTCGCCAAGCCAAGGTATAAGAAAGTTGACGCGAAGAAATACATTGTGACCTATATCTTATCAAGGGTGGTTATTCTTGCCATAGTGGTTGGAACGATCATCTATACGATTGTGACCATGCAATGAGGTACATACATGACTTTAGAAACAGCAAGGCTTATTCTGCGTTCCTGGACCGAGGAGGATGCGGAGGATTTATACAGGTACGCCAGTGACCCCGCTGTAGGTCCTATCGCTGGGTGGCCTGTGCATACCAGTGTGGAGAACAGCAGACAGATCATCCGTGACGTGCTTTCAGCGCCTGGGACTTATGCAGTTGTGCTAAAGGAGACGGGTCATGCCGTGGGCAGCATAGGACTGATGGTCGGAAAGGCGAGCCATCTTGGATTGCCTGACACAGAGGCAGAGGTCGGCTACTGGATCGGACAGCCGTTCTGGGGACAGGGGCTGATGCCTGAGGCTGTGAACGAGCTGATTCGGTATGCGTTTGATGAACTGGGACTCACAGCAATCTGGGCTGGCTACTTTGATGGAAACACAAAGTCAAAGCGTGTTCAGGAAAAGTGCGGAATGGAGTACCACCATACTTCCGAGAACGTCCATTGCTCTATGCTGGACGAAGTACGGACGGAGCACGTCACCTGCCTGACGAAAGAGAAGTGGCAGGGGGAAGACAAACAATCCCGGTGCAGGGCTTCCGGGGCCACGTGGAATTCCAGGGCGGTACGATGAAGGACTGGGGAAAGAAGTAGCCATGAGGAGCAGAGCCATGAACAGTTTACAGAAAAGGTCTGTACTTGCCTTACTGGTTTTGTTTATACTTGTCCTTTCCGGCTGTAGCGCAAAAGAGCCCGTGAGTACAAATACGGATAAAATGTCCTATACGCAGATATCGCAGGATGAAGCCAAAGACATGATGACGAAGGATGACGGACACATCGTTGTCGATGTCCGGCGGCAGGACGAATATGATGCCGGGCATATCCCCGGCGCGATCCTGATTCCTAATGAAAGCATCGGATGTGATCCCCCGGAGGCACTTCCCGATTATGACCAGATCATCCTGATCTACTGCCGCAGCGGGAACCGCAGCAAGCAGGCAGCGGAGAAATTGGCGGCCATGGGATATACGAATATCTACGAGTTCGGCGGCATCAATACCTGGACGGGGGAGATCGTAACGAGCGAGGAAGAAATGAGGCAAAAAGTGATCATCCGGATAGCGTCCAACCCGACGACCGGCTTCTCTTGGGAAATAGAACAGGATAAGGAACTTCTGGATATCCAGGATGAGTATATTGCCGATCCGCAGGATAAACCCGTGACCGGAGCAGGCGGCGTGCAGGTCTTTGCTATGACCCCGGTTGCTGCCGGCACAGTACAGGTGACATTCACCTATACCCGTTCATGGGAGACAAGCGATGCCGACCCGGCATTTACGTGTGTATTCGAGATCGATGATGAAATGCAGATCACGATGGCTGACAGCGACACAGCCCATGTCGAGGGCACCAGATATATGCCTGAGATAGAAGTCAGGTAAACCATCAGTCGATTGTGAATCTCTCCCCTGGATGATATCTTTGTACGCGGGAGGTGAATACAAGTGAAACAATCGACACTCGGTTCCTGTATCCGCTCCCTGCGGGTACATAATCAGATGACACAGACGCAGCTGGCAGACCAGCTGGGCGTTACAGATAAAGCAGTTTCCAAGTGGGAGCGTGATCTTTCTTATCCGGATATTGCACTGTTTCCGAAGCTGGCGGACGTACTGGGCGTAACGGTAAATGACCTTCTCCGGGAATGCGGCGAGGAATGCCGCCCTTCAAAGCTTTTGCAGGCCTTTGAGATGTCGCGTGATGTCCGTGCGCCGCTGCATGTAATTCTCGGCTTCACGGAGATTGCCATGCAGAACCGTCAGGATCCCGACACGGTAATGCATTACCTTGAGGGAATCAAGGCCTCCGGGGAATATCTGATGTCGCTGCTGGATCGCGTATTGCAGGGAGGCTGCTGCCCGGCGGACGGAAACTGCCGCGAGGGCAATCTGAAGGCTTCGGAGCCTTGGGAACAGCAGTTTCTGGATTTAATGAGCTCTCTGGAGGAACGGCGCAGGAGTTTCGACTTTTCCGACAGGCGCATTTTGATAGCAGATGATATGGAAATCAACCGGGAGATCGCCACGAAGGTTCTGGAAAAGACTGGCGCAATAACGGAAACCGCAGAAGACGGTCTTATCTGCCTGCAAAAGATCAAAGAGCATCCGGCAGGCTATTATGACTTGATCCTCATGGATCTTATCATGCCGAACATGGACGGTCTGGAAGCGACCAGGAAAATTCGCAAGCTTGATGATCCACAGAAAGCGGAGGTTCCGATTATTGCCATGACGTCAAATGTATCTGACAGGGATCGCCTTGCGGCGCGGGACGCAGGAATGAATTCCTTTGCTGAAAAGCCGATTTTTGTAGAAAAGCTGTTTGCCGAAATGGACAGATTCCTGACAACAGCAGAATAAAAAGGTTTCCGGCCTTCTCGGAACCGGAATGCCAAAGAAAAGCCCGATGGAAGGTTCAAATGCCATCTGTGACAGGGAAAAACCCTGCCGCAGGTGGCATTTTTGCGCGTTAGGGATGTTTTACACCTGTGCTGCTCGTGTTGCGGACAGACACGAACAGAGTTAGGCGCATACAGGCGTTGCTCGTACAGATCATCAGAGCGCATGGAGGCAGCTGGGCGGGCAACGGAACCTTCTTCTGTATCCGGTATGTTACCTGTGCCGAATACAGAAGGAGGTTTGTTGCATGTTTCAAAATTCTTTTTTTCGCAAATGTACCTTTCAAAGGTATGTCCGCAAGTTACACCATGTGGGCATTATCAGGGGCTGTCCATATAATACAATCATAAAACTGTCGGAAGGAGGTGGTGCCCAATGAAACCAAAATTTACGGAAGAAGAATTGAAGCAGATTGGCCACCGCATCCAGAGACAGAGGATCGCCAACAAGATGACACAGGATCAGCTGTCGGAAATCTGTAACTGCTCCACGAAGCATATCGGGGATGTGGAGAGGGGCAACATCGGGGCTTCATTCCCGCTGATGGTGAAGATCGGCAAGGCTCTTGGAACCGGCGTTGACTATTATCTCGCAGACAGCTCAGACCAATATTCCAGCATCATTCTCGACATAGAGCTTTCCGAAATCATGGATGGCTGCAGCGCCGAGACAAAGCTTGCAATCAGGGATACCGCAAAGCGGCTGGTGCTGTATGAAAAGGAGCTTCGCAAAAAACTAGAAAAAGAGAAATAGAAGCCGCCATTTATAAAGTGAATACCGATCAACGGAATGAAGAACTATCGGAACGGTGAAATATCATTTGCCCTGGTAGTCGTAGAATAAGCGTCCGCAGAATTACCAGGATAATGAATCAGGGTATTTCTGCGGTTTTTCTTTAGTAGTAGCACTATCAACAGCGCCGACATGAGTGAGAGGAGGTTCAAGGTTATGTTGAAGAAATTGTTTTCGCAGCTGCAGAGTCAAAAAGCACCTTCAGAAGAGCTGGCCGCGGGCTTCCGCACAATATCGGAGGCGGAATGGCACGAGTACTCATTCCTGAAGCTGCTGTCAGAGAAAATCTTTGAGACAGAAGCGGATCTGCATAACGAAGAGGATTCGCTGACGATCGCAACGCGCGTTATGAGAACTGCATGTGAGTTTTACGATGCGGACTGGTGCGGCATCCTGATTGCCGACCTGCAGACACAGGCTTTTAAGCCGGAAATCTGGTACGAAGTTGGACTGGGGCCGATGAAGGAGACCCTGTTTAACGACATCGAGTTTACCGAGGAATTTGCCACCTGGGCGGAGCATCTGATTGCGCAGAAGCCGCTGATCATTCCGGACGCGGAGGAAATCAAAGAAAGCAGCCCGATGGAGTATGCGGCATATCAGAGGCTGGATGCCCGGTCGATCATGGGCGTGCCATTTGGCCAGCACCCGCTGGGCTTCATGGTCATCCGGAACATGAACCGCTATTGTGACCGCCCTGAGCCGCTGCAGCTTGCCTGCTTTGTAGCGATGATGATGCTGGAACAGGTGCGCCGCAGCAGGGCGGAGAAGCTGACGCACATGCACGAGGAAAATGACGGGAAGTTCCACCTCCGCTATAACATCCTCGGACGGCATAACATCGTGGTCAACGGCCACACGGTCTACGAGCAGGATCTGGCGCACCCGAACCGCAGGGCATGGATTGTCCTTCTGTACATGGTGCTCCACCGGCATGCTGTGGATCAGCAGAAGCTGATTGCCGAAAACTGGCCGGATGACCCGGAGGATGCTGCCAAGGTCGCAAACCGGCAGGCTATCTTCCGTCTGCACAGCGACCTTGCCGCCTATCATGACATTAAGGTGGTCGATGCCCGCAACGGGAAGCTTCAATTCTCTGAGGATGTCCGGGTTACCACTGACGCCGAGGAGATGGAGGAGCTGCTTAACAGGGCAAAGCATACATCCAATGAAGATGACAGGATTGTGCTTCTGAAAAAGGCCTGCTCGCTCTACAGAGGCCGTCTGTTCGAGCAGGGCGAGGAGGATGTCGGCAGCTGGATTGCCACCTATGCCGCCCACTACAACCAGGTCTATGTCGATATCATGTCTGAGCTTTTGAACCTACTTGGCAGGCACAAGGACTACCGGTGCATCATGGATTATGCGCCGGCGGCACTGGAGATTGAACCGGGAATTCAGAACGCCTATATCTGGATCGCCATCGCGTCTGACAGCATAGGAAACAGCATGGCAAAGGATCAGTTCCTGCAAAAAGCCAAAGATGCCCTGACGGAGGAGGAATACGACAAGGTACTCCATGTGATTGAAACCATGCAGCACAGGAAGTCATCATAAGGCGAACCGGTTTAGATAGAGCACGATAAAATGGCCAAAAAGCCCTGTCACAGAAATGTAACGGCTTCTGTCACAGGATTGTCACAGCGCAGGAAAGAAAATTTTCAAGTCACAGGAATGTAACGGCCACTGTAGCAGGTCGTGTCACAGCCGCCGGGTAGAGTGTCCGATGCAAAAGCAAAATGCATCGGAAAGGAACTTTACCTGGTGACTGGAAATGGAAATTGAAAGCCAACCGGAGGCGGTTGTTTTTGCAGAAAACTGCAGAAGCAGCCGCCTCTTATTTTTTTGCCCTTTTTCAGGGCATCGGCACTACATGTGCCGCTCTCCTCCGGTTTCGGGATTTGCCAAACACACAAATTTCAAACGAAACCGGAGGATATAGAAAATGAACTTTAACGCGAAAGAATGCGGAATGAGAATCAGGAACCTGCGGATGGCTAACGGCCTGAAACAGATCGAGCTTTGTGACCAGGTGTACATGAGCGAGCGGAACCTGCGCCGGGTAGAGCGCGGCGAGACGCCGCTCACGGCGGAGTCAGCGGTCAGGCTGGCGGAGTATTTCCATGTGAGCCTGAACTACCTGATCCTCGGAGAAACGGATTCCAACAACGCTGCCAAGCGCAGAATCCTGGACGTGATCAGCGATCTTACAGACATCGCACGGGAGCTGTAAGAAGTACTTAAAGTAATATCCGGTGTAAACTGTCGGCTGCGCTGACAACTTACACCGGATGGCTTTGGATATTACTGAGACATCCGCTCTTCTATAGTTGTGATCCTAAAAAGTGAAGTGGCTCGTAAGGAAGATGAAGAAGCGCAATAGGAATCGTGATTGTTCCGATGAGAAGGGAGTGTGGCTTATTAATCACTCACTCTATAGGTGAATTCTAAGGGAGACTTACGCTTATTCTGTAATATCAATGCTGAAGCCGGATCTAAAATCAGCGATGACTACCTTCACGAATAAGAAGAAATCATATTCCGGCTGGCCTGCTTCCATGCAGCCCTAAAGCCGCTGCGTGAGCGCTTTTACAAATAACTCCGCAATTGGAGTGAACACCTGATACTTCTTCCAGATCACGTACATTTTGTTCTCAAGTACCGGAAAGAGCGGACGGAAGACCAGATCGCTTCCTGCTTCCGTGTACGCAAGGCCGTCAAAGGTCAGCATACAGCCGAGCCCCTCGCGGACGAATACAGAACCGTTAAAGAAAAGGTTTGTCGTCCCGATAAAATGGAGGGCATCGGCTTTCTGACCGCACCACCTCGGAATATCGTTTTTGATTGATTGCTCGGAACAGATCAGGTCAAGCCCTATCAGATCATCCACTGTAACAGAGGCTTTCTCTGCCAGCGGGTGGTCTTTTTTCATGAGCAGTCCCCAGGTATCGCAGCCTGGGATCTCCAGATAATTGTAGTGGGACAGATTCGGTGGCTCTACGATGACCGCCATATCTACAAGTCCTCTGTCGAGCTGCTCCGTGACGATTTCGGTACCGCCGCTTATGATGTGAAAACGCAGTCCCGGATAGGTCTTTCTGAAATCCGCGATGGCATCGGCGAAGTATTTCACGAGCTTTGATTCGGCAGCTGCGATATAGATATCACCTCCGGTGATGTCTGAAAGCGACTTGAATTCATCGGTGGTCTTATCGACCATGGCAAGGATGTCTTCGGCCCGCCTTCTCAGGAGCATGCCTTCATCCGTCAGCTTGATGCTGTAATTGCTTCGTGTGAACAGCTTTTTCCCCAGCTCCGATTCCAGATCCTTGAGCTGCTTGGAAAGCGTCGGCTGGGAAATATGCAAAGACTCAGCCGCCCTTGTGATGTTCTCCTGACGGGCGACTTCCAGAAAGTATCGTAATACCCTGATTTCCATGTCCTGTTCGTCCCTTCTCCTCATATAGATGATGAAAACATTATACGGCTTACAGAAATTACTGTCAAGAATATCTAATTATAGATACAAAGTATTGTACATTTCTAATGTGGACGATTATAATGGCTTAAGAAAGACGGAAGGGAGCGGCAGAATGGCAAAAGCGACGGACACAGAGGGTCTGATCCGGCAGAATTTGACGGATGCCGGATGCAGCGAAAATGAAACAGAGCAGTTCATGGCATTGATGCGGGAAGGCAAGGCAGATATGCTGAAGAAACTCCTCGCGGGAAAGCGCAAAGTGCTTCTGGAAGACTTAAATCGTAGCCAGCGGCAGATAGACTGCCTTGACTATTTCACCTACCGTCTCGGGAAAGAAAGCATATTATGACAGGAGGATCATCATAATGGAAAACGCAAAGCTGAATCTCACTGAAGGATGGGACAAGACGTTCCCGAAGAGCGACAAGGTCGATCACAGCAAGGTGACCTTTCATAACCGCTACGGCATCACGCTGGCAGCAGACCTTTATGTACCGAAAAACGCATCCGGCAAGCTTCCGGCCATTGCGGTTTGCGGGCCTTTCGGCGCCGTAAAGGAACAGTCTGCCGGTCTTTACGCGCAGACGATGGCAGAGCTGGGCTTTCTGACCCTTGCCTTCGATCCTTCCTTTACCGGCGAGAGCGGCGGAGAGCCGAGATATATGGCGTCTCCCGACATCAATACCGAGGACTTCCAGGCGGCAGTCGATTTTCTCTCAAACTGTGACAGTGTTGATGCCGACAAGATCGGCATCATCGGCATCTGCGGCTGGGGCGGCATGGCTCTGAATGTGGCGGCGCTCGACACCAGAATCAAGGCAACGGCTGCCATGACCATGTATGACATGACAAGGGTCAATGCCAACGGCTACTTTGACAGCGAGGACAGCGAAGAGAAGAGATACGAAAAGAAAGCCGCTATGAATGCTCTGAGGACTTCCGAGTACGCATCCGGCGTCTACTCAAGAGCAGGCGGCTGCGTGGAGATTCCCGTGCCGGAGGATATGCCCTTCTTCGTGAAGGACTACAGCGACTATTACAAGACAGAGAGAGGCTATCATGTGAGAAGCCTGAACTCCAATGAAGGCTGGAATACCATCGGCTGCATAAGTTTTATGAATCAGCCGATCCTGAAGTATTCCAATGAGATCAGAAACGCTGTTTTGATCGTACACGGCGAGAAGGCGCACAGCTGCTACTTCTCAAAGGATGCGTATGCCGCCATGATAAAGGACAATAAATACACGGATAACAAGGAACTCATGATTATTCCGGGTGCCGTTCACACCGATCTCTACGACGGCGGACCGGATCATAACAGGATCCCGTGGGATAAGCTCGAAGCATTTTTCAAAAAGTATCTGTAAGCAAAGAAAGGAGCTGCCTGTATGGAATATGTTACATTAAATAACGGCGTAAAAATGCCGATGCTGGGGTACGGTGTTTTCCAGATCCCCGAAGAAGAGACGAAGCGATGCGTTCTGGATGCTATAAGCTGCGGCTATCGCCTGCTGGATACCGCGCAGGCATATGCTAATGAGAGCGCGGTGGGCGACGCGATAAAGGAAAGCGGTATCGCAAGAGAAGAATTCTTTCTGACCACGAAGGTTTGGATCTCCAATGCGGGTTACGAAAAGGCAAAGGCGTCCATTGAGGAATCCCTCAACAAGCTTAAAACGGACTATATCGACCTCATGCTGATCCATCAGCCGTTCGGCGATTATTACGGTACCTACCGCGCTATGGAGGACGCGCTGAAAGAAGGAAAGCTTCGCGCTATCGGCGTATCCAATTTCTATCCTGATCGTTTTATCGATCTTGCGGCTTTTTCGAAGATTAAGCCCACCGTCAATCAGGTGGAGACCCACGTATTCTGGCAGCAGGAGACGGCACGTAAATATCTTGCGGAGTATGGCACGCAGATCGAATCATGGGGCCCGTTTGCAGAAGGAAAGAACGATCTCTTCAGGCATCCTCTGCTCACGGAGATCGGAAAAAAGTACGGAAAATCTGCCGGGCAGACGGCGCTCCGTTTCCTGATCCAGATCGGGACGGTCGTCATTCCGAAATCCACGCATATCGAGCGTATGAAGGAAAACTTTGACGTATTTGACTTTGCCTTAAGCGATGAGGATATTTCAAGGATCAGGGAGCTTGACGGCGGAAAGAGCATCTTTATCGATCATCAAGATCCCGAAACGGCAAAGTGGTTTACCTCCATGGGTTGAGCAGAGATGCTTGAGCGATAATGGATTATCAGGAATTTGCCGCAATGATGGAGCGGCAGGAACCGATCAAAGGAGGCTCCGAGGCGATGCTGCTTTCTGCATATACGTCGCAGGAAGCACTGAAGATCACTATGGAGCTGAACAGCAGTTATCACGAGCCGGAAGAAGTTCGGGTTTTATTCTCCAAACTGATCGGGCAGCCGGTCAGCGAGAACTTCGGGCTATTCCCACCGTTCTACACAGATTTCGGAAAAAACATCCACATCGGCGAGAACGTGTTCATCAACTCCGGCGTGACGATGCAGGATCAGGGCGGTATCTGGATCGGAGACAATTGCCTGATCGGGCATCACGTTATGTTTGCCACGCTGAATCACGGTCTTGCCGTTTCGGACAGAGCGACGCTGTACCCCAAGCCCATTCGCGTTGAAAACAACGTCTGGATCGGCGCGAACGCCGTGATCCTGCAGGGTGTGACTATTGGCGAAGGCGCGGTCATTGCAGCCGGAGCGGTCGTGACCAAGGATGTTCCGGCCCACTGCATCGCTGCCGGAGTCCCGGCAAAACCGGTCAGGACTATTGAGTGATAATGAAAGCATATAGAATTATGAAAAAACCAGTCGCATTGTTTCTTCTGCTCGTTTTATCACTGTATATTCTTGCCGGATGCGGGGGCCGTTCGAATGAGCCGGAAGCATCCTCCTCTATTTCTGAAGACATTACGGAGTCTCAGAATTCAGAGCCGGCGGCAAATGATTCTGAGGAAAACACGGGCATCATATCAGAGACGGAAACAGTGCTGCAGGAAATGGAAATCGATATGAAAGACAGCAATCAAATCAAAATCAGTCTGGGTGATGCGGAATTCACCGTTACGCTGGAAAACAACGAATCCGCGCAGGCATTGAAAGAAATGCTTACGAATGGAGCGATCACGCTCAGCTGCTCAAACTATGGTGGTTTTGAAAAGGTCTGCAGGCTAGGCGTAACGCTGCCAAGCAATGATACGCAGATCACGACGACAGTCGGTGACGTAATGCTTTACAGCAGCAATCAGATCGTGATCTTCTACGCTTCCAATTCGTGGGCATATACAAGGCTCGGCAGAGTGGATGAGGAATACATTGACCGGCTGGAAGAGATTCTGAGCGGCAATGATACGGAGATCACGCTCAGTCTGATGCAATAAACAGAAAGGCAAGATGAAGCATGGAAGCTAAAATGTTAGAGGGCAAGGTTGCCCTGATCGTCGGTGCAAGCTATGGCATGGGAACGGCGATGGCCGAGCTGTTCGCTGCGGAAGGCGCAAAGCTCGTGATTACGGCTCGCGGCGAAGATAAGCTGCAGGAGGTCGTGGAGAAGATCCGTGCGAACGGCGGCGAGGTCGTCGGTGTCGCGGCTGACGTGACCTCTGCAGAAGACACGGAAAAAGTATTCAAGACCGTTCTCGATACCTACGGCACACTGGATATCCTGCTCCACAATGCCGGTATCGGTGAGCAGAAGATGCTGGATGAGACGGATGACGACTGGATGCAGTTCGTCATGGATACGAATCTGAAAGCGCCAATGCGGTACACAAGGGAGGCGTTGAAGATCATGCTCCCAAAGAAGAGTGGCTCTATCGTGCTTGTATCCTCGGTCAACGGAACCAGACCGTTCTGCGGAGCCACCTATACCACCACAAAGGGCGGCCTGAACACCTTTGTACTGAATACCGCCATGAGACTTGTCGGTTCCGGGATCAATATCAATGCGATCGCACCCGGCGCGACTGTGACGCCTGCGCATCTTGCCAACAAAGCGGGTGAGCAGCCGGGAGGCAATAAGTTGCTGGAATACACCGGACACTATGTATACTTTCCCGGCCCGGAATGCGATCCGATGGATCAGGCCTATGGCTGCCTGTATCTGGCGAGTAAAATGGGACATGCGGTAACCGGGCAGGTTCTGCAAATCTGTAATGGAGCGTTCCTGTAATGAAAATACTGGTACTTTCAGCCGGTGGGAATCCCGGTACAAATACGGATCAGGTCGCTGATGCCTTTATCAAAGGCGCTGCTGAATCAGGGCACAATGTGTCGAAAGTGAATCTGGGTAAGCTTGAGATCAGTGACTGCCGGGGCTGCGGAGCCTGTCAGAAAAACGGGAATCGCTGCGTCGTGCAGGATGATATGCAGTCTCTTTACGAAAAATTCAAAGAATGTGATGCTTTCGTCATGGCGTCTCCGCTGTATTTCTGGAGCATTACAGGGAGACTCAAATGCTTTCTGGACAGGCTCTATGCCATCAGCACGGAGGACAAATACCCGGAAAAGAAAACGGCACTTCTCATGACCTCCGGAGATGACCGGACATGGACTTTTGATCATGTTGTTTCCTTCTACCATGTCATTACGCAGATCTACGGCGGGCACGATCTCGGAACCTGTCTGATCGGCGGCTGCACGGGCTGTGAAGGCAACAGAAAACTGCCGGATGGTGCATTGGACAAAGCGTATCAGTTTGGGAAAAGCATAAAATCGGAGGAAGGTAAATGAGCAGACCGTATATTATCTGCCATATGATGGCGTCGTTGGATGGCAGAATCGACTGCGCGATGACCGCCAAGCTTCCGGGTGTAGATGAGTACTATCAAACACTCTCGGCGCTAAACGTACCGACGACACTCAGTGGTAAAGTAACTGCACAAATGGAGCTGACCGAAGAGGCGGCACCGTTATTCGATAATGACAGGCCAATCGGCAAAGCTGCATTTTCCAAGGCGCAGGATGCGGAAGGCTACAGCGTAGTAGTCGACACAAAAGGTACTCTCGGCTGGGCAGGCAATATCGTGGACGATAAGCCTCTAATCGTTATCACAAGCGAACAGGCGGGCAAACGGTATCTTTCGTATCTGGACGAGAGGAATATTTCGTGGATCGCCTGCGGGGGCAAACAGATCGACCTTGCCAAAGCAGTCGAAATTCTGAACAAAGAATTCGGCGTGGATCGCATGGGTATCGTTGGCGGCGGCAGTATCAACGCAGGCTTCCTGGATGCAGACCTCCTGGATGAGGTCAGTATGCTGTATGCTCCGGCGATTGACGGTCGCGGCGGAATGAAAGCGGCCTTCGACTCACTTCCGATGGACAGGGAGCCCTTCATACTGAAGCTGAAAGAAGTCCGGCAGTACGATAACGGCTGTGTCTGGATGCGATATACAACAAAAAAATAATCTGAAAGATAAACGCTCCTCTCCGTTGAAGAAAATCCGGTGGTGAGGAGCGTTGTTTTACATTGGATTAAAGATCTGGCTGTTGGCAATGTCAAAATCGAGAATGGAGGATCCCGTGACGATCTCTACGAAAAAATATATTGACACGGTGTCAGAATGGTGCTATGATATACATGGTGACACGGTGTCAGAATAGAAACGCAGATTCAAGGAGGTGCAGAAATGCCAAAGGGATCACCGGAACTGACAGCAGCCAGGAAAGAGGAAATCGTAAACGCCTGTGAGCAGCTTTATCAGACGATGAGCTTTAAGGACATCACGCTGAAAGAGATCGGAGCGGTAACATCCTTTACCCGTACCTCGATCTACAACTACTTTCAGACGAAAGAAGAGATCTTTCTGGCGCTCTACGAGAAAGAGTATGACCGCTGGAACGAGGAGCTCATAGCCATCTTCGAAGAGCATGAAACGCTCTCGGCAGAGGCTCTCGCGGATCTGCTTGCAAAGACCATCGCAAACAGGCCGGTGCTTCTGAAGCTCCTTGCCATGAACAACTACGATATGGAAGCAAACAGCCGTCCCGAGCTTCTCGCATCGTTCAAACGCGCCTATGGAGCTTCGATGCAGAACATCTGCAGGCTGCTCGGAAAGTTCTGCCCGCAGATGAGCGTGGAGGAAAAGCAGAACTTTATCTATATCTTTTTCCCGTTTATGTTCGGTATCTATCCATACACGTCTGTCACAGAAAAGCAAACGGAAGCCATGAAAGAGGCGAAGGTGGACTATGTGTTCCAATCCGTGTATGAGATCACCTATGCCTGCCTGATCCGGCTTCTCAAAACCAGGTAATACAAGAGCAAATCGAAATCAAAAAAGGAGAATACACAATGACGAATTTACCGAAGATCGCACTTGGCGCATGGGCATGGGGTAATGACGGCACCTTTGGAAACGACCTGACAGCGGAGACACTTCGCCCGATTTTTGATACGGCGATGAAGAACGGCCTGAATCTGTGGGATACAGCCTATGCCTACGGAATGGGCACTTCTGAGAGGGTACTGGCCGGATTCGTGAAGGGTCTTCCGAGAGAGTCCTATCTGATCTCGGATAAGTTCACTCCACAGTGCGCAGATGCATCCTCTCCCACGGCGATGCGGGATATGATCGAGATGCAGCTGAAGCTGATGGAACTCGACCGCTTTGATATCTACTGGATTCACAACGTATGGGATGCACCAAAGTGGACGGAGGAGCTTGCAAAATACTTCGAGGGCAGGGATGATGTGCCGTTGCTTGGCGTTTCCAACCACAATCTCACGGAGATCAAACAGGCGAATGAGATCCTGAAGAGCCACGGACTGAAGCTATCTGCGGTGCAGAACCACTACAGCCTGATCAACCGTTCCTCTGAGGAGTCCGGCATTTTGGATTACTGCAAGGAAAACGGCATCACCTTCTTTGCCTATATGGTGCTGGAGCAGGGCGCTCTCTCCGGTAAGTATGACACGAAGCATCCGATGCCGGAGGGTTCCGCACGGGCGGAGGCCTATAATCCGGTACTGGATAAGCTGGAGATTCTCAATGCCGAGCATAAAAAGCTGGCGGATAAGTATCAGGTTGGTATGGCGCAGATCCCGGTGGCGTGGGCGATTGCAAAGGGTACGCTTCCGATTATCGGTGTCACGAAGGAAAGCCATGTGGAGGATGCGGTCAAGGCGGCAAACGTAACGCTGACTGCCGAAGAGACAGAAGGGCTCGAAAAGCTGGCGGACAGCCTTGAGATCAATGCGATCCGTTTCTGGGAAAAGGAGATGAAATAAGATGAAGAAAAATATCGGAGCTACGCTGGCTTTATATCCGTCACCTGTCATTGTGGTCGGCGCGATGGTAGACGGCAAACCGAACTGGACACTGGTAGCCCATGCAGGGACGGTAGCGCACAGCCATCTGATGCTCTCCATGGTTCAGGCCCATTACACCAATAAGGGCATTCGTGAGACGAATAAGGTGTCTGTGAATGTGGTGGATGAATCCTGGCTGAAAGAGGCAGACCGGATGGGAGTGATCAGCGGCAATAAGGAAGATAAATCCGGGGCCTTCTCCTACACGATGGGAGAAAACGGGGCTCCCCTAATCGACTCCGCCAAGGTTTCCATCGAATGTGAAGTGGATGGCAATTATGAGCTGGAGCATTTTGATAACTTCATCTGTAAGATTCTTGCGGTATATGCGGATGAAGCTGTTCTGAACGAAAAAGGCAAGATCGATTACCATGTCTTTAAGCCGGTGCTGTTCGAGTTCCCGACCTATGAATACTTTGTTACCGGAGAAAAAGTCGGCAGCTGCGGAAAAATGAATTAAGCAATGATCGGAACGCCTGCGGCAAGGGTTGCTGTGGGCAGTTCCGGAATCAGGAGGAAATGAACATGAGCAAAATACTTGTAACCTGTTTTTCAGCAAGCGGTGTAACAAAAGCAGTTGCCGAAGAAATTGCCAGAGTTTCCGGCGGAGACTTTTTTGAGATCATTCCCAAGGATGTATATACAGACGCAGACCTCAACTGGATGGATAAGAAAAGCAGAAGCACGCTGGAAATGAATGATCCTTCCGCAAGGCCACAGATCGCAGGCAGCGTTGCCGACATGGCCTCCTATGATACGGTCATCATCGGATACCCGATCTGGTGGGGCGTAGCTCCCCGTATCATTGAGACCTTCCTTGAGAGCTACGATTTCAGCGGAAAGACGATCATTCCCTTCTGCACATCAGGCGGCAGCGGCCTTGGGAGAAGCGGTGAAAAGATGCATCAGAATGTAGGAAAGTCCGTCAAATGGGGCAAAGGGATGCAGATCAACCGCCCGAATGAGAGGGACATCAAAAAGCTGCTGGAGCAGGTTTGACAGGAACCGGAGGTAAACCGCTATGAAATATACAAAGCTGGGGAATACAGACATCACCATCTCCCGCGTATGCATGGGCTGCATGGGATTCGGTGATGCGGCGAACGGTCAGCACAGCTGGACGGTCGATGAAGAAACGACAAGGCAGATCATCCGGCACGGGCTGGAAAGCGGCATCAACTTCTATGATACGGCGATCGCCTATCAAGGAGGAACAAGCGAGCAGTATGTCGGCAGAGCGCTCAGAGACTTCGCAAAGCGGGATGAAGTCGTTGTGGCGACAAAGTTCCTGCCCCGTTCACAGGATGAGATCGCAAGAGGGATTTCCGGGAAGGAGCATGTGAAGAACAGTCTGGATCTGAGCCTTCAGCATTTGGGCATGGACTATGTTGATCTGTATATCTATCATATGTGGGACTGGAACACGCCGATCGAAGAATATCTGGAAGCGCTGAATGACGCTGTTAAGGCCGGAAAAGTGCGGGCGCTGGGTATTGCCAACTGCTTCGCGTGGCAGCTTGCCGAGGCGAACGCGCTCGCTGAAAAGAACGGCTGGACGCCCTTTGTATCCGTTCAGAATCATTACAACCTGATCATGCGCGAGGAAGAGCGTGAGATGAAAATCTACTGCGATGAGCACGGTATCTCCATGACGCCCTACAGCGCACTTGCCGCCGGAAGACTGTCCCGGAAGCCGGGAGAAACCTCAAAGCGTATGGAAGAGGATGCCTACGCAAAGTTTAAATATGACAGCACGGCTGCGCAGGACGCGGTGATCATCCATCGCGTGGCAGATCTGGCGGAGAAACGCGGCGTGACGATGACGGAGATCTCCATCGCGTGGCTGCTGACGAAGGTGGCGTCTCCTATCTGCGGAGCGACGAAGCTGCACCATGTAGATGCGCCGGTTGCCGCAACAGAACTGGAGCTGACGCCGGAAGAGATCAGCTATCTGGAAGAGGCCTATGTGCCGCATCCGCTGTCCGGCGTGATGGCGCAGAACAGCCCGTCAGCGAGAATGGAAACACACGTATGGAATACGAACGGCGCTTATGCCGAGAAATAAAGAAGGGACGGAATCATGGCTGAAAAAATAATTCAGACGGCAGGCCGACAGGCACTTGGAGATTTTGCGCCGGAGTTTGCCCACTATAACGACGACATTCTTTTCGGAGAAAACTGGAACAATCAGGGTATTGACCTGAAGACCCGTTGCATTATCACGATGGTGGCTCTGATGAGTCAGGGGATCACGGATTCCTCTCTGGTTTATCACCTCCAGAATGCGAAGGCGCACGGTGTGACAAAAGAGGAGTTTGCAGCCATCGTGACGCACGTCGCCTTCTACGCAGGATGGCCCAAGGCGTGGGCTGTGTTCAATCTGGCGAAGGCAAACAACATCTGGTCAGAGGCGGCAGAGGCTTTGACGGAGAAAGACCGCTACCAACAGGAAATCTTCTTCTCCATCGGCGCACCGAACGACGCCTACGCGCAGTACTTCGTCGGACAGAGCTACCTCGCACCCGTTTCGATGGAGCAGGTGATGTGCTTCAACGTGACATTCGAGCCCGGCTGCCGCAACAACTGGCATATCCATCATGCCGAAAAAGGCGGCGGTCAGATGCTGATCGGTGTCGGCGGCAAGGGCTGGTATCAGGAGGAAGGAAAACCGGCGCAGGAGATCCTTCCCGGCACGGTGATTCATATCCCGGCGAATGCGAAGCACTGGCACGGCGCACAGAAGGACAGCTGGTTCTCGCATCTTGCCTTTGAGATCGAGGGAGAGAACGCGTTCAATGAATGGTGCGAGCCTGTTTCTGAGGAGGATTACAGCAAACTATGAAAAAGAGATTATTGTCGCTGGGAATCGCAGTGCTGATGACTCTTGCACTGGCCGCGTGAGGCAGCACTTCTCCGGCAGAAAACAAGACCCCGGTTTCTACAGAACCGGAATCTGCACAGGTGCAGGATACGCAGGATACTGCTCAATCCGCAGCTGATCTACATTGCCTTTGTTAGGTTTTTGCTCTGGTTACTGGACTGATTGAAAATACTGTGATTTGAATAAGAATAATGATATCGGGACGGTCTTGCGCTATAAAGCATGAGACCGTTTTCTGCATTTTGAAACATTTATGTTTTATGGGTGCGGGAAAAATATCAGAAATACAGATTGGGAAAGCATCTCTTCGGAGGTGCTTTTTTCTTTTAAGAAGATGATATAGAGCTGATCTTACGGCCATCGCACGGGAGCTGTAAGAAAGCGGACAGAATTGGCCGGCCTGACTTTCATCCCTGTCCGACGGCGCTTCAAGGATCTGAATACAATTTAGGCATAGCAGCGGGAGCTGTTGTGAATTCGGATCTTTGACAAGTGAATACACATTCATCAGGTACATCCCCGTGCGGGCAGAAATGCCAGCCAGTTGAACCATACGCAGAGACTTCCCCTTGGGAAAGAGCGAGAACTATGCCGTTCATAAATGCAGGACCGCTTCCTGTAAGGCCATAAAACGCACGGGCACAATGGTACTTCTGTCCAGCCACAGCCCCGGGTGGAACCGGGATCACGCAATGGGGGCAGCCGCGGGAGACCCTCGCGGGGGTGAGACGCCCATGGAGCGGAAAGCATTCCGCCGCCTGATGACTTCCCGAATCACTGGGGTGTTGAGAACAAATGAGTGATACGAAGAAATAAACGTTACGCCGCAGGCGGGTACGCCTGCCTGCGGTGATACATAACGCTTTTGATGGAGAGGACAGCCAATGAAAGAACAGATTTACCGCAAGGGAGACGTATTCCTTGCAGACCTTGGCACTCCTCATGGCTCCGAACAGGGCGGCAGACGGCCGGTCGTGATCGTGCAGAACGATTACGGCTGCTTTTTTGCGCCGACCGTCACCATGGTGCCGATGACCACGATCCTGAAGAAGAAACGCCAGCGGACGCATTACATCCTGCGCCACTCGGACTTTATCCGCTATCCCTCTATGGTGGAGGCAGAGCAGGTGCATACGATCGACAAGGACAGGATTATACGGAAGCTCGGTCATCTGGACGAACGGGATATCAGCGGGATTGAGGAGGCCTTGAGGAACCACTTCGGCTTCGATATTCCCGACTGTATCGAGGCACCGTGAAAGGAGATGAAAACAGCAATGACCATTGACGAGATGAGAAATATCGATGTCCGCACGGTCCGGGCAGACCAGCTGACCGACCGCAGGGACATCGTGAACGACCAGAAGCTGCCGCAAAGGGAGCGCCTGCAGCAGTATATTCGGCAGGTGAAAAACCCTTACTGCTATATGGACGGCGGCGTGGTGGTGAAGGTCAGCTTCGCCAACACAAAGGAAACCATTGAGGACAGGCTGGAGGCATATATCCGCAGCATGTAATGTGCGGTTTGTCAAGCTTGTCGGCGGGGAGATCGACATCCTCGCCTATACATACGAAAGTTGATACTCTGGCTGCGAAAGGAGGATGGACATTATGGCAGATAAAATCTGGAACGTTGCTGCCTACTGCCGGCTGTCCCGCGATGACGGCGACAAAGCCGAAAGCAACTCCATCGGAAGCCAGAGGGATATTATTCGTGAGTTCCTGAAAGACCGCAAGGATATGGTCATCGTCAAGGAATACGTTGACGACGGCTATTCCGGCGTGAACTTCGAGCGCCCCGGCTTCAAGGACATGATGGAGGACATCCGGAAGAAGAAAATCAACTGCATCGTCTGCAAAGACCTTTCCCGGTTCGCCAGGAACTATATTGATTCCGGCAGATACCTGGAAAAGATTTTCCCCTTCATGGGTGTGCGCTTCATCGCGATTAACGACAGCTACGACAGCAACGGCGAAAAGACACAGGCGGATTCCCTGATCGTTCCCTTCAAGAACCTGATCAATGATGCCTACTGCAAGGACATTTCTATGAAGATCCGCACGCAGCTGGACATCAAAAGGAAGATGGGCGATTTTATCGGAGCGTTCGCCACTTACGGCTACCGGAAAGATCCGGATAACAAGAACCGGCTCCTGGTAGATGAAGAGGCTGCGCAGGTCGTGGAGATGATCTTCCGTTACCGGCTGCAGGGCATGAGCAATACCCGTATCGCGGCAAAGCTCAATTCCATGGGCATTCTGAGTCCGATGGAGTACAAGAAGTCCAAGGGCATGAATTACGGCTCCGGCTTCTGCACAAACGCGCAGGCAACATGGAATGCCAGCTCTGTGCAGAGGATTCTCACCAACCGCATCTATCTGGGCACACTGACCCAGCATAAGCGCGGCACACCGAATTACAAGGTGAAGAAGGAAATCTTCTATGAGGAAGATGACTGGATCACGGTGGATGAAAACCACGATCCCATCGTCAAGGAAACGGATTTTGAGACCGTGCAGAGCCTTTTGGGAAAGGATGTGCGCGTAGCCCCGGAGAAGGAAGCCAGCCATATCTTTGCCGGCTTCGTCTACTGCGGCGACTGCCTGCATTCCATGGCAAGGAAGACGGTTCCCGGCAACGGAAAGCGCTATCAGTACTTTACCTGTTCCACGCACAAGGCAAAGCAGGGCTGCAGAGCCCACAGCTTCAGCGAGAGCAAGCTGGAGAAAATCGTGTTCCAGCTGGTGCGCGACCAGATCAACATGGTCTGCGAGGTCGATGCCGTGCTGGATTATATCGCTTCTCTCCCGGAGCAGCAGCGCAAGGTCTTTGATTATGACGCGCAGCTGACCAGGCTGGAAGAGGAAATCAGGCGGTATCAGGACTTAAAGCTGAATCTGTACAGCGACATGGCGGATGGCATGATTTCCAAAGAGGAGTATCTGGAGTTTCGTGCCGGCTATGACCGGAAGATACAGGAGCGCCAGAAGGCAGTTGTGCAGATTAAAGAGGAACGCCAGCTTACCGTGGAGAACGGCGGCAGGCATTCCGAATGGATTGACCTGTTCCGGCAGTATGAGAACATCACCGAGCTTCAGAGGGCTGTAGTGGTGAACCTGATTGAGCGGATTGTCATTTATGACAGCAAGCATATCGAAGTGGTTTTCCGCTATCAGGATCAGCTAAACGAGGCAGTCCAATACATAGATCGTTATAAAGAGATACTCCCGGCGAAGGAGGCATGAAGCTATGGGAAGAAGAAAGAAAAAGACCTTCCTGGAGGAGACGCAGCCGGTACAGGCAGCGCAGGCTCCGGAGATCATGCAATGGGAGACAGCGATCTATGCGCGGCTCTCCGTGGAGAACAGCAAGAAGGATGACGGCGGCGCGTCCATCGAAGAACAGGTGGCCATCTGCCGGGAATATATCGACGAGCATCCTTACCTGCATCTGGCGGGCACATTCGTTGATAACGGCTGGACAGGCACAAACATGAAGCGTCCGCAGTTCCAGAAGATGATCGAGGAGATCAGGGAAGGCAGGATCAAGGCGATTGTCCTGAAGGATTTTTCCCGCTTTTCCCGTGACTACATTGAGGCCGGAAACCTGCTGGAGAATGTGTTTCCGTTCTTCGGAGTGCGGTTCATTTCGGTATCCGATAATTACGACAGCTTTGAGACGGACGGCTCTGCGGAAAGCCTTTTGATTCCGCTGAAGAATCTGATCAACAGCTTCTATTCGCGGGATATGTCGCGGAAGGTCTCAACGGCGGTTCACACGAAGCAGCTAGCGGCGGAGCATATCCCCAGCATGATCCCTTACGGGTATCGTAAGTCAACCACCGAGGCCTACCGCTTTGAGCCTGACCCGGAGACCTGTGATGTGGTCAGAAGGATCTTCAGGATGAAGCTAGAGGGAGCAAGCTATTCGGAGATTGCCCGTGCTCTGACAGCGGACGGCATCCCGTCCCCGGGGCATCTGCGCTGGCTGCGCGGCCAGAGCAAAGACCCGAAGTATGAGCACGCAATCTGGAACTCCCCGTGTGTGAAACAGATCTGCATGAATCCGACCTATACAGGCGACCTTGTATTCGGACGGATGCCGACTGCGCTGTATCTCGGAAAGCCGGATTATGGATATGAGTATGACGAGACCAAGTGGAGAGTTCTGAAGGATATGCACGAGCCTCTGGTAGACCGGGAGACTTTTGCCATACTGAAAGAACAGAAGGCTGAACGCAATAAAGCGTGGAATGATAAGCTTGCGGCTTCCGAAAAGAAGCGGAAGGCCAATCCTCCGCTGTTTCAGAAGATGATTTTCTGCGGCGACTGCGGCAGGCGGCTTGGCTTTCAGCGGACGACAAGGACCGATGTGAAAACCGGAACGTACTACTGCCAGAACTGGTGGCCGCATTACTGTAAGAACGGCTATCACAACATCTCGCAGGATACGGTGAAGGAAATCGTCTGGAATATCATTCAGGATCAGGTGCAGCTGTTTGCGGACTTTGAGAAGCTGGCTGCCCGCATTCAGGGCGGTGAGGAAACCAGCCGGCTGTCTGAGTATCGCGGCGAGATACAGAGCCTTTCTGTCCAGCTTAAGGGTAAGCAGGCAAAGCGGGAACGCCTCTATGAGGACTTCCGGGACGGCATCCTGACACCGGAGGAATACACCATGATGAAGCAGCGCTTCGATGAGGAATATCAGGCGCTGAACCGGGAACTGAACAGTGTACTGACGCAGCAGGCTCGGCTGAAACGCACACTTTCCAGTGAAAATCGTTGGATGAAAGCTTTCAGTATTGCCAGAGGCAGCGACAGCCTGACCCGCGAACTGCTGGAAGCTCTGGTGGAGAAGGTTCTCGTCTATGAGGATGAGGATCACAGCAAGCGCGTGGAGGTGGTCATGAAGTATTCCGAGGACTTCGAGGTTCTCTGCGCAGCTTTGGAGGAAATAAACGGAGATGTGAAGCAATGAAAAAGCTATTCCTATACATACGCCTGTCGGATGCAGACGATGATCTCTCCAGCAAGCGTGAGAGCGACAGCATAACAAACCAGCGTGCTTTGCTCTATCAGTACATCAAAAATCATGATGAGCTCCAGCTCTATGAAGCGGTCGAGTTTATCGATGACGGCTTCTCCGGCACAAATGACCGCAGGCCGTCCTTTGAGCGCATGATCGAAGCTCTGAAGAACGGAGAATCGAAGCTTGTGCTCTGCAAGGACTTCAGCCGATTCTTCCGCGACTATGTGGAGATCGGTGATTACCTGGAGAGGATTTTCCCATTCCTGGGTGTCCGCTTCATCTCCGTCAATGACGGCTATGATAGCGACGATTACAAGGGAACGACCGGCGGTATGGATGTGGTCATGCGGTATATCGTGTACTCCTATTACAGCAGGGATCTTTCCCAGAAGATCAAGACCGTCATGCGCTCCAAGAAAAGCCGGGGAGAGTATTGCGCCAGCCATGCTCCCTACGGGTATATGAAAGACCCGCAGGATAAGCATAAGCTGATCCCCGATCCAGTGGCAGCTCCGATTGTCCGGCGTATTTTCGCCTTGGCTGTAGAAGGGAAAAAGACAGGAGAAATCGCTCATATTCTGAACGATGACTGCGTTGAAACACCGGCAGCACATTTCAACAGAATGCATCCTGACAGCAAAAAACATCGAAAGCGGTCTCCCAAGCAGGATTGGACGAACTATTCTGTGCAGGCTATCATTGAACGTCTGGAATACACTGGCGCAAATGTCAGCTACCGCTGTGACTACAGGTCGATCATGAATCCTGTACATCATCAACGGAAAAAGGATGATTGGATTATCATCCCTGACTGTAATGTTCCACTTATCTCACAGGAGACATTTGAGAAGGCGCAGGAAGTCATCACACGGAATAAGGGGCGTGCTGATCCTCGCAAATTGGATTATTGCCTGCGTAGTCTGCTTTACTGCGGCGAATGCGGACGGTCATTGCAACGGCAGTCGAGGGCAAAACGCATTTACTACAAGTGCGATAAGTCCAGGTACTCCGCCGAGACCACATGTCCGCTCGGTGAAAAGTTTTACGAGGATGATTTAGAAACAGCGGTCATCGGCAGTCTGCGTCAGATGCTGGAGCTGCTTGTGGATCACGATAAACGGATTCAACAGGCAGCGGCCAAGACTAAAGGCTCTATGGACAACATGAAGCAGACGGTTCTCCGGCTGGAGAAGCAGATGAAACGCAATCAGAGCGAAAGGCTCGGCGCGTATGAGCGGTATTCTGACGGCAGGACGAGCCGTGACGAGTATCTGTCCATCCGCGATATGCTCACCGAGGAGAATGCGCAAATGCAGGGGCAGCTGACCGAGCTTCAGGAAAAGATCAGCGCACTGGAAGCAAAGACCGATCCGGAGATGGAGCTGTACGGCAGTGAGGCGAGGAACCTGCTTCAGGCAGAGAATGTGACCAATGAGATGCTGCTGTTCTTTATCTCCAGGGTGAAGGTGTACAGTGGTATGAAACTGGAGATCGAATACCGCTTCAGCGATGAGCTGATGAAAGAACTGGAGGGGCTGAAGAATGGCTGAAATAAAGGAAAAACGGCCCGACACCTCGTAAGAAATGAGGTGACGAAAGGCCTCTTATCTGCTATAATATTTACCCGTAGGAACAGGCTGTTTTGTGACTGCCAGAGGAGAATATGCAGACCAGATAATGCCGCTTCAGGTTTCACCTGAAATTAAAATATCGAGGATGTGAAGGTATGTATTCCATGGAGAGCAGACAACTGAATATGGCTGCTCATCGCTCTCCAAGGGATGCATATTTTTTTAGTCCTAACGGCGCACGAGCAAATCCACCCTATTCGTTAGATAAAAAAGATAACTCTGCGTCAAGAGAATATCCTCTTATTGCCAAGAAAAACGAGTTGGAGGATAAATTAAAAAGAATATCTAAACAGATTAGAGAGTTAAAGAAAAAGGAACAGACTGCTTCTGTAATTAGTGAAATTGCAAAGTCAGAAAAAGAAAAGAAAGCACTTGACGAGGCACTCGCAAAATGTGAAGCAGAGTTAGATGCCAACAGAATGCGCGAAGTTGTTATATCTAAAGGTCAAGATGAACTTGATTTTGTTGCCTCAATGTTGCATTATCTCAAAGTTGGAGGTATAGGAATTGTTATTCTTCCTATGTCCTGCGCGGGAAACAGTGGTACGAAATTGAGGGCAGAATTGTTAAAGCACCATACACTTTTGGCTTGTATGACTATGCCTCAAAATCTATTTTTTGACAGCCACGTTGGTACGGCAACTTGCATAATGGTTTTTAAGGCCCATATAAAACACGACGAAAACAAGTCAACATTCTTTGCTCGATGGCAGGATGATGGGTTTAAGGTGATTCCGCATAACGGCAGAAAAGATGCAGGCGGTTGGAATGCAATAAAAAGCACTTGGATTGATCAATTAGATGGAACAGCCGCACAAGATGAGTACGTGTGGTTAAAGAAAAAAATCAAAACATCTGATGAAGCACTTGCTGAAGCATATATTAAAACCGATTACAGCAAACTTTCCGATAATGATTTTGAAAAAGTGCTAAAAAAGTATTCGCTTTTTAAATATATGGATGAGCAGGGCATTTTGGAGGGATGAAATGCTAAACACCAGCGATTGGAAAGAGTTCCTATTATCTGATATATTCGATATTCGAAAAGGGAAACGACTAACAAAAGAAAATCAAACTATGGGAGATACGCCATTTATTGGTGCAACAGCAAAAAACAATGGGATAACATCGTACATTGGGCAGGAATACTTACACGAAGGAAACACGATATCATTAACATACAACGGTTCGGTTGGTGAAGCTTTCTACCAACCTAAACCATTTTGGGCATCTGATGATGTAAATGTTCTGTATCCCAAAGATTTTGTCCTTACAGAAAACATAGCATTGTTTTTCTGTGCAATTTTACGATTAGAAAAACAAATGTGGTCATATGCTCGGAAATGGAATTTGGAAAAAATGAACGATACTAGTATTCGATTGCCTGTTAATTCGTGTAATGAACCAAACTATGGAATGATCGAAACATATATGGCAGGACTTAAAGCAGATATTACCAATATACCTGATTATTTTCTCAATGAGGGATATGAAAAAGCAAGTTGGTATTTGGACAATATTGAGCAAGAAATTTTTGAATCTGAATTTGCGGGAGTTGCAGTGAAAAAAGAAATAACCCTTTCTGATAGGCGTTGGAATAAATTCATACTTGGAAATATAGTAGAAAGCGTACAAAATGGGAAATCATACAACGCTTCAGACTTAGTTTCCGCTGCCGATGGCACTGATTACGTTTCTTATGTTACGAGAACGGATAACAATAATGGCATTTCTATGTATGTGCAATCTGAAGAATATGATGGCTTGGAAAAGGCAAATGCAATAACTATTGGAGATACGACAGCTACAATCTTTTTCCAAGATCACGACTTTATTACCGGGCCTCATATTATTGTCATTCGTGCTGATTGGCTTAATGTTTACACAGCAAACTTTATTATTACACTGCTTAATCAAGAAAAATACAGATATCCCGTATTTGGCAGAGCGTTCACAAAAGATTTAATTGCTACCACGGAACTTAATCTCCCGGTCGATGATAAGGGTAATCCGGATTATCAGTTTATGGAAGACTACATAAAATCCCTGCCGTTCAGCGCAAAAATATAAGGTGGTATAATATGTGGAAGAAATTCAAATGGGATATGTTTGTTACATCTTTTATTCCGCTATGGTTGTCAATCGTTGTTATTGACATTTGGAATGTTGCTTTATTCATTATAGATAACTGGGATGGCAAGGGGAAATTTGTTGATAACCTGATGTGTGTCTTGTGCGGTAGTATCATCCAGTTAGTTAGTATTGCCATAATTGCAATTTTGGTTCTTGTCAGCATTATTGGGATTAACGCTTTTCTCAACAAAAAGTTATCTAAAGATGAAAAACATCTTCCGAAAGGCACGATTGAAAGAGCAACAAAAGCTAACAAGTTATCCTCTGAATTTTTACTCGCATACATTTTGCCAATGATAGCGTTTGATTTTAGCAATCTGCAAAATTTGGCGTTGTTTATAATCTATTTTTCGGTGTTAGCTTTTCTTTGCATTAGAAACAACAATATCTATACGAACATCCTTTTAGAATTCAAAGGATATCGTATATATACCTGCAATCTGACATGCAAAGTTATAGAAGATGATCACACCTACCACGACAGTATTGTTATCAGCAAAATAGACCTGACACAAGAAAGGTCTGCGGCTTAAACTTTGCCCAGAAAGGAGCCGTCACATGGCAATCTCAAAAATCAAACCCCGCTATGCCATCGAGGGACGCAGTATCGCTACTGTGCTGGCGGATCGCATTGACTATGACAAGAACCCGGAGAAAACAAATTGCGGTCTGCTGGTAACAGGCTACCAGTGTTCTCCCGATACTGCGTGGCAGGAATTTGTGGTCAGCAAGCAGATCTACACCGCCACCACCGGGCGCAGACGTGCCCCGGACAAAGATGTGATTTCCTATCTGCTGATGCAGTCCTTTAAGCCGGGAACCATCACGCCGGAGGACGCCAACAAACTGGGCTATAAGATCGCCATGGAGTTTACCCGCGACGAACATCAATTCATTGTGGCTACCCACATAGATAAGCACCACATTCATAATGTACGCCCGGATAGGGCAATGAGAAAAGCAGTATAAGGTACTGCCCCGTAAGATAACGCGGGAAACAACCAGCCTAACCGAAAGGCGAAAGCTGACACGGGAACACAGTACGGCTGGGAAGCGGTAAGTCACCTAAAGGCAATCGGGTGCGACTGAACCGCAATGTTAATCGGATATAAGGTATAAGTTGGATTTACTGAACGCAAGCTTCCAGTTTCTGTTATGTGCAGATGGAGGAAAATTGCCTGAAACCTCTGGTACGGAAAAGGCAAGCTATGGTTGTGGGTTTGTCGGTTATCAATCATTCCGTACAACCTGTAGGGAAACCTATGGTAACGAAGCGAAAGCGATACCGAGAATCCGAATTTACCAAGTCTCATTGCTAACCGGGGATGCCCTAACCAGGAGTGCCGCGCGAAAGGGGGAATGGAAAAGCGGCTATGGCTTTGGAAAACGCTTGTGGTGTGCAGGGATTGCCACCGCAGTATTATCCACAAAAAGTGAGTTTTGTCTGAACGAGCAGTAACAGAGTCGTATACTCCGAGAGGGGTACGTACGGTTCCCGGAGAGGGTGGCGCAAACCTATCACAGTAATGTGACAAGGCGGTGCTTCCCTACTCCACCACATCGAGTTCAACAGCACCGCCCTGGACTGCTACCACAAGTTCAACAACGTGAAGAACAGCTTCATTCCTCTGCGAAAAATCAATGACCGGATCTGCCAGGAATTTGGTCTGGACATCATTGAGGAACCCCAGGACAAAGGCAAGCACTATGCGGAATGGTCGGCTGAGAAAACGGGCAAAAGCTGGAAAGCCCGTCTGCGCCAGACCATTGATAAGGTGCTACCCAAGGTCAGAACATCTCCATGAGGCGGCGAAGCGAGCCTTTGACGCCCAAGGTGTGAGGAAGCTGCCTACGGTTAAAGTTTTGCAGGCAGAGTACACTGACCTGCTGGCAAAGAAAAAATCCGCTTATGAAGATTACAAGCGGTTGCGGAAAGAAAATCAGGAATTGCAGGCAGTCAAGTCCAACGTGGATACCCTGTTCCGTATTGAGGAAGAACAGCAGGAAAAGAAACTGGAACAACATCGTTAAGGCGTAAGTAGGTAATAATCAGTATCTGCAAATTTCCATCCACATTTGATAAGATAAGTTCAAATGATGGAGGTGATACCAATAAATACGAATGACAATGCAGTCTCAAAGGCTGACCTTTGGGCAGACCGGTTCCATGCTTTTCAGGAAAGCGGTTTATCCCGCAAAGAATGGTGTCAGCAGAATGGAATCCCACAGTCTACACTGGGTTACTGGATCCGAAAACTCCAGTCAGAAGCCTCTGAGACAGAAAGTGCTTCTGATCCGGTGTTTGCAAAGCTCCCTTCGGAACATGAACTCCATTTCAGTACAGCAGGTACAGGAACCCCTCCTGTGATGATCTGTCTCCCGGAAAATATCCGGATTGAAGTTGCTGCGGACTGTCCAGCCAGACTGTTGACTGCCCTGCTTCAGGCCTTAAAGAACTATGCTTGATTTTTCCGGAAGTACTACGGTCTATCTGGCATGTGGCTGCACGGACCTCCGGAAGAGCTACACTGGTTTAGCGGCCATCATCAAACTGAAATTCCATCTCGATCCGTACTCCCGCTGTATGTTCGCGTTCTGCAATCGCAGGCGCACATTGCTCAAGATACTTCAGTGGGACGGGTCAGGGTTTTGGATCCTGATGAAACGGCTGGACCGCGATTCCTTCCATTGGCCTGACACACCGGATGAACTGCAGAAAGTTACGCTGAAAGAGATCCATTGGCTGTGCGATGGTTTATCCCTGAACCCCAGCGGCGCATTTGAAGAACGTCACCCGAAGATCGTCATATGAGCCCGGATCCTGTCAATTCGCAAAAAGCCGAAAATTACTTTGTTTTGGGCGGATTTTCCTCCGTCCCGGAATGCGGTTTCCTATAGGAACGGAATGCTTTTTCTGGTATACTTTCTGGTAGAGATTTCAGAAAGTTGAGGCTGTGTTATGGATCCGCTTTTTACAGAGGAACAACTGAACAAGATGAGCAGGGAGGATATCATCTCCCTGATGAAAACCATGCGGGAGCATTATCAGAAACAGGAAACAAAGATCCAGATCCTCGAAGAAAAAACAAAGGAACTGGAATTCCTGAACGCGATGCTTTCTGACCGTCTGACTCTTGCGCAGCGGAAACAGTTTGGCCCATCCAGCGAAAAATACGCGGATGGCTATACGCAGCTGAACCTTTTTAACGAGGCAGAGCAGGAAGCAGATCCTGATGCGCCGGAGCCGGAAATGGAGGAGATCCATCCGTCTTCCTATAAAAGAAAGAAACGTTCCGGCAAAAAGGAGGAAGATCTTTCCGCCTTTGAGACAACGGAAGTAATTGAGTATAAGCTGACCGGCGCGGACCGAAACTGTCCGGACTGCAATACTAAATATAAAGTCGTGACAAAAGAGACGGTGAAGCGCCTGAAGTTTGTCCCTGCGCGGTTTGAAGTGGCGGAGGAGGTCACCTATGTTTACAGCTGCCCGAAATGCGGGGCGATGAAACGTCCGGAAAAGGCGCCTTCCCTTCTCAAAGGCAGTGTGGCAACACCATCCCTGGTGGCAGGCATCATGAACGCAAAGTATGTGGGCGGCATGCCCCTTGCGCGTCAGGAACGGGAATTCGCCCGTTACGACCTGAACCTTTCCACAAAGACCATGGCGAATTGGATCATCCAGTGTGCGGACCGGTATCTGCAGCCGCTTTATGAACTGATGAAGGAAGAATTCCTCCGGAGCCGGTACGCTCATGGGGATGAAACCCGTGTTCAGGTAATTGATGAGCCGGAACAGAAAGGTTCCACCCAGAACTGGATGTGGGTCTATCTCACTGATGAATACAGCGGCTCACCCCGGATGGTCCTCTTCCAATACGAAAGAACCCGGGCCGGATATCATCCGGTGGAATTCCTTGGGGATCAGTTCCAGGGATATTTCACCTGCGATGGATACCAGGCATACCACAGCCTTCCGGAAAGGATCGCCGTGACAGGATGCATGGCCCATGCGAGGCGCAGATTTGATGAATCCGTGACCGTTTTGAAAAAGGACTTTACCAAAGAGCAGCTGAAGGAAACAACCGCATATCAGGCAATGGCACGGATCGGGATGTTCTATAAGATCGAAGAGATGATCCGTGACAAGTCGCCGGAAGAAAGGTATGAAGAGCGTCAAAAGCAGGCAAAGCCGCTTTTAGAGGCTTTCTTCGAGTGGCTTCATACCCTAGAGGAAGCTGTGGACAGATCTTCTAAGATCGGAGAGGCGGTCCTGTATACGCTGAACCAGGAAACCTATCTGAAAAGGTATCTGGAAGATGGCCATCTGAGTATTGACAATCTAGCTGCAGAGCGGGCACTGAAAAATTTTGCCATAGGGAGACGCAACTGGCTGTTTGCCAAAAGCATCCGCGGGGCACAGGCCAGTGCGACTGTGTACAGCATCACAGAAACTGCGCTTCTGAATGGACTGAAGCCATACAACTATCTCACATATGTGATGGAAAAGATGAAAGATCTCGGTGCGTTTCCGGCAAAGGAAGAAATGCTGGAGCTTCTCCCATGGTCCTCCAATCTGCCTGATGATTGCCGCAGCAAACTTAAAAAGTAAAAGACAGATCCTCCCCCGGTAAGTGCTGGGGGATTTCTTATTTTGTCAAGATACGGATTATTACTTACTTACTTCTCTTTTGAATGGAACGGATATAGTTCCGTTGGAAACAGCTACCGCCTATGTGGAATCGTCCATTCCAAATCTGCGCCAGTACCTGTATGAGGTCCCGGTGACAGAAAAAAGATTGGAGGAACTGAACTACCTGGCCTATCGTGTGAAATGGATGGACAGCCAGGATGAGGCGGTATTCGGAACCGTGATTGAGATGATGAAACCGGAGACACTCCAAGATTGGACCTATGTCAATACTTTGGACACAAAAAGTTGAAAGTTTATGCTGATTTTTCTAATTCCTCATCCTCCTTTTGCTGCGGTATAGTGGCTCAGTTGTCAAGACAAAAATCTAAGATTTTTATAATGAACTGATATGGTTGATATGTAACGAGGAACATGGGGAGGATAATGGAACACTCTCCAGATCCATATATGCATTAAGCTACATAAGGCAGAAGCATTGCCGGGTAGTAGCACTCAGCAGGCGTTTTGTAATCAAGGGCAGAATGGCATCTCTCAAAGTTGTAGGTGTGGACATAACGTCCAATAGCAGATCTGGCTTCCTTGATGTTGTTATACAGTGTCAGATAAGCTTCTTCATACTTGAAGCT
>CDZO01001015.1_pt1 | contig 32291 bp, 38 predicted proteins | sample 480641 | NCBI WGS metagenome assembly CDZO01 (sample SAMEA3182088, study PRJEB8094) | gut metagenome | biome: human; feature: gut; material: Stool; isolation source: human stools | place: Canada | collected 2013-02-05
GGATAAGATTGACGGCCTGCAGTGGTCCTATCTGGATGCGGCGACCTGGAGCAGCATCCTGAAAGAGTTTGAGGAGTTTGTGGTGACGGTCAAGTTTCCGGACATGAAAAACAACTGCTGGAAAACAGAGCGGATGTATCCGGGGAACCGGACGGCCAAGATAGATGAGATAGGTCCGGATGGGCTGCCCACCATATATAAAGACTGTAAGGTGAACCTGATAGACTGCGGGGTGATGGAGTAATGCAGGCGGCAAGTAATGAATATAAGGACATGATGCGCAGGAAGTGGAGGAACCCACTGTCTTACCTGCGTGTCACCATCGGCCTGATTAACCAGCAGGCCCAGGCATCCGCTTACATACCTGAGCGGGATGTGTATACTTATTATTCCGACCTAGTAAAGCCTATGGATAACTACAAGGTACAGGAGCTATATGCAACCTGTGACCAGGACTATACCACGGTGGATGGCAGCATGTATTTCCTTCCCAAAGATGCAGCAGACGTGGTGCTCAATCAGGGAATCGTGACGGATGGCCTTCAGGGGGAAATTGAAATCCGGTTTCCCGTTCAATATGACATTAAGGGGCTGACGGTGGAATTTGGCAAGGCATATCCTGTAGAATTTACCATCATTTCAGACAACCGGACCTTGAATGTAACGAATAATGCGGATGGCCATTATGTGACGGAGGAGATTTTTGAGGGAGCTACTTTCTTGAGGTTTGTGCCAGCAGCCATGGTCAATGGACAGAGCCGGTTCCGCATCAATCAGATTACCATGGGTATTGGCGTCTATTTTGACAGCAAGAAAATATTGTCTGCAACTAAGAAAGAGCGTATCAGTCCGATATCGGAGGAGCTGCCTACTATTGATTTTGATGTGACTGTGGATAACAAGGACAGGGCCTATGACGTGGAGAATGAGGAGAGCACGGTAAACTTTTTGGAGATTGGCCAACAAGTTGAGGTTCTTTATGGTCAAGCCATGGATGATGGGACGATTGAGTGGATTCTGGGAACATCACTCGCACTGAAATCATGGTCAGCTGATGATACGGAAATGGACTTCCAAGCATCGGATTGTTTTGATGGGATGGACAGTATATATTACCGCGGCCAGTACCATCCGAATGGTATGAGCCTGTATGACATAGCAGTGGACGTCCTGACGGATGCCCAGGTGGATTACCGGAACTACTGGATAGATCCATATCTTAAGGATGTTCTGGTGGTCAACCCGATGCCGGTAGTAACGCATAAGGAAGCTCTGCAGCTGATTGCTAATGCCGGCAGGTGTATCCTGTATCAGAACCGGGCCGGTAGAATAATCCTTAAATCCAGTTTTGTGCCGGATATGGTAGCGACATCTGACAACGAGACGTACTTTTCTCATGCAGCAGCCATCCTGGACCATGCGAAAAAGGAAACGTATGCCCTGCCTGGCCAGGATTATACAGGTGTATCCGGCACACAATATTTCCTTCCAAGGCAGACCGATGGAATCACATATCTCAATACGGGCTATGTATCGGAGGCCGTCGCTGGAGATGATGGGTTGTTTGCAGATAACCCTACTGTTGGAATAACCATGGAGGCAGCGTATAAGTGCTTTGGACTGACCCTGGAATTCGGGCAGAACTGTCCGGATACGGTCGTGTTCCATGCCTATTACAATGGTGCATTGCAGGAGGATTACATGGTTTCAGGGCTCACCCAGACCTATGTGGTAAGCCATGAGTTCCCGGAATTTGACTTCCTGGAACTGGAATTTGTCCGAGGATGTCCAAATAATCGTGTGATCCTGGATAGCATAACCTTCGGTGACAGTACAGATTATATCCTTGAGTATGGCGTGGAGCTGACCAAAACCCCAAAGGGCACGCAACTGGACAGAGTCAGGGAACTGCAGGTGGTACGCACCATATACAATCTCAGTACAGAGGACACAAAGGAGCTTGTGAGGGAGACCATAACAGTGACAGACCAGGATAACCAGTATACGTTTTACCTGTCCAATGCCTCCTACGACCTGTCAGTGGCGCTTATAGAACCGTCAGAAGGTCAGACAGCAACAATCATAGGCAGCAGTGCCTATTATGCCACGGTGGAGCTTACAGGCATTGCGGGGGCCACCGAGGTGGCGGTTATGGGTAAGGAATACCTTATAACGCAGACTAAGGTCAGCAGGCAGCTCAACCCAACGGGTAGCCTGGAAACCTGGGAGAACCCCCTGGTGTCAGATGGGGCCCATGCAGCCAATCTGGCTGATTGGATAGGAGATTACCTCAAATCGGACCGGGAATATGACCTGCAGTATCGTGGGGAACCCAGGATGGATGCCAATGACATTGCCTTTCTGGAAAATAAGTATGTTCCGGATTTATTGATACGGGTGACGGACCATACTTTGAAATTCAATGGTGGACTGAGCGGGACCATTAAAGCGAGGAGGGACATGAGTTATGTGGCAACAGCCAAAAACAGACTGGCAGTCCGGTGATTATTTTAATATCGGAGATTACAACCGCATCAAGGGCAATATCAATGAGATACGCGCCCAGGCCCTTACCCTGTGGCCAGACTTTGAATTTGAGGAAATGGGAGCGGATAAGACATATCAGGATTACGGCTTCTATGCAGATGAAATTAACCACTTTGAGGCCAATATAGACCACGTCTGCGTAGGGACATTCCCCTTCAATGTAGGAGAGAGGCAGTTTTATCATGACAACGGCCCATTCATTGACTGGCAAGAGCTGAACCGTATTGAATCCGCCTGCCTGAAGATATACAGGAATATATTAGGAAGGGCCGAAGGAATCAGGCGCCTGGCGTTCACACTTAATGGAGGTGCATTTGAGTAATGAGTTTAAAAACAGATTATAAGGACGACATCTTTGAGGGTTCCAGGATTTGGAGGATTGCCACCAATGAGGATGGTACCTGCACGATAGCAGATGTCACTCCATATACCCAGAAGGGGGATAAGTTTGGACAGAATGACATTAACACCACGAATAAGGCAGTGAATGCCCTGAACCATGTTGTCCCCGTCACACTCCAGGCATCTGGATGGAGCGCCGCAGCCCCATATACCCAGACTGTGCCAGTAGAGGGGCTGACAACGGAGGATAACCCCATACTGGTAAAGGTGATTGCAGACGGGGCAACACCGGAACAGGTGAAAGCGTATAACAAGGCATTTGGAATGATTGACGATGGGGACACGGCAGATGGGCAGGCAACATTTAAATGCTACAATAAGAAGCCCACGATTGATATGACCGTAGGCCTGAAAGGAGTGTAAAGACAAATGGGTGAAATATTGATGACAGGCGGGAGCGGAGGCGGAACTGGAAGTGACGAGTGCACAGCCACGCTGGACCATGTACTGGCTGGAGAGACTGCGGTCACATCGGACAGTAATGACGAGCCTGGCACAGGGCGAATGACAGTCAACAGTTTACTGTCTTTTAGCGTAGCCGCCTATTCTGGCCGAAGGGTATTGGCAAAGTGGCAGAATCCAAAGGCGGCAGCAGGGAAACCTTACAGTGGAGTGTATATCCGTTATTCCACCAACGGATACCCGGGTAAGACTGGTGGAGTACAGATTTATAAAGGGGCGGGGAACAACACGGCATCAGAAGGCCAGTCGCAGGTATATATAGACCTTCCGGCATTAAATACTAAGTATTATCTCAGTGTATTCCCATATGTAACGTGCAGTGCTGGAGAATTGATTGGGGATGTGTTGAATGCGGAAGTTACGACATCCGGTCAGCTAAACATCACGTTCAAGGGTTCACAGACCTATACCATACCGGACGGGTATGCTAAGGCGGATGTATTTTGCGTAGGCGGTGGAGGTAATGGAGGCAACGTGCAATATAACGGTCCCTATGGACAGCCTTATGATGCGGGGACTGGTGGAGGTGGAGGATACACAAATACCAAGAAAGGGATATCCGTTACTTCTGGTGAAGTGGTGGCGGTAAGCGTTGGAAACGCCGGAAGCAGCAGCTCGTTTGGAAACCATTGTTCTGCTGGTGGAGGAGCTCATGTCGGAAGTTTGTCCACTGGTGCAAATGGCGGTTCAGGGGGAGGTGGAAGAGGAAAGATAAATGGTTTGTGGGGGCCACATACCGGAAGCGGTAGCGGTGGTTCCAATGGCTCCAATGGAAACAATGCAGGAACATCAGGAGGTAAGGGCCAAGGAAGTACTACGAGGGCTTTTGGAGAATCCAACGGAACACTGTATGCCGGAGGAGGAGCAGGAGGACAAGGAGGAGGACTTTATACCTCCGATGGACATGATTACTGGTTGTTCTATGATGCAGGCGGAGGTGGCGCTGGAGGAGGTGGCGGCGGATCCGGAGCAGGCGGGGCCAATACCGGAGGTGGCGGTGGAGGGGCTAACCGTGGACGCGACCAGGCTTACTGGCCTACTCCAGGACAACCGGGACAAGGCGGTTCCGGAGTGGTATTACTTAGATTATATTAAGGAGGTCAGAAATGACAGCGCATGAAGTTTATGCCCACATCCATGATGGTGTGGTACAGAATGTAGTTGTGGCATACAGCTACGAAGATGCAAACAGAGTAGCAAGAGCAGTATACGGAAACGACGCTATAGCGGTGGATTGCCTGCAATATCCCTGTGAAATAGGGGATAAGTATATTGACGGCATGTTTTATAAAGCTGATGGAATAACACCTATCGAATATTTCCCCACTCAAGAACAGCAGGTAAAACTGCTTCAGCGGGAAAATGCGGAGCTTACACTTGCCTTGGCAGACATGATAGGAGGTGCAATGTAATGCTATCCAATATACAGCAAAACATCATCATCCGGGCTTTGCAGATTCGGAAGAATCAGGGAGAGGAACCGGCAGACATCCTGGAAGGTTACAGGAACCTGACAAAAGGCGAGAAGGTCGAGATACTGGCGGTCTTGGAAAGGAGCAGTAATGGGTAAGATATGGATACCTGGGGGCGGTGATGGCGCTGACCTGGATGTGATAACAGCAGCGTCATCGGATGTACGCAAAGGGAAAGTGATCGTAGATAAAGACGGAAATCCATTGACGGGAATCATGGCGGAAATAGCCGCCAAGACTTACACGCCTGGGACATCTAACCAGGTTATTGCGGCTAATCAGTTCCTGGCCGGAGCACAGACTATTAAGGGGGACGGGAATTTAAATGCAAATAATATTGTTTATGGGAAGCCTGTTTTTAGAGCCATAATATTGTTTATGGGAAGTCTATATTTGGGGTGGCCGGCAATGTCCGGAAGTATGCCGTGAAAAACAGTACCGTATCATCCTCAGGTACTGCAAGCATCTCTATCAGTGCTGGATATGACCCTGGAAGGTTAATGTATAAGGCGACAATACCAACAGGGTTTAATGTATCGTGCATTGCCTGGACAGATGGGGCCCTAGTGGGATTTTGGTCAGGCAATCCTGCCCACTGTGCTGGATGGAATTACCGATTTGATTTTAATATGAGTGGTGCTTGGCATGTAAATAGTACCAATGCTGTCTTACCATGTATTGAAAATGGTACTGTCTGGTACTGTGTTGCCGGATATTATTAATAGTAACCAAATACTTTAACTGTCATATTTCTTCCCCCGTTTATTGATCCCGCTGGGAGTCTTACCAAGCCGGAGTTTAAGGAATAGTATCCACCATTAAGCCAATATAAAAATTGGGTTCCATAACTACTTCTGTTGCTTCTTTCAGCATAAGCAAATCCCCACCCATCTCCTCCTCCATGAATAGGGGTGTAATCAGCGTGTTCACCTACAATTGATGCATAGAGAGGTGTGAAACCAATATTGCTAATACTCACATAATAAGCGTATATGGAGCAATCACCTCCCGTAAAATTGACTTTACTGGTAGATGATGTAAGGGTTTTAGTTATACTCGCATACTTCCGCACATTTCCGGAAACGCCAAAAATGCTCTTCCCATAAACAATATTATGGCTCTAAAAACAGGCTTCCCATAAACAATAGTATCGCAAGATAGGAAACATACCTATACTTGAAACCATCATTGATAAACAGTATATCACAAAGAAAGGATTGATGAAACATGAAAGCATTAGTAATCTATGACGACACCGGCCGTATTTGGACTATTATGTATGGCGAGGAACGGGTACCACAAGGCCTGCAGTGCATGTGGGTAGATATTCCCGATGGTGCGAGACTGGACCATATTGATGTGACCAATGCTGGTAATCCACAGCCGGTCTTTGCGTATCTGCCTGAGTCAGATATTGGACGTCTGCAGGAACAGGTGGTAAGTCTGGGTGACCAGCTCACAGAGGCACAGTTGGCACTCACAGAACAGTATGAGGCCAATCTGGCACTGGCCGAAGAGGTAACCAATACCCAGCTGGCCCTGACAGAAATTTACGAGGGAATGGAGGTGTAAGGAATGGCAAGTTATATGGTAATTGTATATGCGGACCTTATTCGCAAGGGCAAGAAGACGATTGAACAGGTCCCGGAGAAGTTAAGGGCGGAAGTCGAGGCAGTACTCAATGCTTAGGCTGCTGCTCTTTTTATTATTGAGGAAGGAGGTGGATACCATGGCAGTCATCTATGCGACCCTGATTGTGAAGGGGAGGAAAACATTCGGACAGGTCCCGGATAAAATTAAGGACCAGGTGCGCCAGGTACTGGTTGACCTGGAGTGTGAAGAACTGATTACTGAGTAAGGAGACATCATGGGCGAGATAATACAGTACATAGTTGTCCATTGGGTGGAGTGGCTGTTTGTGGCCATATCCACCTTTTTAGGCTTATGTTACCGGCAGATGGCAAAACGGCAGAAGGAGGAGAGCCGGAAAAATGCCGCACTTCACGATGGTATGCAGGCACTTTTGAGGGACCGTATCATACAGGCCTACAATCATTATCAGGACAGGGGTTACTGCCCTATATATGGCAAAGAAAATGTTAAGCGGATGTATGACGCATACCATGTCCTGGGTGGCAATGATGTGGCAACAGAGCTTAAGGACAAACTTATGAAGCTGCCGGAGGAGCCGGCAGAAAGAGAGGAGTAGGATATGGATTTTGGAATAGCAAGTGTGGCAGGGATTACAGTGATATGCTATCTGGCCGGGATGGTCTGCAAAGCATCCGCCAGACTTAGGAACGAGGTTATCCCGGTAGTATGCGGAGTGGCGGGGGCAGCCTTGGGAGTGGTAGGAATGTATACCATGCCGGACTTCCCGGCCCAGGATGTTATCAACGCGGTGGCCATTGGAATTGTATCCGGATTGGCTGCGACCGGGATTAACCAGGCTGTCAAGCAGCTTAAACAGTAGTAACCATTTACCATTACATAGGAGGAGGGCAACATTATGCCAGAAGTAAAAATGACAGAGCAGCAGCTGAATGACCATGTAAACAACAATCCGATGACTAATAAGCGTCCATTGACGGAGTGCTCCCATAAAGCGCCTTATGGCCCGGGTACTGGCAGGGAGGACCCGAGGGCACACGACCCGAAGCCGACAGACGATAAGGAGAAGTGGCAGCCAAGCAACACCCCGAAGCACAATTCCGACCAGGACCCGGAACATGGACCGGGTATGGAGTAATTTGTTGCGATATCGCAACTTGTGACGTTACAACTTTTCATGGCTCAGGGATGCCCCTGGGCCTTATTTTTTTTGATTGGAGGAAAACACTATGAGTAAAACAGCAACAGGATTAATTCAGCACTGCAAGGACAAGCTGGGCACGCCCTACGTTTACGGCGCCAAGGGCGAGATACTGACGCAGGCCATCCTGGACCGCCTCGCCCGGGAGAACCCAGGCACATACACATCCACCTACAAAGCCAAGGTAGCCAAGTACATAGGCCAGCGCTGCACGGACTGCAGCGGCCTCATCAGCTGGTACACCGGGCGCATCCGTGGCAGTTACAACTACCATGACACAGCCGTGGAGCGGATAGGCGTTGACCATCTGGACGAGTCCATGGTCGGTTGGGCGCTCTGGAAGCCGGGCCACATCGGGGTGTACATAGGTGATGGTTGGTGTATTGAGGCCAAGGGCATCAATTACGGGACTATCAAGTCCAGAGTGACCGCTACACCCTGGCAGAAGGTCCTCAAGCTCTGCGACATCGACTATACCCCGGTACCAGTGACATACACCCAGGGCTTCCAGCCGGCCGCAGACGGCCAGCGTTGGTGGTATCAGTTTACAGACGGCAGCTATGCGGCTAATGGCTGGTACTGGCTCCGGGAGGCCACGGACGGCACCTGTGGCTGGTATCTGTTCGATTCCGAGGGTTACATGCTTACCGGCTACCAGGTGGACCCCGCCGGCGAGGCCTTCGTACTCTGTCCAGTCAAGGGCAGCGACGAGGGGAAGTGCATGATTACAGATGCCAGGGGAGCGCTCCGGATTGCGGAGGAGTACGACATGGTAAATAGACGGTATGTGTTTACGTGGTAGATTACCGAAGGGCGCTGCGATAGCGCCCTGACTTATTCAATCAATAATGACGTACAACATAATGAGCTAACGCATCAATAAAGGCCCCGTTTCGAGGTTTTTGTTCCAAGTTGAAGTTAAAGATTTCGTTTAGCAGTTCCCTATTCCCATGTATCCATATGGTGTTGATAATAGTGCGGATATTCCGCTCCACACATCCGATGGATGTCTGGTAGTGTGCAGCAATTTCCACATATAGTCCCTTAGAGATATAAATAAGCAAGCTGGGGTCTTGGACAATACAGCTAACACCATAAAGCGTGTAGCGGAATCCCACATAGGAGTTGTTGACGCCTAAGCGCCGGAGAATGTCGCTGGTTTCTCTTTCGTAATTCATAATAAGCCCTCCTTGATTTTTGTTACCAAATCAAAGGTATATGCAAGGAGGGGGATTATCAAGAGGTGAGGGGCGACAAAAAGTTACAAAAAATGTCGTGAAATGCGAACGGACTGTAACTCAATAATTCTGTGTAAAACTGGAATTATTTTCCAGTAAAACCCTGCGGAAAAGAGAGTACAATGGCCTTATAAGGAGGCGCATAAATATGGATGGAAAGCGAAACGATGAACCGCCAGAACCGGCGGAAGAGTACTCTGACGAGGAACTGTTGAAGGAGTTTGAAGCAGTTAAACGCATGACCGTCCCCTTACCCATCCCGGGTCCAAAGCCGGATGAGTTTGAGAACATCTGGAAGCGGATACAGGAAGGGAAGGAGAGAGAGAAGTAAATGAAAGGCGGGTACCGGAATACCGGGCCCGCCTAATTTCATACCATTTCCTACTTTCTTATACTACCCTATTAGACACAGTAAAGTCACAAACAAACCAAAAAACCACGTAAAAACGTACTTTTTGCGCCATTAATATTAACGATACTTTAATGCCAAGCCGCATGCAGTTTTATTTGTTTTGTTATCATGCAGGTTTTATATGCGGAGGGAACTAAATATCTTATCATAGAAGGACGGACAGTTTATATACGCTGGTCCGGTTCAATTTCCTTAAGGCGAAAGCAGTAGTAATCTATGACGAGTCCGGTCATATTTGGACTAGACGTCATAACTTTTCATGGCTCAGGGGCATCCCTGGGCCATAGTTCATAATATATATGATTAGGAGGTCTGCTATGAGAGACATTACATTATGCCATCCCCGCCTGCAGCATCTGGCCGGTCAGTTAATAGAGGAGTGCGGCAGACAGGGGTTGAGTATTAAAATAGGCGAGACATTTCGTACTGTGGCGGAGCAGGATGCCCTGTATGCCCAAGGCAGGACGGAACCGGGGAATATAGTAACCAACGCCCCAGGCAGCAACTACAGCTCCTATCATCAGTGGGGGACAGCATTTGATATTTTCAGAAATGATGGGGCTGGAGCTTATAATGATTCTGCTCTATTCTTCCAGCGGGTTGGCGCCATCGGCATGTCCCTGGGCCTGGAATGGGGCGGGAACTGGAAATCCATTATGGATAATCCCCATTTCCAGCTGCCGGACTGGGGAAGTTCCACCAGTGGAATCAAAAAGGTATACGCCACTCCGGAGGCGTTCATGAAAACCTGGATCCCGGAAGAACGTACTGGCTGGATAAAGGACAATAACGGCTGGTGGTACCGCCGGCCGGACGGCAGTTATCCAGCCAACGCATGGCATACTATTAACCATCATTGGTACCTTTTTAATAAAGACGGATATGCCTGTACCAGCTGGCATCGCTGGAATGGTAGCGTGTGCGACCCGGAAGACGGTTCCGGCGATTGGTATTACTTCGACTCCACCGCAGGCGGACCATTGGAAGGTGCCTGCTGGCACAGCCGGGATAACGGGGCGCAGGGTATTTGGTTTGTAGATGCGCCGGATACTATTTAAATTGGACTAGTAAGCGCCAGGCATTTCCCGGTTCAAACAGAGCAGGGAAACGCCTGGTGTTTTTACTGCAGTGAAATAGAGGACGAGTTTACCAGTTCCTCAATCGGAATCTGCTCAACCTCGTGGAAATATTTTAGTATCAGTTCCTGAAAATACTGCGTATAGGTGGAGAGATAGCGGTCCTTGTGATGAATCACGGATATCTGCTGAAGGAGGGGCTCTCCCTTGCAGAACAGCGGAAATACATTGATATCCTCAGAGATTTCACCCTTCTGGTTCAATATGCTGTTGCGGGTGGCGAAGCATGCGGCAAGGCCTTTTAGGCCGATGGATGTGCTGATCTGCACATAGGCGCTGGTGGTGTAAATGTTGGGGACAAATCCGGCCTCGTCAAAGCATTTCTGGATATTCTGGCCCATGCGGTTATTGAGAATACAGAAAGGCAGCCTGGAGAAATCTTTTACATCCGCCATGTTTCGGGCCTTTCGTTTCAAATCCTCTGTCCCGTCGCCATAATATTTCCGAAGCAGCGTATCGGCAGCACAAAGGTAAATCTGGTCGGACATCAGGGGTTTTTCCTCTATACTGGGATGTTCGCCCCCGGATATGACGATGGCCAGGTCCAGGTCTCCGCTCAGAATCAACTGCTCCAGCCGCTTGGAGTTCATGTCGGTGATACGGATTTCCACATTGGGATACCGGGATGAGAACTCAGGCAGGATATCAGGCAGGCTGGCGCTCATGCGCAGGGTGCTGGCGCCGAAAAGGATAAGGCCCCGCTTCTGCTTCTGGATATCTGCCAGAATGTCCATAAGGTTTGCGTTTTCACGGTTCATGGTCTCTGCAAATGACAGTACATATTCTCCGGCATATGTAAGGGAGAGGGAGGGCTTACGGTTCAGCAGTTTTACCCCGTAATATTCCTCCAGTCTCATGATATGGTTGCTCAGTGTCTGCTGGGATATAAATAAACGGTTGGCAGTGCGGGTGATGTGCAGATCCTTGGCAAGCTCCGAGAAGTAATACAGGCTTAGTGTATCCATGATTTTAACCTCCACAAATTTATTTTGTTAAAAACTTGAAAATACATTGTTTGATTTGTGATTAGTTATATATTACAATAAAACTATCAGGAAAGCAAATGGTTTTAAGGAAAATTACAACAAAAAAACTCGCAAGGAGTCAAGTGTTTGGTAAGAAAGGAAGGTAATGTTATGTCAGTAGGGAAACGTATTTATCTAAAAAGAGAGATGCCGGACATGGAGGTAATGAACCAGTTTAAGTCCATACCGGCCTCCAACACAGCGGATGTCATGGGAAGGAGCTGTGCCATGAACCCGCGCATCCGTCTGGTCAGCAGTCCAAAGGCGCAGATGATGGTGGGACCTGCCTACACGGTTAAATGCAGAGCGGGTGACAATCTGGCCCTGCACGCAGCCCTCAGCATGTGCAATGAGGGGGATGTGATTGTGGTTTCCAATGAGGAGGACAGTACAAGAGCCCTGATTGGCGAGGTCATGATGGCATATCTGCGGTATACAAAGAAGGTGGCGGGCATTGTTCTGGACGGTCCAATCCGCGACATCGACGAGATTGGCAAATGGGATTTCCCGGTTTACTGTACGGGAACCACCCCGGGCGGTCCTTACAAGGAGGGACCGGGCGAGGTCAATGTACCAATAGCCTGCGGAGGAATCAGTGTGAACCCGGGCGACATCATCCTGGCAGATCCGGACGGTGTCATCGTCATTCCGCGCAAGGACGCAGCGGTCATTCTGGAGGAAGCCAGGAAATTCCAGGCAGCAGATGAGGCCAAGCTGGAAGCTTCCAAAAACGGCACAGCCAAACGTGAGTGGGTGGACAAGGCGCTGGAGGCAAAGGGATTTGAAATTATTGACGATGTTTACAGGCCATAATCAATTGTAAATTGATTTGGTGCCCAAAACCTTACGTATATAAATGTAAATCACACATTATAAAAAAATCACAGGGAGAGATAAGAACATGGGATGGAAGATTTTATTACCACAGGAAATCATGGATGAAGGTGAGCAGTTATTAGTGGATGCAGGACATACCCTGATTAGGGGACGCGGCTTTGAGACAGAGGACGTGCTGGCTGATATGAAGGAGCACAAGCCGGATGCAATGATTGTGCGTATTACGCCAATCACCAGGGAAGTAATCGAGGCCAACCCCAATCTGAAGGTGGTGGTACGCCACGGCGCAGGGTTTGACGCACTGGATGTAAAGGCATGCCATGACAACGGGGTACAGACCCTGTATGCGCCGGTGGCAAACAGCACCTCAGTGGCAGAGACAGCCATGCTTCTGATGCTGGAATGCAGCCGCAATGTGATTGAACTGAGGAAAATATGGGTTCAGGATTACTACAAGGCAAAGCTTAAGACCAGAAAGACGACAGTAAACGGCAAGACAGTGGGTATCATCGGATGCGGAAATATCGGAAGCCGTCTGGCCGTGCGTGCGCTTGGCATGGAAATGAATGTCCTGGCCTATGACCCATATAAGAAAGCAGATGAATTCCCGGAGGGAGTTGAGGTGGTCAGGGACCTGGATCGGATTTTCAAGGAGAGCGATTACGTTTCCCTGCATGTTCCGAATACCCCAATTACCCGCGGTATGGTAAACAAGGAGCGTCTGGAAATGATGAAGCCGACCGCTTTCCTGATTAATACGGCAAGGGGCGGCTGTGTTGTGGAGCAGGATCTGTACGAGGCATGTAAGAATAAAACCATTGCAGGTGCGGGACTGGATGCCATCCAGAAGGAGCCGGTGGATCCTGCCAACCCTCTTCTGACCCTGGACAATGTAATCATTTACCCACACATTGGAGGAAACACAATGGAGGCAGCGCACAGGGCGTCTTATTTTGCAGCCATGGGCGTACAGGAGGTCTATGAGGGGAAAGAACCTACCTGGCCAATCAATGATATTGATTATGTGACTGCACCGACTTATACAGATACGAAAAAGCCAAATAAGAAAAGTTCCGGTATGTTTGACTTTTAAATCATGGCAGGACAGAGTTTCATGCTATAATAGAGCTTGAAATTACAGGAGAAGACAGAAAAGAAAAACGGGGGATTTATCATGACAGTGTCATCTTTATGCAATGATATGTTAATATTGGCGGTTTTTATGCTGGCTGGTTTTTTCATCCGGGAGATCTTTAAGCCGGTTCAGAAGCTGTTCCTGCCCTCGTCCCTGATTGGCGGACTGCTTCTGCTTCTCCTGGGCCATCAGGCCATGGGTATCATTGCGGTGCCGGAAAGCTTCCATGAACTGCCCGGCGTGCTCATTGACATTGTCATGGCGTCCCTTGTGTTCGGGGTTAATTTCAACCGGGAGAAGATCAGTTCCTATCTGGATTACTCCTGTGTTACCATGACCTCCTACGGGATGCAGATGTGCCTGGGTGTAGGCCTGGGCTGGATTCTGTCAAAGATATGGACCGGACTTCCCCAGGGATGGGGCGTCATGGGCGTTTTCTCATTCCATGGCGGCCACGGAACAGCCGCTGCCACGGCGTCTGCTTTTCAGAAGCTGGGCGTGGACGGCAACATGGCAGTGGGAATGGTGCTGTCTACCTTTGGCCTTATATTTGCCATGGTTGTGGGAATGGCCATGGTCAATTACGGGATCAGAAAAGGATGGGGTACATATGTAAAGGAGCCAAAGAAACAGCCTTCCTATTTTTACGGCGGGACTCTGCCCCAGGAAAAACGGGCTGCTTCCGGCCATACAGTGACAACCGCCATCAGCATCAACCATCTGGCGCTTCAGATATCATGGCTGCTGGCAGCACTGTTTCTGGGAAGGACCATTTTCCATTTCCTTGGAACCTTCATTCCCTTTTTTACAAAATTACCGGGTGTGCTCCACGGCGTGTTTGGAGGAGCCATCCTGTGGAAGATACTTAAGATGACGAAGCTGGACCGGTATGTGGACATAAAGACGGTTAAGATGCTCAGCGGATTCTTTCTGGAAATCGTGGTGTTTACAGCCATGGCAACACTGAATCTGGAGTTTGTCTCTACCTATATTGTGCCTGTCCTGATATATACGGTTACTATCTGCGGATTGACGGTCCCCCTGATTTTTTACTTGTCTTACCGTTTCTGTAAGGATGAATGGTTTGAAAAGGCATGTATGGCCTTTGGGGCTGCCACCGGCAACACATCCACCGGGCTGGCCCTGGTGCGCGCAATCGATCCGGACTCCCAGTCAGGGGCGGGAGATACCCATGGTGTCTATTCCACCATCATGTCATGGAAGGATATATACGTGGGCCTGACGCCTGTGTGGCTCATGAACGGAATCGCCCTGACATTCGGTGTGGGTTTTGTCATGATGATTGGGTTTGCCGTGACTGGTTTTGTGTTTTTTAACAGAAGGAAACGCCGGTAGAAACTGCCGGCTGATTGGAACATATGGAGGATATATATGGAAAAGAAACGGTTTTTAAAACTATTCCTCATAGCTGCCGTAACAATTGCTATCTGGAACATACCGGCGCCGGCCGGATTGGAAGTGGAGACCTGGCATATTGTGGCGCTGTACCTGGGGCTGCTGCTGGGACTGGTAATCAAACCATTTTCAGAGCCGATCATTACTCTGATTATCGTGGGCATCGCAGCCATGTTCATGGATACATCCATCCTGTTAAAGGGATACGGGAATAATATGGCATGGTTTATCGCTATGGTAACCATTGTCTGTACTGCGTTTGTAAAGACGGGGCTGGGCAGGCGTATTGCCTATAACCTGCTGCTTAAGTCCGGCAAGAATACCCTGAGTCTGGGCTACATTATGGTATTTACAGACCTTGTATTAAGCCCGGCAACCGGTTCCAACTCTTCCAGGACAAGCATTATTTATCCCATTTTCCAGAATATTGCGGAGGGCACCGGTTCAAGCGCCAAGAATGCACCCAGAAAGCTGGGCGCCTATCTGACCGTACTCATGTACGCAAGCTCTCAGGGAACATCAGCCTTGTTTCTGACCGGTATGGCCACCAATGCCATAACCGTGTCCCTGATTACCGAGATGTTGGGAATTACCCTTACCTGGGGAACCTGGTTTCTGGCATCCATTGTACCGGTAGGCCTGTTTTTGCTGCTGGCTCCCTATGTGATTTACAAAATCTATCCGCCGGAACTCAAATCCCTGGATGACATCAAGCCGCTTGCGCAAAAGGGGTTAAAGGAGCTGGGAGCTGTTACGTCTGCTGAGAAGAAACTGTTTGTCCTGTTCCTCCTTGCCATTCTGGGATGGATGTTCGGACCGAAGCTTCCGGTTGTCAACCTGAGCATGCAGGTGGTGGGCTTTGTGTTCCTGGCACTTGTTCTGCTTCTGGACGTGCTGGACTGGAACGATGTAATGGCCGCCAAAGGGGCCTGGAGTATCTTTATCTGGTACGGCGCTTTCTATGGCATTGCCTCAGCCCTGTCATCAGCCGGATTTTATACATGGCTGGCAGACCAGCTGGGTGTTGTGCTGGATCTTTCCCAGATGAACGGTATGGCAGTAACTGTGATTCTGGTGCTGGTCAGCCTGGCGGTGCGCTATTTCTTTGTCTCCAACAGCGCGTTTGTGGCATCCTTTTATCCGGTGCTGTTCTCTCTTGCAGTGAATACAAAGGTAAACCCCATGGTGGTGGGACTGCTGCTTGCATTTTTCGCCAGCTTTGGAGCCCTCCTTACCCATTATGGAAACGGAGCCGGCCTTATAACCTTTGCGTCGGACTATGTGCCCCAGAAGGACTTCTGGAGAGTGGGCACCATCATGGTGGCAATGGCCCTTGTTATTTTCTTTTTGATTGGACTTCCTTATTGGAAACTCATTGGTCTTTGGTAAGATACCCGGAGGTGGTAGAATGTTAGATTTATTGATTAAGAACGGACATGTGATTGACCCGGCCAACCGGACCGATCAGATAGGAAATATAGCGATTTATAACGGCAGAATCACCAGATATGAGGAAGGGGAGCCGGCAAGGCATGTGGTGGACGCCGCGGGAAGATATGTTTTTCCCGGACTGATTGACGCCCATGCCCATATGTTCCAGGAAGGGACGGAGATCGGCATATATCCGGATGTGGCCTATCTGCCCACAGGAGTTACGTCTGCCATAGATTTTTCGGCCGGCGTTGCCAATTATCCAATCTTCAGGTCGGCAGTGATTGCCAGGAGCAGGGTTACCATCAAGAGCTTCCTTCAGGTGTGTTCCGCAGGGCTGACCACAACCAGCTATCATGAGTGTATCAATCCGAAATTTTTCAATGCGGAAAAGATTGTCCGTATGTACCATGATAATCAGGACAATATCCTGGGTCTTAAAATACGCCAGAGTGAAGAACTGGCAGAGGGACTGGGCATTGAGCCGTTAAAGGAAACGGTCCGTATAGCCGGCATGGCAGGCTGTCCGGTGGAGGTTCACTGCACCAACATCCCGGTACCCACCAGTGAGGTGCTTAAGGTTCTGCGTCCCGGAGATATCTTTGAACATGTATACCAGGGAGTGAAGAACACGATCATTGATGAAAATGGCAAATTGTACGACTGTGTCAGGGAGGCCAGGAAACGGGGAATTATCTTTGACACGGCAGAGGGAAGGAAGCACGGTGATTTTGACGTCATGCTTAAGGCCAAGGAACAGGGATTTATTGCGGATATGTGCAGTACGGACCTGGTGTTGGGAAGCATGTTCAGACGCCCCATTTTTTCACTGCCAAACCTGATGTCCCGGTATATCTGTATGGGAATCCCCATGAGCCAGGTGGTCAGCATGGCCACGGAGCGCCCGGCCGGACTGATGAAAATGCAGGGAGAGATTGGATGCCTGTCGGAAGGGGCCAGGGCGGATGTGGCCATCTTCCGGTGGATGGATTTCAAACAGACCTATAAGGACTGGAAGGGGACTGCCTTTACCGCGGATAAACTGCTGAAACCCGAGATGACGGTAAAGGACGGGCAAATCATGTATTGTGCCCCGGATTATATTTATGAGGATTGGGTATAAGTGGATACTGTGATGGGCAACGGGATAAACAATGTGATGGACAGCGCTGTCAAATTCGGTGCAGGAAGGTATCGCCAGGGCAGGGGCGTACTGGAACACTGCGGACAGGAGATAAGGCGGTTTGGAAAAAAGGCTTACATTGTGTCCGGTCCCAGGGCTTTTGACGCTGTAAAGGACCGGCTGCTTCCCGGTCTTACAGAGGCCGGAGTGGAGTTTGTTGCTGAGATTTATGACGGCGTATGCAGTTATGAGGCGGCGGATGCCCTCGGTAAAAAGTGTCTGGACGCGGGATGCGACGAAGTGGTGGGCATTGGGGGCGGCGTCATCATGGACTTATCAAAGGCAGTGGCCGGAAAAGCGGGAGTAGGCGTTATCAATATCCCTACCTCCATTGCCACCTGCGCAGCCTTTACAGCCATGAGCGTCATGTATACGCCCCAGGGAGCCATGAAGGATAATTGGAGATATGAATATGAAACAGACGGGGTATATGTGGACCTGGATGTGATCTCCGGGTGCCCCTGCCGCTACGCGGCGGCCGGAATACTGGACGCCATGGCAAAGAAGATAGAGATGCTTAACGGCAGGCCTGCCATGGAGCCGGATACGGCTGCCTTTGACTTATATACAGCGTACAGGATGTCTGAATTTGCCTATGATTTGCTGGAGCGGTATGGACACCAGGCCATAGAGGATATAAGGCGGGGGACGGTGACAAAGGCAGTGGAGTATGTCACCTACATCAACATTGCAGTCACTGGCATTATCTCTAACATTACAAGGAGCTTTAACCAGTCGGCCCTGGCCCATATGATATACTACGGAATCAGAACCTGTTTTACCAGGGAGGCAAGGCAGGCCCTTCACGGGGAAATAGTGGCAGTGGGACTGTTTGTCCAGCTTCACTATAATGGCCTGGGAGGGGAGATGGAGAACTTGAAGGAGTTCATGAGACATCTGGATATGCCTCTGTCCTTAAGGGAACTGGGGGTGGAGGCAACGGAGGCTAACCTTCTGATACTGGAACAGTATCTTGCTGATTCGCCGTATGTGGAGAGGACGGAAAAGGGACTGGGGATGCTGCATGAAAGCATAAGGAAATTGTCTGAATGAAAATATAATATTTAAACGTACCGGGAAGATACTGAGCTTCCCGGTATTTTTTTGCTGTTTTCCCCTGTACATTGGAACAGCCGCCCAATAACAGAACGAAGCAGAGCATAAACCCAGGGACAATTGCCATTTTTGACTGTGGAAGTTATTTAAAATAATTTTGTAAATAAATTTTACAAAAGTTATTGACATAAAGTGCGGCGTAGTGATATAGTGTTAATAGAAAAAGGAATAAGAATAGTAAAACATACAAAATGCATAATAAATGGGAGGTCCGAAATGATAATTACAGATATCAGGATTCACGCATATTCCGCTGCCTACAAAAATCCGATTCGTAACGGAAAATATACATATCCTGCAACTGAAATCGTAATATGCGAGGTAGTAACGGATGAGGGGGTAAACGGTGTTGGATGGGTCCATGGCTCAGATATGGTGATAAAGGCAATGCTGAGTTTAAAAGACCGGGTCATAGGCCAGGATCCCTTTAACGTAGAGCGGATTTGGGAACGGATGTATCTTCCTAAAGTATATGGACGAAAGGGGCTTGCTACGCGGGCAATCAGCGGCATCGACATAGCCCTTTGGGACATAAAAGGTAAGGTGGCGGGCAGAAGCGTTTGCCAGATGCTGGGAGGATATGACGACCGGATACCGGCTTACATAGCAGGCGGTTATTATGAAGAAGGAAAAGGATGGGATATGCTTCAGAGCGAAATGAAGGAAAACCTGAAGCGGGGAGCAAAGGCCGTAAAGATGAAAATAGGAGGCGCATCTATTAAGGAAGATTTGGAACGCGTGGACGCGGTACGGGATGCGGTTGGGCCGGATATACATTTACTGGTGGATGCGAATAATGCATATAACCGGATAGATGCTCTGAAAATGGGAAGGGAGCTGGAGCGCAGGAACATATACTGGTTTGAGGAGCCTTTATCACCGGATGATATCGAGGGCTGTGCTGAGCTTCAGAGAAAACTGGACATACCCATTGCCATTGGGGAGAATGAGTATACCAGATGGGGATTTAAACAGTTAATAGAGTCAAATGCAGCCCAGGTGCTGAATGCAGATGCCCAGGTGCTGGGCGGCATTACAGAGTGGAAGAAGGTAGCTGATTTAGCTATGTCGTCCCATGTGCTGCTGGCACCTCACGGAGACCAGGAGATACACGCTCATCTGGTGGCTTCGGTTCCCAACGGCCTGATTGCGGAATATTACGACAATAATACAAATGCCCTGCTAAAAGATATGTTCTCTAATCCTATCAGGCTGAACGAATTGGGGCAGATCATGGTCCCCCAGGCGCCGGGGTTAGGCGTGGAGATTGAATATGAGAGAATACGTCCATACTGTACGTATTCTTCTGATGATAAATAATAAAAAATGATGGGAGGTACAAAAATGACAAAGAAAGTGAAACGGATACTGGGGGTAATTATGGGAGCAGCCGTCATGATGGCTGCGGCGGGATGCGGACAGAGCGCTGACTCCGGTACAAAGGATGCACAAGAGGTAAAGGCATCAGAAACCAACGCGGAGAATGCTGATTCCGCCCAGGCAGAATCAGCAGAGGAAGTGACAGGAACCATTGAGATGTGGTCCATGCTGACACAGCAGGAGAGGGCCGATGAACTGCAGAAGCTGGCAGATTCTTATATGGAACAGAATCCGGGAACACAGATTAACATTACAGTCATGCCATGGAGCGGGGCCATGGACAAAATCGTATCAGCTATTATGGCAGGAAACGCACCGGATATTATGGTGACAGGAACTGGTTATCCCCAGTCCTTAGCTGGTACGGGAGGTCTGCTGGAGTTATCTGACCTTGTGGAGGAAATAGGGGGAAAGGATGCATTTTTAAGTACATCCTTATCAGTTCAAGGTGCGTATGAGGATGGATTATATTCTGTTCCTCTTTATATCACTCCTTATGTGGCTTATTACAGGGACAGCTGGCTGAAAGAGGCCGGTATCGAAACTTTGCCCACAACCTGGGAAGAGTATTACGATATGTGTAAGGCCGTGACAGACCCATCCAAGGACAGATATGGTTTTGCCCTGCCTTTGGGAGACCTCCACGCCTGGAAAACGATTTGGAGTTTCCTGCAGGCCAATGATGTGGACCTTTTAAATGTGGATGAAAATGGTGAGTGGTATATTGACCTGGATGATGAAAGCCGGGCCGCCATGGTGGAAACCTATGACTACCTCTATAAATTAGTGAAGGACTGCGCGCCGGAGGGAACCGTGGGTTATACACAGACAAATGTCAGGGAAATGGTGGCAGGCGGTACTGTGATGAGCCGTATCGACACTCCGGAAATTTACTATACACTTCAGTCCGTTGCCCCCGATGATATGGATGATGTATCCTATTTTAAAATACCCGGAAGAAAAAAGACAGGATCCGGACAGGGATGGGTTGGACTGAGTATTTCAGCTGACGGCAATACGGCACTGGCAAAGGATTTTGTAAAATATATGTTTACCGGCGATAACATGGTTGATTTTTACCTCAGCTATCCATATGCCATGTTCCCGGCCAAGGAGGAGCTCTTCCAGAACACGAAATACCAGGATAACCTTCCTGACAATCTGAAAGAGATGGTGCCGGATATGGCGCTTGATATTCTGTCAACATCCAATGGATTAGGAATGGTCAATGGACCGTTCCCGGGCGCCGGCGAGTTTGAATCCCAGTGTATTCTGGGCAATGGCCTGATTAAGATGCTTTCAGATGGGTATAGTGCGGACCAGGCAGTGGATTATATTGTGGGCGAACTGGAGAAACTGTTATAATCATTTTGGGAGTGGATATTCTGAGCAGACACAGCAGAATATCCACTCTGTCTAAAAGGGGGTGGATACCGGATGTCCGGTAACAGGAAAAAGAAAAACAGGACGAGCACTCAGGGAACCTTGCTTTATATGCCGGCTATTCTGATTATATTTGGAATTGTGGTGTATCCGATGCTCTATGCTCTTGTAATGAGTTTCACAGGCTACAGCGTCAGAAAACCGGTCATGAATTTTGTTGGGATGACTAACTATATAAAGATATTACAGGATGCCTCATTCTGGCAGGCAGTGGGACGGTCGCTTATCTTTACCTTTGGCTCACTTATACCGCAGGTTGTATTAGGGCTGGCCATTGCCATCCTTTTGAATCATCCGGACCTGCGTTTTAAGGGGTTGTTCAGAGGACTGGTGATAATGCCGTGGCTGGTTCCCACGGTGGCGGTTGCCATGATATTCAGGTGGATGTTTCATGACATTTACGGGATCATGAACTATATATTAATGGATCTGCATGTGTTAAAAGAACCCGTGGCGTGGATTGCCAATGAGCATACCGCCATGTTTATCCTTATACTGGCCAATGTCTGGCGCGGCGTGCCAATGCTTATAACCATGTTCCTTGCGGGACTGCAGGGGATTCCTTCTGACTTATATGAGGCGGGACAGATTGACGGGGCAAATGGCTGGAAACGGTTTTCCAAAATTACATTGCCGCTTTTGATGCCTGTTGTCATGGTATCAGGAATCCTGAGATTCATATGGACATTTAATTTCTATGATTTGCCGTGGGTCATGACAGGAGGCGGACCGGCTGAGGCCACACAGACAACTCCTATTTACGCATACAGGAGAGCGTTCAGCAGTTACAGAATGGGAGAAGGATCTGCCATAACCATGATTCTATTTGTGATTTTAATTATATTTGCAGCAATTTATTTCATACTAAAAAAGCGGCAGGATAAGCTGTATGGCTAATGGGGGTGGACATGTGAACAGAAAAAACAGCAAGCTTCTGAAACTGATTGGAATTCATATTCTGGCAGTGGCAGTGGTAATACCAATTATATTTCCCGTATACTGGCTGGTGGTTTCGGCACTGCAAAGTCCTCAGACCGTAACCAAGCTTCCGCCTTCCATCCTTCCGCAAACATACTCCCTGTATTTTGTGAAGAAGGTATTTACGGAATTTGGAATTGCCCGTTTCCTGTGGAACAGTATTTTTATAACGGTGGTTTCCACCATTCTTACACTGGCAGTTGCATGCCTGGCCGCATTCAGCTATAAGGCATATGAGTACCGGATGAAAGAGACATTCAGCAAAATGGTATTATTTGTATATATGTTTCCGCAGATCTTAATTATCATACCTATTTATCTGATGATGTCCAAGATGGGATTGATTAACACATACAAAGGGCTGATTCTGTGTTACATTGCATTTGAACTGCCTATCTGTATATGGACCATGCAGTCTTATTTTGAAACCATCCCGTCAGACCTGATTGAAGCAGCGGAGATAGATGGTCTGGCAAAAATCCAGACTCTCTGGCATATATTCCTGCCTGTGGCATTGCCAGGGCTTGCGGCCAGCGGCATCATGACGTTTATCGGCATCTGGAATAACTTCCTGCTGGCCAACACGCTGTTAATTGATGAGTCAAAGAAAACATTGCCAGTGGTAATCGCGGACTTTAGTTCCAGAGACAGCATGCTGCAGGGGGATGTGCTGGCAGCCTCCATGATTGTATGTATACCTTCCTTTTTGTTTGCGCTGTTTGCCCAGAAGTATCTGGTGGGAGGTCTTACCAGCGGTTCCGTAAAAGGATAAGAGGAGTAAGGATGAAGATAACAGATGTAAGCACACGGTTGATTGATCAATATATGTTTGTACAGGTGGATACGGATGAAGGCATATCGGGTGTGGGCGAATCCGGGGCATGGGCCTTTTTAGAAGCCTCAGAGGCGGTGGTGGAGACCTTCAAACGGTATCTGATAGGACAGAATCCCCTTTTGATAGAGCACCACTGGCAGTATATGTACCGGTGCTACCACTTTAGGGGAGCTGCTATCATGGGAGCGCTGTCAGCGATTGATATTGCCCTGTGGGACATAAAGGGTAAATATTACGGTGTTCCATGCTATGAGCTGTTGGGGGGAAAAGTACGGCATAAGGCCAGGGTCTATTATCATGTATTCGGCTCCACCGGAGAAGAACTGATCCGGGGATGCAGGGATGCCAAAGCCCGCGGATTTACAGCAGTAGGGCATCTGACGCCCTTTGTGGATTCAGACCGCAGGGAAATCATGCCTCTTGAAAGCTTTGCCGCTAAAATAAGCACTGCGTCTGAACACGTCTATCAATACAGGGAGGCGGTGGGAAATGAGGTAGACCTTTGCATTGAAATACACAGACAGTTAAATGTACCGGAAGCAATTGCGCTGGGAAGGGAAATAGAACAGGCCAGACCCATGTTTTTTGAAGATCCGGTGAGACCTGACAATTTTGATGATATGGAGAAGGTGGCCGATAGAATACATATTCCCGTCGCCACAGGGGAAAGGCTGCACACCTTAGAGGAATTTGGAATGCTTCTTTCTCGTAATGCATGCCAGTACATACGCCCGGATGTATGCCTGTGCGGCGGAATAACACAGGCCAAAAAGATTGCAGCCCTGGCGGAAGCCAGGGGAGTTATGGTGGTGCCCCATAATCCGCTGAGTCCGGTCAGTACGGCGGCCTGTATCCAGCTGGCTGCATCCATACCAAACTTTGCGATTCAGGAATATCCCCTGGGTGAGGACAGTGCGCCTAAAAATGAGATTGTAAAATCCACACTTACTCTGAAGGACGGCTGTCTGACCGTGCCGGAGGGGCCCGGAATCGGAATAGAGTTAAATGAATCAGCCATGAATAAATATCCGTACAAGCCGCGTTTATATGTGACAAAGCTGCGGGAGGACGGAGCCGTGGCAGACCAGTAGGTATATTATGAAAAGAGGAAAGAGGAGGCATAAGGGGCATGAAGCTGCCAGAGACATATACGGATTTAAGAAAGCAGACGCTGGAACAGGAAGGGATGAAATACCCAGGGAAGGCACTGGTTGCCATGGAGTTGGAACCTGGTTATGAGAGAGCTAAAAACCGGATGCTTCCCTATATTCAGGCAATAAATGAAGCCCATCTTATCATGCTGATGGAGCAGGGGATTGTGGATGAAAAAAATGGAAATGTCATTCTCAAGGCTCTGGGAGATTTGGAACAGGAATTTTATAAAAATACGGTGTATGATGGGCGGTATGAAGACTTGTATTTTTATATGGAAAGCAGGCTGATTGAGGCAACAGACGGTATTGCGGGCAATCTGCATCTGGCCAGGAGCCGCAATGACATGTGCGTGGCATGGTCCCACATGGCGGTGCGGGATGGTCTTTTGCAGGCCATGGAACAGTTTCTGTATCTGAAAAATGCCGTTGTGCTGTTTGCAGAGGAACATAAAGATACCTTGTATGTGATTCACACCCATACACAGCATGCGCAGCCCGGATTATTGGGGCATTATTTTCTTGGCGCCGCCGATCTGCTGGAACGCGATTTTAAGCGTCTGTGCAGAGCTTATGATGCAGTGAACCAGTCGCCCATGGGCGCTGCCGCAGTGACGACCACTGGTTTTCCTGTTTCCAGAGAACGGGTGGCAGAGCTGGCCGGTTTTTCCGGTATTATTGAGAATGCATACGATGCCATCGGAAACAGTGATTATTTGACGGAGACAGCCAGTGTTCTGGGATTATGTGCTTTGGATATGGGCAGGATTGTTACGGATTTGCTTCTCTGGGCAACACAGGAAATGAATATGATTCATGTGGCGGACGGCTACATTTCCATAAGCTCCATTATGCCTCAGAAAAGAAATCCCATTGCATTGGAACATCTGCGGTCATCTCTGGCTGTTCTGAAGGGAATGGCGGATACGGTACTGACCGGGTTTCTGAAGAGCCCGTACGGGGATATTTCTGATTATGAAGACATCGAGGATAGTGTATTTGGCTGCCTGGAGCTGTTCCAAAAAAATGTGCAGTTGTTCCGCGCAGTTATCAGTACGCTGGAGGTAAACAAAGAATTGCTTGAGAGCAGGGCCTATGAAAGCTTTTCCGTGGTTACTGATATTGCCGACCAAATGTACCGCTCTTATAAGATACCATTCAGGAAGGCCCATTCCTTTGTTAGTTTTCTTGTTAAAAAGGCGGGAACCATGGATTACAATTTAAAAAATATATCTGAAGAATTCTTTTCTTCTGCCTATCATGAGTTCTTTGGAGAGCCTTTTGCTTTTGATTTTACACCCATCTCCCAGTGTATCAATCCCTGGCATTTTGTAAAATGCAGGGAGGTCAGAGGAGGAACCGGTGATAAAGCTATGAAGTCCATGATTGACAGGGCAAAAAAAGAGGTTGAGGCAAACAAGTTATGGATACAGGAGCACAAAAAGCAGCTGTGTGAGGCCGGGGAGAAGAGAAAACAGGTGATTCAAAAAAAGCTGGACAAATTCTGATTATGATATTGGGCAGCCGTTTTATACAGAGGAAACGGCTGCCTTTTATCTATTGACACTGGAAGCAGGGGCAAGATATAATGATGATGGTAATATGGAAGAGTGCAAAAAGCATTGGACCGGCACAGGAGGGGGAATATGAAGGGGAATAATCTCAGTGATGTGAAGAAAGCCAACAGGCAGGTGGTATACGAATGTATCTGGTCCCATAAGGCAGTCACCATGACAGATATAGCATATATGACCCATCTCAGCCGTCCGACCGTAACCAGCCTGGTACAGGAAATGACAGCGGATAACCTGGTGGTAAAGAGCGGTTACGGCACATCAAACGGCGGCAGAAGTCCCGTGCTCTACCATGCAAATGCAGGTGCGGCTTATGCCATGGGAATTGACCTGGAGTTTCCGAAAGTGCGCATGGCTATCAGCAATCTGGAATGTAAAAACATCTGCTTTTCTGTCCGTGTCTACCCCAGGGACTCAGATAAAGACCAGATGATACGCCTGCTGAAACAGCAGATAGATGACTTGATTCTGGATTCAGGTATCGACAGAAGCCGGCTTTTAGGGGTTGGAATGGGAATTCCGGGAGTGATTGACTATAAACATAATCATTCAGTGCTGTTTGAACGGATCGAGGGATGGGAGAACGTACCTATTGGAGATATCATACAGAGATATGTGGGTAAGCCGGTCTATATATGCAATGATGTAAACCTTCTTTCCTGGGCGGAGAGAAAAGCGGCCCATCTTGAGGATGTACAGAATATGCTCTATATTGTTATCCGTTCAGGGATTGGCATGGCCATCTGGACAGACGGCAGTCTGATGCAGGGAGAGATGGGAAATTCAGGCCGAATCGGCCATATGACGGTTGATAAAAATGGACTGGAATGCAAATGCGGCAGCCGCGGGTGTCTGGGACTCTATACAAGCGAGAAGGCAATGATGCGGATATATAGCGAGCTTACAGGGAAAGAGATAAAGCAGGCAGGTGATTTGGTGCCTTTGGCAGAGAGCGGGGACAAGGCAGCCCTGCAGGTTTTTGAGACCTGCGGCAGGTACCTGGGTATCGGAATCGTGAATGTGGCCAATTTATTCGATATATCCGAAGTTGTAGTCTCTGCGTCCTTTGACGTTTCATATATTCTCAGGAATGCGCAGTACGCGCTGGATGTCAGGAAGATGAACACCATACGCAGAGAGGTGAAAATAAGAGAAGGATTATTGGCAGAAAGCGGGTTCGGCCTGGGTGGATGCCTTCTGGTCCTGGACAAAGAACACATGAGTCTTCTGGAGGGATAAATCCCTTTGAAGGCTCATTTTTTGACAGGTACCGGATGGCCCCATCCGGCTGCCCGCAGTTGTTTTTTACGCCACCAATTCAATTACATTTCCCTCCGGGTCAAAAACGCTGCTGCTGTAATGCTCCATCCCATAAAACCCCGGCTCATAGATAACATCATAACCTTCCGTTATCAGCTGGCCGGTGAGTTCGTTGACACGTTTCCTGCTGCCCACTGTGAAGGTCAGACATACCGAATAGGAGGGGCGGGCCTGCATGGCAGGGGATACGGCGGATGAGGTATCACCAATAACCGGCCGTTCCGGTACGAGCCTGATTTTCACTCCGCCCTCAAAGGACAGGTTGTACACGGTCCTGCAGGATGCGCGGTCTGCCAGGCCGGTATCCGCTTCCGGTCCTTCCTTGCCAACAGGGCGCGGTTCATCCACAACCGCACCTAAATATTTCACATAAAAATCCTTCATTCTCTCCGGTTTTGCGGTATGGATGGCAATATAAGTTAACTTCATCTCCATAATCACTCCTTTGAAACAGAATTTCTTGCATATGTCTCTTTTTTTCATTATAATGGAGTTATTGAAATATTTGTAATAATATAGCGGCTAAAAATAACAGAATCCTGTCTTGCTCTGGAAGGAGGTTTCAGATGCAGTTAAACTATCTGGAAGTAAACGGAAATCTGGAGGAAGTTACCTGCCACGGCACGCCTGCGTTTCCCATGGAGGTGTATCTGGATGATCTGGATTTGTACCCGAACCGCAGTATCCCATGGCACTGGCATAAGGAATTGGAGCTGGTCTACGTGCTGAGAGGCGCCATCGAGTTTCAGACCGGGGTCTGTTCCTATGTGCTTTCCGGCGGACAGGGCGGGCTTCTGCCTCCTAATATGCTGCATATGGTCACTCCCTATCACCATCAGCGCGGCAGCGCCTACTGCGCCGTGCTGGCGGACCCTTATCTGCTTCACGGCCTTTCAGGCGGATTGGTAGAGGCGCAGTGCGCCTCCTTTATTACCGGGGCCGATGTGGATTTTTTTCTGTTGGACAATACATGTCCATGGCATAAGGAGGCATTGTCCTGCATTCATGACATGTATCTGTGCGACTGCAGACGGCCTCTGGGGTACCTGTGGCGTCTCCAGATTCTGCTTCAGCAGACCGGACTTACGCTGTACGAAAACATGGACTTAAAACGGGAAAAGCAGACTTCCTATTCCGATGTTCCATACAGGCGGGTCCGTTCCTGCCTTACGTTTATCCACCAGGAGTATGCCAGGAAGATACGGCTGGAGGATATCGCCAGGGCGGCCAGTGTCAGCACCAGTGAATGCTGCAGGGATTTTAAGGAGATACTGGGCCAGTCCCCGGTGGATTATCTTATTTCCTACCGGGTGCGCATGGGAGAGTATCTGCTGACCCACACGGATAAGAGCATTCTTGAGATTGCGCTGGCAGCCGGGTTTTCGGGAAGCAGCCACTTTTCCAATACATTTACCAGGTACATGGGATGCACGCCTCTTCATTACAGGAAGAGAGATGGAGTATAGGATGAAACTGATAAGCCTGTTTGCCGCACTTGCGGCTGTGATCGGATTGTTCGCCAATGCCGGACGGAAATTGTTCCAGTGGCTGGGGCCTCTTTTTCCGTGTATAGGACCCTTGCCCTATGGAATTGCCTACGGTCTGGCTGTTACCGGGATTCTGGGCGCTTTTATTGTGAGCCGTGTTCCCGGCAATGGCATGTTTGCGCCTGTTTTTTATGTCTGCCACTATCTTCTGGGGTTCATTGTCTATATGGTGATGTTAGTCAATCTGGCAGGATTGTTTATGTTCCTGGCGGGACTGCTTCGTATCTTGCCGGCGCCGCTGTCATGCAGGGCCGGCATTGCTGCGGGAGCCATACCGCTGTTTCTTTCGGCGGCCCTGTCTGTGTATGGGGCTGCCCATGGCGCTGTGATACAGATAAAACCCTACGAAATTCAGATTGGGGGCAGGACACAGGAGAAGGTGCCTCTTCGGATTGCCCTGATCAGCGACCTGCATCTGGGGTACGTCATAGGCGGACATCATCTTGAAAAGGTCATTGACGCGGTAAACTCCACTAAGCCGGATTTGGTCTGTATTGCCGGAGATATATTTGACGGGGATGCCACGGCCCTGGCTGACGCCGGGACGCTTAAGGACCTGTTTCTGCAAATAGATTCGGTTTACGGTGTTTACGCCTGTCTCGGAAACCATGATGCCGGCCCCAGCTATGACCGGATGATGGAATTCCTCTCAGAGGCAGGCGTCCGGGTACTGCAGGACGAGGCCGTTGTGATAGACAGCCGTTTTGTACTGGCAGGAAGGAAGGACTCATTTCCTATCGGCGGGCAGGGAGAGCGGCGGGGGAGCCTGGAACTGCCTGAAAGGACGGAGGATCTGCCTGTGATTGTGATGGACCATCAGCCGGGAAATATCCGGGACTATGGGAAAGAGACAGACCTGATTCTCTGCGGGCATACCCATAAGGGACAGATGTTCCCCTTCAATCTGATTACGGACGCGGTTTTTGATGTGGATTATGGATATTACCGGGCATCCGTTGATTCGCCCCAGGTCATCGTTACCTCAGGCGCAGGAACCTGGGGGCCTCCCCAGCGGGTTGCCACGGACAATGAAGTGGCGGAGATTCTGGTGATGCTTCCTGTAAGACAGTAAGGGCATCAGCAGAAGGCATAAAGATACAAATAAGGACACATTCTTTGGCGAACCACGTTCTTGTTTTCAGACGGTATTTCTGTATGATGATAGATGATGGGCTGTTTTTCAGACTACAGACAGAGATTAATACAGACAGGGATTAATACAAACAGACATCAATACAAACAGAGAGGGATACAAGATGAAAATAGGCGTACGCGCACACGATTACGGTAAACACAGTATAGAAGGGCTGGCATCCCTGCTGCGTGAAGAAGGCTATGATGGGGCCCAGCTGGCGCTTCCCAAGGTATTTGAGGAGATTGACAGCTATGAGGATATCCGGCTGTCCCACATTGAGCGAATCAGAAGGGCATTTGAGAAGAACCGGGTGGAGATTCCGGTGATGGGATGCTACATGGACCTGGGCAATCCCGACCGCAGTGTAAGGGAGTATGCGGTTGAGACTTTGAAAACCTGCCTGCTTTACGCAAAGGAAATGGGAGCCGGCGTGGTGGGAACCGAGACAGCCTATCCACGTTTGAGCAGGGAGGAAAGGGCTGCCTGGTGTCCGTACATGATGGACAGCCTTATGCGGGTTATGGAGGAGGCGCAGCGCATTGACATGAAGCTGGCAATCGAACCCGTGTACTGGCATCCTCTTGCGGACCTGGAGACCACGCTTAAGACAATCCGGATGGTGGATGACCCGGCCCACCTGCGGCTGATATTCGACGCCTCCAACCTGTTGGAATTCCCGGAGACCACGGATCAGGATGCTTACTGGAACCAGTGGCTTGCGTCCGTCGGGACGTATATTGACGTGATGCACATAAAAGACTACAGCCTGGGGAAAGACCGCGCATACCAGCCAAAACAGCTGGGCAAAGGCATCCTGCGGTATGAAGAAATCAGCCGCTGGCTTCATGAAAACAAACCGGACATGTATCTGCTCAGGGAGGAGATGAATCCTGCATCAGCCGGAGCAGATATTGCTTTTATGAGGCGGATGTAGAGGAAAACCGTGATTTCAACGGAAAATCACATCAGCCGCCCTTCTGGGAGCTGTTCTTTTATATGTAATATCGGGATAGCCCAGAAGGGCGCAGGCCTCTATCTTTTTTTCTCCCACTCCCAGCCAATCTAAAACCTCGGGATTCATTTCAGCTGCCCATCTCAGATAGCCGTTATAGAGGAATCCAAGCCCCAGTGAGACACCCATCAGTTCCATGTTCTGGGCAGCCAGCCCTGCGTCTATATTTGCCTCAGAAGCGATGAACAGCACGGCAGGCGCGTTGCGGAAGAGATAGTCCTGTTTTGAATCAGCCATATGAGCCTCATAAAAGCCCTGGTATGCCTGGGCCGGCCCCGGAGCAGGGCTGTCCAAAATACGGCCGATTCCGTCCCAGATAAGAGTTTTTAAGATTTCCAGCTCCTTCTGGACAAAGATAAAGCGGCAGTCCTGCATATTCTTGGCTGTGGCTGTATACCGTCCGGCCTGTACCAGCATATCCAGGTCTCCGGAGCTGACAGGCTTCTGTTTGAACCTTCGCACGCTGCGCCGGAATTTGATTGCCTTGAGAAGCCGGTCTGAATCCAGTCCGGCCTGTTCCTGACTCAGCTCCTCCACGTCTCCCATATCATATTCCGGTATGGACACGGCGTTTAAAGGACAGACAGCAACACAGTGGCCGCAGAGGATACAGTTTCCGGACACCTCTGCTTTTCCTTCCCTCAGAAACAGGTTGTTTGCGATACAATCACTTATACACTGCCCGCAGCCGGTGCAGGCGTTTCTGTTTATTTCTACCATATGTATCTCCTCCTTTGATTCTTTGTCCGACATACTAAATATTATAACCCAGGGAAAATGACACTGCAACACCGGTTCCTGAAACCAGCCGTCCAATTCCCGGCCTATGCGGGAGCTTATTGTGTTTTTTTCTTCTCTGTGCTATGCTCAATGAAAAAAACAAGGATGCAGTGGAAGAAATGAAATGTCCTTATTGCAATCAAGAGATGGAAGCAGGATTCCTCACATCAGACGCCCGCTGCATTGCATGGAGAAGGGAGCGCCATGAGCCTGGTCTGGTTTCCCGTAATGACAGGAACAGCGGCGTACAGTTAGCCAGAAAGACACTGGGGGCAGCGGTAGTGGAAAACGCCTATTGCTGCGCAGCATGCAGGAAAATCGTGATAGATTATTCCTTATAGCATCTCGATGAAGGCAGCCATCCTTGTGTTCAGCTGGCCCACGTCGGCCTGGGAATAGTCTGTCTCCACAACGGTATAGGGAAGTCCCTTCTTCTCCTTCACCAGCCTGCGGACCAGGGAGGTTTCCACATTGTAGGTGTGGCATGCCTGCAGAACCAAATCCACCACGCC
>CDZO01003570.1_pt1 | contig 31884 bp, 29 predicted proteins | sample 480641 | NCBI WGS metagenome assembly CDZO01 (sample SAMEA3182088, study PRJEB8094) | gut metagenome | biome: human; feature: gut; material: Stool; isolation source: human stools | place: Canada | collected 2013-02-05
CCTTTGCAGCATCCAGTATTATCTGCGCTTTTGGCCTAGCAGCTGCCGCACCTCGCTCGCCGTATCGGCACTTAGAATTATGCGGTATTGCCATAAAGACATCTGGAAAAGTGAAAGGAACGTGGTTTGCGGCATGGCCAGCCATACAGGCAAAATTGATATGATCCGCGGCTCCATCATCAAATCGGCGGCACTGTTTGCCCTGCCGATCTGTGTGGGCAATATCTTGCAGCAGCTTTACGGCACGGTGGATACCCTTGTGGTGGGCAATTTCTGTGATTCCGCCGCGCTGGCGGCGGTGGGCACCGCCACACAGCCAATGGAAATTCTGCTGTGCGTGTTTTTGGGCATCGGCAACGGGGCGTCCATCCTTGTTTCTCAGGAAATGGGCCGCCGCAATGCGGATGGGCTGCGCATGCTGGTGCGCACGGCGGTATGGTTTTTGTATCTGTGCGCCATCCCGGTCACGATACTGGCAATGTTTGTAGGCCCGGCGCTGCTGCGGCTGATGCAGGTCCCGGCAGATGCCTTTGATTATGCGGTGCTCTACCTGCGGATCACGGCGCTGGGCACCCTGGGTAACCTTGGCTATAACATGAACGCCGGTATTCTGCGCGGGCTGGGGGACAGCCGGTCCACCTTGCTGTTGCTGCTGATCTCCTGCCTGACCAATATTGTGCTGGATGTTGCCTTTGTGGCGGTGCTGGGCATGGGTGTGGCCGGTGCGGCGCTGGCAACCACCATTGCGCTGTATCTTTCCTGGCTGACCAGCATCTTGTACGCCCGCCGCAATTACGAGGGTTTGCAATTTCCCCTGCTGCCCCATGGCTATGATAAGGCACAGCTGGCGGCTATCCTGAAAGTGGGTGTGCCGCTGGGGCTGAATAACTCGCTGTACTCGGTGGGGCATGTGGCGGTGCAGGCTGTGTATAATATGCAGGGCTCGGTGTTTGTGGCCGGGTGCTCCATTGCAGGCCGCGTGACCGGCATTGCCGGTATTGCCATCACCTCGTTTTCTTCTGCCGCGGTGGTGTTTGCCGGGCAGAACCTGGGGGCCGGCAACTACCGCCGCTTGCAGCGGGGCGTGGTGCAGATCACCTGCGCTGCCGGTGTAGTTACATTACTGATTGGCCTGGTGGCTACTGTGTTCTGCCGCCCGCTGCTGGGGCTGTTCAGCAGCGACCCGGCGGTTCTGGATGCCGCAGTGCGCTATACCTGGTGGGTGCTGCCCTTTATCTGGACTTATGCGGTGTTCAACTGTATGATGAGCTTTGTCAACGGTACCGGCGCGGTCAAATATACCACGGTGGTCAACCTGCTGATCCTGTGGGCCGTGCGCATCCCGGCGGCGTATATCCTGCATGCGCTGGGGTACGGCACTTCCTCCATGGCCTGCGTTTCCCTCAGCTATGCCGTGGGCCTGGTGGCCATGCTCGGTTATTTTTTGACCCCGGAATGGGGCAAACTGCGCCGCAAAGCAAAGGAACTGGGGGACGCGGTGACGGCGGAAACAGAACCGACACTGTAAAATATAAAATCAATAAAAGTCTGCGGAGAACTCCCAAAATGACAGAACGAATCATCGGCAACCAAATCCGGCTGATTCCCTATTATCGGAATGATGCGGTGTCCTTGCTGTGGTATCGGGACAGGGACGTCTGGGTTCAAGAAAATAGATACGGAATGGTATGAATATCGGCTTTGAAAAGATTGTGGGGAATGGGCGGAGAAGAAAATAAAGCGGGAAGTAAATAGGTCAACAGGAATCATGATTATTGGTCCGTCCGGAAGTGGAAAGACAACACTGGGGAAAGTGGTTGCTGAAAAATTGGGATATGCCATAACATAATGAGATATACGACAAGGCCCGTTTGCGTAAACAGCAACTACCCAAAAAATAACCCGCCAGCAAGCGGCAACAGAAATACGCTGCCGCCCGCTGGCGGGTTTGCATGTTTTATAACGCTTTACTTCAAATCAATACCGGTACACAATGCCCTGCTTGACGGTGTTGGATGCCTGCTGCCCGGCCAGGCGGCTGGCGAGGGCCAGCGCAAAGGGAATGGCTGCACCCAGCGCTTCGCCGGTAATGATGTTGCCGTCCAGCGTGATGGGCAGGCCGGTGTACTCGGCCCCGGCGGCGGTCAATTTATCTTCCATGCCGGGGTAAACCGTTGCCTTTTTGCCCTGCAAAATGCCGAACGCCGCCAACACAGACGGTGCGGCGCAGATTGCGGCCACGACCTTGCCTGCGGCGGCAAACTCGGTGCAGACCTTGCGCACCGTGGCATCGGCTTTCAGGTTGTCCACACCCGGAATGCCGCCGGGCAGGATGGCGGCATCAAAAGCGGAATAATCCAGCTCTTCGGCCAGGGCATCCGCCACAACGCTGATGCTGCGGGCAGATTTGACGATCTTTTCGCCGCCCACGGCAGCAATGGTCACTTCCACACCGGAACGGCGCAGCAGATCCACACACAAAAGGCCCTCGCACTCTTCCAGGCCGGGCGCAAAAAAGATAACAGCTTTGCTCATACAAAACACTCCTTTACAAAATAATACAGTTTGAATAATATAAAATAAATATACAAATATGACTAAAGCTCTTCTGAATAATACAATCTGGAAAATACAAATAAAATATACGAATTAAAATGGGTGGAACCGCGCGACCAGCAGGCCAATGAACGGCAGGGGTGCGGCCCGGCGGCGCAGCGCCGTGATAAGCCCCACCAGCGAAAGCACATCTACCAGCAGCGTCAGGCTCAACGCAACCTGCTCCAGCACCGGAACAAACCCAAGCGCGGCACAGATGGTTGCCAGCATCAACACCATCAGCCCTTGGTTCAGGTGGAACCGTACAAATTCATCCTGCCGCCATTTGGTGCAGGCGGGAATTAAAATCAAAATGCTCAGGTAGCACAAAGCACCCATCCAGCGGGCCGTGCTGCTGACGGCGGGTTCTTCCGGCTGGGTGTGTTCCGCTTTGGCCGGCTCAGCAGGGGCAGCCGCGGGGGTGCTGCGCTTTTTCTTTTTACTCATACTTGCCGCCAAACAAAAAGTCCATGCATGCAGGCACCTGCTTGGCCCAGCAGGCTTCGCAGTGGGTGCCGTCCGGCTGCATATAGGGGTCAACGGCGGCGCCTTTGCCCAGCAGCGCGCGGCATACTTCCAGCGCATTGGCGGTGTATTCGCCCAAAGCACCGGGCTTATCGCTCTCTTTTTCGCCCCAGCTCAGATAAACACGGGTGCCGGGGTGGATCGTGGCGTTGGCAATCTCCTGCCGCAGCTCCGGCATGCACAGCCGCACCGAGGGCGACAGGCATGCTGCTTTGGAAAACACTTTGTTGTAAGCGGTGATGGCGTACAGGCTCATCAGGCCGCCCATGCTGCTGCCGCCAATGGCCGTGTTGGCGCGGCCAGGCAGGGTGGGGTAGCGCTTGTCCATCATCGGCTTGAACTCTTTGGTCAGCCACTCCATGTATTCATGCCCGGTGCCCGTAATGCCGCCGAACCAGTCCGACCGGTAGGGACAGTATTCTTCCAGCCGCTTGTTGCCCTCGTGGTTGCACTCCGGTGCGGCAATGATCCAGTTGGGGTGGGCGTCACAGTATTCTTTCAGCCCCCAGCAGGTGCCGTATGTGGCAGTGGAGTCAAAAAACAGGTTGTGGCCGTCAAACATATAGAGTACGGGATATTTTTTGCCGGAAGTCTGCCAGTCATCCGGCAGGTAAACAAAAGTCCGGCGGGTCAGCCCGTACGGGGTAATGCTGACATCAAACGTTTCAACCATACAAAATCCCCCAATTCCAGCAGGGCAAACGCCCGGCCAAAAGATTGGTATTATTGTACCGCAAAAACCGATCTTTGACAACCGCCCGCAATCTGCCCGCTCTTGGTGGAAAACTATTGTCATGATTTGTGTCTTGACACATGACAACTTCGGCGGTACAATGCTGAAAGATATCTGAGAGGAGCAAGAGTATGGGAAAGCTTAAGGAATTTTTGAAGCGCAAGGACGTTGTGTTCTCGGCGCATCGCTATGGCATCGATGCTATGGGCGCTATGGCTCAGGGCCTGTTTGCCAGTTTACTGATCGGAACCATCATTAAAACGCTGGGCGAGCAGATCGGCCTGCAGTTTTTGGTGGATGCCGGTACTTTCGCCCAGAGCGTGGCCGGGCCTGCCATGGCGGCTTCCATCGGTTACGCCCTGCACACCCCGCCGCTGGTGCTGTTCAGTCTGATCGCTGTGGGCAGTGCTGCCAACAGCCTGGGCGGTGCAGGCGGCCCCCTGGCCGTATACTTTATCGCCATTGTTTCGGCAGAGTGCGGCAAGCTTGTCAGCAAAGAGACCAAAGTCGATATCATCGTTACCCCGGCGGTCACCATTCTGGTGGGCACGGGTCTGAGTGTGATGTTTGCCCCTGCCATCGGCGCGGCGGCTTCTGCGGTGGGCAGCGTGATCATGTGGGCCACTGAGCTGCAGCCCCTGCTGATGGGCATTCTGGTTTCGGTGTTGGTTGGCATTGCGCTGACTTTGCCCATTTCCAGCGCAGCCATCTGCGCGGCGCTCAACCTGACCGGTCTGGCGGGCGGCGCTGCCGTTGCGGGCTGCTGCGCCCAGATGGTCGGCTTTGCCGTGATGAGCTTTAAGGAAAACGGCGTGGGCGGTCTGGTCAGCCAGGGCATTGGCACCAGCATGCTGCAAATGCCCAACATCCTGAAAAAGCCCCGCGTGTGGCTGCCGCCGATCATTGCTTCCGCCATTACCGGCCCCATTGCTACCTGCGTGTTCAAATTGCAGATGAACGGCCCGGCGGTTTCTTCCGGCATGGGCACCTGCGGCCTGGTGGGTCAGATCGGCGTGTACACCGGCTGGGTGGCCGATGTGGCATCCGGCGCAAAAGCGGGCATCACCGCCTTTGACTGGGCAGGCTTACTGCTGGTCAGCTTTGTTCTGCCCGCCGTGCTGTGCGCGGTGCTGGGCGCGCTGTTCCGCAAAAAGGGATGGATCAAGGACGGCGACCTGAAGCTGGACTAAGCCAATGGACGTTCAGGAAGTGTGGGCGCTGCTGGAACAGCACCAGGGCGAGCAATTTTATACCGCAAAATGCCTGCCGTTTTGCTATATCATCCGTGGCGGCGGCCCTGCAAAAGATTGCGACCCGCCAGGCAGCGGGGGAGGCCATCACCGGCCCCAAAAAGATTGGCTGCTATGGTGCCGGCTACTTATACCCGATGTTTTAAATCCGGGTATCATTCCACAACCTGAAACGGGCAAAGAAATTTAAGACAATCAAAGAACTTTTTTGGCAGTGCCGGGCAGATTTCTGCCCGGCACTGGCTTTTTTACTAAAAATCGACGGATAAAATTTAATATTAAGTCTTAAAAATTGCCTTTACAAATCTCAAAACTGTGCTATAATAAGGCTATAGAACAAGGCATAATATACTGATGCAAAAACTTTGATTCGGAATAAATCTTAAACTGTTAATAAGGAGAATGTTATGAACAAGTATGCTGGTACCCAGAGCGAGAAAAACCTGATGACCGCATTTGCGGGCGAATCCGAAGCACGCAACAAGTACACCTTCTTTGCCTCCGTGGCCAAAAAGCAGGGTTTTGAGCAGATCGCAGCACTGTTTTTGAAAACGGCTGATAACGAAAAAGAACATGCCAAGCTGTGGTTCAAGGAGCTGAACGGCATCGGCGATACCGCCGACAACCTGAAAGCCGCCGCCGCGGGCGAAAATTACGAATGGACCGATATGTATGACAACTTTGCCAAGACGGCTGAGGAAGAGGGCTTCCCCGAACTGGCTGCCCGGTTCCGCCTGGTGGGAGCCATTGAAAAGCATCACGAAGAGCGCTACCGCGCCCTGCTGCACAACATTGAAATGGCAGAAGTGTTTGCCAAGAGCGAAGTAAAAGTGTGGGAGTGCCGCAACTGCGGCCACATCGTGGTGGGCACCCAGGCCCCCGAAGTCTGCCCCACCTGCAATCACCCCCAGAGCTACTTTGAAGTCCACGCGGAAAATTATTGATGATGGAGAACCGCCCCGGAAAGCATAACCTTTCCGGGGCGGTTTTTGGTGTGGGAAAATGTATTTTATGGGGCTGAGAATGGGAAAAATAGTTGAGTGGGTGGTATCGCCCATAACGGGATTTCCTCCAAAGCCCCGGAACGCTCAAGACCGTTCCGAAACATTATGAATGATGCACGCTCTGCTGTAATGCCATGAACATTGCAAAAATTTGAAATATCTACATACCCAATGTTCCGGCGGGATCGGATGCCCCCATCCTACTGATATGATAAAGACAGATTGCCCAAGATTAAGGCTATTCCTGTCCCGCTGGATGATGCAAGTATCATCCCCTGCAAATTATTTGCAGCACTTATAAATGCGTGAACACTTCGTAGGTGGGCGCACATTGTGCGCCCACCTACAACCTAAGGGTGATAGCGTTTCCACAAGGTATTGCACAAACCAAACATTCGCAGGCACACAATGCGCGCCTCTATGGGAATTTGCTCACCCGTAAAGAGTACATTTCCCAGGCAATCTACCGCTCATCAAACAAAAAATCTCCGCAACCCTTGCCAAACACAGCAGGTTACGGAGATTTTTTATGCTATATTGTGATTTTGTTAAATCAGTTCGCGCTGGGGGCCTGGCTCAGGTCAGTGCCAAAGTACTTCTCGCTGATCTCGGCAATGGTGCCGTCCTCGCGCAACTCATTGATAGCCTGGTTCAGAGCTTCGCGCAGGGTGGCGGTTTCATCGCCCTTGCGCACAGGGAAAGCAACCTGGGAAGCATCATTGGTCAAAGCCGCAATCTTGATGTTCGCATCGGGATGCTCTTTCAGGTAGTCAAAATAGGTTACTTCGGCGTTCAGGGTGGCATCCACACGGCCATTCAGCAGCAGCTCAATGGTCTGGTTCAGGTCGTCCACGCCGGTGGTTTTGGCGCCATAGCTTTCGGCCAGTGTTGCATAGGTGCTGGAAATGGTGTTGGCGGTGGTCTTGCCGTTCAGATCCTCAAAGCTGTTGATGCTGTCATCATCGCTTTTTACAATAATGGCAGTGCGGATGTAGCAGTACGGGTCAGAAAAATCGTATTTCTGGGCGCGCTCTTCGGTAATTTCCACGCCGTTGGCCATGCTGTCATAGCGGCCGCCGTCCACGCCGGCCAGCAGGCCGTCCCATTCGCCCTCCACAAAGGTGGCCTTTACGCCAAGCTTTTCGGCAACCTTCTGGGCAACTTCAATGTCGAAGCCGACCAGCTGGTCGTTTTCGTCATGGTAGGTCCAGGGGGACCAGGTACCCTCGGTGCCAAACACGATCTCGCCGCGCTGCTGAATCTGGGCCAGCAGATCGCCGGAGTTATCGGCGCTGGCAGCGGTTTCGCTGGAAGTATCCGCTGCCGGTGCAGCAGAGGACGCTGCGGAGGAACCGCAGGCGGACAGCAGGGCGGCTGCCAGTACGGCAGCGGTCAATGCTTTCAGTTTCATATGTGCTTCTCCTTGGTTATGTAAAAACTTTTATTTATCTTCCACCAGACGCAAAAAAGCGCGGGTGCGCTCTTCGCGTGGGGCGGTAAAAATCTCTTTGGCGGGACCCTGTTCCACCACAACGCCGTGCTCCATGAACACGACCTGGTTAGAAACGTTGCGGGCAAAGCCCATCTCGTGGGTCACGACCAGCATTGTCATGCCATCGGCGGCCAGGTCTCGCATCACGGCCAGCACTTCCACGGTCAGCTCCGGGTCCAGCGCGCTGGTGGGCTCGTCAAAATAGATGATCTTGGGGTCGGTGGCAATGGCGCGGGCAATGGCCACGCGCTGCTGCTGCCCGCCGGAAAGCTGATTGGGGTAGCTGGCACCGCGGTTGCCCAGGCCGACCTTTTCCAGCGCTTTTTGGGCGCGGGCTTCGGCCTCATCCCTGGGCATTTTGCGGGCAACAATCAACCCTTCGGTCACGTTCTGCAGCGCGGTCTTATTCAAAAACAGGTTGTAATTCTGGAACACAAACGCTGTGTGGCGGCGGGCTTCGTACATCTCAGTGCGGCGCACATGGCCCAAATGGTAGGTCTGGCCGTCCAGCACCATAGTGCCGTCCTCGGCCTGGTCCAAAAAGTTGGCGCAGCGCAGCAGCGTGGTCTTGCCGGAACCGGAAGGCCCGATCAGCGAAACAACCTCGCCCTTGTGCACCGTCAGGTCCACGCCTTTCAGCACATCCAGCGTACTGAACGATTTGCGGATTCCGGTGATTTTCAGCATCTCCTGCATGGCGGCACCTCCTCAGGAATTCTGGCTGAAGCCCTTGGCGTTCAGCTTTTTTTCGCCCCAGCGCTGGACCTGCGTCAGGATGGTGGAGAACATCAGGTAGATAAAGGCAACTTCCAGATAAAGCGGCAGCGATTCATAGGTGCGCGCCACAATGCGCTGGGTGGCCATAAACATCTCGGTTACCGTAATGTTTGCGGCAAGGGAGGTATCTTTGAGCAGGGAAATCAGCGAGTTGAACAGCGGCGGGAACGCCGTGCGCAGTGCTTGCGGCAGCACAATACGGCGCATCGTCTGCAGATAGGTCATGCCAACGCAGTACCCGGCTTCCATCTGACCAGCGGGAACAGATTCCAGCGCGGCGCGGATGGTCTCGGCGCAGTAGGCACCCTCATTGATGGCAAAGCAGGCCACAGCAGCCGGGAACGGGTTGATCAGTACGCCAAGGCTGGGCAGGCCGTAAAACACCACGAACAGCTGTACCAGCACCGGGGTGCCGCGGATGACCCAGACATAAAACCGGGCAAGTTGCCGCAGAACGGGGATTTTGGCGGTCTGCACAAGGGCAGTAATCAGCGCAATGACCAACGCAAGCGCAAAAGAAATGATCGTAAGCGGCAGGGTGACCGTAAGGCCGTTAATTAAAATCTTAGGAAAAGAGTCAATCAAAATGCCGACCAGACGTGTATTCACAGCGGAGTCCTTTCCGTTTTTGCAAAACAAGATAAAAATAGACAAACTACCCATCATTATACTAGGGTATGGGAGAAAAAGCAAATTAAATCTGCTTCATAAAATAAAGCAGAGTACAAAATGGCAGGCAAAAACACAAAAGCCCGCTTGAAAAGCGGGCTTTTGTGCATAGAGGGGTGGGAAAGTATATAAAGGTCAGAAGATGGTAATGTAATAAATGGGAACTTAAAGGGGTTATACTCTGTTTTTCTCTTTCTTGTTACAAGTACATTATAACCTTGATTATTAAAATGTCAAATGCAATACTTGCAATTTTGTTTTGCTTTTATTATAATGATGCCCAGATAACTTAAAATAATTCAGCATATGCACAGAAAATGAAAGGGTTTTCGGTTTTGTAATGCCATACAAGGTTTATTTGCTTTATTTTATTTTTATTGTGCTCATTGACTAAAACTGACAGGAAGTGACTCGACATGGATGAATTAGACAGCAAAATCATCCAGCTTATGATGCGCAACGCCCGCATGCCGGTCAAGGAAATCGCCAAACAGGTCAACCTGACCAGTCCGGCGGTGTCCAGCCGTATCCACCGCATGGAGCAGGAGGGCATCATCGGCGGCTATACCGTGCGCCTGCACCACCCCGGCGAGAATAACCGAGTCCAGGCGTTGATTTCCATCCAGACGGCGGCATCGGAACGGGACCATTTCCTTAAAATGATCCAGGGCGAACCGCAGATCCTGCAGTGCTACCGCGTGACCGGCAGCTATAACTTTATCGTCAAGGTCAGCTGCCCCGGCATTGATGCACTGGAACACCTGCTGACCCACCTGCAAAAGATGGGCAACACCAACACCCAGATCATTCTTGCCACACCGCTGGACCGCAGTCTGAGCCTGGAAGGGGACGTATAAATGGAATTGCATATTTGTAAACAATGCGGTCTGGTGGCTCCCAAGGGAACTACCGTCTGCCCGCGCTGCGGCCGTGCGCTGCCCCCCACCAAAGCAGAAGCCAGCCGCCCGCGCTATACCATCCATGTGGACCCGGATATGGTTCAATACTGGGATGATGAAGACGAGGATGAATTTCCGCTGAAAGATGATCCCTTTTTCATGTGGTATGGGGGCGAGCAACAGGAAGAGATGGGCACTGGGCATTACCTTGCAACGCTGCTGTTGTTTGCCATCCCGGTGGTGGGCCTTATCATGATGATTTACTGGAGCCTTTGCGGCAGCAAATGGGAGGAACGCCAGAAGCTGGCCACTGCCTGCATGATCAAGCGGCTGGTGGGGGACCTGGTCATTCTGGCCCTGCTGATTGCGGCGCACAGTGTGATCGTTGGCCTTTCTTACATGCCCATCCTGCTTGGCGGCATGGGTTATTAAAAGGAGGGAAGCACAGTGAAAGCAAGCGTGATTATCCCCAATCTGAATGGTGCTGGCTGGCTGCGGGATTCCATCGAATCCATCTGGGCGCAGACTGAGCAGGACTTTGAGCTGATCGTGATCGATAACGGCTCCACCGATGAAAGCCTCGAAATTGCCCGCAGCTACTGCGGTAACCCCCGCTACCACCTGATCGAAAACAGCGAGAATACCGGTTTTTCCCATGCGGTCAACCAAGGCATCGCCATGGCCAAAGGCGAGTATATGGCCTTGTTCAATAACGATGCCTTTGCCGAACCGAACTGGTTGGAAGAGCTGCTGAAAACCGCTGAGAGCGACCCGAAGATTTTTGCGGTATCCAGCCTGATGCTGCGCTATTACGAGCCGGAACTGGCCGATGACGCCGGAGATTATGTGACGATTCTGGGCTTTGCCTGCAAGCGCGGCGACGGCCTGAAAGCCAGCCGCTACCAGAAGCCCTGCCGTATTTTTTCTGCCTGTGGCGGCGCAGCACTGTACAGAAAATCCATTTTGGATAAAATTGGCGTTTTTGACGAATTGTTTTTTGCCTACTATGAGGATGTTGACCTCAGCTGGCGCGCCAACAATTTTGGTTATAAAAACGTCTATTGCCCCACCGCAAAGTGCCGCCATATCTGCGGTGCCACCACCGGTGCGGTGCGGTATAACCCATTCAAAAGCATTCAGAGCGGCCGCAACAGCATTCTGCTGCCCTACAAAAACCAGCCGGTGGTCATGCTGGTTGTCAATTTTATCCCCATGCTGCTGGGCTATTTGTTGAAAGTTATCATGTTCCGTCACCGCGGCTTCGGCAATGATTATGCCAAGGGCTATGCGGAAGCCAAGACCGCCCTGCCCAAAATCAAAAAGCCTAAATTTTACTGGCGTAATCTGCCTAACTATTTATGGTGCGAGGGCAGCATGATCGTTGGGCTGTTCCGCTACCTGGTCTACCGCGTTCAGCGCGCGCTGAAAATTACCTGAAAGATAACGGAAGCAATAGAATAAAATAAAGCATGTGATTTCCCGCCCGACAAAGGTGGAAAAAGCACATGCTTTTTGTATTTGTGGAATCGTGTTATATCTAAATATGTCTATATTCTGTAGAGAAACGTAGGGGTACACACGATGAGGCAAGGCCCGATGCGCGGGACGATGCAAGCATCGTCCCCTACAAATGCTTGCTGGGGTTTCGTGGATATTCGTTATTTTCTCCCGCGCTGCAATTCAATCCAGGCCAGGTCTCCGCGCTCCAGGCCGTGGATCAAAACCTCGGCAGTGGCAATGTTGGTGGCAACGGGGATGGCGCGGGTATCGCACAGGCGCAGCAGGGTAACGGCGTTCGGCTCATTGGGCCGGGCATTGACGGGGTCGCGGAAAAACAGCAGCATATCAATTTCGCCGCAGGCAATCATGGAGGAAATCTGCTCGGCACCGCCGCGTGCACCGGGATACAGGCAGCGAACCGGCAGCCCACAGGCATCGTGTACCACTTTGCCCGTCACGCCGGTGGCAACCAGTTCGTTCTGAGACAGAATACGCACATAGGCTGTGCAGAACTGGGCCAAAAGCTCTTTGCGGGAATCATGGGCAATCAATGCGATCCTCAAGGTGGGTGCCTCCTATAATTAGTTATTTATATAATATCATAGAATAGATTGCTGAAAAATGCAAGCCACCTTTGATTAAACCGCCCGCTAACCCCGAAAAAGCGTGCAGTGTTACCAAAAAACTTTATACGATTTTGGCAAAACCGCTTTGTGCGAATGTGCTATAATATGTACAATAAATACATAACCTGTAAGGCACCAAAAGCGCCGCACAGGCAAAGGAGGAAAAACGCTATGAAAAAATCCGCACAGACCGTCATTCGGGAAGGCGCCTGCTATACTATCGCTGCCGCCAATGGCCGCGTGCTGGAAGTTGCCGATTTCAACACCGAGAACGGCGCATCCATCCGCCTGTGGAGCTATGAGGGTCAGCCCTGGCAGCAATGGATTTTTGAGGAAGCCGCCGAAGGCCAGTACCGCATCAAAAACCGCTTTACCGGCAAGGTGATGGACCTGGCCATGAGTGGTGTTGTGAACGGAACCTGGGTGCACCAGTGGGAGAAAACCACCGGCAAGGGCCAGCGGTGGGAGATTGTTCCCGCCGATGGCGGCAAGGCCAAGATCCGCAATGTGCTGGCTGATAAGGTCATTGACCTGGTAGGCATGCGGGTCGATAACGGTACCCAGGCCCAGATCTGGCAGGATGTGTTTGGCGAAAACCAGCTGTGGAGCATCCAGCCCGTGCCGGATAAGCTGCTGCAAAAGGATATGCCAAAGCCGGAACCCAAGAAAACGGCCCCCAAGTCCACCCGCACCCAGACCGGCACCGGCCACGCCAAAAAGACCGGCGGCAAAGGCGGACGCCGCGCAGCCAAGTAAAGCAGAGAAAACCGAATAAATAAAATTGAAACAGCCCGCTCATCCGGCAACAAACGGATGGACGGGCTGTTGCGGTTACATTTTGAAAGCCAAACTTTACTGGCGGATCATGCGGTAGCCAACGCCGATGTGGGTCTGGATATAGCGGGGGTGGCTGGGGTCTTCCTCAATTTTTTTGCGCAGCGTTGCCATAAATACGCGCAGGGACGGCGTATCCGATGCGGCCGGGCTGCCCCAGACTTCGTTCAGCAGATAGTTGTGGGTCAGCACTTTGCCGGTGTTCTTGGCCAGCACGCAGATCAGCTTGTACTCAATGGGGGTCAGGTGAATCTCCGTTCCGCCGCGGTACACACAGCCTGCGGCATAGTCAATGCGCAGTTCTCCGTTCTCGTATATGCTGGCCTGGTCACCTGCGCGGGAAGTATCATACCGCACACGGCGCAGCGCCACGCGCAGCCGGGCCAAAAGCTCCTCTACGCTGAACGGCTTGGTCAGGTAATCATCTGCACCGGCATCCAGGGCGGATACTTTGTCGGTATCATCACTGCGGGCCGAAACCACCAGAATGGGCACGTTGCTCCACCCGCGAATCTTGCGGATCACATCAATACCGTCCATATCCGGCAGGCCAAGGTCCAGCAAAATTACATCCGGCCGTGCCGAAGCAGCTTCCAACAGGGCACCGGCTCCGTTCTGTACACGGTGGTACTGATAATTGCGGGTTTCCAGTGTGGTGGAGATCAGCCGTGCAACAGCCGGGTCATCCTCCACCACAAGGATCAGCGGTTTATTCATACAGGGTCACCTCAGTTCGCGGGAGTGTAAAACAGAAGCAGGCACCGTGCGGTGCAGCGTTCTGTACATTGATCACACCGCCATGGGCGGCAACAATGGAACGGCACAAGGCCAGCCCAAGACCCAGCCCGCGGCGGCCATCGCTGCGGGTTTTGCCAAGGGTATAAAACATATCAAACAGCTTGTCCCGGCTTTCTTCCGGGATGCCGGGGCCGTCATCCGTTACGCAGATGCGGACAAATTTACCCTCCGGCGCGGCGAAAAGCTCGATGCGGGAATGTTCGGGGGTATATTTAATGGCGTTGTTGATGAGGTTCACCAGCACCTGCTCGATCAGCTGGGCGTCCATATCGGCCATCAGCAGGTCATCCGCCACGTTGGTCACAATGGTGTGACGGGCGGCGTCATGGTCTAAATGCGCCAGTACATCGTCAAAAATGTCTTGAATCAGCTCCGGCTGAATGCGCAGGTTTACCTGGCCGTTCTCCATCCGGGTGATGGAAAGCAGATTTTCCACCAGATGGTTCAGCCAGTTGGCGTCCTCATAAATTGCGGCAGAAAGCTCCCGGCGCTTTTCCTCGGTCAGCAGGGGATTTTTCTCGGTCAAAATCAGCGCGTTGCCGGAAATGCTTGTCAGCGGGGTGCGCAGGTCATGGCTGATGCTGCGCAGCAGGTTGGCGCGCAGCTGTTCCTGGCGGGCGGCTTCCTCAATTTCGCGCCGGGCGCGGTTGGAGGCTTCTTTTTCCAGCGCCAGGGAACACACATCCAGGATGGATAATGCCAGATTGTGCTCATAGGTGCTGAACTCATGCAGCGCCGGGCAACTGCGGTAATCCGTCTGGGCGGGAGGGGGCAGAATCAGGGTTCCCGGTGCAATGTGCTCCGGTGCGGGGGCAAAGCAGACCGGGTGCTCCAACAGCTTGCCCAGCTGGGTGGCCGTTATCCGCAGAATGGTGTCAGGGTCCTCGGCCCCCAACAGGCTGCGGCTGGCTTCCAGCAGCACCTGCGAAGCATAGGCTTTGCGCTCGCTTTGGGCGGCCTGTACCTTGATACGCCCCGTCAGCGAGGAGCAGAGCAGCGAAACGCAGAGCATGACCACTGCCGTTACCATGTCGTCTGACCGGATGCGGAACTGCATAAAGGGGTCAATGAACATATAGTTGACCAGCATCACCGAGAACAGCGAAGCTACAACGCCGTACACCAACCCCGATGTAAAGACGTTGATATACATGACGCCCAGGATATAGGTCAGGATATAGTTGGAAGAAACAAAATCCAGCCGGAAAAATACCCAGCTTGTCAGCGTACACAGCGCAAGGACCAATGCGGTCAGGGCGCAGTCCCGCAGCCAAAGCAGGGCAGGTTTGCGTTGCGGCATGGGGGCAGGCTCCTTTCCACTACAGGGCAGGGAATGCGGCAAGGCGGCCCAGCACTGTATTTGCCCTATTATAACATATTGCCGAACTCTTTGATACAAACGGAATAATCTTTATATAAATTTAATGTAGGTCTACCCTATCCGCGGCAGCCCCGGCACTTTTTTGCACGCTGGGCGGGGCATTGGTTGAAATCAGGCCGCAAATCGGTTATACTATTTTGTAATAATTGGATTGTTCTGCCCTGCGGGCGGTATTGCCATATAAAAAGGAGTGTTTTTACAATGTCCCATACCGTTATGGTGACCGGTGCCGATGGCTTTATCGGCAGCCATCTGGCCGAAGAGCTGGTAAAAAGCGGCGAGAAAGTGCGTGCTTTCTGCCTGTATAACTCATTTGGTTCCCTGGGCTGGATCGATACCCTGCCCCCGGAGATCCGCAATGAAATGGATATCTTTATGGGCGATGTACGTGACCCCAACGGCGTGCGTACTGCCATGCGCGGGCAGGAGCGCGTGTTCCATCTGGCTGCCCTGATTGCCATTCCGTTCAGCTACCACAGCCCGGACAGCTATGTGGATACCAACATCAAGGGCACCCTGAACGTGCTGAACGCCGCCCGCGAGCTGGGCACCCAGCGCGTGATGGTTACTTCCACCAGCGAAGTATACGGCACCGCCCAGTATGTGCCCATTGACGAGCACCACCCGTTCCAGGGCCAGAGCCCCTACTCTGCCACCAAGATCGGCGCGGACCGCCTGGCCGAAAGCTTTTACCGCAGCTTTGACCTGCCGGTTTCCATTGTGCGCCCCTTCAACACCTATGGCCCGCGCCAGAGCGGCCGCGCCATTATCCCCACCATCATCACCCAGCTGCTGGCCGGCCAGCAGGAAATCAAGCTGGGCAGCCTGACCCCCACCCGCGACTTTAACTATGTCAAGGACACCGCCCACGGCTTTATGGCCATTGCGGACTGCGATGCCGCCATTGGCCAGGAGATCAACATTGCCACCGGCGTGGAACATTCCATCGGCGATTTGGCCAATGAGCTGATTGCCCAGATCAACCCCAGCGCCAGGATCGTCTGCGAAGCCGAGCGCCTGCGCCCCGAAAAGAGCGAGGTCAACCGCCTGCTGGGCGATGCCACCAAGCTGCGCACCCTGACCGATTGGAAACCGCAGTATACCTTTGAACAGGGCCTTGCCGAAACCATTGAGTTCCTGCGCGGCAACCTGGACCAGTACAAGGTCGGCCAGTACATTCTGTAAGGGCGGTTGTAAGGGAGTTTTATGCCAATAAAATTACAAAAGCTGCCCGCCGCTGTGCGGTGGGGGCTGGCTGTGCTGTGCGCCGCCGTGTGCGGCGTGCTGTGGGCCTATTACTGGCGGGTGTTCTTTGGGCTGGATAACCGTGTGTCCCCCCTGGTGGTTACACTGGGGTGTGCGGCCTTTCTGGAAGTATGTCTGCTGGCCGGGTATTGTGTGCGGCGGTTTGCAAAAGGATTTGCGGCAAAAGGGGCCGTGTGCATCTTTTTATGCGGGCTGTTGTTTGCATTTGCCAACCCGCCGCTGCAAACGCCGGACGAAGCCGACCATTACCTGCGCACCTATGCCATCTCCACCGGGCACTTTGATTTTGATGCTTCCCGCACCTACCCGGACGATGTGGCCTACCTGCTGGAAGCGTTCCCCGGTGCATGGGTGAATGCGCATACCTCTGCCGGTGTGGGCACCGACCCCGATACCGGGGCGGAAAAAGCCTATAACACCGCGGGCTATGCCCTGAAGCAATACGGCAAGGAAGGCGCAGTGCAGAGCATGGCGGACAGCTTTGCCCTGTACCTGGCGCACGATGTGCGGGATTCTGTGCCGGGCCCAGTCAGCGAGCCGGTCAGCTTTCTGGTCATTCCATTCCTGCCGGGCGCGGTCGGTATGGCGCTGGCACGCCTGCTGGGCTTTGGCGCGCTGGGCTGCCTGTATGGCGGGCGCATCGTCAACCTGCTGGCCTACACGCTGTTGTGCGCGTTGGCGCTGGCCAAAGCGGAGCGTTACCGCCCGGCCTTTGCGGCCATTATGCTGCTGCCGATGTCGCTGTTTATGGGGTCGTCGCTGAGCTATGATGCAACCCTGCTGGGCTGCTATTACCTGATGCTTGCCATGCTGACCCGCAGGGAGTGGGACACCCGGACGGCGGGTATTTACACTGCCGCCTGCATCTTTGTCAATATCGCTAAACCGTACCTGAACCTTTTGTGGGTCCTGCCCATCTTTTTGGTGGCAAAACGGGAATGGCATGCCAAGGGACGCCGCCCGCTGTGGGCGCTGGGCAGCTTTGGCGGTGCTATGGCCGTTACCCTGCTGACGGAATGGTACGGAACGGCGTTCCGCTATAACTATCCCATGATTGAGCGCCAGGGCGGCAGCACGGTAAACGGCGGTGAACAGCTGGCCTTTGTGCTGCACAACCCTCTGCGGACCATTGCTGCGTTCTGGGGGACCCTGGGAGAGAATGATTTCTTTATTGGGCAGCTCGGCCTGTTCGGCTGGAAGGACCTGCCCATCAGCTTTTTGAACTTGACTGGCCCGCTGGTGCTGCTGTTGGCTGCCCTGCTGGCTGCTGTGCAGCCAAAACGCGCCGATGCGTTCCCCACCCGCCGCCGCGTGGGCGGGGCGGCGCTGCTGGCGCTGGTGTACGCCGCCGGTGCCATGGCAGCCATGTATATCACCTATACCCCGGTGGGCATGGTGCGCATTGTGGGGCTGCAGGCGCGGTATTTCCTCTGCGTCTGGCTGGCATTGCTGCCCGCCCTGGCCGTACTGCTGCGCAAAACCATCTGCCCCGCCATCACGGAAGAAAAGGCCGAAGCGGCCATCATCCCGCTGTGCGCCTGCTATGCCGTTTTGGGCGCTGTGCTGCTCTTCCAGCACTACTTTGTGGGGCCGGTGTACGTCGTATACGCGTGAGCTGGCTTACGCGTATATGAGAGAATAGTTAAGGCAACACCGCACAATTCCCGCCTGACGGCTTAAGCACCGTTCCGGCGGCTGCGGCACGGCATCTGCGTTGCCAAAATGCTCGATAATACACAAAGTATTATCTGCGCTTTTGGCTTAGCATCTGCCGCACCTCGCTCGCCGTATCGGCACTTAGAATTATGCGGTATTGCCTAAAGAATAATGGCGGTGTGCCTGCGGCACGATCAAATCTGCGGTTTTTCGCGGCTTTTGCGTGATAGTCTGCGAATATAGAATCAGCCTTTATATGCTACCTTGCCCCAATTTTCTAAGCCGCCCACCGGGCGGCGGTCCACCAACATTATTCTCTATTATTTATAAATTTCAATCCGGGAGGTGCTGTACCGTGCAGATTGTATTCGGCCTGCTGTTTTTGCTGTTCTTCTCCGCATGCTGTCTGTGTGTGGCGGCATGTACCCGGTTCGATGCCGCCCTGCTGCCGCTGCCCGCCTTGTGCGGGTCGGCCGTGGTGCTGTATCTGCTTTCCCTGCTGGGGCTTTTGCAGTTCGGCCATTTTATCATCATGGCGGTCTGGCTGGCCGGCGGGGTCTATTTTGGGGTGCGTGCCGGGTGGCGGGCTATCCGGCAGGCGCTGTTCAGCCCCGGCTTTTTGCTGTTTGTGGGCGGCAGCTGTTTTTTGTGGGTGCTGTTTGCTTTGCAGCAGCCCATGTTTACCCAGTGGGATGAATTTACCGCCTGGGGCCTTGCCCCCAAGATGGTGGCGGAGCGCGCTGCGCTGTATGTGGCGGATCCCATCAACCTGACGGCGAGCTTTACCTACCCGGCAACCAGCCTGGTTTCCTATCTCTTCCAGCGCGTACCGGGCCAGTTTTATGAATGGCAGTGCCTGGCCGGGCTGGATATTTTGTTCCTGGCCTGCATTGCCCCGGCGGCAGCCATGCCGCGCAAAAACTGGGCGGGTGCTGTGTTGGTGTTTGCTGCGGGCTTTCTTCTGCCGTTCTTTTTCAGCGTGGTTCCGGCAGGCACCCCATCCACCATGTACGCCAACGCCATGGCGGATACCCCCCTGGCGCTGCTGTTTGGCGGAACCCTGTGCCTGTATGCCGCGGCGGGCGGGCGCAAAACCGGATTTTTTGCCTGTGCCATGCCACTTGCCGTGCTGACCATGACCAAAGATATCGGTTTTGCCTATGCCTTGATCGTTACGTTCCTGATCGGGCTGGATCAGCTGTTCGGTACGCCGCACCCGGATACAAAGCCTGCCCGCATTTTCGGCGTATCGCTGGCAAAATGCACTATTTTGGCGGCGGTGGTGCTGGCGGTGTTTATCAGCTGGAACCGCTATACCGCCGCCGTGACCCCAACCGAAACCACTGGGGCCAGCGTGGGCAGCGCGGGCCTGAGCTATGGTGCTGTGCTGACCGGCGGCATCAAGCAGCTGCTGGGCATTGGGCGCGAAGAACGCTTTGCCCAGATCATGCAGAGCATGGGCCAGGCATTTTTGTACCGCCGCGTCTGTTTGGTGGGCGCGCCCATCATGGCCGTCAGCTGCATTCTGCTGCTGTTCACGGCGGCCTTTGTGGCAGCGCCTGCCGGTGCCGCACGCCGCCGCACCGTGGTTGGCTTTGTGGGCGGGGCGTTCTGCTTTGCCGCGCTGTATCTCTTCCACCTGATTTTGTACTTCTACAATTTCTCCGAGGCTGAAGGCTCAGCCTTGAAGGACTATGAGCGTTATATCGCGCCCTACCTGCAGGGGTGGATGCTGTACGGCTTCTGTGTGCTGGGCTTTGCGGTGGGGCAGGGCAGCGGCGCGGCGCAGCGGCTGGGCCGTGCGGCGCTGGGGCTGGCCGCTGCGGCAGTGCTGGGTATTTTTGCCTGGCGCGGTGTGCCCGCAGCCGGGTTCTGGACCAACGCCGACAGCCTGTACACCCTGCGCCGCGATGTAAAGAACCGCGCTGAAGCAATGAACACCGTGCTGGACTGGCCGGACCGTGTGCTGGTCATCAGTCAGGGCGATGATGCCACCCGCTGGTACTACTACAAGTATGAGCTGACCGCCAAGGTGGTCAACGGCTATGGCGGTACCTGGTGGGGCAACGATGATTATTCCAGCCGGTGGGACTCCGACTTTATGAACCTGGTGGAAAGCCTGAACTGGACCTTGTATGACTTTGAGGCGGTCTGCACCGCAGACTCTCTGACCGCCTATATGGAAGAAAAGCAGATCGACTACCTGCTGATCGACCGCGCGGACGACTATCTGGAGCGGGAGTTCAGCAGCCGGTTTGAAGGCGGGCTGAAAGCGAATATGCCCGCAACCCTCTACCGGTTTGAAGGCCGCAGCAAGCCGATCGCCTTTACCCCGGTGGCTGTGGCAGAAAGCGGGGTGGTACAATGAAAGATAAACGCCCAACCAAGCGTTTTGCCGCCCCCGCCCATGCGGGCCGCCCGCTGCGCCCCCAGCAGCTGCTGATATTGGCATATGCCGCCGCTGTTATTGTGTGGCTGGTGTACGTGCTGGTGGGCAGCGCTGTGATGCTGAACCATAAAGCAGACGGCACTATGGTGACCCGCACCCTGACGGCGGATGACCTGGAATTTGAAAGCTTTGTCAATTATGATGACGATCAATGGCATACCGCGCCGGTGGATGAACCCGGCTGGTATCTTTCCACCGACAACGACCCGCACATCATCTGGCGGGGCGAAGCCTGGCTGGAAACGGTGGAGCTGGACGCCGTGCACTACCTGCCGTCCGGCAGCGTAGCATTGTATTACCTGCGCCCCGGCCAGACCGAGTACAGCGAGACCCAGAAAGTTTTTGCCCGCGTGAGCGGCGAAAACCAGTATACCTTTGACCTGGGCGGCCTTACCGTGACCGGGCTGCGCATTGACCCGGACAGTGTGGGCGGCGTGCCTACCCGGCTGGACGGCGTGGTGCTCAACCCGGTGCAGCCGTGGTACCTGCGCTTTGTGCCAAACGGCGGCCAATGGCTGCTGCTGTTGTTTGCCCCGGCTGTGGGGGCTGCGTTTGCCTGCCTTGCCGTTGATGTTTTCCGCAAAAAGTAAAAAAAGCCCTGTGGGGCGGTGCGCCCATGGCTTGGGGGCACACCCGCAGGGCTTTTATGTTGTATAAAATGGTGATTCTATGGAGCTGCTTTGCATCTTTGCCGCGCTGGCGGTGCTGTTTTTGTTCTGCGCGTTCCTAACGCTCAAATGTAACCTGCATGCTGCGCTGGCCCCGCTGACCGCGCTGGGCATTGCCGTTGCCTGGCTGACGGCTGCGGGTATGGCAAACCTGCTGCTGCCCGGCACTGTGCTACTGTGGGCGGTGTTTGCGGGCAGCGGCGTGTGGGCGCTGGTGCCCCACAAAGGCCAGCGCCCGGCCTACCGCCGCCTGGTTACACCGGGGGCGGTGCTGTTCTGGGGCATAGCGCTGGCATTTGCGGTGTACTTTTTCATCCGCCAGCCGCTGGCAACCAAGTATGATGAACTCAGCCTGTGGGCTACCGCCGTAAAGGTGACCAAGGCGGATAACCGCCTGTATGCCCTGGCTACCCTTGGAACCCCCTGGCCCCAGACCCAGAACCCCGGCCTGCCGCTGCTCTCCTACTTCTTCCAGTTTTTGGGCCATTATGCAGACTGGAAGATCTATGTGGCGTATGATGTGCTGGCCGCCGCCGTGTTTGCCGCGGTGCTGGGCGGGCTGAACTTCCACCAGTACCGCATTGCGGTGCCGCTGGCAGCAATCTGCTGGTTTGCCCCCTGGTTTTTGACGGTGTATAACCATACGATCTATCAGGATACCACTTATATGACCGCCTATGGCGATGTGCCCGCGGGCCTTGCACTGGGCGGCGCTGTGGCGCTGTGGCTGGCGCTGCGCAAAACCGGCGGCCCCAAGTGGGCCGTACTGCCGGTACTGGCGCTGGCGGCCAACATCAAGGCCAACACCTTTGTGCTGTCCCTGGTGGCGGCGGGGCTGATGGCTGTGGATGCCTGGCTGTTTGCGGAGCACCCCTTCAAAAAGGGCCTTGCCCGCCGCACCGGCTTTGCCATTGCCTGCTTTGCCGCGCCCATGCTGATCTATTATTTCTGGAACATCCGCTATGTGGGCATTCTGGTTGCCAAAAGTGCCAGCGAGGGCGGCACCGGCGAAACCAGCGCCCCCTTGTCCGCTGTGGTCATCAACGGCATCAAGATTTTGCTGGGCCAGCCGGTGGAGGGCTTTTACGCCGAGCGCCAGAGTCAATTCACCCAAGCCATGGCCGATATGGGCCACCAGTTCTGGACTTCGGACGGTCGGCTGAGCATGATCGGCCAGGGCCGCAATGTTGTGGTGCTGATTCTGCTGGTGTTCTTGGTGGCAGCCATCTGCGCCAGAGGCCGCCAGCTCAAGCTGCGCATTGGCTGCATCGGGGTGCTGTCCCTTGCATGCTTTGTGGGGTATAACCTCATGCTGGCGCTCAGCTATGGCTTTATTTTCAAGCCGGATCAGGCCGTGGGGCTGGTGGATTATAACCGCTATATCTATACCTACTATATCGGCTGGTTCTTTATGGCGCTGGCCTGCTGGAGCACCGCCCTGCAAACCGCGGATGGCGAACAGAAAGCCCCGGCCTGCCGCTGGATTGCCCTGGCGGGCCAGGCCGGTGTTCTGCTGATGGCCGCCGCCATGCTGGTGCGGGTGAACGGCATGATCCTGCCGCAGCTTTCGGTGCTGGGCTTCTCGGATGGCGAATTCGCCGACCGCAAGACCGCCCGCGCCGAAGCTGACTGGCTGTGCAGCGATTACCTGAACGAAAACGACCGCGTGTTTTTTGTCAGCCAGGGGGATAACGGCGAACACTGGTTCTCTGCCGTGTTTGATTTTTACCCCGTCCTGGTGGATTACTCCGGCGTGGGGGCCACGCAGGAGGGCGGCGGCGGAACCTTCGGCCTGCCGGAACTGGAACCGCAGGAGGAAGGCGTGAAGCAGCGCTACTACCACCCCTACACCGCTGAACGCCTGGATGAAACCGTGCGTGCCAACGGCTGTACGGTGCTTTACCTGCAAAAGATCGACGATATCTTTGTGCAGAGCTATCAGAACCTGTTTACCGACCACCTGGCCGCTGCGCAGGCGGGGCAGACCCTGCTCTACCGCGTAACGGATGCCGGGTATGAGCCGGTCACAATGCAGATGAGCAAGGAGGCGGCCCAATGAAAGAGATGACATGGAAAAGCCGCCTGAACCGACTGTTTGCCCATCGCTTTGCCTTGCCGGTGCTGTGCTGGTGCGCGGCGCTGGTGTTCTGGCTGGTGCAGGGTGCGGTGGCCTTTGCGGGGGACAGCTCCGCCAAGGCAAAAGGCACTCTGACTGAAACCTCGATTCCCATTGAAAGCTGGCAGCTGGCCGAGCTGACCTGGGGAAAGCCGGGGGAGAACAGCGCACCCCAGGGCCAGCTGATTACCACAGGCGGCGACCCGCAGATGATTTTGGAGGATGTATCCGACCGCGTGGTGCGTACCGTGAGCTACAACGTGGAGTTTGACGGCGATTCCCGCGAAATGTGCCTGTATTACACCACAAAAACGGGGGATCCCTACAGCCAGGACCGCCGCGTCTTCCCCAAAGTGCTGGCAGACGGCACCTATGTGTACACCCTGCCGCGCACCCAGATCGTGGCACTGCGGCTGGATCCCTGCAGCCCCGATGAAAACAAGACCGTGGGCCTGACCTTTACTCCGCAAAGCATTACCCTGAACGCCGCCAGCACCCTGCCCGGCGGGGCAGATTACTTTATCCCCACCTGGTACCAGCTGTTCGGCCTGATCGTGTACCCCGCCCTTGCCGCCGCCGTATTGGATTGGCTGTGGGCCGTGGGCAGACAGCTTGCCAAAAAGAAACAATAACCCGACAATAGCCTGATACAACAAAGCACCGTGCCGCAAGCAGGAGAACCCCCTGCATGGCGGCACGGTGTTTGTTGTTGGTATGGGTGAAATCAGCAAAAGGCATCCCCCAGCCGAGAGCGAATGTATTCCAGGAACGCGGCAGATGCTGGGGCATATTGCCATCGGGTGGTGCTGTCCTGGGCATTGTTCCCGGCCATGGTGGCCACCGGCACCGACAGGATCTTCGCCAACCTGTTCTGGATGGGGGTGATGATCTGGAGGAAATGAAAAGCGGGCTAAGCAGCCAAAAAGGAATCACAATGTTGAGAATCTTGAATGACACAACAAAAAAGCACCGGACAAAAATTTGTCTGGTGCTTTTTGGTGCGCCCGCGGGAATTCGAATCCCGGACACCCTGATTAAAAGAGCCCACCGGGCAGAACACTCTGACTTTAGAAGTTTCGAATTTTCGTTATTTTTGTGCAAATCATCGTGATTTTCCGCCCAGCAATTTCTGCACCCTTTGTCGTATTTTGCAAGTCAGAGTACCCATTGCAACCCTTGAAACCGTGCAAAAACAGTGCAGAAACCGTGCACTTACTCTGGGATAAATAAAAAATGATGATTTTTAATCCATGACTTGGTGGCGATTTGAGTGACCACAAAGGTAAATTTGATACACGGAAAGAAGAATGCCCACTCGTCTGAGGAGTTCTCAGGGGAGTGGGCATTTCTGTATAATGGCATTTTGTATATGTCACTTGCCACTTTTAGCATGGAGGTTGCCATTTGGGGAATGAAGTTTCCACTTTTTATATGGAAAGTTTCTGCGCTTTCCGCATTGCTTTTCACATTTTCCGTACAACTCCGTGGTGCTGTCCGCGGTCTCTGGCGGCTGCTTTTCTCCACAAAGCATGACCTTGGCAGAGAAAACGCCATTCTGATGGGTAAATGTGCTTGCACCGCCGGTCTTTTCTGCAATATGCTGGACAGACTGGATGCCGATCCCGTTTTCCTTTCGCTTGGACGAGCGGAAGAGCCCGCTTTTTTCGTTGACTTCACCGTCAAATGCGTTTTCCACTTCGACCAAAAGAAGCCGCTCGGCATGGACATACGCGGTGACCTCGATCTTGCGCCGGGCGGGTGCGGTGCGCAGGCTGGCTTCGAATGCGTTTTCCAGAAGATTAGACAGCACCAGACACAGATCGATCTCGTCCACAGGAAGCACCTGTGGTAAGTCGAGTTTGGCACAAAAGGGAACACCCTCACGCTTTGCAAGGGCACAATAATAGCCGACAACACTGTCCGCTGCACGGTTTTCGCAGAAATTCATATCCAGATCCGGGATCCGGGAGACCGTTTTTGCAAGGTAAGCCTTCAGGTTATCCAGATCTCCTGCCTCGGCCAGTGCGGAGATCTGATTCAGCTGGTGGCGCATATCGTGCCGCGCCTGCCGGGCTTCTTCAATGGCGGCTTTCAGGCTTTCATAGCGCTGCTGCTGCATGGAAAGAAACTGGTTTTCCTGCTGCAATCTTGCATTCTTGTTAAGGCTGTTTGCCATCAGCAGAAAGATTGCATTGAACATAAACATCAAAAACAAAAGTGCGATGCTCATAACGATGTAGACCTGCAAGACCCGCCCTATACGGAGCGTTATCTGGTAGCGCGGGGTTATAAAAAGATTCAGCAGGATGAACACCATCGGAAGTACCCAGAACACATACCACGTCTGCGCAAAATTGTCATCCTCCACCATTGCGCGCACTGCGTGGGTGGCGGGATAATAGGCTGCAGCGGCGGTCAGCCAGCAGATCACGTTATAAAAAATGCAGGCGCTAAAACAGAACCACGGCTTGTCCGGCGGCAGCTGCAGCCGGATCGTGATCGCCGTACCAACGGCGCGGGACAAGCTATTCAGGCACGCAAATACCGCGCAGACCGCCAGCGCGATGGTCCCGGATTTCCAGAGAGAGAGCCGCAGCGTTTTGAGATACAGGAAAATTGTCACAATCGTTATGAGCAGCAAGGGGAACGCGGTCGAGAGACCGAAATGATAGCAAAACAGCCCGCCGCCAAGGCAAAGCCCGAACAGCAGCGGCACCTCCCATACCGCAAGCTTTGCGGAAGACTGCTTCAGATAGGAGCGCACCGGAAAATACGCGAGCAGCAGGCCGGGAAACACAACGGTAAGCTCCAGGATCGGGCGCAGAACATCCTTCAACCCACACGCCCCCTTTGCAGCAGAAATTCCATAAACGCCTGTCGTGCGGCTTTCAAAAGCTCCTGACTGACATAGACCTGGCTGCCGTCCGTCATACAGAAGGCGGCATCCTGAAAATCGGCAGCATTCTCCATATTGATGATCGTACCGCGGCCACAAACAAAAAAGCGCGGGTCCTTTTTGAGCGGCTCTGTGAACGCCTTGAAACTCTGGCGCATGGCAAGCGTTTTGCCGGCAGTGGTGCGGATATTGATGATGTGGGCGAAATGCTCGGCGGATATGATATCACGATAGCGCAAATGGATGTCGCTGCCATCCACCTTCACCGTCAAAACCGGCTCCGGGCGGGGGAGTTTTGCGAGCATTTCATCCAACAGACCGGACAACTCGGCCTCTGAAAAGGGCTTGACCAAATAATGAAATGCCCGTACCTGAAACCCCTCGAGTGCATGGTCTGTCGAGGTGGTGGTAAAAACCAGAAGACAGTCTGCGTCTGTTTTCCGAAGTTCCTTTGCCGCGTCCATGCCGCTTAAACCATCCATGTAAATATCCAAAAATGCGGCGGTAAAGCGCTGCGCTTTTTCTGCCGCCAGAAAAGCTTCTCCGCTGTCAAATTCTAAAAGCTCTGCTTCTGTACCGCGCTGGCGCAGCTGCCGTGCCAAGCGCTCCTTCAGCAGCGTGCGCTCCGTACCAAGGTCATCGACGATCGCAAATCTCATGCTGTACCAAGAAGCTATTGCTATAGCTTCCAACCTCCTTTATAAACTCTTTCATCCTGATTATAGCACAGTTGCCCGGTTCTGTCGCAGCAGAAAACGGGATTTCGTGACGGAAACCGGGCTTTCGTGCCAAACAGCTTGAAACAGCTGTATCCACCCGTATACTAGAGACAGAGAACCTCAACAACGGCAGAAGGAAGGAGGGTCGCTGTGTATCGAATCGCCGTGCTGACAAACAGCAGGGCGCAGGAAGCTTTTTGGGCAGAGCAGATCTTGCAGTTCTGCGCCGAGCATTGTTTATTTCCCCAAATGGACTGTTACCACGATCAGGAAAGCTTTTTTGAAGCCGCGCGCTGCGAGCCGCTGACAAATGCCGTGATCGCCCTGCCGGGGGTGGATGGATTGAATGCAGTAGAGCATCTGCACGCGCTTTGTCCCCAAACACGCGTTATCTGGTGCAGCGATCTGAATTTTTCGCTCCATGCCTTCCGGCTGCGTGCAGACTACTTTCTGCTGGAGCCAGTGACCGAAGCCGCTTTGCGGCAGGGTTTTTGCATCTGGCTGGATCAAAAAAATCCGGCAGAGCAGCGCCGACCTGACCGCAACGAACACAACAAGGAGAACGACTTATGAAAAAGAGAAAGATCATCCACTCTGCGTTGAGCTTGTCGCTGACCGCAGCATTGTGCCTTTCCATGGCCGCCTGCGGCGGTACACAGACGCCCGCAGACAGTGTCGCCGCTTCTCAGCCCTCTGCACCGTCCGCCGTGGTGCAGCCCTCTGCTGCGGAGACGACCTCTGCGGCACTGCCTGTGAAGGCCTTGAACCCCAAGCAGGTGGAGGAAAACCCCTACATGGCCAAGAGCGATGCAAACATTCATCACGACGGCTACAACACAGATTCAACGGATGAGATCCTGCCGCTTGCGATCTATCCCGAGATCAACGTTTCCTATGAGACAACGAATGCAAATGCTTCTCCCGCTATCTATTTTGACAGCTACGGCCATGCCGTTGTGCCGCTGCTGGGCGGCATCGCCATCCGCGACCTGAACGCCGAAGAAACAAAAACGCTCGGCTATTTCTCGCCAAAGAAGCATGACGGCGGCGGTTACGTTATCCAGAGCTCCTATACCTTCATGGACGCGTCCAACCGCATCGTCTGCCCCACGAGCAACAACCATGTGCTGATGCTCCGTGCAACAGATGAAAACGGCAATGTGCTGCCCGAATTTGAGAAGGTGCTGGACATTGATATCAAGGCTGCCGCCGAAGCCGCGCTTGGAAAAGAGCTGACGCAGAATCTTTTGTCCGTGGTCTTTGATTATGACGGAAACCTCTGGTTTGCAACGGGCGGCTTCCGCATTTATCCGCAGCGCCAGCAGCAGGGCGTCATCGGCTATATTGCCCGTTCTGCCATTGATGCGATCCTGAATGGCGAGCAGACAGACCTTTCAAAGGCTGTCTTTGTCTACGAGCTGACCCCCGGCGAGGGCGCCGAGAACGGCATCGCCGCCTCCAAGGACGGTGCGGTGATCCTCACCAACCAGAACTGCTATCTTCTGCGTGCAGAAGAAGGCGTAGACGTTGTGTGGTGCACGCCCTATGAGAGCGCGGGTGCAAAGGTGAGCGGCGAAGGCGATAAGACCACCGGCGGCGGTCTTGCATGGGGCGGCGGCTGCTCTCCCACACTGACACCGAACCTTGTGCTGTTCACCGACAATCAGGATATCGTAAACCTTCTTGCGCTCGATATGAAGACCGGCGAGGTCGTGGCAAGCGCCCCGGTGCTGGATGACCTGCCCGAGGGCTATCAGGTAGCCGTTGAGAACTCTGCCATCGTCTATGACGACGGCAATGGCACCGTCAGCACCATCGTCTGCAACTGGTTTGGCGCGGGCAATGCAGGTCTGGCGGACCCCAACAACGACTCCTCTATCCAGAGCTACGCTAATATTTACGACCAGAACTGGCTCATGAAGGGCAACGTTATGATCGCCCCCGGCATCGAGCGCATGGACACCGTAAAGACCGCAAACGGCTACGAGATGAAGAGCATCTGGAGCCGGAACGACCTGAGCGACACTTCCATCCTGAAGCTTTCCACCGCAACGGGCTATATCTACGGCTATGTGCAGGATGTGACCACCGGGATGTGGCAGTACATCATTCTGGATTTTGAAACTGGCGAGACTGTTTTCACGATGGATGTTTCCAACAAGTACGGCTATAACAACATGGCCATTGGAATGTATGCCGGCAACAGCGGCAATGCGCTCTACTGCCCGACAGGCTATCTGGAACTGCTTCGTTTACAGGACCGTTTCGTTTATCTGCCCGAAATGCCCTACCGCAAGGTCGATCTTGATCAGGCAGCAAGAAATGTCCTCTCGCAGGAACAGTTTGCGCAGGACGGCGGCGAAGGCACCGTTGCAAGCTGGCGCAACACTGTGACCGTCCGCAACGTACATCCCAACACCACGGTAGCTTTCCGCATGAATAACCTGTCCGGCAGCACCTCCGGTCTGACCCTCTACGCCTATGGCGTGGACGGCAAGCTGGCAAAGGTCGATCCTGCACTGTGGTCGATCACAGACGAGGACGGCGAGGCTGTAACGGAACTTACCGCCGGTACGCTCTATGAGCTGCGCGTGACCGTCGCCGATGGCAGCGCTCTTGACCTGAGCGAGACGGAAAAGGAAATCAGGCTCTCCGTTGTACTCGGAAAATAAACATAAAACGCCCGCCCACCGTGTCCAAATCTCCACGGTGAGCGGGCGTTCCGCTTCCTTTTGAAGGCAGACCGCAAAGCCTATCAAGATCAAAAGCAGGTTCAAAAACTGGGAAACCAGCGTGGCGATGGCAGCACCGGTAACGCCCATAGTGGGGGCACCCAGCTTTCCGAAGATGAGCAGATAGTTCAGTCCGGTGTTCGCCGCTACCGCGCCAAAACTTGCCCAAAAGGGGACAGCGGCGTGTTCCTTGCAGCGCAGCCATGCGGACAGGACGGTGCTGACCGCCATTGGCAGATAAGAGAACGCCACGATGCGGAAGTACCCCGCCCCCACACGGAGGATGGCGTCATCTGCCGTATAAAGTCCCAAGACCTGCGCCGGGAAGCCCCCTGCCGTCAGCAGAAACAGTGCTGCCAACACACCCCCGCAGACAAGGCTTACATCCAAACTGCGCCACGCCTCGGTGTGCTCCTCCGCACCCAGAAACTGTGCGATCAGAATACCGGCAACCGTGCCGACTGCGCCGGACATCACGGAGAAAATAAGAGTGAAGTTACTGCACAGTCCCACGGCTGCAATACCGGCTTCGCCCAGCTGCCCAATCATGATCTGATCCACGATAGAAAAGGAGGCTTGCAGCATTCCCTGTAAGGTGACCGGAATGGCGATTTTGCAAAGGGTCCTCATAAAGTCTGACATGGCAGCCTCCTTGTGCTTTCCCGTTCCACCAGCTCCACCGGCAGAACGATGCCGGCATCGCAGGGGGTGCCGTCCCTCAGGGCTTCAAGGCGGCGGATGGCAGTCCTTGCCCGGAGCGCCGCATCCTGATGAATGGTGGTCAGAGCGGGAACGCTTTCCCGGCTTGCCAGTGTATATGCAACACGCAAAGTCCTGATGCGCTATTTGCGCCGCCGCCCTGCCTGCGCTACATCCGACAGAGTATTTTTGCAAAGCAACCTGAAACCCATTACGCAGGTAACGATAAAGCAGCTGTTCAAAAAGCTGAAAAGGAAAACAGAAATTCCGCGTTTACACCCGCACCTGCTGCGACATACGTTTGCTACACGCTACTTGGAAAACGGCGGTGATATATACAGCCTGCGGGAAATTCTGGGCCACACAAGCTTGACCATGGTGCAGAAATACCTGCACCTTACACAGCAAAAAACAACGCAAAGGTTCCCGAATTTCAGCCCTATGGACAGAATCAGCCGAAAGACAACATAAAAAAGCACCAGACAGCGTTAAAACTGTCTGGTGCTTTTTGGTGCGCCCGCGGGAATTCGAATCCCGGACACCCTGATTAAAAGTCAGGTGCTCTACCAACTGAGCTACGGGCACAAATACTCAATTTGCCTGTTACAGCTTAAATATTGTAACAGGTATGGGAGAAAAAGTCAAGCTTTTTGCCGCATTTTCAGCCAGAAAATCTGCCGCAGGGCAGCTGGTGCAGGAACCTGAAGCATAAACGCATTGCAAAACAGAATAAATATATTGAAAAACAATAAAAATGTATTGCAAAACGATGCGATATATGCTATGATAACAGCATCGAATATACCATAAAACATCAGGGGGAATGACCAATGCGTCAATTACCAGAAAACTTTTTTGGCTGGAACGACCACAAAAGCATTATGCTGACCAAGTTCGCCACCCTGGCGGTGGCCATGGGGTGCGTGGTGATGGTGCTGTGCGGGCCGCGCATCGTCAGTTGGGTTTTGGCGGTGCACGCGCTGCAGCTGGTGCATGGGCCAAAGCTGGGGTATTTTTTGCTGGGGCTGGGCTATTGCAGCGCCGCGCTGGCCCTGTGGATGCTGTATAACCTGTACATGTTTTTGGCGCGCATTGAAAAAGAAGAAGTGTTTACCCCTGCCAACGTGTTGGCCCTGCGGCGTATCAGCTGGTGCTGCACCTGGGCTGCAGCGCTCTGCCTGCCGGTGGGTGCTGTGCTGGGGCTGCCGTTCATCTTTGCCATTGGCGTTGCGGCGGCGTTTATGGCGCTGATCGTGCGGGTCATCAAAAATGCGTTTGCCCAGGCCGTTAAGATGAAAGACGAACTGGACTATACCGTGTAAGGGGGCGCAGAAGATGCCAATTATCGTCAACCTGGATGTGATGATGGCAAAGCGCCACATGGGGGCGGGGGAGCTGGCTGAAACCATCGGCATTACCCCGGCCAACCTTTCCATCCTGAAAAACAACAAAGCAAAAGCGGTGCGGTTTTCCACCCTGGAAGCCCTGTGCAAAGCGCTGGACTGCCAGCCCGCTGACCTGTTGGAATACCGCCCGGACGAAACGTAAAGAAACGACCTTGGGCAATACCGCACAATTCCCGCCTTGCGGCTTAAGCACC
>CDZO01026258.1_pt1 | contig 30292 bp, 29 predicted proteins | sample 480641 | NCBI WGS metagenome assembly CDZO01 (sample SAMEA3182088, study PRJEB8094) | gut metagenome | biome: human; feature: gut; material: Stool; isolation source: human stools | place: Canada | collected 2013-02-05
TTGCTCCGTAAAATGGTGCCCGCTTGCGGGCCCGCCCGGGCGCAAGGCGTAAAAAGGCCCCGCGGAAGGCAGCAACTCCTTCCGTGGGGCCCGGCCGCACCCGGCACACAGGTGTGCAGAATGCGTCATCTCATTATAATCAGCTCATAGGCCTGTGTGCCAAGGCCTATTTTCTCGCCGTGTTCCATGCAGCTTTTCCAGTTGGTTTCGGGCGAGGTGTTGGTAAAGTGGTCGTGATGGTTGCACGCGCCCTTCCGGGTGAGGTTTTCATCCAGCAGGGTGCCCGGTATCACCGGCATGGCGTTGCACGCGTCGGCGCAGGCCACGTCCAGCGCAATGGGGTCAAAGCTGGCAAACATGCCCACATCGGGAATGATGGCGGCGTCATTTTCCGGATGGCAGTCGCAGTAGGGCGACACCTGGTTCACAATATTGATGTAAAAAGCCGGGCGCCCGTCCACCACAGCCTTGGCATACTCGGCCATTTTGCAGTTCAGCTCGTCATTGGCGGCGTCGTTGGCGGCATATACCGCATCGAAATTGCACGCGCCAATGCAGCGCCCGCAGCCCACGCACTTTGCATGGTCAATGCCCGCCTTGTGCGCTTCGTCAAAGGCGATGGCGCCGTGGGCGCAGTTTTTCATGCACGCCCCGCACGAGCGGCACAGGGCCTTATCCACCGAGGGCTTGCCGGAAGAATGCATATCCATCTTACCCGCGCGCGAGCCGCAGCCCATGCCCACGTTTTTCACCGCGCCGCCAAAGCCCGTGCACTCGTGCCCTTTGAAATGCGAAAGCGCAATAAACACGTCCGCGTCCATCACGGCGCGCCCAATCAGCGCGTTTTGGATGTACTGGCCGCCCTTCACGGGCACAGCCACCTCGTCTGTGCCCTTCAGGCCGTCTGCAATGATAATCTGGCAGCCGGTGGAAAAGGGCGAATAGCCGTTTTCATAGGCGGCGTCCATATGGTCCAGCGCATTCTTGCGCCTGCCCACATACAATGTGTTGCAGTCTGTCAAAAACGGCTTGCCGCCCAGGGCCTTCACCATGTCGGCCACCGTCTTGGCAAAATTCGGGCGCAGGTAGGAAAGGTTGCCCGGTTCGCCGAAGTGGATTTTGATGGCGGCATATTTGTCTTTGAAATCTATGGTTTCAAAGCCCGCGCGGCGCATCAGTTTTTCCAGCTTTTGCTGCAGGTTGGTGCCCGGGCGGGCACGCATATCGGTAAAATATACTTTTGAAGGTTCCATTGAAACACATCCTCCTTCTTTCAGGCTGCGCAGGGCAGATGCACAGCAGCCCCTCTCTCCGTTTTTCTATTATGAGGCATCCACGTTTTTCCGTCAAGCGTGCCCCGGCAATATTTTTTCAAAAAGCTCTTGATTTTAAGAAAGGCTTTTGCTATAATAATCAAGCACTCTTCTGAAAGAGGCAAGCACTTTTCGTGCTGGCATAGCTCAGCTGGTAGAGCAGCTGATTTGTAATCAGCAGGTCGGGGGTTCGAATCCGTCTGCCAGCTCCATCAGGAATTTATAAGGTGTACCAAAACTGTGGTACACCTTTTTTTCATCCCCATAAGCGAGTGAGAAATGCATGCAACTTTGCATATACCCCTCTACGGGGTGCGAAGGCTTGTCAAAGTATCAATGACACGTTTGAGGCCGCGTTGCCGATTATGAGTACCGGTCATAATCCTTTGGGATGCCCGCTTATTGGAATATTGTTTTCACCGAAATCCAAGGCGTATCAAAAATCGTCATTCTTAAAGTGACAATTTTTTGATACGCTTTCATATTTTCCGGCACCATTCTCACCACAAGCCTCCTTTTTGTGGGACATTATGTTCCCCATTTATTTATCCCAAAAAGGAGGCAAAAATATGAAATGTGTATATTGTAAGCAAGAGGTGCCGTATGCCCAATATTGCGGGATGTGTGGATGGAATCAACTCGTTTCTCCTGAAACAGCCACGCTCCGGGCTATTCATGACAGCTGGATGTCCAAACGGTATCCCAAAATCGGCATTCAGACCAGACGTGATTATAATAACGCCTGGAATAAGCTGAAACCGCTATGGGATGTACCTGTGTCAAAGGTCGACGTGGACGATTTACAGGACGTCCTCGATTTTGGATGCGGCGCTTCCGTGAGCGCAAAGTCAAAAGTGAAAATATTAATTAGGATGCTGTATCAGTATGCTATCGCTAAAAGGCTCACAAGCTATGACCTCTCACCCAGCCTGAAAATAAAGGGAAGAGCACCTGCACCTCGTGTGATTTTTTCATCAGAGCAAATTGATACGCTTATCCACTATGCGAACAACGTGCTCAATCCACGGTTTCAAACTGCGCGCATTGTATTAACGCTCATTTTTACCGGATTCCGGCCCAACGAAATTTTCCGTCTTCTCATTTCAGATTGCCATATCAAGGATGGATACTTTGTAGGCGGCGGGAAAACCAAGGCTGGCACAAACCGTGTTGTACCAATACTGCCTATTATCCGGCAGTATGTGCAGGACTGGTATCTTTTTTCCTATTTTCAGGATAAACAGCACTATGAAAAACGCCCATTGATTCAAAATAGTGTGGGCGGCCACATCAATTTAAAAAACTGGAGCACACGCCAGTTTTATCCACTCATGCGGGAACTGGGATTCATCCCAGTTGATGTCTTAAACCAGAAAAAAGCAAAACCGCATTTAACGCCTTACAGCTGCCGTCACACCTTTGCAACCATGGCCTATACCGCTGGTGTGGATAAAGCAGACATCATCAAAATTATGGGACACGTAGATTTCGATTTTACAAACCGTGAATACATCCACCAGGATTTCAGACGTTTAAAGCAAGAGCTTGCAAAGTTGGAAACACAGTGGGAACAGGTCACCTGACATACTTTTTAGAAAGCAAAAGGATGGGGTACGACACAGTGTCGTACCCCATTAAATATAAAGGGACAAATTTGTTGTAATAGGAGGAACAAAAATTGATTGCCGTCATTGCGTCACAAAGTATTCGAGAATCTGTCCGACAGTTAAACCGCCGAAACCTGTTTGAAGTACAGGATATTGACGGACATGCTCCGGCAGAGTTGGCCGCAGAGCTAGAAGCTGGGAACTATCAATATGCCATCTTTGACTTACTGTATTTCAGTGGTGATGTAGATTTAGGGCTTCTTCTAATTCGCCGTATTGTGGAGACACGACCCGAACTTACTCTTATCGTTGTCTCCGATTCGCTGGATGAAGACTCTCTTTTTGTCGAGGATGTAATAAAAGCTGGTGTACCAAAGGAGCACATCATCACAAACAGGCAGGCCGGATTACGTCAGCAGCTGCTCGAAATATTCCTATCGGATGATATTCTCAAATCTCCGGCAATGGATACAGCTCAGCCCGTGGCAAACAATAGTAAAGGCCAGGACGTCTCAAATTCGGAAGAAGTTCATTCAGAAGGCCCTCTTTCGGAAGGAGTTCCCCAAGAGCATCCAAAACAGCTTGAACGCCGCGCCGTTGCACCTTCCAGCCGTCGCTGCATTTCTGTTGCCGTTGCGGGTGCCGGCTCAGGCATTGGGTGCACCACGCAGGCTATGCAGCTGCTATTGTATTGCAGAGCGCACGGGCATCATCCCGCGCTAATTGAGGTACACAGTGCTCATAGTTTGCAGGATTATCTAGGGGGTGGGAAAGCACCAAACTCAGATATCATAGATGAAACTCACTTTATCATCTATGGAACAGACGTATATATCGGCGGCAAAAGTGCAGCTAAGGCCAGAGAAGAACATGACATCCTGATATTTGATTACGGCAATTATTCGTCCATCCCGGATGTCACCGCCTACCATGACAAAGACATACGTATCATCGTATGTGGCATGAAGCCCTGGCAAACTGTCCCGTTGTATGACGTGTTCGCCGCTGAAGATAATGGCATCCACTACATATTCAATAGCGTTCATCCGAGCGACCAGGATACCGTACGGCACATGATGGAAGAACTGGCCGCCAATACGCATTTTGCCATTTGGGCGCCAGACTATTTCAATTATTGCGGTGGTGATAAAATTTATGCACCATTGCTGCGCACTATCCACACACACGATGTGCCGCCTCGTGTGTCGGCTTCCAAAAGCAAGTTCTCTTTTTTCCGGCGAAAATAGAGGGGTACGACACTGTGTCGCACCCCTTTTTGCATCAAAAGAAGGGAGGCATCTAATTGGCCAAATGCCTAAAGTGCTTTCGTTTGAGTGAAGAATGCCTGGATATCATCGATGCACAGCCTGGAAGCACGCAAACAGAAAAGCTGGAACATCTTATTCTCCGGTGCGCTTATGAACAACACATTTATCCAGTAGAGGAGGACAAACATGAATCAAAATGCGCAAACCGAACGTTATAAGCTTCTGGTGTCCCATCTCAACTCTTATCAGAGAAATGATTGTTATTATTCTTCCGCATGCTTTTTGCTCTCTACAGATTCTCGTCTTACCGAGTTGTCTTTACCGCACATCAGTCATGATGGAATAGACTTCCTTGCTATCAAGCGTAAGATGAGAGGTGGGGATGATATGAGAAAGAACGTCATAGATATCGCCTATAGTCTATTCCACTGTGGGCCACGTTGTAGGGTCACCCCGCATGATATTGCCGCTCTCCCCTGCTTACAGCTGGATGCCGTTATATCGGCTATGCTGATTAGCCAAGGCAGGGCAGAAGTTCTTATTCAAGAAGGAGAAATGCGTGTGTCTTTCGATAAATATCACCAGCAAATTTCCATGCAGCAAGAATATCTTTCCGCCATACACACATTAGGGATTGAACTATAAAGTAACAGGAGCGATAACAGCAATGCCGCTAAAACAGTCAGAAGGATTACTTTCAGGCTATCGTGCAGCCAAAGAGCAGGAAGCCTTAAAGAAAAAGCATGGCATCAACAGCCCGGAAGTCGTAGTAATAGAAAAGAAAAGCGCGGTGGCTCAAATATGGCGTAGCACGCTTGCCGCCATATTCCTGGCAATACGTATTTTGGCGACCATCGCACTCGTTCTACTGGCAATTGTGGGGCTGAGTGTTTTTATTTATCCCGACCTCAGAAGCAGCTTCATGGTTGTTTTTGGAGATACCGTAGCACAAATTCAAAATTTTTTAGGAATTTAGCGATTTATGCTTGACAATCTTACTGTATTACAGCTAGAATGATGTTGTCAAAGAACGCAACTTGACACAACGTCGCGGTGTTCCGCAGCCGCGGGCAAAGTACTCATGCCAAACAAAAAATGCGGACTTTAATCTGGTGTTCCGCCGCCAAAGCAAGGCTCTTCAAAAAGTAGCGGACTTTATTCGCCGAGATGTAGTGATTGCATCTCGGCTTTTTCTTTTGTCATTGAAGGTGAAAAAATGAATTTAAATAAATATATCAAGCACCATGAACTATATGAGTTCCTGCGCACAAAGGTTGATATCCCACCTATTGAAAGGACGTTTTTCTCTTCGGAATACGACCACACACTGTATCGGATGGCCTGGATGGCATCCAACAAACAGTGCGAGGTAACGCTTGGCTGCCACGAGCAGCCTTTTCTTTTGCTCATAAGCCGTATTGGTGAAGATATGAGACGGATACATATTCCTGTACTGCCGGAAGAACTTGCCCATTTTGGGCTATTGGAACGTCTTGAGAACCATACGCCCTCTAAGCTGAATGTCATCCAGTTTTATTATGTACAAAGCGATTATATCCAGGCTCTCAAAAATGCCGAATTCGCAGTTTATCAACGCTCGCATGTGCCGGATGTGGACTATAAAACCCATCCCAAGTTCCTCTTGGGTATTACACTTTCCCAAACGCCATATAGATATGCAATCCCGATATCCAGCACGAATGCAGTTGGGCTTGGCAATATCCCAATCATGGTCGCGGGAGACATACCGCCGAAGAAAGGGGCGCTGCGCTTATCGTACATGATTCCCGTACCCGACCAAGTCTTAACTCCGGTGGATATCAGAATACTGGAACCAAGTGGATATCGTAACCTGGTGCGCAAGCAATACTTCGCTTTAAAACCATTGCGTGAACACATTTCCCGCAGCGCAGAAGAGCTATACGAGCTTGTCACACAAACCAGCTCTCGTTTTGTACATGAGTGTTGTGACTTTCGTTTGCTGGAATATGCATGCCACAACTATTGTCTTCAGCACAATTTCCCATCACCATCACCGGATATTTCTATCCAGCAATCCGTTCACTTTAGTCTTTGAAGCATGGTATCTACCATGCTTTTTCTTTTGTTCGGTAAGGGGTACGACACAGTGTCGTACCCCCCCCCCAAAAAAATAGGAAGGAGAACATGTGCTTTGACAGAAAATCAGCGTCAGCGGATAGTGCAAATGGAAGCCGCCGGGCATCACATCATACTGTTTGGAAAAGATGTTTCCTGGCCTGTGGAGGCAGAAGACTATTTTACTGCCGATGAAATCAGGGATATCACAGCTGAACTACGCACATATCTTGCTGCAATTCACAGCATTCATCCGATGCTATAACTGCGTGATGCAGAGGTAGAAATAGATATTCACCAAGTGTAAAAAGAAAGGAAGGACACTATGAAAGTAATCGCTATCACAAACCAAAAAGGTGGCGTTGGTAAGACAACGACAGCTTGGCACCTCGCCGCCGCGCTCGCCCATCTTGGGAAGAAAGTCTGCCTGATAGACTGTGACCCAGACCATCATCTCAGCTTTGCTCTGGGCTGGGAGGATGACGGCCGTCCCACCTTATCTAATTTGATGATACAGGCTATCGCAATGGAACAGAAGCCAACGCCGGAAGAACTTCGCGCCTGCATCCGCAGCCATCCGGAGGGTTATGATTACATTCCCTGCACCAAGCGGCTGGCGGCGGCAAATAAAATACTACCTTCTATGCCGCATTATGAATTGGTGTTGCGCGGTGTCCTTCGTGACAGCGGCGCTCTGTGCAGTTACGATTACGTCATTATAGACGGCCTACCTGGCGATAACCCATTGCAGGAGAACATACTGGCCGCAGCGGATGAATGCGTCATTCCCTTCCAGTCAAAGGTGCTGGAGTTTTCTGCAATTTTTGAGCTTGCAGCTATCATCGAAAATATCCGCAGCAAATGCAACCCGGCGCTGAAAATTGTTGGTACTGTTATTACAATGTACGACCGGACTACAACAGCGCGCGACATTTGCGAAGAACTTGCGAGCATTGAGGAATTTGCTCCTTTCAGGGCAATGGTGAGCCGTCTGAAGGAAGCGGCTGACGCGCCCGGCTATCACACAAGCTGCGTTGCGTCTTCGCACAGCAAAATCGGGCAACAGTACATCTCGATTGCGAATGAATTTCTTGCGCGGGAGGGTGAATAAATATGGCAATCGGAAAATTTGATTTGAGTAAGATACGGGCGGAACGTGTAACACAGAGCCACGCTGATAATGACATGGAATTTATCGATAAAATGAATTCCGCAAAGCAGGGCCATCGTAAGCTTGTTAAACTGCCCCTATCCCTGCTGGACGCCAACCCTCATCAGGAAGAATGTTATCCTGTATCGGACGGCGAGTATGAGAGCATGGCAAACAGCATGGCACAGCTGGGGCAGATAGAACCCATCCATGTGATACCAGCTGCGCGCGGACGGTATCAGATTCTGGCTGGACATCGCCGCGTGGGCGGCGCACGCCTGCTGGGATGGAAAGAAATAGACTGCTTTATCGAAGACTTAACCCCCAACCTTGCCACCGCAGTATTCCATGCGACCAACCTTGACCGTCAAGAGTTGAAGCCCAGTCAGCGCATGCAGGGCTATCTGGCGATTGAAAAGGCGCTGGCGGACGAAGCCGTATTGAACGGCGGCAGCATGGCCAACCCGCGCACGACGGCCGCCGTTGCCGAGCGCACAGGTGATAACATTCGCACTATCCAGCGCTATAAGCACCTGAACAACCTGATACCGGATTTTCTGTCCATGCTGGACAGCGGCGATATCTCTCTGCGCACGGCGGGCGACTTGTCCGATTTGCCACCTGAAGAACAGCAGATGGTAAAGAATGAGCTGGAACACACGGAAATCCCCATTACTTCCGCACAGGCGCAGGCACTAAAGAATTTATCGAAGGCAAAGTTGTTGAACGAAGAACGCTGCAAGCACGCTTTGACCTGGCGGCACGGCTCGCTGCCAACTGCTAAATCGGTAGAAAAGGCCAAGTCTCCCCGTGATAAAGCGCCACGGCCCCGCATGATAAAGTTACCGTGGGAAAATTTGGAGCAGTTTTTTTCGTCCGGCACATCACCGCAAGAAATTGAGCAGACCATCTATGATGCTCTGCTGGAATACAGGAAAGAGAGGAAACAGGCATGAATGATAACAAGGTATATGAAAAGTGGCTGGAACGTTTTTCTGCTGGTGAGGCAAAACTGGAACAAGCGACCGGCCATGCGAATGTACAATACGCTGGTGGGACACTCCCCCTGGCATATTATGATGCCGAAGAGCAAATGGCTATCCTGGCTGCTTCTGAGGACGCCTTGAAGGAGTAGTGAAACATGACTTACAGGATAGATGATTTCCGTGTTATGCCTCGCGGGCAAAAAATATGGGCCTCTGCTGATATTACCCTTCACTACACAAGGGGCGATATCTTGCGCATCCATGGCATTAAACTGCTGAAGGGCCGCAATGGTCTGTTCATCGCCATGCCCACCAGGCGCGTAGGAGATAAATTTCAGACAACTTGCGAAATACTGGACATGAATCTCGTAAGAGAACTGCGCGCCGATATGATAAAGCGATATCACTCACAAATGCAGACACATGCTGATTGAAAGGAGGTACACAGCATGCAAAAGAAAACTCTCGTATCCGCCTGTCTTGTAATATCAGGTGTTTTTCTCGTATTCATCCTGATTATTCTTTTTTTCCGGCCATCCGGTTCTGATGTCGGCGGCACCGATACAACCGCTGTCCACATAACATCTGCCAACGGGGAAGAACTTCCTGCATTTCAGTATGATGGGCAGGTAGCCTGGATTGATGTACCTGGCACGGCTATTTCGGGCGCTGTTATGCAGGCAGATGACAATGACTATTATCTGCGCCGTAATGAGCTTGGCGAAGATGATATCTGGGGATGTTACTTTATGGACTACGAGTGCACGCCGCAAAGTCAAAACCTTATCATCTACGGCCACAGTCTGGAAGATGATGAGAATGCAGAACGGTTTTCACAGCTCAAACGCTTTTCATCGCAAGACTTCGCCAAGGAACATCAAGAAATTCGTTTGATTTACGATGGCGTGGATATGACTTATACTGTTATTTCGGCTGGCTCAGCTGATGCGAGCACTGACACATTAGCGCTTATTACCAATCCTACTAGCGAAACCATGGCGCAGATGCTGGAAGCCGCCCGCGCACGCAGTGATGTGGATTTTGACCTGTCCGGCCTTTCAGGGGTAGACGTGGCTGACCAGCTGCTCACGTTGGTGACTTGCACTTCCGACACCGATACCCGGTATGTTGTGGTGGCCAAACGAACCGCCTGAGGGCAGGGATACGACACTGTGTCGTCCCCCCTTTCATCGGGAGCGTTGAAAGAGGAAAAGACCGTTCGGAAACTTTGGCACTTTCGCCTATGGCTATGTCCACGTTTCCGTGCTATACTATCTATGCTGTAAAGGAGGACATCTTCCATGCTGACAAAAGAAGACCTGCAGGCCATTGCTGAAATCATGGATTTGAAAATAAACACCGCCATTCAGACATCTGAAAACCGCATGAAAGCCTACATTGAAAGCCATGTGGAAAAGGATATTAAGAAAATCGCAGAAGGTCACGTTCTATTGAATGAACGGCTCGACCACATCCAGAACGTACAGCTTCCCAAAATAGAAAGCGATATCATGACAATCAAGGCAAAAGTTCTGGCGCATGACTTTGAAATCGCGCGTCTGGAGAATGCCCAATGATACAAAGCCGCCCGCATTATGTGCAGCGGCTTTTTCTTTTTCCGGCTTTGCAATGCATGCCGCCATATGGTAAGATGCTGTTATACTCCCCATGAATTCAGGAAAGGAGATGTGCCGATGAACGATGTATATTCTTTGTCTTATCATGCAACGCTCATGAGCAAAGACATCCCCGTTGGCGATATCCACGGCCGAACTGTGACGCCGCTCCGGGAAGAGCTACTGCCCATCTACTTTCAGCGTGGTGGAGATTTTGCGCAGTGGCTTTCCATGCGCGCCATCGACGCGACGCGAACGAATTCCCGCCTGCTGAAGAAAGTCCTTCGCCTTCAGGAAAGGGATGATGTCAGCACTGCGCTGCATTTTAACGCGGTTACCATTACTGATACCTATTGGGTAAGACCCGATGGCAGCAGCCTCACATGGGACGATGTGCGCTTTCGGGAAAACTATTTTGACACACTGGCCTTGCGGGGTGATTTATCTGCCTTCAGCCGGAAGCCCAGCCGCACACCAGAGCTTACCAACATCGGCAGCTTCGAGAAGTGCTGGCGGCTTGAGAACGGCAAGTGGTGGATGTATAAACAGGCAACGCCGCTGCAGCGGTTTTCTGAACTGTTTGTTTATTATCTTTCCAATGCACTTCATTTTCCATGTGCGAAATATGAACCGGCGTGCGAATACATCCGCACGCTGGATTTCACCGAAGGCAAATTGAATTTTGAGCCGGCTTTTTCTCTTGTCGGGGAAGATGAAGATTATTTGCACAGTTACCGCGCTTTCCAGCAGATAGGACAGTCTCTGGCTGACCAATATGTTGAGCTGCTGATGATGGATGCCTTTTGCCTGAACGCCGACCGGCATACAAACAACTACGGTGTGCTGCGTGACCCAGATTCCGGGAAAGTGCTTCGGCTTGCGCCCAACTTTGATAACAATATCGCCCTGATAAGCAACGGCTATTTGGATAAACCGCGCGGGGCCGACCTGCTAACAGGTTCGTTATGCGAACTGGAACGCGGCGAGCGCGCAGTCTCTCTATATGCATCACGTCATCCGCTACCTGTCATCACCCCTGAACTGATTGCGGATTGCTGCGCCAAAACAGGTGAAGATGTGGATGTGGCCTATGTGCAGCAGTTTGTTATGGCTGGATATTCCAACACGCCTGTCCCCCAGTTGATTTCAAAGTATCATGCACATCAGAACAGAGAAACCCCAGTGCAGCCCAAGATAACAACCCTGGATATTTCACCAGAGCGATAAGAGGTGCGACACAGTGTCGTACCCTTGCCAGACAAAAGAAAAATATCGGTAGAAAGCCGCTTTACGCATTTTAACGTAAGGCGGCTTTTTCTGTTTCAACGAGGGGGAACAAATGGATTATGAGTGAGGAACTTTTGCTTTTTTTACTTGGTGGGATAGGAACAGCCGGTATTTCCAGTGCTATCTCTCTATATACCATACTGGCAAAATCGCCAGATGCCCGAGAAACCTGGCCTGCCAGTTTTCGGGCACTTTTCGCAGCGCTGGTGGGCTTTGAGTTGGGTGCACACTTTATGTTTGCCTGTGCTGCGGATTTCTGCCTGGTTCCACCGGTGCTGTTGCTTAGCTTTTTTCTTCTTCCGCCTTTTTTGATGATATCTCTAGCTCTGTTGCTGATTTCGATTCATAAGGAAACTACGATAAAGAAATGAGGTGCCGTACATGGAGGCGTTGTATATTGAGGTGGGCAAGTGCCCGCGCAAAGTGGAAATCGATGGCTCTTTAAAATCTATGCAAAAGCTGGTAGGTGGATTTATAGAATGCGCTTACTACTTCCCTGATGTCGTCCTCGTCTGTAATGAAGAGGGTATGATACAAGGAATGCCTTTCAACCGAGTAATCCAAAAAGATGGGCAGGCTCTTGCGGCCATTTGCGGGAACTTCTTTTTGTGTGAAGCGGATGGGGATAACCTTATCTCTATTTCAGAGCAGAATGCTGAAAAGTATACAAAGATATTTTTGCATCCCGAAGTGTTGACAAAAAGCGGCACAAACCTATATGTTATGAAGCTGCCCGTGAAGGGTGCACCCGGCCAGGTTTTAGAGATATAGGTTTTATCTGCCCATACGTCATAAGCTCTACAAGTTCACTCCACATGGAGTTCCCGCCATATATTTGGTGGGGGGGTACGACACAGTGTCGTACCTATTGCATACCCCTCAAAATGCCTTCGGAAAGCTGCATAAGTATTGATTTTCCCATAAATGTCCACAAAAAAGAAATTGTAAAATCGCATTTGATATTTTAGCATAATTATGCTAAAATATCGACAAGGAGGGTGATGGTATGAACATGATTCGGCCTGTTTCTGATTTGAGAAACAATTTTGCAGAGATTTCAAAGACAGTGCATGAAACCGCTCAACCTGTTTTCTTGACGAAAAATGGATACGGCGATATGGTCGTTCTAAGCATGGAGGCGTTTGAAAATTTACAGTTTGAGAGCGAGGTGTATTTCAAACTGCAAGAGGCCGAACGGGAGGCGGAACTGACAGAACAACGCTATTCCTCTAAAGATGTGCTGAACGCAATGAAAGCAGCCATTGGAGGGGAACAGGTTGTATAAGTTAGAGTATTTGCCGGTTGCCCGAAAAGACATGCTTGAGATTGTGCGGTATATCGGCCGGGAACTGCAAAACCCGGATGCGGCAAGTCGTTTGGCGGTAGAACTGGTGAATGCAGCAGAAGGCATCCTGGAATTTCCGTATGCAACCCCAGCTTACCAGCCAATCCGGCCATTGAAACGCGAGTATAGAAAAATTTTGGTTCGGAATTTTTTGATGTTTTACTGGATAGATGAAGAAAAAAAGCTGGTGACAATTGCTCGTGTAGTGTATGCAAAACAGGATTACAACCGATTACTGAAGTAAACAAAAATCATCTGTCCAAAAGCCACCTTGTATAAACGGGAAACAGGGGGTACGACACAGTGTCGCACCCCCTGCCAGACAAAAGAAAACAGAGGCAAAAAGCCGCTTTACACGCAATGTGTAGGGCGGCTTTCGCTATATTGACAGTGTTTTATATCCAACTTAGAATGAAAGGAGCCTTCGTGTGAATTTTATCTTTAGTGAGGTATGGTGGATGAATACAATTATTGCTGCAATCATAACAGGAATGTTCACGCTCATTTGTTCTTACATAGCCTATTCTTACAAAATAAGAAAGGGCTTAGATACAATAGAGCGTATGGAACACACTCAGGAAAGCAGGCAAAAAGAACTTTCAGGGCAGCATGAAAAAATGTCTGAAAAGCTTTCTCAGGAACACCAGCAAATCAGCCGGGATATCCGGCCTTATGCTGACAAGATAGTAAGAATCGACAGCCATATGACAGACCTTGTTCAAAGAGCGAATCAGCAGGATTCGTTATACCACAGCCTAAGTAGAGAACAGCAAAAAATGAGTGATTTTATCCAGCATGGCATAGACGGATATCATGCTGTACAGGCTGAACTTCTCCGACTTTCTGCCGAGAACCAGAGCTTGAAGCAAGCTGTGCAGGAAAAAGACCATCGTATTGCCTGTACACAGGCTGACTTGGAGCAGGCACATAAAAGGTGCGAAGAACTGGAGCATCGAAACAACATGCTTTTGAGGCAGCAACGCCAGGCAAAGCAAGGGCATGAATATGACAGTATAGAGCTATAAGACAATCCAATATTTTAGGCCGAAACTGCTTTACGAGTTTTAACGTAAGGCGGTTTTTTCTTTGTCTGGCCCATACGCCATAAGCCCCATGCGCTCCCCCGCATGGGGCTTTTCATATACAGCGGCAGAGGGGTGCGACACTGTGTCGTACCCCCCTGCCATTTACATCTAAGAAAGGCCCTTTGCAACACAAACAAAACATGGTAAATTGATACCAAAGAGGAGGAATCCCGCATGAAGAAAAAATTATTTCTCTTTTTTCCGGCCCTGTGCCTGTGCCTGCTTTTGGCAGGATGTACCAAGGTGACAGGTATTGGCCTGCCTGCCAGCCTGGAGCTTGAGAAGGGCGAAACTGCACAGCTGGAACTGGAATACACATACGATAACGCCGAAGCATCGGATGAGGAAAAGACCGACGCCGCAAACAAGGCGGAAATCACCTACACCGTGGAGGGCGATGCCGTGACGGTGGATGAAACCGGGCTTGTCACTGCCGCCCAGGGCGGTGAGGCCACGGTGACGGCCGCATTGAAGGGTGGCAGCACCGCAAGCTGCGTTGTTACGGTAACGGTGCCTACCGAGCGTGTAGAAGCGCTGGAAGAACTGGTGCTGTATGTAGGCGGCGAGGACAGCGCCTTGCTGGGCGCAAAGGCGCTGCCGGAGGATGCTACATCCATTCTGGGGTATAAAAGCAGTGATGAGGGCATTGCCACCGTGGACGCGGACGGCAACGTGACGGCAGCCGCGCCGGGCGAATGCATCATTACCACGGCCAGCGGCGGCAAAACAGCAGAGACTAAAGTGACCGTAAAGGTGGCCGCCACCGGCATCACGCTGGGCAGCGAGGGCGGCGTGCTGTATGTGGGCAACGGGGTGCAGCTAAAACCGCGCACCCTGCCTGAAGAAGCAGACGCCAGCACCTACACCTACGAAAGCAGCAACACCAAAGTGGCCACTGTGACGGCGGAAGGCTGGGTGCAGGCCGTGGGCACGGGCAGCGCCACCATCACCGTGACGAGTGCCGAAGGGCATACAGCCACCTATGCCGTGGTGGCAAAGGTGTATACCCCGCCCAAAGCGCAGGCAGGCACGGCCACCGGCGGCGCATCGGCCACCGGCGGCGCTGGCACAGCGGGCGGCGGGGCCACAGCCCCCTCTGGCGGCGGTGTATCTTCAAGTGATGGAGGCTATAGCAGACCTGCTCCCGATGTGACCAGCCCCGATGTCTACATCGACCCCGATGCGCCGCAACACGAACTCGGCGGATTCGATTGAACCCATTTTTAGAGGGGTACGACACTGTGTCGCACCCCCTGCCGGACAAAAGAAAAGTACAGGCAGAAAGCCGCTTTACACACGCTGTGTAAGGCGGTTTTTTCTTTGTCCGGCCCATACGCCATAAGCCCCATGCGCTCCCCCGCATGGGGCTTTTCATATACAGCGGCAGAGGGGTGCGACACTGTGTCGCACCCCCTTTGTCAAACAAAATCACGATAAGGAGAGAGCCATATGCGAAAGATAATGGAACGCTGCATGGCAGCATTGTTGGCCGCTGCCCTTGTGTGCAGCCTGGGCTTCAGTGTACTGGCCGAAGGCGGCAGCATACAGCCCACATCCACAGCCGTGCCAGTGGGCAGCTCGGATGCAGCGGACGTATCGTCTTCTGTGCCGCCAACCGAGCCGGAAAGCACGCCGCTGCCAGAGAGCACGCCTGCCTCATCAGCGGCACCGTCTGAAACACCGCTGCCATCGGAAACACCAGGCACTGGGGAAACACCGGCCCCTACTGAAACGCCGCAGGCCACAGCCACGCCGATGCCAACGCCGACGCCAGCGGAAACCCCATCGCCCAGCGCGATGCCGGAGCCGAGCGGAACCCCAGCGCCCACCGCCACACCAGCCCCGGCTTTTGAAAAGCTGGAAGTGACAGACACCACCGGGGCCGTGCAGGCCGAGGTGGGCGATGAAGTGGAGTTTTCGGTTGAGTTAAACCGCGATGACGTGGAGGTAGCCTACCAGTGGCAGGTGCTGGACACCGCGCCCGGGCAGGAAGAACAGCCGGAGGCCATCTATGATTACGGCGAAGGCGAAAGCACGGATTACTTTTTCCCTCTGGAAGACATGACGGAGGAAGAACTGCTGGCGCAGAACCCGGGCGCGACATGGCCCGGCATCGAAATGTACTATGCCCTGCGCGACAGCCAGGTGTCTACCTTCAGCACGCGCAGCGCAAGCGCCGAGCCGCCACGCATTGAGAACGGTACGCCCAACTTTGTGTTGAACCCGGAAGAAACCGATGTGGAGGCAGGAGAAATTGCATGGCGGGACATCGACGGTGAAACAAAAGCCAGCTATGTGCACACCGTAACGGAAAACGAAGAACACCTTTCTTACCGCTGCATCGTCACCGTGACGGACGAAGAATATCTGGCCGAGGCGCAGCAGGCCGCGCAGAGCGCCGCAGAGGGTGCAGAACCTCAGGAGAGTGAAGCTGGCGAAGAAGTTCCCACCGAAGCGGAAAGCGCTGAAAATGGGCCTTCCAGCGTGCCGGAAAGCGCACCGGAAAGCACAGTGCCGGAAAAAGAAGAAACCAGCGCGCCTGATGAATCAGAACAGCCTGTCAGTGAGAGTACTGCTGAAGGGCTTGCGGAAGAAAGCATCATCACAGAAACCATGCATATCGAAGTGCCCGCGCAGCCGGAGGAAGACCAGCCCGAAGAAGAGACGCAGGGCCTTATGGCCGGATTATTTTCTCTTTTCCGGGCAAACGGAACGGCGCCGGACGTGAAGCTGTCGGAGGACAACCAGTGGCTGGTGGGCATGGACACCACTATGGAATATATCACAGCCAACACCTATGAAGAACAGGACGCCAGCGCCGCAAACAACCCCTATTGGACAAAAATTGCTGGCGGCACGCGCCCGGATGGCACGCAATATAAAGACACCTTTTTAACGGATGGGAACAAAATGGAAGTGCTTTCCGCCTGGTACGGCAAAACTGTGTATGTGCGCATTGCCGGGAACAGCGGCAAGGGCACGGCCATTGAGATACCGGCCTATACCGGCATCGACTACCAGACAGGCGAACGTGTTTTATATAAGAAGTCAGTAAAAGTATTTAACGCTTGGGTACCCAATACGGGCCGCAGTTTCTATCAAGCATTTTTAAGAACTGCATTAAACGATGGGTGGGCAGCAGATAATTGTCACCTAACTATCGATAGTGCCCCTGCAGATGATTTTAATAAATATCCCACATGGTATCTCACAAATGCCGAGGGCGACTATGTTTACGATTTGGTAATTTGGGGCAGCGCCACGATGGAGATACCCGACCTTTCCGGCGCGGCCGCGTGGGCTTTGCAGGATTATCTTGCAAAGGGCTACGGGTTTATGATTGGGCATGACATGATGTACCATTACGGCGGCGTGGCCGGAGAAGGCTATGTACCCGACCCGAACGACACCACCACGCCGTATTACCAGCTGAACACCGACATGGCGGGCAGCTGGAACATGAACTGGCTGATGGGCCAGAACGAGATGTACGATGTGGCCAACCCGTATGACGCCGCCAGCATGATTTTGTGCTGCGGCAACTGGCACGACAAAACGCCGCTGTACGGCGATGATTCCGGCAGCAGCACCTTGCGCGTGGTGACGCGCACCGAGGGTGACCCCTTCACTTCTGTGGCCGCGCGCTGCCCGACAAACTATCCATATAATGCAAGTTTTCAGGGCCCTGAGTTTACTGTGGGGCTAACCATTGACGCCAGCGCCACGCACACCAACATGCAGATGGCGTTTGGCACCATCTGGGTAGATTATGCCTCAAACAGTATCGAGCAGAAAGGTTTCGGCCGCCTGATGACGGCCACCCGTGCCGGGCTGCAGGGCACCAACAATTTTTACCTTACCACAAACGGCAGCTTTGGCATGAACCAGATAGGCCATAAAACGGCGAATTTTAATGTGGCAAAAATTGACGAATGCCGCATTTTGGCCAACACCGTGATGTACCTGAGCCAGCGCCAGCAGTGCCAGGTGTGCCAAAGCCAGCAGAACGGCAACCAGGAAGTACACTTTGTACACCGCATCAGCAGCGCCGAGGAATTGGCCAAGCTGAACGACCAGGATAAATACTGGTTTACGCACCCGATTGGGGATTGTTACATCCTTGCGAACGACATTGTGCTGCCGGACGATTGGACGCCCATCCAGGGCTTTACGGGGCATTTTGACGCTGACAGTCACACCATCACGCTGGGGGCAAACGGCGCGCCGGTGTTTGACACCGGCACAAAGGGCTGGAACCTCGGCTCCGAAAAAGAAAAAGGCACGCCCGCCATTGTGGATGCAGGCGGCGGCCGCACCACCGGCGTGGCCCGTGTGGTAGGCTATCTTTCCGGCCTTGGGCTGGAGGACGCAGGCGGCACACAGGGCTACACCGTTACAGTGTTCGGCACGGACGGTAATGAATATTCCTGTGTGGCCAACCGTGACGGCAAATATGTGCTCTCCAACTTGCCTTGCACAGGCGTGATGCAGGCAGAAGTAAAAGACCGCAGCGGCAATGTGGTAATCAGCCGCGAAATTGGCCGCGTGTGCGTGCCCGGCACGCTGGACGATTACGCCATCCCGGTGCGCAACGGCGAAGAACATGCACAGACTGCCGAAGGCTTTTGGGCCAGCGCCGAAACCACGCAGCTGTATGTGCTGGGGCTGGAGGCCCTGCCCGTATTAAACACCACCATCTATGAGGAACAGGACGCCATCATGCTGGAGGGCGGCGCGCGGTATCACCAGCTTGTCACAGATATCAAATGGGAGTACCGCACTAAGGGAAGCCGTGTGTGGCTGCCTATTGAGGATTCCGGCCTTGCTTATGAGGTATCCGAACCGGTATTCCATGAAGCCGGTGAAGAAAGCTGGACGGAAACCACCCTCACGTTGCGGAATGTGCCCATCAGCTGGGACGGAACGAATTTCCGCGCCGTGGTAAGTAGCAACGGCACCACCAAAAACACCTATGACGTGGCCACCAAGGCCAAAAGCGGCCTGCTTACGGTGCTGCCGCGGCCCATCTATTTACAGCAGGCAAAAAACACGACAGTATACGTTGACCAGGCCGCCACATTCGTGGCCGAGGCCGATTTCTTTAAGACGCTGGAACAGGGCCTTCAAGTGCGCTGGCAATACCGGGTGAAGGGCTTTGACTGGCTGGAGCTGGGCGACTTTTCTTCTTTCGAGTTTGAAACAGCCGCCACTTCCCAGGCTAACGCCGGGACAGCGAACCCGGAGCTTGCGCCGCACCACATTACGGCCACGCTGACGCTGCCGGGCTGTGAACTCGATTTGGACGATTACGAGTTCCAGGCTGTGTTTTCTTATCCATCCGGCCTGCTTTGGGGCGCGGACGAAACGGTGCGCGCCGGTGAGCTGGGCACTTCTCTGGCCAACAATGTAGCGGAAGAACGCGAAGGCCGCCTGAATGTGCTGCCGGGCGTGATAGAGGCTACAAAGCCAGAGGACGTGACCGTGCAGCTCACACACCCGGCCACGGTGTATGAAGATGAAGTGATGTTTGAAAGCACCGTAACCTACCGCCCGGATGATGTGGGCAATGCCGAGCCGCCTGCGATTGGCTGGCGTTACAAGAATGGCCTTGCAGGGCAGTACGCCGAGTGGACACAGGAAGCGGCCGCCGCCATCTGGCCGGATATGGAAACCCGCGTTGTGTATCTGGACGCCAGCGGCGCGGAAGTGGACGCCCCGGTGGCGCTGGAAACAGGGAACCCTGACGAGAAGAAAGTAACCACGCGCCTGTACCTGAAGAATGTACCCCTGGAAATGGACGAAGGGGAAAATCACTATTTCTTTGCCGTGCAGGCAGCTACGCAGCATTTGCGCGAGAATATCCGTGCGTCCAGCGCGCCCGGCGGCCTCTCTATTGATTACAGCATCCACATTAAGCACAGGGATGCAGAGGTGGCAGACGGCACGAGCGGTAGCAAACTGTATACCTACCCGCAGCTGGAAATCGTTGCGCCGAACGGCCTGCGCACAGTGACCGTGCAGTTTGCGGGCGAGCATGATAAACGCGATGCGATTCAGTACGGCACGCTGCCAGGCGGTATTACGGCCAGCAAAGCAAGCGGAGCCGACGCCATTACGTTCAGCAGCAAAGATTTGATTCCCGCTGCTGACTGGCAGGCGTTTATCCGCACGCTAGAATACACCGTATACGATGATGAAGCCACCCTCTATTGGTACATCGACGAGAACGAGAGCAATTTACAGTACGATTCCAGCACCGGCCATTTCTATGAATTTGTACCGGCCGAAGGCATCCAGTGGACGGCGGCCTACCAGGCCGCAGGCGGCTATTTTAACGATGAATTGAACGCCACCGGCTACCTGATGCAGATAGACAGCGAAGCCGAACAGCAAACGGCAGAACGCCTGGCAGACGGCAAAAAAGTTTGGGTAGGCGGCACAAAAAATACTTCTTTTTCCGGCACTACTGACTGGAGCTGGATGACCGCCAGCGGCGCGCACAAGCTGGAGGGCTACACGAATTGGGCCTCCGGGCAGCCGGGCACTGCCAGTGACCGCATGTATATGAGCCTGAACACCAACGGCCAGTGGCTGGCCGAGCGGAACGATGGCACACAAAGCTATACCGTGGTAGATATGGCGCAGCATTGGGGGAACGTGAACCTGTATCTCAACAGCCCTTCGCGTGGTTATGACATCAACCTGACAAATGGCCATAAATACTATGTACATGCAGCGGGGGCGGGCGTAGGTGATTCCAACGCATCCCTGCGGTTTGATTTCCCCGCGCTGGGTATTTCCTTTACGACAAACAGCTATAAAGATTATCTGAACAAATCCACGATTGTAACGTACACCGGCGCAACCGGCAAGCAGACGGGCACTTTTGCCATTCAGCACACCGGCCCGGATGTATCCGGCATCTACACGCAAATTCAGCAATTCGATGTCATCGACCTTACGGCTGTGTTTGGGGCCGGAAACGAGCCATCTGCCGCCTACTGCGCACAGTTTAACGGCATGACAGGCAGTAAAACCGTGACCTATAACAGCGAGACAACCGATAAAGCCGGATACCTCATTGAATACGGTGAAGCGGATGTAAACTTCAGCCGGAACACCCGCAGCGCGTATGACATTGATGTAGTGCCGGACGGGCTGGATGGACGCCGTACCGTTAAGGTGGCCATTTCTGCCGAAGACCGTGTATATGATGGCACCGAGACGAATGCGCAGGTTTCTTTCCGTCTGGACGGCGGCGGCACACTGCCGGAGGCAGACGCCGAAGAGCTGCTGGCCGCCCTGCAGGTGACATACACCGAAACCGGGAAAACCACAGATGCAAACGGCACGGGCAGTGAAGCCATCCATAGCAACAATCTGGAGCTTTACCATGCAACGGTGGCACCTAAAGATGCCGCCTCGCCTATCCTGGCAAAATACCTGCTGGAATTCGAGAATGACGGCAAGTGCACTTTCCGCATTTTGCCGCGCCCGTTGCACGTCTACTCAACCGACAATGACCGCGAGTATGATGGAACCACCAATGCCACTGTAACGAACCTGAAGTTCCGCGCTGCCGATGATGAATCCGGCGTGGTGGCAGGCGATAAGGTGGCGGTGACGCCAGACAGTTTCGCGGGCGTACACAGTGTTATCGACCAGACAGATGGGAAACAGGTGGAAATCACGCGCCGCGTGGATGTACGCCTGAGCCTTTCGAACAATGAACTGGGTGACTATTACATCGCCAGCGAAGAGTACACCGGGGCCGTGCTGCCGCGCAGCCTGCATGTGCACAGCCTGTACCTGGATGACGGCGACGACGCCAACAACCCACGCAACATCAAGCAGTATGACGGCACCGACGCAGCTGTTATCTCCGATATCCTCATTGACGGCATCATCGATGGCGATGAGGTATGGGTGGACAAGGACAGCTACGCAGGCACCTATGCGCAATCCGATGCAGGTGAAGATTTGACAGCGGACGGGACAGCTAAACCGAACCGTTACCGCAACTTGAAGGAGGTAGATATTACTCGCACAGAAGCCATTGCCCTTGTACATAACGAAAAGGGCAACTACCGCATTGCCAGCGAAGATTACTCCGGCGCTATCTATCGCCGCGCGCTGTCCATCATGGTGGGTCACATGGTAACCACCTACGGCGACGGCCTGGACGAGACGCCTACCACAGCGGGCACTTACTCAGCCACAGAGGGCGGCAGCGGCACACACCTTACAATTTCCGCTCTTGTGGCAAACGATGTGCTGAAGCTGGATGATTCCAAGGGCGGCTTTGTGTATGACGCCATAACCGAAAAAACACCGGCCGGCACTTATCCGCTGGATTATGAGGGCATCAACGAAACCAACTATCCTGTGTTGAGCAACTATATCATCTGGCAGGAGCCGGGTGATATCACTGTGCTGCCGCGGAAAATCACCATCACGGTAAATCCGAGCGAAAAGGTATATGGCGACGCCAACCCGCCGTTCAGTGTGAGCTATGAAGGCTTCATCAACGATGACACGCCAGAAGATATGCTGGAGGGCGAGCTGGAATACAAAACGGATTGTGACGAGCGCAGCCCGGTGCGCTATTACGATGACGGCAGTTATGCACCCTACGAAGTAAGTGCCAGTGGCTTGACGTGCAAAGAAAACGAGAACTATGAGTATAACTACGAAATCGAGTGGGTGCCAGGGCCGCTTGTGGTGAAACGCCGCCCGGTGGTAATCACCGGCCCGACCATCGAAATCAATGAGGGCGAACCTGTGCCGCCATTCCATTACACCCCGGAAAATCCGCTGGTAAACGGGGATGAATTTGTGTCCGGCGGGCTGTTCACAGACCCTGAAAATCCCACCGCACCAGGTGAATATCCCATCCTATCCGACCTGGACGCCGGGCCAAACTATGACCTGACGTACATCCCCGGCAAACTTATTATCAACCAGCACCTTGGCGTTATCAAAATGTATCTGCCGCAGGAAGAAGCAACGGTACACACGCCGGACGGAATGACTTATACCGTTTCCGGCAACCCCGGCAAACCCTTCCCGAAAACTGATGTGAATATAACAGAAGTGGAAAATGCGACAGAAAATGAGGATGGCAGCATTACTGTGCCGTTTGGCTTTACCTCAGCCGAGGGCGAAGAACCGGGCTATACCCCGCCTGAAATGGTGGAATATCAGGGCAAGACCTATGTGCTGGCAGAAAAGGATGTACAGATAAATGCCTCTGAAGCCCCAGCCGGAAAAGAAGAAACCGTACACTACGATGGGCTCACGGAAAAAACTGTACCCGATACATACCACATCGAGAACGGCGCACAGTCTTATGATTTGGTGCTGAAAGATGTGAGCTATGCCGAAGCTGAACCGAGCACACTGACTATCGACTATGTAAGCAGTGCTGAACCGGCTGCCCCGCAGACCTATACAGCAAATGTCGATGGCAAGCCTGTTACTTTTATCTTGTCCGGCATTGAGCAGACAAGCGATTATGCCTGGCGCCCGCTGGACATGCCTGTTGAGTATTGGGGGCACCCGTTGGCGAAGTATTACCTTGGAGAAATCTCCAAAGGGCGCGCAATGCCTTATAACAAGGCGCGGCCTTATTATGACGGGTATGAGGCTGACATTTTGGATTACCTGGGCGTAAGCGATAAGGAATACCGTATTGCTGCTTCTAAATGGACAGACGATGGTTTCCAAGCCATCGAGCACCAGCTGCGCCGCCGTGGCACCATTACGCTGGAGCATTACACCGCGACATGGACGGCCACCTATGTTTCCGCCAGCCTCGGTTATACCGCCGAAGCCGTTTATACGGACGATATCAATGGCACCGTAAGCTATACTGCCTTGGCCACTTATAAGCCAGCTGGCGGCTTTCCTGTGCTGCGGGCTGTCGTCATCGCAAGCGCCGGCATCGCATTGCTGATTCTGGCCATTATTCTTATCCTTCTGGCGCTCAAAAAGAAGCGTGAACAAGAGGGATTGAACAAATCTGATTCGAAGGGAGAGATACCGCAAAACCCGTTTTATAAGTAAATAACCGGCGAAGAGGGGCGTTCTGCAGAACGCCCCTCTTGCTATGAAAGGAAGTGATTTTTTGAGCACAAGGGCCCCATCACAAAATGATTTGATTACAGCCATTAAAGACCGTATTGACATTGCAGAGTTTATGGCCAAACAAGGATATACCCCTATATGGCGCGGCAGACGAGAGCGAATCACCCTGAAAGAACATGACAGTTTTGTATATGACCCGACAACACGGCATTTCTGGTGGAACGCCCGAGGCATTGAAGGTGACATCATTGACTTGTATGAATATATGCGTGGCTGCTCACGCGATACCGCGCTGCGCGAAATGCGCGCCATGATTCACGGCGAATATTCTGCACCCCTTCCCTCGCGCCATCCTCTTCCTGTGAAGCCGGATACTGCCAAAACGAGCTTTGAGCTGCCGAAAGCTCATCCAGACAAAATAAAACAAATATATGGTTATCTTATCCGACAGCGATGCATCGAGCCTGACGTGGTGAAATGGTTGAATAAGAATGGTTACATTTTTGCAGACGAACGTAGGAATCTTTGCTATGCTTCCCGCGCTTATGGAACAGGGCAATATGATTATTGCGCCAAAAAGGGAACATTCACAGACCTGAAGACACACCAGCCATCTCATTTCCGACAGGCGTTACCAGGAGGGAATTATGATTCTCGTTTCACGGTCAACATGGTTCGGCCAGATGGGCAGCCAAACCCTGTCAAACAGGTGTTTGTTTGTGAGGCAGCGGTAGATGCCTTTTCAATTATGAGCCTCTTGCACCGTAATGGACGGGATTTCACACGTTATGGGTATATTTCACTGGAAGGCTGCTATGAAAAACCTGCTGGCTATCATCTGGAGCATCATCCTGAAATCCAGCGGTTCTATTTAGCTCAGGATAATGATGAAGCCGGGAACCGTTCCCGGCTTCATGTTCGTGAATTGCTTTTAGATAAAGGCTTCGCTGGAAAAATTATAGATAAAGTCCCACCAACCCCGGGAAGGGACTGGAACCGGGAACTGCAGTCTATTGTATGGAGAGAAAGCTTTGCACGTTCGCTGGAACAGGCCAAGGAGGTAAGGCTATGAAAAGTATTTCTTCCTGGGCAGCAAGTCTGGAAGATAAAATTCTAGGGGCACTTTGGTCATTGCTTCAGAATATGTTGATTCCCATTATGAGCGGGTTATCCGCCGTTCTTTTTATTATTTGTATTTTTCAGGCCATCAGCAGTTATCAAAGTGGCGACCAGGTAAGCACACGGCGCAATATCAAAAATGCATGCATTTGCCTGTTCGTTGCTGTGTGTATGTTAGGAATCTGGATAGCCATTCCTAAAACAACAACTATTTTTTAATATCAGGAGGATATTCTTATGGGACAGTTTGATTCTTTTACGCAGTCTGTTGGCGATAGTTTTGTAGGTTTGATTGGTTCCGTCGGGCGCAACATTGTTTGCCCGGTAGGCTGTGCAGTCTGTGCGGTTATGTGCATTTTATCTATTATTGGTGCCATCTCATCGTACAACCTGGAAAACGGCAGGTCTTCTGAATTCTGGCGCAAATGTTTTGCAGCCGCCATCTGTCTGTTCGGTGCAGTTTCCATGGGAGCGATATGGCTTTTGTTCGCGGATTATTTCCAATAAATCGTTAAGCACATTAGTTCACCCAGCCGTCCGACGTGGCCGGGCGGCTGGGCATCTTGAAGGGAAATGCTATGAATGCGATTCAAAATATTTTTGAAGGATTATACAACTGGTGGTTTGAGGATACAACATCAAAAATTTTTGATTGGATATCTCAATCACTCTCCTTCATGGCCACCGGTTCTTCTGAATTTTGGCAGGCAGATTTGGTAGGCACCCTGCTAAAAGTCTCGGTCGTTATGTCCAGCATCGCATTTGCGGTAGCCTTTATCGTAATGCTGTTTGATGCGGCAGAGACGGCGGCAGAAGAAAAGCCGGTTTACATTTCATCTCTTGTTACCGACTGTGTGAAAGGGCTGGTTTTTTTAAACGCCGCGCCGCACCTTGGGAAGTTTTCCATGCTGCTGCTTTTTGAAATTTTGCAGGAACTCAACTGGAAAGACAGCCTGGCCGAAACCGTAAATGGCTGGATGGATGCCATCAGTTCCGGCTTTGGCATTGGATACCTTATTTGTATCATAGCCAGCATTTACTTTTTCTGGCAAAGCATGAAAAATAGCGGCTTGATGTTTTTACACATGATGACATGTGCACTGTATGTGCCATCTATCGTGCGTGGAGACCAAACAGCAATGGGTGGTTGGATTAGACAGGCAGCCTCTATCATGCTCACCTACTTTTTTCAGTATCTCATGTTTTACTGCGGCCTTTATATACTTTACCAAGGCAACCTGATTACGGCCCTTATCCCATTCATCACCATGTTTGGCGTACCACGATTGCTTGATAAATTCGGGTATTCATCCGGAACAGGCGGGGTTGGAAACGCTGTAACTTCTATCATATTCCAAGGTGCTTCTCTGATTGCAAGAGCATGATTTGCTTTCGATAGGAGCCATTGAAGGAAAACTATAACCATTGAGGGAGAACTATTATGAAATCTAGCGATGTTTATCTTTGTCCCGGCAAGCTGCAAAGCCGCTTTTTGCTGGGCATTTGGGCCATACCGGATTTGTTGGCGGTCATTGTATGTCTTCTTTTGATGATACCAACCCGGCAATTCATCCTGTTCGGCGGCATTATCGGCGCAATCCTTATTTTAGGTGCCCGGCCAACGCGCGAACAGAGCGTGCTGGACGGGGTGCTTCAGCACATAAAATATCATACAAAGCCACAAACATTTAAACAGGCACAGACCGGACAGAAAAAAGTAAAGGCCGGCACAAAACGCGCCTTCCCATTTCAACAGCTAACAGAATTTCAAATTCAGGAGCAGCGTGTGGTATCGGGCAATTCTTTCATTTATTTTTACCGCTGGTCTCCACCCAACACACACATCATGACGGATGAGGAAATCAAGAATGAAATCGTCCGGCTCGGCCGGTTGTTTGATAAGCTTGGCTGCACATTTTCGATGTTTGCAACCGATAAGCTGGAGAATCTCGATGAAGTGAAAAACTTCTATCTTTCTCTTCCCGTCCGATATGAATATATGATTTCTGATATTGTAGCGAACATTGAAAGAAGCGATGTAAGCAGTGCATCTGTACAGCGCGCATACTACTTCATTTACAAGACAAAAAAAGAAAATGATGAGATATATAAGACGCTGATTGCAGAAGATTATCGTGTTACCAGGGCGAATAAAGCCGAAATCGCCCTTCTTTTGCGAAATTTCTTTGTCCGAGAATTTGTATCTTGTGACATCTACACGATTGCGCAGGAAACCGCCAACATTCCCGGCATGGAAAAGGCCAAGGCGGCTGTATTCAATCGGGAAATCCAACGCAGGCTTTGCCCTCATAATCTGGATTTCCTTGCTACCTATGGGCAACAAGGCAGTTACATGCGTAAAACGATTATTATTAAAAACTTCCCGAAAGAGATTCCTCCCTGTGCCTTAAAAGAACTTGCCAAGCTGCGCGGCACAACTTTCCACATGCGGCTGGCCCCTATGAGCAATATGGTGGCTCGAAAACTGGTAGACAATCAGGCAAAACTGCAAAACGTGCGTATCGGCAGCAATTCGGCCACCGAGCAGGAAGAAGCGCTTGCACAGGCCAAGTTGATTCGGGATTTTTATGCTGAAATCGCCAGAAACCAAAATAAAACATATTATGTGAACATTTTTATTGAAATCTATGGAAAGACCAAAGAGCAGCTTTCCGAAAAAGAGCATAAAGTGCGTGAATTATTGGCCGGTGTCAATACCACATACGATGTATTGCGTCTTGAGCAAAAGGATGCTTTTCTTTCTGTATCACCGCTTGGCAGTGACCATTTTCTAGCAGATGCCAACAACATGCCATCCAAGACAGCAGCTGCACTTTTTCCTTTTTCCACGTCTTTCTGTTTGGATGCCCATGGGCTTCCCCTTGGAATGACCGAAGATGGCAGCCTTTTTTATCTGGACATCCAAAAAAGGTCGGATGACATTCCCAGCAACAACGTATTCACTGCGGGCACATCCGGCATGGGGAAAAGTTACCTTACGAAAAAGGTTATTTCCATGCTGCGCATGTTTGGTGTGAAGATTTATGTGTTCGACCCCGAAAGCGAATATCACGATTTAACACGCCAAATGAGAGGGACTATAGACAACTGTGCCAGTGGACGGCGTGTCATCAATATTTTTGAAGTCCGGCGTTTGAAGACGCCGGAGGATGATGAAAGCCCGAATGAAAAAGATGCATTGGGATACAGCGGTTCTACACCAATGTTCTATCAACACTTGAGCTGGCTGCAAGATTTGTTCAGTGTCTTGTACCCCAAGTTGGATGATGTCTACTTGAAAGCGCTTATGGTTCTGGTACAAGACATGTATCAAGAACAAGGTATTAACGAGGACACTGATTTCTTCCATTTAGAGCATCGAGATTATCCTACTTTCACAGAGTTATATCAATTCATTGAAAATCGGGCCGATGAACCCTATAAGATGATTTCCAGCGAGATGATGAAACACATTCTCCTGTATATCAAGAGCGCTTATGATGGCGCTCTCAGCCCTCTATTTAACGGAATTACCAATATCGAGGCGGAAGATTTTATCGACTTTGATATGCGTGATTTAATGCAAGGAAGCGAAGAATGCCAGCGTGCCGTGCTGTTCAATATCTCAACCTATTTATGGAACCGCATTTTGCTGAAAGAGGGCTGGACAATGCTGGCCATCGACGAGCTGCATATGTATCTCCAACATCCTTATATGAGGAAAACACTTCAGTCCATGGTGCTGCGCGCCCGAAAATATAACGCTATGATTTGGTGTGCCACTCAGCAGATTACCCATTGTCTTAACCCCCAATATGCCTATGAGGTCAGTTCTTTGCTGAATTCTTCTCCCATTAAGTTTCTTTTCAATCTTGGTGATGTGGAATTAGGTGAGGTGAAGAAGGCTCTTAGCCTGAAAGACGGAGAAATCAAATGCATAGCAGCCGCAGTCAAACGTCATTGCCTGGTACTTGCAGGGAAAGAGAGATATGCCATCGAAGTTGGCACATTACCGTATGAAGAGCACTTATTTGGCAAAGGCGGTGGACAATAGGAGTTGATTGTATGTCCCCCGAAATAACTATATTCATTGCGAAAGCTGCCACAGATAAGCGCGTATGGATAGCTGTAATTGCCACTGTATGCGCACTTCTTTTTTGTCTGGCCAGTTGTTCAGCATTCTCGATAAGCAGCCTTGTTGCATTTAGCACATATCCATCTGAACCAGATGATTTGCTGGCCGTGGAAGCCGCTTATTCGGAACTTGAAACACAACATATTGAATCTCTTAAAAACAGTGAACAGACAAAGCCAGGCTATGACGAATACCAATACATAACCGATGCCGCCGGGCACGATGCACATGTACTGGCTTCCTATCTTTCCGTGGTTGTTGGCAAGTACAATATCCAATCGGTTTCTAATATCCTGCCTTCACTTGTCGCCCGTCAATATACCGCGAGTTACACCGAACAGGAGGAAATACGCGAGCGTGTTGTAGGTTACGAACCGGATTCTGAAGACCCATCTAAACTTATTCCTGTTATTGAAGAATACACCGCAAGGATATTGGTTACCACCATCACCAATAACTGGTTAAATTTTATTCGAGGCGATATCCCTGAGGACGCACAAGAGCAATATGATATATATTTCTATTTTAAGGGCAATTATCCAGATTTGTTCGGTGATTCTCTTACCATCCCCGATTACAGCACGGGGGAATTTATCTGGCCCTTGCCAGGCTATACCACCATCTCATCACCTTTTGGTTCCAAGCGGTTTATCAACGGAAAATGGGATGTACACAGAGGTATTGACATCCCGGCACCGGAAGGCACGCCTATTTATGCTGCCGCGACTGGTATAGTATCCACCAAAGCGCATTGGAGCTATGGAACGTGTGTCAAAATCAGCCATACCGAAAGCATGGTGACAATCTATGGACATATGGTCGCACGGGCACCAGGTATTACAGACGGCGTGGTAGTCACAAAAGGCCAGTTAATTGGTTATGTGGGCTCTACTGGAAATTCGACGGGATACCACCTTCATTTTGAAGTTGATATCAACGGCATCAACACAGACCCTGCACTCTTTATTGAAAATTTCCCTACTTGATGCCGAATGTAAAGAAAGGGGGTACGACACTGTGTCGTACCCCCTTCCCCACATCCGTTTTTCCTTGCCAGATTGCCTCTTTGCAGGGGGGTACGACACTGTGTCGTACCCCCCCTTCCCCACATCCGTTTTTCCTTGCCAGATTGCCTCTTTGCAGGGGGTGCGACACTGTGTCGCACCCTCCTTCCCCACATCCGTTTTTCCCTGCCAGA
>CDZO01032096.1_pt1 | contig 30273 bp, 30 predicted proteins | sample 480641 | NCBI WGS metagenome assembly CDZO01 (sample SAMEA3182088, study PRJEB8094) | gut metagenome | biome: human; feature: gut; material: Stool; isolation source: human stools | place: Canada | collected 2013-02-05
GGTATCATAGGTATCAGAATAACTCCTTTCTTGGGTGATGGTTTTTAGTTTTTAGTCAACTCTATTATACCATATCCAGTGAGGGGTTATTTGTTTTTCATAACAGAAAAATGCCGTATTCATGCGGCTTGTGGCGTTTCGCAAACGCCTATTATTATGCCATTAATGAAAGGAAAATAGCCTCTGATACTGGAGAACTATGACTTATGGGCTCAAATTCAGATTACATAGCCCGCTATGCGCCCTTCGTTTGAACCAAATTTCCCACAAAGCGGAACGCACAGCTGGCGGAAAGCAATTTTCGGACACGCCCTGGTCATCGGCTCAACTACGTGGTGTGATTGTCAGCGTCGCTTCTTCTCTTTTTCCAGCACTCTTTTTGCAATCATAATAAAATTTAATTTAAAATTGTCTTCCGTATCATTGACATCCAGGCCGGTTTTTTCTTTCACCCTGCATAATGCATTCCGGACTTCAGCCTCACTGATGTGTAATGCCGCAGCGACAGCAGGAACCTGTTCCTTACACTTATAGTATTTTCCAAGAATCGTCTGTTCCTCATCGGTCAACTGCAGTAAAATGGTACTGATTAAAGACTGTCCGTGAGCCAGAACCATGGCATTAATTGCGCTGTATATCTCCATTCCGATAAAATCCAGAACACGGCGTTCTTTTTTGAATTTTTCTCCGGCATTAACGGCTCGCAGGCTGTTTTGGTATGTGCGCTCAATGCCGGTCAAACCGTTTTCTAAAGTGCCGATGCCGATACGGATAAAGACGTCTGGCAGGCTCTTCTTTAAAAGTTCCAGAGCTTTATCACATACCATGGTGCTGGCATTTAATAATTCTTCCTTTGTGTGTGCCGCCAAAAAGAGTGCGGTTCCCTTATCGCATGTAATGAACTGCGGGGAATCAACGGACTTATTTAAAGGACCATATGCAACAATTGGGGTTAACAGCTCCATTAATGCATGCTTATCTTCGTAGGCGACAATCATGTCAGAGGGATAGAGAAACGATATTGCAAGAAAGTAGTCCTTGTTAACATCAATGCCGAATTTTTTTCCGACAGATTCCATGAAAGCAGTGTCCTCATAGAAATGAATTGTAATATCATTAAAGTATGAGGAAAATGTAATATTGGTATCATTTTTGTTCATAAAGCATATCCTCCTTTAAATTGTGAGAAAATACTAAAATATGGTAAAGTAAAACTGAACCTAAATGGGAAAAACTTATAATATATCTTCACATTGAGAAAGTCAAGAGAAAATAGGAAGTTTATTAAAAACAACAAATTATTAATTGTAAATTTGTTCAAAACAACAAAGAAAACGGATTGCATTTTATAAGAAATATAATTATAATAAAGTTTTTACTCTACTTAAACAAAAGGATAGGGGGAAGGAATTATGGCGAAGGTGAGCGACTTATTACGTCTTCCGGCATTTAGGGGAATCCATGTATTGTCTGGGGAAAATGGACTTCAAAGGAAGGTAGAGCACGTGACTGTCATGGAAGTGCCGGATATTAAACGATGGCTGAAAGGAAATGACTTTCTGATTACAAGCTTTTACTCTGTACGCAAAAGCGAGGAAGCTCAGTGCCGGCTGATTGAGGATTTGGCAGATACGTGCTGCTGTGTTGCTGTCAAAACAGGGCAATATGTTAATGTTATTTCAGAAAGAGTAAAAGAGACCGCGGACAGATGCAGCCTTCCTCTGCTTGAAATTCCCTTTAAAACGCCATATATTGATTTGCTGATGAATGTAATGAACCTGATTTTTGAAGAGGAAAACACCGCATCTATCCTGGAAAAATATGTAAAGGATATTATCTATGAAAACTATACCGATGAAATTCTTATGGCTGAGAGAGGACGTCTCTTTGGCTTTGAAGCGGATGAGGACTATTTTTCAGCAGTTAATATCTGCTTCAGGAAAAAATACATACCTTCGGAACAGGAAAAGAAAGCAATCCGTTTTTTATGCCAAACCTTACAGCGCTGTCTGCTGGACAGCGGTTCAATCCAAGAATGTCCCATGATCCGTTTGGAGAAGGGCTTCTTATTACTGGCGGAGGCGAAGGAAGCAGAAAGGCTGGAGCAGTATCTGGAAAATTATTTGGATGAGGATTATTTAAAAAAAATATGGAAGGCAGAGGGTAAGGGGATTGTGTGCGGCGTTGGTCCTGTAAAAAAAGGCTTAAAAGGAATCCGGGATTCTTACAGCCTGTCGTTTAAGGCAATGAAGGTGGGGTATACCCTTTCCAGAAACCAGCTTTTGTATTTTTATAAGAAGCTGGAACCATACTGTGAGTTGGAAAAGATATTGGTTTCGCCGTCCGAACATGTATTTACCAGTGTGTTAGGGGCTGTCAAAAATCAGGAGCTGCTGGATACATTGGTTATGTATTACGAGTGCGGGGCCAACATGGAACGTGTATCAGACCGGATGTATACCCACAAAAATACGGTGAAATACAGGCTGAACCGGCTTCAGGAACTGACGGGACTTGACCTTAGAAATCCCGATGATAACTTCAGACTATATTTGGCGGTGCTGGCGTTGAAGATGAATTTTAAAATAAGTTTTTGAAAAAATGAATAAACAGAGTGGTTTGATAGCATGCGGCATAGTTGGTATTGTCTATGCCGTTTTTTGATCCTTTTGTTTATTTGGACAAATTATACAAAAAAACCTTGACTCCCAGGATATAGAAACAGGATTCTAATGCAATTATAATGAATATATCAAGGCGAGGGAGGTGTTTCAATGGAGCATTGTATTGCTGACATCCGATATTGTGAAAAGCTGTTTGACAGTTTCTATGATATAGGCAGTACGGAAAATGGCGGAGTCACAAGGTTGGGCTATACGGAGCAGGAAGACAGGATGCATGCTGTGCTCACAAAGCTGGGGAGAGAACTGCAGTGCCAGGTTGAAGAGGATGAGGCAGGGAATACATATGTGATGAACAGTCAGGACTCGGATTACTATTTGATTGGCTCACATCTGGATTCCGTAATTGAAGGCGGAAGGTATGACGGGGTGGCGGGAATCATTGCAGGGCTTATGGTTATGAAATGGGCCAAAGAAGAAGGAATGAAAGTGCCGATCCGGGTGGGTGCGTTCCGGTGTGAGGAGTCCAGTAATTTTGGCTGCTGCACCATAGGAAGCGGGCTTATCACGAGGGAGATATACAAGCAGGATATCGGGGGGCTGGTTTCCAAAGAAGGGGAAACGCTGGAAGCGATCTTTTGCAGACGGAAGCTGAACCTGCATCCGGCAAAAATCACGGGGATACGCCAATATCTGGAACTGCACATTGAGCAGGGGAAGGTTCTGGAAGAATCGGGGACGACCGTTGGAATTGTTCAGACCATAGCCGGGCCGAGACGGTTTAAGATGTATCTGAGGGGAATGGCAGAGCATTCCGGTGCGACACCTATGTGTATGCGCAATGATGCAATGTGCGCAGCCGCGGAAATCATACTGGAATTAGAGCGGATCGGCAATAAGGAAGCAGTATACCAGTCAGTTGCTACGGTAGGAGTGGTGAATAATCATCCCAACGTGCTGAACGTAATTCCCGGCGAGGTGGAGCTGGGGGTTGATATACGCGGAATTGAAAGCGCCAGTCTTGACCGAATCGAGAAAAGCATGCGGGAGGTGGCGAGACGAATTTGTGAGAAACGTGGAATTGAATATCTGGAGGAAAAGACCAGCGACATTCCCCCTGTTGATATGAGCTCTGAGGTACAGACCGGTTTGGAGCAGGCCGCCAGGCGTCTGGGAATCGGCAGCAGGAAGATTATAAGCGGGGCAGGTCATGATGCCATGTCTTTCGCGGGTATCTGTGATACCGGGATGGTGTTCATCCCCTGTATGAAAGGGGTATCTCATAACCGGGCGGAATTTGCGTCTATCTTTCATATTTGCGATGGGGCAAGGGTAATCTATGAATACCTGAAAGGGGGAGCAGCATGATTCTGATAAAAGACGGCCGTGTAATTGATCCGAAATCAGGTATGGATGAGCCCCTGGATATTATTATCCGTGACGGGATCATTGCGGGCATGGGAAAATTCCAGAAGAGTGATGATTATGACACTGTGATTGACGCAAGAGGAAAGGTTGTTGCTCCAGGACTGATTGATGCCCATGTTCATTTCCGCGATCCGGGTTTTACCTATAAAGAGGACCTGGAAAGCGGAGCCCGTGCAGCAGCAGCGGGAGGATATACTACCGTAGTCTGTATGGCGAATACCAATCCGGTGGTTGACTGCAAAGAGGTCCTTTGGGATTTAAGAAAGAGAGCGGCGTCCCTGCCAATCCGGGTGCTCAATGCGGCGGCGGTAACAGTGGGGCTAAAAAGCCAGAGACTGACAGATATGGAAGCGCTTAAGCAGGCTGGGGCAGTGGGCTTTACGGATGATGGAATACCAATCAAAAATGTACAGCTGGTTCTGGAGGCCATGAGGAAGTCGAAACAGCTTGGAGTGCCTTTAAGCTTCCATGAAGAGGATCCGGATCTGGTGGGAAGCCCCGGCATTAACGCAGGGAAGATTGCGCAGGCGATGGGAGTTGAGGGAGCTTCCTCCCTGGCTGAGGAGACATTGATTGCGAGAGATTGTCTTCTGGCCCTTAAGACAGGGGCTATCATCAATATTCAGCACATAAGCAGCAAGGTATCTGTAGAGCTGATTCGGATGATGAAAGGACTGGGAGCAAGGGTATACGCGGAAGTGACCCCGCAGCATTTTTCTCTTAACGAAGAGGCTGTTCTGGAAAAAGGAACCCTGGCAAAGGTGAACCCGCCTTTGAGAACCGAGGAGGATCGATACGCCTTGATTCAAGGCTTAAAGGACGATGTGATTGATATGATTGCCACGGATCATGCGCCTCACAGCAGAGAGGAAAAGGCGAAGGGGATTGAGGAAGCGCCCAGCGGTATGATTGGACTTGAAACCGCATTGGCTTTGGGGATTACCTATCTTGTCAGGAAAGGTCATATGACTCTGCCGCACCTGCTGGAGAAGATGACGGTGAAACCAGCAGAGCTGTACCAGCTGGACAGTGGAAGCTTAAAGGTTGGAGCCAGAGCAGACTTAATTGTGTTTGATGAACGGGAAAAATGGGTGGCAGAACGGTTTCATTCAAAATCAGAAAATTCTCCATTTATTGGAGCTGAGCTGGTTGGAAAGATAAAATATACCATATGCAGCGGACAGGTGGTGTATATGGATGAGGAGGAAAACCATGAATCATAAATTAATTGGAGGTATCTTTGCGGTACTGTATCTTTTGTGTGTGCTACCATTCCCCTTTACAAAGGGGGCGCCGGTATACTTATTTGGGTGGCTGCCTTCATCGCTGGCATACTGGTGGATATTAATGGTTGTGAACCTGCTGTTTGTTTTATGGGTTTGTAAATGCTTTGTAGATTCCAATAAAAGGAAGGGGGAAGAGGAAGAATGAATACAGGACAAATCAGTCTTGGAATCATACTGGCTTATCTGTGCTTCATGCTGGCTATTACCGTCTTAAATGGCAGAAAGAAAAAACAGAAGAATGCGGAGGGGTTCTTTCTTGCTAACCGCGGCGTCAGCTCCGTGCTTCTTCCACTGACCATGATTGCGGCCATGCAGAGCACATTCGCTTTTTTAGGAGCGCCGGGAATGTACTATACACACGGAATATCTTATATTTCCATTGTTTTAAGTCAGGTATGGGTTGCCCTCATGGTAGTTTATTTTGGAAATAAGATTCGTAAACTGGCAAACAAAAATGGCTACATGTCTCTGGGAGATTATCTGCAGGACCGGTTTGACAGTAAGTATTTAAAGGTGCTGGCATCCTGCATCTGCGTTCTTATGACCATGGTGTTTTTAGCTATGCAATATGTGGGAAATGCCAGAGCAATGAATATAGTGAGCGGGGATGCGATTTCCTACCCGGCGGCTATTCTGATATCGGTAGTCTTTTCTCTGCTTTACGTACTGATTGGAGGAGCAGGTGGTGTGGTATTGCTGGATGCCGTGCAGGCGGTGATCCTCCTGGTGGGAATTGCAGTAGCCGCATGGATTGCCATTGCGCCTGTGGGAGGTATACAGGCTCTATTCACCCAGATCATTGACAAGATGCCGGAATTGCTTTCAAGGCCGGGGCCACAGGGAACATATACGGATAAATACTGGATTATGCAGTTTATTGTACTGCCTTTTGGAATCTGGTTCTGCCCTCATATATGGATGAAATCTTTGATGGCAAAGGATGAAGACGCTTTGGCAAAATCAGCCATCAGTATTCCGCTATCCCAGATACTGATTTATGGCTTTGCCACTCTGTTCATCGGCCTTGCGGGACATTTGCTGTTACAGCCCCAACAGGTGGGGGCGGCTGATAATGTTCTGCCTCTGCTTATGACTACCCGATCCAAATGGTTTATTGCAGCCCTGGTTATGGCAGCGGCCATAGCAGCCGGTATTTCCACCATCAATGCCATGCTGCTGGTATCTTCCCAGATTGTTTCCCAGGATTTGATTCTGATTAACGGAAAGGGCAGGATATCAGAAAAGAAAAATATGATTTTATCCAGAACGATTGTATTCATCATTGCGGCAATCTGTGGAATTATGGCGCTTAACCCGCCGGAGACGCTGGTTCAGATTGTTCAGGACGTAGCGTATACAGGATTGGCTCAGCTGGCGCCGGCATTCCTGCTTGGTATGTACTGGAAAGGCTGTACAAAAACAGGAGCTGCCTGTGGTATGTCGGCTGGAATCGCAATTCTGTTCGGAACAAGAATCATGAATGTAGCGCCTCTTGGATGGCCGGGATTCATGTGGGGATTTTTCACCAATATCCTGCTGACGGTTTTGGTTTCACTAATGACGAGGCAAAGAAAACTTTGCGTTGAATAAGGAGGACAAGATGCCGGAGATTTTACATAATGAAAGGATTTCAAAGGATTTTTATTTGATGAAAGTAAAGGCTGAAAATACGGCTGCCATGGGGCAGTTCTATATGCTCCGGGCATGGGGAGATTATCCGCTGCTCTCCAGACCAATCAGCGTGTTCGATGCGGATGGACAGACTGTCAGCTTCCTCTATAAGGTAGTGGGAAAAGGCACGGAGATTTTTGCAACGCTTAAGCCTGGTGATGAAATTACTCTGGATGGGCCTCATGGAAACGGCTTTCCGGAAGCAAAAGGAACGGTTGCCCTTGTAGGCGGCGGCGTGGGAATTGCACCACTGTATCTTACCGCAAAGAAACTGAAAGAGTTAAATCCCGATACAATCGTGGATATCTATCTTGGATTCAGTGATGAGGCTCTTCTGGTTGACCTCTATGAGAAGGTGGCGGATAAGGTTACTGTAAATATAGGAGGATTTGTCACGGATGATATTGACCCTCTGAAATATGACTGCATCATGACCTGCGGACCGGAAATTATGATGAGGGTTCTGTGTAAGAAATGCAAATCCCTTGGGGTTCAGGCGCCGGTTTATGTATCCATGGAAAACCGTATGGCCTGTGGAATTGGAGCATGTCTGGTGTGTACTTGCAAGACTTCCGCCGGTAATAAGAGAGCGTGCAAAGATGGTCCGGTCATGTTGGGAAGTGAGGTGTTTGGAAATGAGTAAGAGATTAGAAGTGAACTATGCGGGCGTGCATTTTAAGAATCCGGTTGCGCTGGCATCCGGCACCTGTGGATTCGGAAAAGAGATGAGTGAATATTTTGATATTCAGAGATTGGGAGGACTCTGTTCCAAAGGGCTGACATTACATCCGAGAGGCGGCAACGATGGGATCCGTGTCTGGGAGACGCCAAGTGGTGTAATGAACAGCGTAGGGCTTGAAAATCCGGGAGTAAAACATTTCATCGAATGTGATGCCAAGCGGATGAACGCACTTGATTTAGTTAACATAGTAAACCTTGGGGGACATTCTATGGAAGACTACTTAGAGGCAGTGGAACTGCTGAACGGATGTGAGTTGGATCTTCTCGAACTGAATATCTCCTGTCCTAATGTAAAGGCCGGAGGGATGAATTTTGGGGTGAAGACAGAGCTGGCCCGCCAGGTGGTCCGGGAAATCCGGAAGGTATGTAAACATAAGCTTGTAATCAAGCTTTCACCTAACGCAGAGGATATCGTGGCACTGGCCAGGGCCTGTGAGGAAGAGGGCGCGGACGGCATATCTCTTACCAACACGTTTCTTGCGATGGCGATTGATATCAAACGGGGCAAGCCTGTGTTTGACAATGTGTATGCCGGGCTTTCCGGTCCTGCAATCAAGCCCATCGCCCTGCGCATGGTACACCAGGCTGCACATGCTGTTAAGATTCCGGTTATGGGAATCGGTGGTATTGCAACATGGCAGGATGCAATCGAATTTATTATGGCGGGAGCGACAACACTTCAGGTAGGGGCAGCTTCTTTCATGAATCCATCCATATCCATGGAGATCATAGATGGAATGGAAGATTATCTTGAAAAGAATCGTATTTCCAATATTTCAGAAATCAGAGGGATTCTGTGACAGGGAGGGAGAACAAAATGTCAAAAGAGACAGAGTATCGTATCGAACATGATTCTATCGGTGAAAAGCAGATACCAAAGGACGCGTATTATGGGGTGCAGACCCTTCGCGCTGCAGAGAATTTTTTCATCACCGGTCTGAAGATGCATCCGGAGTTTATCAATAGCTTTGCCCAAATCAAAAAGGCGGCGGCCATCACTAATTTTGAGGTGGGGAGACTGGACAAAAAGCGTGCTGACGCCATTGTGCAGGCATGTGATGAAATCATGTCGGGCAAGCTGCATGATGAGTTTATTGTTGACCCCATCCAGGGCGGCGCTGGAACTTCCCTCAATATGAATGCCAATGAGGTGATTGCCAACCGGGCTATCGAAATTCTGGGAGGGGAAAAGGGCGATTATTCCGTGGTGAATCCAAATGATCATGTAAATTATGGGCAGTCCACCAATGATGTGTTCCCCTCCTGTGGAAAGCTTACCACACTGAAGCTGCTTTACAAGGCTCAGGCAGAGCTGGAACGGCTGTACCATGCGCTGATGGAGAAGTCGGAAGAATTTAACCATGTCATTAAGATGGGACGGACTCAGCTCCAGGATGCGGTTCCCATCCGGCTGGGACAGGAGTTCCATGCCTATGCTACAGCCATACGCAGGGATATTAACCGCTTTGACAGGGCCAAGGAGGAGATGAGGCATCTGAATCTGGGCGGGACTGCCATTGGGACCGGATTAAATGCGGATGTAAAGTATTTACAGCGGGTTGTTAAGAATATTTCTTTGATTTCCGGTTTGGAGCTGATTCAGGCATATGACTTAATTGACGCAACCCAGAATCTGGACGGTTATGTAGCCTGTTCAGGAATCGCCAAGTCTTGCGCGGTGAATTTATCTAAGATGTGCAATGATTTAAGGCTTATGTCGTCAGGCCCCAGAACCGGGCTGGGAGAAATTAACCTGCCTGCAAAGCAGAACGGCTCCTCCATTATGCCAGGGAAGGTCAATCCGGTCATTCCGGAGGTGGTGAACCAGGTAGCGTTCCATGTCATTGGCAATGACATGACCGTAGCCATGGCAGCAGAGGCGGGGCAGCTGGAGCTGAACGCATTTGAACCGATCATTTTTTATAAATTGTTCCAGTCGGTTGAGACCATTGCCTGTGCGGTACATACGCTGGTTGACAACTGTATCTCCGGAATTACGGCAAATGAACAGCATTGCAAAGATATGGTGGAAAACAGTGTGGGAATCATCACGGCAATCTGTCCTTATGTGGGTTATGAAAAGGCTGCCAATGTGGCAAAGGAGGCCATTCGGACAGGCAAGTCCGTAAGGGAACTGGTAATCAGGGACAAGCTTCTGACAAAGGAGCAGCTGGACATTATACTGAACCCTGTTTCCATGACGGAACCGGGAATTTCAGGGATTGAAGCGATGAATAAGATGGGAGGGCTTTAAGATGGATTACAGGCTGGAGCATGATTCCATGGGAGAGATTGAAGTTCCGTCCGACCGGTACTGGGGCGCTCAGACACAGCGAAGCTTCCAGAATTTTAAGATAGGTATTGAAAAAATCCCAATGGAGGTCATACGGGCATTCGCAATTCTTAAAAAATCCGCGGCTGTTGCCAATAACCGGCTGGGAAAACTGGATGAACAGCGCCTGAAATCGATCAGCCAGGTATGTGACGAGATTCTGTCCGGGAAACTGGACGATCATTTCCCTCTGTCTGTCTGGCAGACAGGAAGCGGCACCCAATCCAACATGAATGTGAATGAGGTGATTGCTAACCGGGGCAATGAGATTGCAGGTGAGAAGCTTTTACATCCCAACGATCATGTAAACATGTCCCAGAGCTCCAATGACACATTTCCAACAGCTATGCATATAGCGGCGGTAATGGAGGTTCAGGAAAAGCTGCTGCCCTCCATCGATCAGCTTATCAGGACTTTCCTGCGTCTGGAGAAGGAAAATGAAGGGATTATAAAGAGTGGGAGGACCCATCTGCAGGATGCGACTCCCATACAGTTCTCACAGGAGATAAGCGGCTGGAGGAGCATGCTGGAAAAAAACAGAGAAATGGTGGTTTCTTCTCTGACAGGATTAAAGGAGCTTGCCTTAGGAGGCACAGCCGTAGGGACTGGCTTAAATGCCCCTAAAGGATTTGACACGGCGGCGGCAGCGGCAGTGTCTGAGCTGACCGGAATTGATTTTAGGACTGCGGATAATAAGTTCCATTCCCTGACCAGCAAGGACGCGACCGTATTTGCCCACGGCGCGTTAAAGGCCCTGGCGGCCAATATGATGAAAATTGCCAATGATGTGCGCTGGCTGTCCAGCGGGCCACGGTGCGGATTGGGGGAGATTCAGATACCTGAAAATGAGCCGGGCAGTTCCATTATGCCTGGTAAGGTAAATCCCACCCAATGTGAGTCCGTTACTATGGTAGCAGTGCAGGTCATGGGCAATGACTGCGCCATCGGTTTTGCGGCCTCCCAGGGAAATTTTGAACTGAATGTATTCATGCCTGTAATCATTTATAATTTTTTACAGTCCGTGCGTCTGCTGTCTGATTCCCTGCGTTCCTTTGAGCTGCATTGTGCCAGAGGAATCAAGGCAAACCGCAGAAAAATGAATGAGAACCTTAACCGTTCCCTTATGCTGGTGACAGCATTAGCCCCCTATATAGGCTATGATCACGCGGCGCAGACAGCTAAGAAGGCTTATAAAGAGGATATTTCTTTAAAGGAAGCATGTATTTCCCTGGGCTTTCTGACAGGGGAGGAATTTGACAGGGTATTTCATCCGGAGCAGATGGTTTCATCACAATAGCAGATGATTATACCATGTGGAGGAATACGACATACCAGAAGGGAGAAAAAGATGGACATTAATCAGGAATCATTGAATCTTCACTATAAGCTTCAGGGCAAGATTGAGGTGATATCCCGGAAAAAGATAGAGACAAAGGAAGACTTATCCCTGTTATACACACCGGGAGTTGCACAACCGTGCCGGGAGATTGCCGCAGACTATAATAAGTCCTTTGAGCTTACCAGAAGAAATAACCTGGTAGCTGTCATTACAGATGGAAGCGCAGTCCTGGGACTGGGAGATATCGGTCCGGCGGCAGGCATGCCGGTGATGGAGGGAAAATGCGCTCTGTTTAAGGAGTTTGCTGATGTAGATGCATTTCCCATCTGTATTAATTCAAAGGATGTAGATACCATTGTGCAGACCATTTATCTGATTTCACAGAGCTTTGGCGGTATCAATCTTGAAGATATAGCCGCGCCCAGATGCTTTGAAGTAGAAAAGCGGTTAAAGGAATTGTGTGATATTCCGGTGTTCCATGATGATCAGCATGGAACAGCCATTGTGGTTGCCGCTGCTATGCTGAATGCCCTGAAAATAACCGGGAATGAAATGGGGCAGATGCGGATTGTGGTTAATGGAGCCGGCGCAGCAGGCATTGCGATTGGAAAGCTGTTAATCAGTATGGGATTCGGCAATATCATCATGTGCGATATCAACGGGATTATCTGCGAGGGGGATGCGGGACTGAATCCGGGGCAGGAGGAGATTTCTCATGTAAGCAACAGGAATAAGGAGCATGGAAGCCTGGCAGATGCAATGAAAGGGGCGGATGCATTTGTAGGCGTTTCGCGACCCGGCCTGGTAACAAAGGAAATGGTAGGTACTATGAATAAGGGAATCGTCTTTGCTATGGCTAATCCTGTGCCGGAAATCATGCCGGAGGAGGCGCTAAAGGGAGGCGCGGCAGTGGTAGGCACCGGTCGCTCGGATTTTCCGAACCAGATTAACAATGTGCTTGTATTTCCGGGAATTTTCAAAGGCGCGCTGTCTGTCAGAGCAAGGGAGATTACAGAGGCGATGAAGCGTGAGGCTGCTTATGCAATCGCAAAAATGATACCGGAGGAAGAGTTGAGAGCTGATTATATCATTCCCTCGCCCCTTAACAGGCAGGTGGCAGATGTGGTGGCCAGGGCCGTGGCGGAAACAGCGAAGAGGGAAGGAATAGCAAGGTCTGCGCTATCGACAATTTCTTTATAGAGCGGTGCTGGAAACGGCCCGCGCATTGAGGCAGCATGGGCGCACAGCAGGGCGGTGGCGGCCATATCAGGTTATCAGCGCCTTTCGCACGCGCCGCCACGCCACCCGCGCTTCTTTGTTTTGCGGATGACTAAAACGCATTACACGGCCTCACCCTCCGGCATTATATCACGAATACTGATAAAAGCGCCTGTCAGACGGATCCATGTGGACAACACACCGCTTTTCGCCTGTTCTTCTGAACGTTATGCACCGTTATTTTTACCTGTTGAGAAAATACAGCGGTTCGCCAAATAACCTTGTTTATGCTATGCTGTAGGCAGAAAGCGAGGTCGCAGCATGAAGAAAAACGAGTCTCAGAAACCGATATCACTTGAAGAATTGCTAAGAGGACTCAGAGTTCAGGACGAATATCAGGCAAAGATTATTTCTATGCAGGAAGAGACCATCAGCCTTCAAAACAAGCAGAATGAGGAACTGGCAGAAATGCTGGACAAAGTACATTGAGCAGCAGATAAAGGCCCTGCGGGAAGCACTGCACAGACTCCATCAGGAACAGCTCTATGCCCGTGAAGTCAAAGGGCATGGGGTGTGGCAGGAACACCTGTAGAGGACTATCAGGGAAGCCTGATCCACGACCATGAGAAAACCTTTCACAGGTACGGCTGCGGCCATCGGGAATGTCTGGCCCATGTACTGCGCTGTCTGAAAGGCAGCATGGAAAACGAGCCGGAGCGGAAGTGGAACCTGGCGGGGAGCGTGAGCCCGTAACGATCTGCGGATATGAGAGCCGGTATGATCAGATTTTGGAAACAGCCCTGAACGAATACGCGGATGTTCCGTGCAGCGACTACTACAGGGACGGATATAATCTGGCCCTAAGGATGAAGGAATACCGGGAGGCCCATCTGTTATTCCTGCATGACAGCAGGGTTCCGGCAACGAATAACCTGGCCGGACGGCTGCTGAGATTCATAAAACGGAAACAGAATCCGGCCGTGTCATTGCGGAGTATCAAAAGTCTTGAGTTACTCTGTGATAGCATGAGCGTGCTGTTTTTGATGCGCAAAGAAGGCGGCAGCCTATATGACAAGGTATCTACAGTATTCGGATAAAAGAAAGAACTCATGGCTTCGACTGACTCCAGTCTACACCATGGATTCTTTCTTTACAAGTTGACCTGTAAACTGTAACTTTACCTCACCGTTTTAAAATAATTGGAAAGCGTATCCTTGACACGGTATATATCATAGTATATACTAAGGATATAAAGGAGGTGTCTCACTATGATGACTGCAAAATTATTCGAAAATGGCCGGAGCCAGGCTGTAAGGCTGCCAAAGGAATACCGCTTCCAGGGGGATGAGGTCCTGGTCAATAAAATAGGCGACGTGGTCCTCTTAATGCCGAAAGGGGATAAATGGTCCGGATTCCTAAGCGCTTTGAACCTGTTTTCCGATGATTTCATGGAAGAAGGACGTGGAGAGACGGCCGGGCAGGAGCGGGAAGAACTATGAAATATATGATGGATACAAATATCTGCATTTATGCCATTAAAAACAAATCGGAATCAGTAATCAGAAAAATCCTGTCACAGAATCCCGAAGACCTGTGCATTTCTGTGGTGACTTATGCAGAACTCATGCATGGCGTGGAGAAAAGCCAGGCTGTAGAAAAGAACCGCATTGCGATGTCGCTGTTTCTCTCCGCAATTACAGTTTTGGATTTTGATGGCGAGGCAGCGGAAGCCTATGGACAGATAAGAGCGGAACTGGAGAGGAAAGGTACGCCAATCGATCCCATGGACCTGTTAATCGCAGGGCACGCTAGGTCACAAGGCCTGATACTTGTGACAAACAATACCAGGGAGTTTGCCCGCGTCACGGGGCTGCGGATAGAAGACTGGACATAATTTCCCGGCAATTCATCCCTAATATCCGTCTACCGCCTCACATAATTTCTACGACACATATAGAAAAACGGGCAAAGGAAGGATATAAAATGGATATTAAACAATTTCAGAAAGGGCAGAGCGCCTATATGCTCAAGGAAAACCACGGATATAGCAAACCGCCTGATAGCCATGAGCAAAACTCCAAATATTTTGTTCAGGAGTTCCCTCATACGGGAAGAAAAGGCTTTTCTAATCATGCCATGATTTGTTCCTTCATTGTTATGAAATGTGAAGGTTTTTCCATGGTTTCCGACCTTGTCGATTATCTGTACAACAACCTTCTCATTGCTCATTACTGCGGTTTTGATATATTCCGTCCACTGCCTTCTTATTGGACTTTTAACCGCTTCCTTAAAAACTTTGACAATGGCCTGCTTCCCATTTACGGCTTTCTGGCAGGCGGCGGCACGTCAAGAAATATATATGGAGTTTTTTAAGAACCTCCCCGGAACGGGGGAGCGGTCAGCCTGTGACCTGCTCCACCTTCGCCTTTAACTCTGCCTGTTCCTTCTGCGTCTTTTCCATCAGCAGATTGAAGTTCGCTTCGCTGCTACGTCCGGCAGCCGTGTCCTCATACAGCCGCAAAACCATCTTTTCCAGAACGTCAATCCGTTCCCCGTCTTTCGCAAGGGAACGCTCCAACGCTTCCCGCTGGCCTTTCTGCTCGGCTTCGCAAGTGTCGGACAGCTTACCGGCAACGGCTTCCCCGTCTATCAGGGCGGCTCTGGCGCACTCCCGGATTTTGTTCAGCACAAAGCGGTAAAGGGCTTCGTATTCAATGCGGTGCTGTGTGCAGTGGTTCTTGCCGCAGGCGTTGTACGTCTTACAGGAATAAATCTGCTTCGGGTGTTTGTCGTGTCTCTTGGGACAATTAACCGGGAAATGACACGCCGCCTGCGCGGATCGCCATGAACCACGATTTGATGCGGGGCATAAAGGGCGGGCAGCCCTTCTATCTCATGGAGCAGACGCCCAGCGTCACAAACTGGCTTCCCTACAATGCCCTGAAACGGCCGGGGGGCATGGGGCTTTTGATCTGGCAGGCCGTGGCTCACGGGGGGGACAGCGTGCTCTTTTTCCAGATGCGCCGCAGCATCGGAGCCTGCGAGAAGTACCATGGGGCGCTCATGGACCACGCGGGGCATGAGCATACACGGGTGTTCCGGGAAATGCAGGCCCTGGGGGCGCAGCTGGCGGCACTGTCAGATGCTGCCCTGGGGGCCAGGACGGCGGCGAAGGCGGCCATCGTGGTGGACTGGGATAACTGGTGGGCGCTGGAGTATTCGGCCGGGCCCAGCTGTGAGCTGAAATATCTGGATGAGGTGGAGCGGTACTACCAGCCATTTTTTGAACTGAATATCCCGGTGGATATAGTGTCAGTGGAGGATGATCTGGAGGAGTATAAAATAGTCGTGGCGAAAGATCAGATTATATCGGGGGTTATGCATGTTATACAAAACATGTATAATCCTCGACTTTTTGTTTTTGTAGAGGTATAATATCTATATAATATAGGTGTATTCCACCTATACGGAAAGGAGGATATTATGCCGGCAACTGAAAAAAAGTACCCGGATTGGGTTCAAAAGTATCGTATAACAGGAACTACCGTGAAGAAAAGGGGCGATTCGTATTATCTCTATAAAAGAACATCCCGACGCGTGAAAGGGAAAAAGTATCCGCAGCCGGTTGATACATATATCGGCGTGATTACTCCGGAAGGAGTGATACAAAGCAATAAAAGAAAAGTATCTTTAACAGATGCAGAAGTATGGGAATACGGATTTTCAAAAGCCGTCTGGGAACTGTGCCCGGATGATTGGAAAAAACCGTTGGGGGATGATTGGCAGGATGTGCTTTCCATTATTCTTTTAAAACAGTCCAAAACCTCTTATATCCAGAAAACACGAGTCATGAAAAAAGAATCGGATTTCCGGTATCAGTTTGCAGCCCAGACAGCGTCCCTGTCCCGCAGAATCTATAAAAAATGGGGCATTGGTCTGGAAGAACTGCATCGGTTAGAGACCATCTATTTAGTATGCCTGGATAAAACGGAAATCATATCGAAAGTTAATGAAGCGCAGCGGGAACTTCTGGAGAAAATACAGGCGGCCTTGGAAATGTGCTGAAAGAACAGTTCCGACAGAAAAGTTGATCCATTATTTCAGGCAGATTCCGGATTATCGGTGTGGCAGAGAGAAAAGACACGATCTTGCAGAAATGCTGGTATGCGTCACCCTCGGATTCCTCTGTGGCCGGACAACGATCCGCCGGAGCCTTAAATGGTGCAAAACCCACTTGGAAGAGTTGCGGAAACATATGAAATTAAAATACGGGATCGCCTTGCCTTCCACCATTACCCGGATGCTGAGCGGCATAGATGAGGAATTAGCTCTGTATGCTTTTATGGAATGGATCGGGGAGATCGTGGATACAAAGAATACCCATCTCGCAATTGATGGGAAAGCATTGTGCGGTGCAACGGAAAAAACGAAAGGAGGGACAACCCCGATGTTACTGAATGTAGTAGAAACGGTTCGGGGATTGATACTTGCACAGCTTCCGGTAGATTCAAAGACGAATGAGATTACGGTAATTCCCGAATTATTAAAGCTGCTGGATATCAGCGGAAGTATTGTAACGATTGATGCTATTGGGACACAGACTGCAATCATGGAACAGATTCATGGACAGGGAGGACATTTTGTACTGACAGTAAAGAAAAACCAGCCAGAGGCTTATGATGAGATTCATACGTTCATGGATAGACTAGAAGAGGAAAATATCAAAAGGAAAAAGGGCGAAGCTTTGGATTCTGGAATGAGGGAGTTCCTTGAGAAATATGAAGAAAGCAGCCGGATGGAAAAAAACCGGGATAGAAATGAGTACCGGACGCACCAAATATGTAAAGATGCTTCAAATCTGACTAAAAGCCAAAAAGAATGGCCGCATGTTCAAAGCATTGGGCGGATCAAACAGGTGAGGATACCCGGGGAAAAAGATAGCCAAGGGAATGATGTGATCCCATCAAAGGAAGAGTTTTTGGAAAGAGGCTCCAGAAGAGTCCCAACTCCTTCTGCCGAAGAAGGAGCCGGGAAAGATGTCCAGTGTACGGCACTGATATCATACCTCATCCTTACGGCGGAGGAGCTGGGAAGCATAAAAAGAATGCACTGGTCAATAGAGAACCGGCTTCATCATGTGCTGGACGACACATTTAGGGAAGACCGTTCGCCAGCCAAAAAGTCACGAAACAACCTGTCGCTCATCAGAAAATATGCATACAACATCCTGCGCCTGGCAATGTACGAGACAGGACTGACAAATATAATGACAGAAATGAAGGACTGTTTTTGTGACAATGCCGCCTTGCGAGAACAATATGTGTTTCAAGGAATAGCCAGTCTGTATTGACTATATATAAAGAATACCTCTGAAAAAAAGTCCTGTAAAGGGATATAGAGTTAGTTTGGGCTTTTTTACATGATCAGTTAATCAGAAACAATATGAGAGATGTGATAATGGGATTGTAATAAGTTAGCTCTGCTCATGAATAGTTCATGAAACAACCCTGGAGAGAACGAAAAACACCTTGCCACGCACACGAAAATACCGTATAATTATTCAGAATGATGTTTTGTACGGAATATGGAAACAGTTTCGTTTCATCTATCAAAAAAGCCCGTAAAATCAAAGAAAAAAGAGGCAGTCATGAGAAAATTAGCGTTAAGTGATGAGATATTATTATCGGTACAGCAGCCGGCCCGCTACATTGGCGGCGAGGTCAACATGCGTGTAAAGGATCCAAAGAAAGCGGATATCCGCTTCGCCATGTGCTTTCCCGACGTCTACGAAATCGGAATGTCCCATCTGGGCATTCAGATTCTGTATTCCATGTTCAACAACAGGGAGGACATCTACTGCGAGCGCGTTTATTCCCCGTGGACGGACCTGGACCCCATACTCAGGGAGAATAAGATACCGCTCTTTACCCTGGAAACCCAGGAGCCGGTAAAGAATTTTGATTTTCTGGGAATTACTCTTCAGTACGAGATGTGCTATACCAACGTACTTCAGATTCTGGATCTTTCACAGATTCCGCTTCATACCTGTGACAGAACGGAGAATGACCCTATTGTCATTGGGGGAGGGCCCTGCGCTTACAATCCGGAGCCGCTGGCCGATTTTTTTGATCTGTTTTATATCGGAGAGGGTGAAACCGTATATTTTGAGCTGATGGACCGCTACAAGGAAAATAAAAAGGCCGGCGGCACCAGAAAGCAGTTCTTGGAAAGGGCGGCAGAGATACCGGGCATCTATGTGCCGGCTTTTTATGATGTGACCTATAAGAAAGACGGGACCATTGAATGTTTTCGGCCAAATAATGAACATGCCATGCCGGTGGTTACAAAACAAATCGTATCGGACATGGACAGTGTGGGCTATATCGAAAAACCGCTGGTGCCATTCATCAAAGTGACCCAGGACAGGGTGGTGCTGGAGATTCAGCGCGGCTGTATCCGCGGCTGCCGGTTCTGCCAGGCCGGGGATGTGTACAGGCCCCTCAGAGAGCACAGCCTGGAATATCTGAAGCACTATGCTTACGGCATGCTGAGGAGCACGGGGCATGAGGAGATATCCCTAAGCTCCTTAAGCTCCAGCGATTACAGCCAGTTAGAGGGCCTGGTCAATTTCCTTATTGACGAATTCAAGGGAAAGGGCGTGAACATATCCCTGCCTTCCCTGCGCATCGACGCATTTTCACTGGACGTCATGAGCAAGGTGCAGGATGTGAAAAAGAGCAGCCTGACCTTTGCGCCGGAGGCGGGATCCCAGAGGCTGCGGGACGTCATCAACAAGGGACTGACCGAAGAAGTGATTCTGAAGGGAGCCGCCGATGCCTTTGAGTCAGGGTGGAACCGGGTGAAGCTGTATTTTATGCTGGGTCTTCCCACGGAGACCGTGGAGGATATGGAGGGAATCGCGCTGCTTTCTGAAAAGATTGCGGAAGCATATTATGATATTCCCAAGGACCAGAGAAATGGAAAAGTACAGATTGTGGCCAGCTCCTCCTTCTTTGTGCCGAAGCCCTTCACGCCGTTTCAGTGGGCCAGGATGTGTACAAAGGAAGAATTCATTGAGAGAGCCAATATTGTCCGCGGCAAGTTCCGTGAGATGAAGAATTTCAAGAGCCTTAAATATAACTGGCATGAGGCAGAGCTTACCGTGCTGGAAGGAGTGCTGGCCAGAGGTGACCGCAGGGTCGGCGCGGTGATAGAAGAGGCCTACCGCACAGGGGCCATCTATGACTCCTGGTCTGAGTATTTTAAAAATGATGTGTGGATGCGGGCGTTTGAGACCTGCGGCGTGGATATCGGGTTTTATACCACCAGGGAGAGAAGTCTGGATGAGGTGTTCCCTTGGGACTTTATTGATGCAGGCGTGTCAAAGGAATTCCTGATTCGTGAGTGGAACCATGCCGTGAAGGAAGAAGTGACGCCTAACTGCCGTCAGAGATGTTCAGGCTGCGGAGCCAGGGATTTTGGCTGCGGCGTCTGTTATGAAACCGTAAAGGAATAGGACAAATGAAAATTCGGATTAAATTCAGAAAATATGGAACAATGAAATTCATCGGTCATCTGGACGTTATGCGTTACTTCCAGAAGGCCATACGCAGGGCGGATGTGGATGTCTGTTACAGCGGGGGATTTTCCCCACACCAGATCATGTCCTTTGCGGCGCCCCTGGGAGTGGGAATTACCAGCAACGGGGAATATGTGGACATAGAGGCGGCCTCTACCAAAGATTCGGAAACCATGAAGAGATGTCTGAATGAGGTGATGTCAGAGGGCTTTGAGATCGTAAGCTACCGGATTCTGCCGGATGATGCGGCCAATGCCATGTCCATAGTCGGGGCCGGGGATTATACCCTGGCCTTTAGGCCGGGATACGAGCCTGAGGACATGGATAAGGAACAGTGGTTTCAGGGGCTTATTGCCTTTTTTGAGCGTCCCAGCGTCATGGTGACAAAGCAAACCAAGCGCGGGGAAAAGAAGATGGACTTAAAGCCCCTGGTTTATGGGCTGAGCATCTGTCCCGAGGGGGATGGTGAAATGGAAGGGCCCCGCCTGTTTATGAAAATATCCACGGGCAGCGCTGCCAATGTGAAACCGGAACAGGTGTTGGATGCGTATTACGGGTTCCTGGGGAAGGAGCGCCCGCCCTTTGCCTTTATGGTGCAGCGAGAGGAAGTATATACAGACAGGGCCTCTGAGGCTGAGAAGGAAGCCGGTATACACTCCTTTATCTCTCTGGAACAGCTGGGTGAGGAAATCAGATAATGGACAAATTAGTAGTGACCCGGCGGGGGGATAAGGTCTGTACGGCCGTGGTATCAGATGGAAAGGTAAGCCAGCTTATGCTGGAGCCGGATACCGCGGACTCCCTGCTGGGCAATATCTATATTGGCAAAGTACAGAAGGTGGTAAGCAATATCAATGCCGCCTTTATTGACATAGGACCGGGATGCACCGGATACTACAGCCTGCAGGAGCGCTGGAAGCCGGAACGGCTTAAGACCGGCGATGAGCTGGTGGTGCAGGTCAGCAAGGATGCTGTAAAGACAAAGGCCCCGGTGGTGACGGAACGTCTTTCCTTTACAGGGCGGTACTGTGTGCTGGCTGTGGGAAAGACCGGAATCGGTTTTTCTGCGAAAATCCGTGATGCCTCCTATAAGGCAAGGCTTCGCTCCCTTCTGGAATGTGACCTGGCCGGGACGGAGGACCTGGGCGTTATTGTGCGGACCAACGCGGTTACGGTGGAAAACCGCATTGTGCGGGAGGAACTGGCTGAGCTGATGGGGACATGGCAAAGGCTTTCGGCGGACGCTGCATGCCGGGTCTGCTACAGCTGCCTTTACAGGGCGCTGCCGGGATATATAGCGGCCATACGGGATTCCTTTTGCGGGACCCTGGAAGAAATTATTACAGATGTTCCTGAGTATCACAGGGAGCTGGGGGCGTACCTGGAAATGTACCAGAAGGAAGACGCGGACCGTCTGACCCTTTATGAAGATAGCCTGCTGCCACTTAGCAAGCTTTACAGTCTGGAGACTGCTTTTGAGAAGGCGCTGGGGAAGAATGTATGGCTTAAGTCCGGGGGATATCTGGTCATAGAGCCCACAGAAGCCATGACGGTCATTGATGTGAATACAGGAAAGTATTCAGGCAGGAAAAACATGCAGGACACCATATGCAGGATAAATATGGAAGCCGCGGATGAGATTGGACGGCAGCTGAGGCTGCGGAACCTTTCCGGCATCATCATTGTGGATTTTATTGATATGGAAAGGGAAGAGGACAGGAAGGCCCTTCTTGCCCATTTGGGAGATGTTGTTTCAAAAGACCCGGTAAAGACCACGGTGGTGGACATGACGGCTTTGAACCTGGTGGAGCTCACCAGAAAGAAAATGAGAAGGCCGCTCCACGAACAGGTCTGAATATGACAATACACAGGGGATAAAGGGGAAGAAATATGAAAATCATTATTGTAGGCTGCGGTAAGGTGGGAACCACACTGGCAGAGCAGCTGAACAGGGAAAACCACGATATTACACTGATTGACTGCGACAGCGAAGCGCTCCAATCCATTTCAGACAGCACGGATGTCATGAGCGTTACCGGAAACGGGGCCGTGTACCAGGTACAGATGGAGGCGGGAATCAAGGAAGCGGATTTGCTGATTGCCACCACCAATTCAGATGAGCTTAACATGCTCTGCTGTTTGATTGCAAAGAAAGCAGGCAATTGCCATACCATTGCCCGTATCCGCAATCCCGAGTACTCAGCGGAAATCAACTATATCAGGGAAGAACTGAACCTTTCTCTGGCCATCAATCCGGAGCTGGCCGCAGCCAGGGAGATTGCCAGGCTGCTTCGTTTTCCCAATGCCATCAAGATTGAGCTGTTTGCCAAGGGTAGGATTGAGCTCCTCAAATTCCTGATTCCCAAGGAGTCCATTCTGGACCGGATGAAGGTAATGGATGTGGTGAGCCGGTTAAAGAGCAATGTACTGATTTGCGCCGTGGAGCGCGGGGATGATGTGGTGATACCTGACGGCAACTTTGAGATGAGAGGCGGAGATAAGATGTCCTTTATTGCGCCCCATGCAGACTGCGCTGATTTCTTCCGCAAAGCGGGAATTGAAAACAACACGGTTAATTCCGCCATGTTTGTGGGAGGAGGAAAGCTGACCGTGTACCTGGCCAAGGCTCTGGCTGATACCAAGATAAAAATTAAGATTATTGAGCAGGATGAGGAGCGGTGCAGGATTTTAAGCGAGATTCTTCCTCATGCAATGATCATACACGGAGATGGCTCGGACCAGAAGCTGCTTTTAGAAGAGGGAATCCGTCAGACGGAAGCATTTGCCTCCCTCACTGGTTTTGACGAGGAGAATATCCTGCTGTCCCTATATGCGGCCAGCCAGTCCAGGGCCAAGCTGATCACCAAGGTGAACAAGATAGCCTTTGAAAATGTTATTAACTCCCTGAACCTGGGGAGCGTTATATATCCCAAGATGCTGACGGCCGACATCATCCTGCAGTATGTTAGGGCTATGCAGAACTCCATGGGCAGCAACATAGAGACTCTGTATAAAATCGTGGCCGACAAGGCCGAGGCGCTGGAATTCAGGGTGAGGGGGGATTCACCTGTGCTGGGGATTCCGCTGGAGAAGCTGAGGACCAGGAATAACCTGCTGGTGGCATGCATCAACCGCAACGGCCGCATTATCATGCCACGAGGCAAGGATACCCTGGAGGCTGGGGACACGGTCATCATTGTGACCACCCATACAGGGCTTAATGATTTGAAGGATATCTTAATATAAAGGCGGGCGGGATATGAATCGAAGTATAATCATTTATATGCTGGGCTGGATCATGAATATGGAAGCCATTTTCATGACGCTGCCTGTCATTACGGCTGTTGTCTACAGGGAAAGCATCGGCTTCATCTATCTGGGCGTTGCGGTTGTCTGCGGTCTGCTGGGTTTTTTGTGCACCAGGAAGAAGCCATGCACAAAGATGTTTTTTGCAAGGGAAGGATTTGTGACGGTTTCCCTGGGATGGATTGTATTGAGCTTTTTCGGGTGTATACCCTTTGTCATAAGCGGAGAGATTCCCCATATCATTGATGCCATGTTTGAAATCGTATCGGGCTTTACCACCACAGGCTCCAGTATTATCCCCAAGGTGGAGGATATGTCCCATGCCACCCTGATGTGGAGAAGCTTTTCCCACTGGATTGGCGGTATGGGAATTCTGGTGTTCATCCTGGCGATTCTGCCCATGGCAGGGGATTACAACATGCATATTATGAGGGCGGAGAGCCCGGGCCCTTCCGTGGGAAAGCTGGTGCCTAAAATCCGAATTACTGCAAAACTGCTGTACTCCATATATTTTTGCATGACCATCGTCATGATGATCCTTTTGCTGCTTGGAAAAATGCCTTTATTCGACAGCATATGCATGAGCTTTGGAGCAGCCGGTACAGGAGGCTTTGCCTGCCGTAATTCAGGACAGGCGGATTACACGGTGTACCAGCAGGCTGTCATCACCATTTTTATGCTGCTTTTTGGCGTGAATTTCAATGTGTACTACCTGCTGCTCATACGCAGGCCCAAGGATGCGGGACGGTGCGAGGAGCTGAGGGGATATCTGGCCGTGGTGGCCATTGCCATCCTGCTCATCACCATCAATATCCGGAATCTGTTTCCGTCCCTGTTTATGGCATTCCATCAGGCGGCGTTCCAGGTTTCCTCCATCATTACCACAACAGGATACTCCACCATTGACTACAACAGCTGGCCGGAGTTTTCCAAGACAATCCTGCTGCTCATCATGTTTATCGGCGCGTGCGCCGGCAGTACGGGCGGTGGCATGAAGGTTTCCCGTGTCATGATTGCGTTTAAGGAAATAAAAAAGGAGATGGCATCGGTTATCCATCCCCGCAGCGTGAAGGTGCTGAAGTTTGAGGGAAAGCCCCTGGAGCATAATATCCTCAGGTCCCTTAATGCTTATATTATTGTTTATTTCATAATATTCGGCATATCCATCCTGATTGTGAGTCTGGACAATTATGATTTCATGACATCCTTCTCGGCTGTGGCCGCCAACTTAAACAACATCGGTCCCGGCATGTCCGTGGTGGGTCCGTCCTCTAACTATTCCATGATGTCCTATTTGTCCAAGACCGTGCTCATATTCGATATGCTGGCCGGAAGGCTGGAGCTTTTCCCCATGCTGGTGCTCCTGTCTCCGGGAACATGGAAACGCAGTTGAGATTTGTGAAATGCAAGTGAAAAAACAGTGACTTTTATTGACGAATCCGGGCCTCTGGGGTATGATTTCCATAAGAAATCCATGGGTTACGCTTTTTGCGCATACGGAACTCATCGTGAAGGAGGGGACGGATTGGTAAGATTCAAAAAAGGCACAAAGGGCGCCGGCGCCCTGATACTGGCACTCTCCCTGGCTTCGTCATATCCGGCCGTATCTTGGGCCGGTGAGACGGAGGATACAGAGAGGATAATGGAGACAGGGGAGAGAAAACGGGCTGAGGCTTCGGAAGATGCAGTCGTCTATGGACCGGGAAGCTATGTTATCGGTGAGGACATTTTGCCGGGAGAATATGCGGTTTTTACGGAGGACACATCGGAGCATAACGCCTATTCCACCTGCACCATTACCTTATATAAGGATGATACGGATGCTCGGCGCATCGGAACCTTCCAGTTTCAGCACCACGGACTGATTTCCCTATATAAGGGACAGCATCTGGTAATCACGAAAGGATACGCGGTGGAGGCGGACCGGGCGGGCATCACCCCGGGGACCACCGGCATGTACAAGGCGGGCCGGGATATGGAACCGGGGACATACCGCATCACGCCCCTTACCTCCGGCAGCGGGTATTACGCCCTGTATAATGATGTGAGATATTATTATGACTATATAGATGAATACGCTGCATTGTTTGAGCCGGTTACGGTCAATATCGCAAACGGTCAGTATCTGGAGCTTTTTGATGCCGGGTCAATAGAGCGGGTGCCGGACTGAATCCGGCCTATAAACCACGACCGTTTTTTTCGTTTGGGGACGCGTCCTCTGAACTGTTACATAAGTCCATCACAAAAAAGTCCATCATAAAAGCCTGCAAAAATGATAAAATATAAATAAAAAAATATGGAAATTCCGGTTGACATCGGAAAAGGAAAATGATATGATATACCAGTATGCCGCACAGCGGGGTTGTAAGAGTCTGCCAGTATTCCCAGGAAAAAAGCAGGCCACCGAAGCTGGCGAGTAATGATAATAGGAGGTGCCTTTCATGTACGCGATTATAGCAACAGGCGGAAAGCAGTACAAGGTAGCAGAAGGCGATGTCATTAAGGTAGAGAGACTGGGCGCAGGCGCAGGCGAGACCGTAACCTTTGACCAGGTGCTGGTTGTAAATAACGGCGAGCTGCAGATTGGATGCCCAACCGTTTCCGGTGCAACTGTTACAGCAACAGTTGAGAAGGAAGGTAAGGCTAAAAAAGTGATCGTTTACAAGTATAAGAGAAAAACCGGCTATCACAAGAAGAACGGCCACAGACAGCTCTATACCCAGGTAAAGATTGAAAAAATCAACGCTTAATTGTAAATGATATGATTAAAGCAACCGTATTCAAGAATTCCACGGATTCAGGCAATGCTGTATACACAGGGATTGTGATGGAGGGACATGCCGGGTATGCCGGGGAGGGTGAGGATATCATCTGCGCGGCGGTTTCAGCCCTGGCTCTTAACTTTTTCAATTCAGTGGAGGCATTTACGGAAGATGGATTTGAAGGCGGGGCGGGAGAGAGCGGTTCATTTGAATTCCGTTTCACTTCAGAGATAAGTCCTGAATCAAAACTCCTGATGAACTCTCTTATTCTAGGACTTCAGAATATTGAGAGGGATTATGGGAAATCATATATTAACGTGAAGTTTAAGGAGGTGTAACACATGTTAAAGATGAACCTTCAGTTATTCGCTCATAAGAAAGGTGTTGGTTCTACCAAGAACGGTAGGGACTCCGAGGCCAAGAGACTTGGCGCTAAGAGAGCCGACGGACAGTTCGTACTGGCTGGCAACATTCTGTACAGACAGCGCGGAACCCACATTCATCCTGGCAACAACGTAGGCAGGGGTGGCGATGATACCTTATTTGCTTTAGTAGACGGAGTTGTTAAGTTTGAAAGAAAGGGCAGAGACAGAAAGCAGGTTTCTGTATACCCAAGGGCAATCAACGAATAATTTCGAAGGGCTCCATACTTAGCGTATGGGGCTCTTTTTCACACCACAGGAGGTACTGTGTATGTTTGCCGATAGCGCAAAAATATTTATTAAATCCGGTAAGGGCGGAGACGGCCACGTGTCCTTCAGACGCGAACTGTATGTTCCCAACGGCGGTCCTGACGGAGGTGACGGCGGCCGTGGAGGCGACGTTATTTTCCAGGTAGACAAAGGAAAAAACACCCTGGTAGATTTCCGGCATGTGCGTAAGTATGTTGCAGAGGATGGCCGGGAAGGCGGAAAGAAACGCTGCCATGGAGCGGATGCGGATGACCTGATTGTGAAGGTGCCGGAGGGAACCGTGCTTAAAGATTTCGAGACGGGAAAGGTCATTGCCGACATGTCGGGTGACAACCAGAGGGAAGTCATCTTAAGGGGAGGCAGGGGCGGTCTTGGGAATATGCATTTTGCAACATCGACCATGCAGGTGCCCAAGTACGCGCAGCCGGGGCAGCCCGGCGCGGAGCTGTGGGTGCAGTTGGAGCTTAAGGTCATTGCGGACGTGGGCCTGGTGGGCTTTCCCAATGTGGGAAAATCCACGCTGCTGTCTGTTGTCAGCAACGCAAAGCCTGAGATAGCAAATTACCATTTCACCACCCTGAATCCCCATCTGGGCGTAGTGGACCTGGGAGACGGGGCCGGCTTTGTCATGGCTGATATCCCCGGTCTGATTGAGGGAGCTTCCGAGGGCATTGGCCTGGGACATGCGTTTTTAAAGCATATTGAGCGCACAAAGGTTCTGGTCCATGTGGTGGACGGCGCTTCTGTGGAAGGCAGGGATCCTCTGGAGGACATAAAGACCATTAACCGGGAACTGGAAGCCTATAATCCGGAGCTTTTAAAGCGTCCTCAGGTGATTGCCGCCAACAAGATGGACGCAGTGTATGCAGAAGAAGACACGGAGATCATACTTGACGAGCTGAGAAACGAATTCGAGCCAAAGGGAATCAAGGTGTTCCCCATATCCGCTGTCAGCAGACAGGGAGTGAAAGAGCTCCTGTACCATATCAATGACCTGCTTAAGACGGTGGATAACGCGCCGGTTGTGTTTGCGAAGGAATTCGAGGTCCGGTATCAGGGCGACAGGAACCTGCCTTACACGGTGACCAGGGCGGATGACGGCGCTTATGTGGTGGAAGGTCCCAGAATCGATAAGATGCTCGGGTACACCAATCTGGATTCTGAGAAGGGATTTGATTTCTTCCAGAAGTTCCTTAAGAATACGGGAGTTCTGGACGACCTGGAGAAGGCCGGCATAGAGGAAGGCGATACGGTCCGCATGTATGGGCTGGAGTTTGATTATTACAAATAGAAGGAGTTATTATGACAAGCAAGCAAAGAGCCTATTTAAAGGGCCTGGCCATGAACATCGATCCTGTATTCCAGATTGGTAAATCCAGCCTTACGCCGGAGCTTACCCAGGCCGTGGACGAGGCCCTGGAAGCAAGGGAGCTGATTAAGGTGACGGTGCTCAAGAATTGTCTGGACGACGGCGGTTCCATCGCGGATGTCCTTGCTGAGCGCACACACTCACAGGTGGTCCAGGTCATCGGCAGGAAAATCGTTCTTTACCGTCCTGCCAAAGAGGAAAAGAAACGTAAGATCGTGCTGTCGGAGAAATAGACAGACAGGCATCCGGTAAAGGTATGTGAAGAAGGGATTTGTTTGGCAAAGATAGGAATATTGGGCGGGACCTTTGACCCCATCCACAATGGCCACCTGCGGCTGGGCAGGGAAGCTTATGAGCAGTTTGGGCTGGATGCAGTCTGGTTCATGCCCACAGGAAATCCACCCCACAAAAAAGATCATAAAATTACTGAGGGAGAGATGCGTGAGCATATGGTTAAACTGGCCATTGCAGATACTCCCTATTTCCTGTATTCGGATTTTGAACTGAGACGCAGGGGGAATACCTACACCGCCCAGACCCTGTCTCTCCTGCGTGAGGAATACAGGGAGGATACGTTCTACTTCATCATAGGGGCGGATTCCCTGTATCAGATTGAACAGTGGTTCCACCCGGAGCTGGTCATGAAGCTGGCGGTGCTTCTGGTGGCCGGACGTGCCTATCATGATGACCACCAGCCCTTTGACAGGCAGATTGAATATCTGACTGCCAGATATGGGGCAAAGATTTACCCCATCCGCTGCCGCGAGATGGATGTGTCCTCGGAAGAGATAAGGGCATCCGTGTCCAACGGACATTCCATCCATGGATTTGTGCCGGATGCAGTGGAAGAATATATTAAGGACCATGGACTGTACGGGGGCTGCGTCAAGAACCCGGTCCTGGCCGGCAAAGGAGAATGAATGTATGGAAAACCAATGCAGCCAGATTATGTTATACAGGAAAAACCTTAAGAGAAAGCTGGCGCCCATGCGCTATGAGCATTCTCTCAGCGTGTCATACACCTGCATGAATCTTGCCATGCGTTACGGCTGCGACCTGGACAAAGCGGAACTGGCCGGACTGCTGCATGACTGCGGGAAGCGGTATTCGGATGATATCATATTGAAAAAATGCTTGAAACATGGTCTGGAAGTAACGGACGCGGAGTACAAGGCCCTGCCTGTGCTTCACGCAAAATACGGGGCATGGCTGGCAGAGCACAAGTATCAGATTACGGACCGGGAAATCCTGGATGCCATCGGCTGCCACACCACAGGCAGGCCGGAGATGACCACTCTGGATAAAATCCTCTATATAGCGGATTATATAGAACCCAGGCGTTACAAGGCCGAGAATCTGCCAAAGATAAGGCGGTTGGCCTATGAGGACCTGGATGAGACCATGTATGCCATATTGGCAGGAACCTTGGATTATCTGAAAAAAAAGGGGGGAAGCATTGACCCCTTGACGGCTCAGGCATATGAATATTTTAAAATAGGTAATTGCGAAACGAGTTCACAATCTTGATTCCAATAAGGATAAAACCCGGCAAGGCCGGGTTTTGTGGAGGCTGATGCAGAGAACAGGTTTTTATAGCAACAGAATAAGGCAGCTGTGAACACCTGCCGAAATGAAGGTATAGAATCGCTGCCATTAAGCAGCCAGAGGTTTCAAACTTCGGATGTACTGATGCTTATTGATTTTATCAGCCACCATCACAGTGATAAGCTGGGTAATTCCGGCAAGCAGCAAGTCAGCATGCAGCGTTTTCTCATTTTGGGTCTTCCTGCCAGCAATGCAAAAACTATCTTTAAAGTGGTTGATGGATTTTTCCACATTGACACGTATCTTATACGTGCTGTCCCACTCTTCTGTCCCACGGGCAGTGCCTGGATAGGCACGGAAATCCTTTTCCGGATAGATATAGAC
>CDZO01034759.1_pt1 | contig 29858 bp, 27 predicted proteins | sample 480641 | NCBI WGS metagenome assembly CDZO01 (sample SAMEA3182088, study PRJEB8094) | gut metagenome | biome: human; feature: gut; material: Stool; isolation source: human stools | place: Canada | collected 2013-02-05
CTGACTACTATTTGACCACTTATAACTGAATAGTTGAAACCCGTCTTCGGACGGTTTTCATAGATGTGCGTCCGTAGCTCAGTTGGATAGAGCGTTCGGCTCCGACCCGGAAGGCCGCTGGTTCGAATCCAGTCGGGCGCACCAGAAAAGGTCGCTGTACTCGTGTACAGCGACCTTTTCTTTTGTATAAACATTATCCACAGAAAATGATGATTTTTTATTTTGTGAGTCCGCTTTATGTCGCTTCTGTTGTGATATAATTAAAGCCAAAACAAGTGAATCTTTTCCTTGTGAAAGGTAAAAGCAGCCAGGTTCTCAAGTTGTTTGACACCTCACAGGGTTTGGAATACAATAAATGTAAATAAATGTTTAAAAGTTCCGATACGTTCTCCGCAAGCCGGCATTGCAAATAAACGCCTGCATCAGACAGGAGGATTTTTCATGGAGGAAAAACTTGTCATCCCTTTTGCTCCGATTCTTGTAGAATCAACGAGGTCGATAGGGTATCTGTTTGAAGCTGCTGTTGCTGATATTGTCGACAACAGTATCAGTGCCGGCGCCACAGAAGTGCGGATAGGTTTTATGTCAAAAGAACCCCGTTGGCTGTGCATTGAAGATAACGGGTGCGGTATGGCAGCGGATGAAATTGAAAACGCCATGCGATATGGAAGCCAGGATCCGCGCGATACCCGAGACAAGAATGATTTGGGACGGTTTGGTCTTGGTCTGAAAATGGCTTCTTTGTCCCAGTGCCGGAAATTAACAGTCATGAGTAAAAAGGACGGGAAGACTGTCGCGGCTTCGTGGGACCTCGACTACATTAAGTTGAAAAAATCCTGGGCACTGAAAGTGTATTCGGAAAGTGAAATGGAAGACCTTCCCGGATTCTTTTACCTGAACGGACTTGAGCACGGAACAGTTGTTCTCTGGCAGGATTTTGACCGCCTGGAAGACGCAAGCGCAAACGCCCAGAAATCTTTTGACGAGAAGATCGATCTGACCAGAAAACACCTGTCGCTTGTTTTCCACCGCTTTTTGGGAGATGAAAATCCCAAAAAAAGGCTGGCGTTGTATTTTAACGGGGATCCGGTGCAGCCGATGGATCCTTTCCTCACGCGGCATCCTTCCACACAGCCTTTGAGTGAACAGATTTTGCGAATCAATAATGAAGAAGTCCGGGTAAAGCCCTATGTGCTTCCGTATCCGAGCAAACTGAGTGCAAGCGATATCGAAAGTATGGGCGGAAAAGATGAACTGCGTTTAAAGCAGGGATTCTATATATACCGTAACAAGCGCCTGATTGTTTGGGGCACCTGGTTCAGACTGATTCGGCAAAACGAGTTGGGAAAACTTGCACGGGTACGAGTTGATATTCCCAATTCTCTGGACTCCATGTGGGAAATCGACATCAAAAAGTCAACGGCAACCCTCCCGGATTGTATCAAGAAAAATCTGGCGGCTGTAGTAAAGAACGCCGTTGGACGAAGTGAGCGTGTTTACAAATACCGTGGCCGAAATGTGCAGACAGATGATCTTGTACATGCATGGAATCCGGTTGATTTCAGGGGGACTTTCCAGTATCAGATCAATCGGGATCTGCCTTTGCTGAAAATGCTGGAAAATCATTTGGACGAAGACGGTCTTGCACTGTTTGATAATTTCCTGAAGATGCTGGAAGATACGTTCCCCTATGCGGATGTATATTACCGGCTGGCCAGCAACGAAGCCAATGTAACGGAAAAGGCGCTGGAAACGGATGAAGCTCGCCAGATTGCTCTCCAGATGGTCCGCCAGGCGCAGGAGACGGGAGGAAATGTTCCGCAGCTTCTGTCTGTAATGGACAAGATGGATTTCTTTGTAAAATATCCGGACGTGCTGAAAGAATTGCGAGAGGAATATTGCCATGACTAAAAATCAGGATTCAATGATCTCCTATGTGCTGAAGTATTTGTCAGACAAGGAAAAAATCACCGAGGCTACAATTCAGAATGCGGTCAAACTCTTTCTCCCTATTGTTCCTTTGAATGACAGTGAACAGACGGAAGTCATCAAGGAATTACAGTCACGGCTCCAGATCGATATTGATCGGGGCGTGTACATTACCGCAAAAGATCACAAACCCTGGTACGCGGAAGCCAAAGTAAATATCGACCCGCGGTTCTGGGAGCGTTATGTGCAATACCTGCAGAACGAATGCGGATGGGTGCCAAAAGTTATTACGGAGATGGATCGTTTCTCTGACGAACTGATGGACCTGCTTGGAAACCCGGGTCAGGAGACGGGATTTGCTGTTAAGGGATTATGTATCGGTAATGTTCAGTCCGGCAAAACGGCCAACTACATCGCACTGATGAACAAGGCAGCAGATGCCGGCTACCGTGTGATTATTCTTCTGACAGGAACCATTGAAAAACTTCGCAAACAAACACAGCAGCGCGTTGACGAAGGATTCACAGGACTGGACAGCAAGGCTCTTACGAAGGACCGGGACAATGTGCGAGTTGGCGTGGGGCTGAATGATGCCAGGGTAAGCGGCTTTGCCGTCACCTCAACCATGAGCGATTTTAACACCTCGTCCGCACAGAAAATTGTTGGGCGACTGGACGCCATACACGATCCCATCGTATTTGTTCTGAAGAAAAACAAAAGCGTACTTGAAAAGCTGGAGCGTTGGCTTCGTGTATGCAACACAACCAAGACGAAAAAGACGATCGACCTTCCCATGCTTCTTATTGACGATGAGGCAGACAACGCCTCCATCAACACAAAGGACAAAGAAAATCCAACCGCTATCAATGCAGCCATCCGAAAATTGCTGACGCTGTTTTCGAAGGCAAACTATGTCGGTTTTACCGCCACACCTTACGCGAACATCTTTATTGACCCTGAAACCGACGATAAAATGGTTGCAGAGGATCTGTTCCCGAGAGATTTTATTTATGCGCTGAAAGCGCCGACCAACTATATTGGTGCAGATCGCATCTTCCTGGAAGGCGGAGATTGCAGCTTCATGCTCCACGAGAATGACGATTGTGAGGAATATCTTCCGATTCGGCATAAAAGCGGAGCTGTCCCGGCCGGGAAATTGCCGGAAAGTATGCTGGAGGCAATTGCAGCCTTTTTCCTGGCTAATGCAGTGCGGGATTTGCGAGGCGATGTCAAATCTCATCGGACGATGATGATCAATATTTCCCGTTTCATTGCAGTACAGGAAGCTATCACAAGTCAGGTGGATGAGCTGGTTCGAACCATGCTGCGGGAGATCCGAAATTACTATCGCGCGGGCGAACAGGCTATGGAGTATGATACGTTCCGGCTGCTGCGTAAAACTTGGGACAAATATTATGCTCCGATGGAAACCATTGATTTTGAGTGGTCTGACATTCAGGAAGCTTTGCACGCAGCTGTGGCCTCTGTGGAAGTTCGAACCATCAATGGAGGCAATGCATCCAAATATCTGAATTATGATGAATATGACAACGGGCTGCGCCTCATTGCAGTAGGCGGTCTGAGCCTCTCCCGCGGCCTAACTCTGGAAGGTCTGTGCATCAGTTACTTCTATCGGAATTCCCAGATGTATGATACGCTCATGCAAATGGGGCGCTGGTTTGGATACCGGGGGCACTACGAGGATCTCTGTCAAATCTGGATGCCGACAACATCCATGTCCTGGTACGCCTATATCACCGAGGCAACCAACGAGCTGCTTTCGGAAGTCAACCGGATGAAGCTGCTCAACATGACCCCGAAAGATTTCGGCCTGTGCGTCCGCAGTGACCGGGCGGCACTGATGGTAACTGCACGAAACAAGATGCGTTCCGCGCAGGACTATACGATGACACTCAGCCTGAACGGGCGTGTAGTAGAAACGCCGTTTTTGTACAGCACTGCGCAAGTTGCACAGGACAATCTGAGGGCGACAGAAAATCTCCTTTCGGAACTGCAAAAAGCATACCGGCTCGAAAAAGATGACGCTGGCCTGGCCCTGAAGGCCCCGCAGTTCCGGAATGTCAAAAAAGACTATATCATTGAATATCTGTCAACCTACAATACGCACCCGCTGAATTTTGATTTCCATGCGGAGGATTTTGTCAAAATTCTGCGGGAAGACAAGGGAGCCGACCTTGACAAATGGGATGTCATGATTGCATCAGGCAAAGGCGAGGAAAGAGACCTTGCGGGAATTCCGGTACGAACAGTTCAGCGAATCTTTGATTACAAAGCAAAGCAAAATGCCTATCAGATGTCCGGAAAAGGCTCTCGCCTGGGCAGTCGTGATGCAGGCAAGGGCGGATTGACCAGCGATACGGTGGAAAAAATCGAGGACGCATTGCGGCACATCGAACCGAAAAAGAAAAACTTCTCGCAAGCAGATTATTTCAAAACAGGCATCAGACGAAATCCTCTGCTCGTGATTTATCCTGTTCAGTTGAAGGCTGAACCGGGGACGGAGAAGGAAAAACTGGCTCAAAAAGCAGCAGTTCCCCTGATTGGCCTGAGCATAGGCATTCCGCGAGTGGAAGGACAGGAAGATAAAAAATACAATTACAAGATCAACGTAGTCAAATGGAAAGAACTGTACGAAGTTGAACAGGGCGAAGATCTGGATGAGCTGGACAGTACAATTCCGGAGGAATAAAAAATGACGGATGCAAAGCAGGCTTTTTCCGAACTGAAAGAGGATGCCGGTTTTCGAAGAGTAGACGCAGTACATGTGCTGAATTTGTATTACGGCTATGATCCGCAGGGGCGTGCCACACTGCTTCTTGTAAGCAGCGCACGTCCGCAGGAAATCCGCTCATCCCGTATTATTTCGGCAGAGACAAGGAAACGCAACGATGGCAAGTGGGCGCTTTCTTTTGCATTGCAGCAGCAGGAATACAAAGATCTGTTTTACAGCTTTTGCAACGACATGGTTGAATCTTCTCGCGGATTGAAACTGGAACACAGCGGAGCCGCGTTTATCTGCAAGCGCTACTGTGACTGGCAGCAAATGATGGCGCAGGCAAGTGTTCAGATTCTGAGCAAGGCTGAAATAAAGGGACTGGCGGGAGAAATGCTTTTCCTGCTGGAATGCATGATACCAAAGTACGGGTGCCAGCAGTCATTGGACGCTTGGACAGGGCCGGCCCGTGGCGACCAGGATTTTATAACGGCGGAAAGCTGGTATGAAATTAAAACGGCATCAAGCGGAACGGAAGAAATACGTATTTCTTCTGCTGAACAGCTGGATAGAAATGATGCAGGGTATCTGGTTGTACAGTTTATGGATACGACCGGAGCAGATGATCCGAAAGGTGTCACGCTGAACATACTGTATGAAAAAATCAGTACCCGTCTTGAAACGGATGTACAGCGCAAGCAGTTTGCCGCCCTTTTGTGGCAACAGGGATTTGCTGTCCAGCCTGCCTATGAAAAAATTGCATTTCGTCCGGGAAAACGACAGTATTTTCAGGTGAATGCAGACTTTCCCTGCATAAGGCAGGATTCTTTACCGCTGGGTGTATCCGGCGTAAACTATCTGCTTTCGCTTTCGGCAATTGCTTCATTCAAAAAGGAACAGGAACATGGATGTTAACGAGTTTCGGACTGAAATTCTCGAAGAAATTCATCTGAATGCGATGATGAATGGAACCAGCCCTCGTGAGGAATTTCTGGCCATGTATACAGAGGCACTTATTGATGCCGAGGAGTTTGAAGACTTTGAGCAGGTGCCTTATGAGGGAGTTGGCAGTCAGAACCGGAGAATTCAGATAGACGGATACTGCTACAATGAACTGGACGACTGTCTGGATATTGCCGTTTGTCCGTTTCGTGACAGTACTGAAGCGGAGTCTCTGACAGCGACAGAGGCCGATGCATGGTTCCGTCGAGCGCGGGCTTTTGTAGAAAATGCGCAATCCGGTTTTTTGCAAAAAAATGCCGAGGAAAGTTCCCCGGGCTATGGCCTTGCGGTTGATATTCAGAACAGATATAAAAATGTTACCCGGTTCCGTTTCTTTATCATGACTGATATGGTCATGAGCAATCGAATCCGCGAAATCCCGGCAACGCACATCGGACAGGCAACAGCAGAGTACCATATCTGGGATATCGCCCGTCTGCAGGAATTGATGTCCTCCAAAACCGGCAAGGAGGATATTGTTATTGACCTGAAACAATTCAGTGATGAGGGAATTCCCTGTCTGCCCGCTGGTGAAACCGAAGAATACACAGCCTATTTGTGCTCCATTCCCGGCAAGATCCTTGCCGAGCTGTACAACCGGTATGGCGGACGCCTGCTGGAAGGTAACGTCCGGTCATTTCTGTCCGTGAAGGGAAAAATCAACAAGGGCATCCGCAATACGATTCTGAATGAGCCGAGTATGTTCTTCGCCTACAACAATGGTATTGCGGCCACGGCATACAATGTTGAAATTGAACGCAGGGAAAGTGCTTCCTGGATTACAGGAATTACTGCTTTACAGATTGTCAACGGTGGCCAGACAACTGCTTCACTGGCTGCAGCTTTGACAAATGACCGCAGCAGAGCCAATGACTTGCGGGATGTTTATGTTCCCATGAAGCTTTCCGTAGTGTCACCGGAAAAGGCGATGGAACTGATCCCGAACATTGCTCGATATGCCAACAAGCAAAACAAGGTGAGTGATGCAGACTTTTTCTCCAACCATGCATTTCATGTACGCATGGAGGATCTTTCGCGTCGCATCCTTGCTCCGGCTGTCAAAGGAAATCAGTTTGGCACCTGCTGGTATTATGAACGTACCCGCGGACAGTATAAACAGCAGCAGGCCCGCATGAGCGCAGCCGAGAAAAAACGTTTCCTGGCGCGAAATCCCAAGCCCCAGATGTTTACCAAAACAGACCTGGCAAAGTTCTACAATACATGGAGACAGCTTCCCTGGCAAGTCTGCTCCGGTGCACAAAAGAATTTTATGCGGTTTGCAGAATGGGCAAGCAGTGAATGGGATAAACATGAATCGTCTTTTAATGAGGAATTTTTCAAAAAGGTTGTCGGGCTGGATATTTTGTACCGGTCAACAGACCGAATTGTTAAAAATGCCCCATGGTATGAGATGGGTTACAAAGCACAGGTTGTAACCTATACCATTGCGGAGCTTTTCAAACTGATTGAAAAGGAAGCAGACAGAACGTTTGATTTCCGAACCCTGTGGAACCGGCAGGAAATAAGCCATGCCACAGAGCTTCAGCTGGAAGAGCTGGCAGAAGCAATGTACAATCATCTGATTTCCCCTGATCGCGGTGTTCAGAACGTAACAGAATGGGCCAAGCGTGAGGCCTGCTGGAGCGAGGCAAAAAAACTGCATCTCAATCTGAGAGAAGATTTTAAACAGGAACTGATTTGGAAAACAGAACAGAAAAACAGAGAATCTGATGCCCGTTCCATCCAGAAGCAGTTGAATCAGGCCAGTGCCATGATTAAGGTTGCAGAGTATGGTGCGGATGGCTGGAAAAAGGTCCTTGCATGGGGCCTGGACGCCAAAATATTTACACCGATGGAGATATCGCTTTTAAAAACAGCTGTTGAGATGGAAAACAGTAAGTTTCCGTCGGAAAGACAGTGTGCCAGAATTCTTCAGATCCTGGAAAAGGCACGAATGGAGAGTTACCCGGGCTGATTGCTGAGCTGACGGCTCAGATCTTGCAAAACGGAATCCATTGTTTTTTCGAAATTATGCTCAATCTCGCATTCCCACAAAGTAATAACATGCCAGCCGGATTCTTCCAGCTGCTGCTTGTGCAGGATATCGTTTTGAACATTTTTGTTGAACTTCTGAACCCAGAAATCTGTGTTGGTGGAAGGCGTCGTGCAATTTTTACACCCCGGGTGCCGATGCCAGTAACAGCCATGGACAAATATCACCGTTTTATATTTTGACAGAACAATGTCCGGCTTTCCGGGAAGCTTTGAGTCATTTTTCCTGTATCGATAGCCCTTTGAAAACAGAAACTTCCGAACTTTTACTTCAATTCCAGTATCTTTACTGCGAATATGGGACATATTCCAGCTGCGTCTTTCTCTGCTGAGCCTATCAGCCATTTAAATCCCCCCTCGAATTCATTATACTACAGTTCCACAATGGGAATCGCGCTTGCAACAAATCTTTAGTCCTGGTATAATGATGTCTGATTTCAAAGGTCCATTTCATTGCTGAGAGAGGATGACTATATTGCCAAACTATCTTGATCTGTTTGCCGGTGCCGGCGGCCTCTCGGAAGGTTTTCTTCAAGCCGGATACACTCCAATCGCTCATATTGAAATGGACAAGGCTGCCTGTTACACCCTAAAAACCCGCGTAGCTGCAACTTGGTTGCGCACCCACAATCGGGAAGCAGAATATGATGCTTATCTGAGAGGTGAATATTCCAGAGAAAATTTTTATGGTCTGATTCCCCCGGAGGAATTGGGCAGTGTACTGCAGTGTGAGCTTTCCGAAGCTACGCTACCAAGTGTTTTCCAGTACATCGATAACCGACTTGGCAGTCAACAGTTGGATATGATCGTTGGCGGTCCCCCTTGCCAGGCATATTCCATCGTTGGACGTGCGCGTTCTCGCACTAAAATGGTAGGGGATAAAAGAAATTATTTGTATCAGCTTTATGCGAAATTTCTGGAGCGTTACCAGCCACAATATTTTGTTTTTGAAAATGTCACAGGGCTCCTCTCTGCCAAAGATGAAGATGGCATTCTACATTTCAGCAAAATGCGCGCTCTATTCAGGCAGTATGGATATACAACCAACTATCGGATTTTAAATGCCAGAGACTACGGTGTATTGCAAAATCGCAATCGCATTATACTGGTCGGAAAACTGCATGGGGATGCAGACTATTATCCTGACATTCTGCCCGTTGAAACGAATTGCCAAGTAGGCGAATTGTTTTCCGATCTTCCTCCCTTATCGGCCGGTGGAGGCACGCCCCTTCCCACAAAAACCCTTCACTATAACGGCCAATATCTTTATGCCTCTGGAATTAAGCGATATGATCACCAACCGGTAACACTGCATTTTGCACGGCCAAACACTCAGCAGGATCTTGAGATTTACCGTTTGGCTGTACAACGCTGGAATAGCAAGCACGAAAGAATAAGTTACAGAGATTTGCCCGAACGTCTTCGAAGTCAGAAAAATATCAGGACTTTCTTGGATCGCTTTAAAGTTGTCGCTCCCGATTTACCCATGTCCCAGACAGTGGTTGCCCACATTTGTAAGGACGGGCACTATTATATCCACCCAGATATAACACAAAATCGGTCTCTCACACCTCGGGAAGCAGCCAGATTGCAGACTTTTCCAGACGATTACTATTTTGAAGGAATCAAAGACGGTCCTTCCAGAACCAGCGCTTTTAAACAAATTGGCAATGCTGTACCTGTTAGACTTGCATTCCACATTGCCGAGGCAATTTTGCATGATATTGAATAGTCTTTCGATTCGCAGGGGGCTGTTGCAAAACAGCCAATACCCAAAACAATGCATAAGAAAACGGTCGCAAAAGAAGTCTTTGTCTTCTTTTGCGGCCGTTTTGGGTTATTGGCTTCTGATTTTTAGTGCAGGTTGCTATTGCGTTTTCATTTTTCAACAGCTCTTTTTTAGCGTAACTCGACATCGCCATCTTACACGTTCATGTATTCGTGGCGCATCCTATCCAAAATCGTTTCATCCGCCGGGCAGAACGCATACTGGTCGATCTCGTCCACGGTGATCCAGCGGATATCGTTGTGTTCCAGCTTTTGGGGCACGCCCTCCCGGATGGCGGCGTGGAAAAGGGTCAGGTGCACCGTCAGGTCGGGGTATTCGTGGGTGACCTCCATGAACACGTCACCCACATCCAGGGTGACGGCCAGCTCCTCCCGGCACTCCCGGATGAGGGCCTGTTGCTTTGTCTCACCCGGCTCCACCTTGCCGCCTACGAACTCCCACAGCAATCCCCGGGCCTTGTGGGCCGGGCGCTGGCAGATCATGAATTTGTCCTTGTCCCAGATCAGGGCTGCTACTACTTCAGTCATCCGCGCCATCTCCCCTTTTCTTTACCTCCATTATAGAAGCGTCGGAGACTTTCGGCAAGGCACAATCAGCCCCACTCTCCTGTCTGGGCCACGTTCCACACCCGCAGGCCCTGCTTTTGCGCATAGCGCAAAGTGTAGGCGGTGCCGCCGGTGGCGCGGGTGCACCAGGCGATGCAGCAGGAGGAGCCATCCACCAGGTGCCGGTCGCGGGCCAGAAAGGCCTCACGGCCGGGCGTTTGGCAGCAGACGACCACCTTGTCGACCCGTGCCTCCACTGCGGCTGCACGGGCCTGCTGGGCGGGCGTCCAGCGGCTTTGGTAGCCCGGGAAAGGCTGCACCAGGATGATGCGTATCTGGGGTCGGCTCTCCCGCAGTGCCAGCAGCTTTTCCGCCACCATCGTATCAAAACCCAGCGCGCCGCCCACGCCGAAGTAACGCACGCCCTCCTCCAATAGTAGCTCCAGGCAGGCGTACACCCGCCGCCAGATTTCTTCCTCCAGTGCTTCCGGCAAATTGCGGTGTCCTGTGAAACAACAGGTAAAAGGCCGCTTGTCCATGATCTTGTCCTCCCTTGAGATACGTTTTGTATTACATATTTGTAATATATAAATAATACACCATTGTGCACCATAATAACTACAAGAAAATACTGGCGGAGGTGCAACATGGCGCAGGAGGACAAGTTTATCGTTCCGCACCGCAGACCGGCTGTGGGCAAGTCCACGGTGGTTTCGGTGCGTTTGCCGGACACGATGCTCGCCAAACTGGAGGATGTGGCCGCTCAAACGGGCCGTACCCGCAACGAACTGGTGCAGATGTGCATCGACTACGCCCTGGCCCGGCTGGTGATCCCCGAAGAATAACAAAAGCAGCCTCCCGGCAAGGAGGCTGCTTTCTGTTTCTGCGTGGCGGTTATTCGAACACGAATTCCGGCTTTGGCTGGGCTTTGCGAACAGCGACAGGCGGATTAAAAGGCTGGAACGGGAGGCACGAAGCCTGTATAATAACAGTATCGCGCGACGAAGGAGACGACCATGAACCTCATCATTTTATCCGACACCCACGGCCTGCTGCGGCCGGCGGTGCTGGAACTGCTGCAAACGGCCGATGCCATCCTCCATGCCGGAGACATCAACTCCCAGGCGGTAGTGGACAAGCTCACCTCCTTCGCGCCGCTGTATGTGGTGCGGGGTAACAATGACAAAGACTGGGCCGAGGCCATCCCCCACGACCTGACTGTCACCCTCGAGGGCGTGCGGTTTTACATGGTGCACAACAAAAAGGACATGCCCGCGGATCTGACCGGGGCAGACGTGGTGGTGTTCGGTCACTCCCACAAGTACAGCGAGGAGCAGCGCGGGGATGTGCTGTGGCTCAACCCCGGCAGCTGCGGGCCGCGGCGGTTCCATCAGGAGATCACCCTGATGCGGGCCCAAGTTTCGGGAGGCTCCATCCGGGTGGAGAAGATCCTCATTCCCCACGAGGTGAGCTGATGGAGCTGGGACTGACCTTTCCCCTGCAGCGGTTTTTGCACCAGAAGCCGCCGCCCTACGGCAGCGAAACCGGCCGGCGTTTCTGCTGGGACCTGCACGTTATCCAGCTGCGGGGCCGCAACTGCCTGCTGGCCGTGCACTGTCACAGCCGGTACGCCTTTGTCCGTTTTGATGTGCCGGGGCTGCTCTGGGCCGACCTGTCCGGGCTGTTCCGCGCCGGCCTGACCGACAGCCTGACCGCCGCCGGGTTTGCCCCGGCGCAGATCGAGGCGTATCTGCAAGCGGCGGGCGAAGTGCGGCTCACCCGCACCCACGGGCGGCGGGAGGTGGCGTTCCTCAACCGGGCCTGGGAGGACGTGCTGGCGCTGGACACCTGCCTGGACGCCGCCAGCGCCGCCCAGCCTATGCTGGACTGGGCGGTGAATGCCCGCCCCAGCCGGTGCGTGGGCTTTGAGGGATTGGCTCCCGCCGCGGAGCGTATCCGCGCATCGTTGAATTATGGATAAGTGTCAGAACAGTCTGGCAGAAAGCGAAGCAATCCTTGACCCATTCAAAGCCTGGCCAGGGATTGCTTCGCCTGTACACTGCTTTACAGCCCCATCGCCTCGCTGAGCTTCTGCCCGGCGAGGCGTTTGTTTTTGTCGAAGGCATGGCTGTAGATGTCCAGCGTAGTGCTGGGCTGGGCGTGGCCCAGCAGGCCGGCTACGGTGCGCACATCCACGCCTTGGGCGATGAGCATACTGGCGTTTGTGTGCCGCAGGCTGTGCACATTCAGATCGTCCGGCAGGCCGTTCTCCCGCAGGATCTTCTTGAAGCGGAAGGTGAAGGTGCAGGGTACCATAGGGTCGCCATTGGGCTGGCGAAACAGGTAGTCATCCTGTGTAAGTTCTTCACTCCCCTGCTGCCCTTTTTCCCATTGGCACTCCTTTTCCCAGGCGCGCAGCAGCTTGCACATGTCTTTGGAGAGATACACCACCCGCACCCCCGCCCGGGTCTTGGGTTCCTTGACCAGAATGGGCTGCCGGCTCAATTTGACCACATTTCTGCGGATGTGCAGCGCCCGCTGCCGCCAGTCGATGTCCGACCAGCGCAGGCCGCAGGCTTCGCCCCGGCGCATGCCGGTGGCGAGGATAAGTTTATAATACACCTCGTATTTCAGGCTCTGGGTCTCCAGCGCCGCGATGAGCCGCCGCACCGTTTCCTCATCCGCTACCGGCCGCTCTTTGGAAACGCCCTTCTTCTTATAGGCCCGCCAGGCGGGGTTGTGGGTGATGTAACCGGCTTCCACCGCGTCGGACAGGATGCCGCACAGGCAGGAATGGATGCCCTCCGCCGTTTTCTCTGCCAGCGGGTCACCGGTGTTTTCGTTTTTCTCCCGGCGCATGGCATCATAGAAATCCCGGAGGATCTCCTTGTTGAGCTCTGTCAACTTGTAATGTCCAAGCGCCGGCAGGATGCGGCGGATGTCCTGCCTGTCGCGCACAAGCGTGCTGGCCGCCAGCTTTTTCGGCGCCACCTGCTCCAGCCAGATCTCGATGTATTTGGCCAGGGTGATGCTGCTGTCCACCGGCTGACCGGGGGTGTGCCTGACTTCCTGTTCATAGAGCACCGCCTGCTCGTTCAGCCACTTTTGCGTCTGCTTCGCCGTCAGGCCCAGGGGCGGGTGGACCGTCTTTTGCGCCGGCTTCAAACGGTTCCCCTGATAATCGTACCCGCGGGACACCACCAGCAGATAGCTGTTCTCGCCGCGTTTCCGGATGCTTGCCATATTGACCACTCCTTTTGTGTTTTGGTACCACAAAGCATACCGACATCTGCGACAGATAGCTATCACCAAACCCAACAAGAAACGGGGGACAGTTTTTACAACATGGCAGCACTGTATTGTGAATCTATATTTACTAATATGCATCGAAGATATTTCGTCTTGTGGGCCTTTCTTGAAAAAGCACTCCCGCAAAGCTATCATATATCATATAAGCAGGCAAAACCGCATTGTATAGCCACAACTATAAAGGGGAGATAAACATGGCGATTGGAGATAAATATGCATCGCTGACAAGTTGGCTTCAACGCTGCGGTCAGGAATCTATACATCTGTCCTTCTGTGAACTAAATACTATAATCGAAATTCCTGACTGCGCGTACAGAAACAGGCCCTCATGGGCTAATCTCACAAAGCCATCTTCGTTCAGTTCCGCCTGGCTCAATGCCGGATACATTGTTTCTACTGTCAATCTAAATGAACAATGGGTGGAATTCACACAAGGACAACCGAAAAGCCTGCGAAGCAATCGCACTCCATCTATCAAGACCATTGATCCAAATGTATTCACTGCGCTATTGCGGTGTGGTCATAGTTGTTACGATGCGATCGCATCTGATCCCAACCATAGATACTTGTCGTGGGAACATTGTCACGAAGCATTTAGGCAACACCGACAGCCGCACGATGAAAGCAGCATCGATTATCTATGTCTTCATTTGGCCTGGTATCTTGCCAGCTGGGGAATGTTACGAAATTCATTCCTCATGCAGAAAGACTACAAAATCCATACAAAGGCTGTAAAGCTGATTTGCGCGCCGGAATGGAACGATCTGTGGGATATTTCTGCGGACAAAATGGCCGATGTGCGTTATGCGAGGCGCATCGTAGAACTGAGTGAAAAAGTTTGTGCCACCTATATCGACGTGAACGCTGGTATGCCAACGGGAACGCTGTTGACAAAAATATTGCTTGGCTCTTTGGGTTGCGTACCCGCTTACGATAGATTTTTCAAGCAAGCATTGTCACTCACAGGCATAGCCGCGCAAAGTTTCACCGAAGCATCCATCATGGCTCTTGGCAAATTCTATATGTCACACGAAACAGCATTCGAAGCCCTGCGCCAACACTGTAGCGAACGAGTGGAATACCCCGCCGCTAAAATCATAGATATGTGCTTTTTCGAATACGGATTTCAAAACGGTGAAAGAATAGCAGACGAATAAAACATTCATTTGGCTTTTTACAGCAACAGGGGCGGCGGTCACCCGTCGCCCCTGTCGTTCAGTTTGCCGCGCTCACCCGCTGCGCTTCGCGCTGTTCCTGCTCCCAGGCCTCTTGCTCCGCCGGTTCCAGCATGCTCTCCAGAATGAGTGCCGCCTGCTGCTTGCTCTCTAACTGGGGGTGGCAGTAGGTGCGTTCCAGGAAACTGGTGTCCGCATGGCCCAGCAGATCCGCCGCCACCTGTTTGCTGGTGTTGTTCTGCAACAGATAGGTGGCGAAGAAATGCCGCAGGGTGTGCAGGTGATACTCCGCCGGGAAGTCATTGTTCCGGTAGAGCCGGCGAAGCCGCCGGGTAAAGGAATCCGGGTGCACCGGTCCTTCGGCGGTGGAGAAGATGTAATCGTCCGGGCGGATGATCCGCCCCGCCCGCGCCTGCTCTAAAAATAACTCGCCCATGTAGTCGTGCACCAGCTCCGGGATCACCACGATGCGGGTGCGGTGGTTTTTGGTGCCGGTCTCCAGGATCCCCTGGCCCAGCACCGAGCTTCGGGAGTGCTGCACGGTCACCGCGCCGCCACCGTGCAGGTCGTTCCAGCGCAGGGCGCACAGTTCGCCCCGGCGCATCCCGGTGGCGATGGCGGTCAGGTAAAACACCCGGTAGAGCAGCGGCTCCTGCAAAATGCATTGCAGCAGCTTGCGCATCTCGAACTCGCTGGGGATGGGCTGCGCCTTCTTTTCCACCCGGATGCCCCGCACCCGATGGGCGGGGTTGTAGAGCAGAATGTCGTTCCGTTTCGCGTCCTCCAGCACCGCTGAGACCGTCTGGAGATACTTGCGCACCGTGGCTTCGCACAGAGGTTCTCCCCGGCGATTTTTTCGTTTGCGCAGTTCGGCGCACAGTTCTTCCAAAACCAGCGGCCGGAGTTTGTTCAGCGCGATACCGCCGATGTGGGGATAGACGACCTCCAACTGGCGTTTGTATCCCGCCAGCGTGCTGGGCTTGTAATGGGTCTGACGCGCCAGCCAGCTCTCGGCGTACTGTTCAAAGGTGGTGCGGTCGTCCTCCTCCATTCCGCAGCGAAACCGCTTCTCCAGTTTCTGGGCCTCGGCGTGGACGTATTGCAGCACGCTGCGCTTGGGGATCTCCCTGGGCACGTCGATGGTGCGGCTCTGCATCCGCTTTTGTCCTCCGGGGCGGTACCCGTTGCAGACGGTGATCTTGAACTTTCGATCGCCCCTCTGCTGAATTGACGCCATTGGCATCCTCCTCTCAAATCGCTTGCCGGCAGCCGGTTCTGACAACGGAGCTTCGAAAACCTTTCTTTTGCGGATCGGGCCAAAAGGCATTTTGCAAAAAGCCCGTTGCCACCGTTGCCGAACACCAAAAAGCCGCATGTTTCCGCCCTTTTTTCCGGCAACGGGCAGTCGGCAACGAAGAGCGACCCTCTCCCCGAAAACCATTTCTTTGGGAGACATCGCTTCTCTCGTTGCCGCGTTTTGCCCGGCCCGGTTGCCGTGCTATACCCGTTCCCAGCCTTTTTGACGTCCGTAGGGGCTGGGGAAATGACGGGGGTTGGAAAAGGCTTTCCAGCCGGTGACGGTGTTGTTCATGATGTCGTTGATCTCGCGGATGTCCCGCTGTTTCGGTTCCTCGGTCCCGCGCCCCAGCGCCTCCCGGAACAACTGGCGGGAGCACACGATGCGCTCTTTGCACCGATCCAGGTAGTCGGCGATGAGCCCGGCCTTGGTGTCCTCGGGCATGAAGTCCCGCTGGTGCCGGCGCAGGTAGTCCTCCATCTCCCGGCTGAAGCAGAGCCGGAAGTTGCCGGAACGGTAGACCTCCATGGCCTGTGCCCACACCTGGGCCAGATAGGCACGGGAGGCTGCCTCGTCTTCCAACACGTGAATTTCCGCCCGCTCGGGATGCACCAGCACCGGCACGAACCGGCGGTTGCCGGTACGGTCCAGCGGCAGAAAATCCATCGTGTTGGAGGAGCCGCAAAACACGCACTGACGCAGCCGGTCGGCGGGATGTGTCTCGTAGGGGACCTTGTAGGTCTCCTTCTGCCGGCTGAGAAAGGCTTTGATCTCCTCGATGCTTTTGGCGTTGGCCGCGGCGATCATTTCGGACATCTCGATGATCCAGTGTCCTTGCATTTTGCGGTACACGTTTTCATCGTCCAGCCGTTTCAGGTCGTCGGAGAACCAGTCATCCCGGCCCGCCAGCAGGCGGAAGAAGGAGGACTTGCCCGCCCCCTGGCCGCCCACCAGGCAGAGCATGAGCTCGAACTTGCAGCCCGGCTCGAACATCCGGCTGATGGCGCCCAGCAAAAACAGCCGCAGCGCTTCTTCGGTGTAGGCGTCCTCGTCCGCGCCCAGAAAGCGGTGCAGGCAGTGACGGATGCGGTCCTCCCCGTCCCACACAAGGGAGTTGAGAAAGTCCCGGATGGGATGGTAGCGGTTTTCATTGGCTGCCACCAGCACCGCGTCCTGCAGCTTCTTCTCCACCACCAGGCCGTATGTCTCCTCGAAGTACCTGAGCAGATACTTGATGTCCACGTCGCTCAGGGTGGAGCTCTCCCGGTACCAGCCCAGGGGCTTGACTACATCCACCTGCCCGGTGAGCAGGTTTTTGCAGATGGCCCCTTTCAGCAGCGGATCGCTTTGCAGCACCCGTTTGTAGTTCGCCATGGTGTTGGCGACCTTTCCGTTTTCCGTCCGTTCCAGGCAGAGTGCCACCGCCTCGGCGGGGGTCAGTTCCCGTGGTTCCTTTCGCATCTCATCCGCCAGTATGCATCACCTCCTGCAGCTTTGCCCTTTCCGTTCCTGTTCCTTTTCTCGTTCCACATACCTCCTTTTGCTGTGGGCCTGAGGGCCCGATTCTTTATGTGCACATTTTGCGGCAGGTACACGCCAGGTTGGCTTGCAGCGTGTTGCCTTCAAAACGAACACTTCCGGAATGCACATTCGTTTCGTCGAGACAGGATTTCGTGTTTCACCTTTCCGGTGCTCGGGCAAAACGACGGCAGGGGTTTGGGTCCTCCCAAGGTGAAAGGCGTTTGGATATCCAAACGCTATGCTTGCAAAATCAGTCACCCGCCGGGAGAGATGTTTTGATACGTAAACTTCCTCCAATACCCCTTATAAGCATAGCAGATGTAAAGTACTATAAGCAGGATTTTAAGCCAGGTTCATCATTTCTTCGAGGCACTTTTCTCAGCTTGTTTCAGTCGAAGATCGTACTGATATTATTTTGCTGGAAGCAGCAATGGGTTCCTTATGTAGGATTCCTTATACCAAGTCCAGCAGTATTTCAGGGTTCCTTATGTAGGGTTCCTTACACCGGGTCCGGCGGCTTTCCAGGGTTCCTTATGTAGGATTCCTTACACCGGGTCCGGCGGCTTTCCAGGGTTCCTTATGTAGGATTCCTTGCGCCAAGTCCAGCGGGCTTTTCAGGGTTCCCGCAGAAGGGGGGTGATGAGAAAAGAACTGCTTGGCCTGTAGTGGATTGCCACATGGCAATCCACTTTTAAGCTGCTGTGGATAGCCGGTAATCCATGTGGATTACCAACAACACGTCCGGCCCCTTCCGAACGCCCACTTTTGTGCCGCAGTTTCATGATAAAGGTCAAATCTGTCAGATCATGCAAGGTTTGAGAAAAAAGTTCTCACAAAAAACGCGATACTATTTCGGCATTTTGACATTTTGCTCTGCCGGTCCATTTTGCGCCGGTATGTGTCTTCCCGGCTTATCCTTGCCAAGCGAGGTGTTCCGTACTACACTAAATGGTAGAGAGAAAAACGTGGAAGGAGGCGGGTCATGCCCACGGTATTGATCGACGCGGACGGCTGCCCGGTGGTGGACCTGACCATCCGCCTGTGCAAAGGCCATGGGGTAGCGGTGCTCATCCTCTGCGACACCGCCCACCGCATCGAGCGGGGGGGGCGCCGAGACGCTGGTGTTCGACAAAGGCGCAGACAGCGTGGACTTTGCGCTGGTCAATCGGGTGCGTCCTGGGGACATCGTGGTGACCCAGGACTACGGTCTGGCCAGCATGTGTCTGGCCCGCCGGGCCCGGGTGCTGAACCAGAACGGCCTGGAGTACACCGCCGACAACATCGACGCCCTGCTGGAACGCCGCTGGCAGAACAAAAAGCTCCTTCGGGCCGGCAAGCACCCGAAGGGGCCTGCCAGGCGCACGAAAGAGCAGGATGAGGCATTTGCGAAGGCACTGGAGGAACTGCTGCGCGGCTGCGCCGCACTGTGAACAAGAGGGAGGCCGCACCATGCACACATTCACTGCCGGCGGCAAGAGTGTGACCGTTTTCCCCGCCGCCGAGCCGGACGCTCCGGTGGTGTATCTGAACACCTTCGGCGAGGAGGGACAGAAGGTTTTTGACGCTCTGCCCGCCGCCCCGCCGCTGACCCTGGTGGCGATCAGCGGACTGGACTGGGACCGGGACATGGCCCCCTGGGACAGCCCGGCGGTGTTCAAAAACGCCGCGCCCTTCTCCGGCGGCGCCGATGACTATCTGCGGCTTCTGACGGGAGAAATATTGCCCACCGCCGAGCGGGAGTTGCCCGGCGCGCCCCGCTGGCGCGGCATCGCGGGTTACTCCCTGGCGGGGCTGTTCGCGGTGTACGCCCTCTATTGCACGGACGTGTTTGCCCGAGCCGCCAGCGTGTCCGGCTCTCTCTGGTTCCCCGGGTTTCGGGAGTATGTGTTCTCCCACACGCCCCTGTGCCGGCCGGACTGTGTCTATTTCTCCCTGGGTGACCGGGAGAGCAGAACGCGGAACCCGGTGCTCCAGACGGTGCTGGAAAGCACCGAGACCATTTGCAGGTCTTACCGGAAGCAGAGCATCCACACCACATTCCAGCTGAACCCCGGCGGCCACCACGACCACCCGGTGGAGCGAACGGCGGCAGGGATCGGGTGGATGGCAAAAGAACCGGCCGGGAATCTGTGAGGGGGCAGCCCCCACTCCCCCGGTTGCCAGGGAGGGCCGCTTTCTGCGGCGCTTGGCCGCCCACCCGCCGCTGTGTTATACTTTCCACAGCGGTGCAAAGCACCACAAAACGGGGCGTCCCCGTGGCCGCGAAACGCGACAAGAAAGCCTGCGGGCGTTTCCCGGGCGCGGGTCCCTGAAAGGAGTTTTCCCCATGCGCATCCTCATGCTGGGCAACAGCCTGACCTTTGCCAATGATATGCCCGCCATGCTGGCCGGGCTCACCGGCGCGGAGATGGTCCACCACACCCGGGGCGGAGCGCGGCTGAGCGAGCAGCTGAACCCGGCCACCCGGCTGGGGGCCCGCACCCAGGCCGCTCTCACGGGCGAGCACTGGGACTATGTGGTGTTGCAGGAGATGAGCCACGGCCCTGTCTCCTCACCGAAAAGTTTCTTTTCCAGCGTGGCCCGGCTCTGCGGGCAGATCCATGCAAACGGGGCCACCCCCGTCCTCTACGCCACCTGGGCCTACCGGAAGGGCAGCGAGGCTCTTTCCGCCAAGAGCTGGGACTACGACGAGATGAGCCGGGCCCTGTCCGGGGCGTACCGGCAGGCCGCCCGGGAGAACCGGGCGCTGCTGGCAGACGCAGGCCGACGCTTTTACGAACGGGCCGACACCGAAGAGCTCTACGCCCCGGACGGAGTACATCCCACCGAAGCGGGGTCCCGCCTCGCGGCCGAGACCATCGCGGCGGCCATCCAAAACCACAAGGAGAACTGACATGGTACGAGAGATCTGCAAGGACGTGCTGTTTCTGGCCCGGAAATCTGAGCCCGCCACGCCGGACGACCTGCCGGTGGCCGCCGACCTGCTGGAAACGCTCGAGGCCCACGCCGACGGCTGCGTGGGCCTGGCCGCCAACATGATCGGCGTGTCGAGGCGCATCATCGTCTTCGACGACGAGGGGGGCTACCGGGTGCTGTTCAACCCACAGATCGTCAAAAAAAGCGGCCCCTACGAGGCTGAGGAGGGCTGCCTGTCCCTGACGGGCACCCGCAAGGCAAGGCGCTGGAAAACCATCAAGGTGCAGTATCAGGATGAGCAGTTCCGGGTGCGGTTCAAGACCTGGACCGGCTGGCCCGCCCAGATCATCCAGCACGAGATCGACCACTGCGAGGGGATTCTGATATAAAAAAGTGCAGGATCACCGTCATGCGTATCACCCGCTACGCGGAGTTGGATGGGTAAAAGCCGCTTTTTGCCATATCCCACACCTTTTTTGCCATGCCACTGCACGCAGGGTGCAGTCAAGGACGGATTGCCGCAAAGACAGATCAATGTCCGCTGTTTTCGTTGGTTTCTTTGGTTCTGCGCTCCGCAAGGCCGCTGATCGGGCTTGCCCGGCATAACGAGCAAGGCCCCGCAGCGTTTGCTGCGGGGCCTTGCCTGCTGTTTGGGAACCGCTGCCGACAGATTCCCGCTATGGTGACCCCTGTGGGATTTGAACCCAACATTTCCGGATTGAAAGCCCGGCGTCCTGAACCGATTCGACCAAGGGGCCCTGTGGTGGGGAGGGAGAGATTTGAACTCTCTTAGCCCGAAGGCAACGGATTTACAGTCCGCCGCGACTCGCCGTCTTCGCCGCCTCCCCTGATATGGTGACCCCTGCGGGATTCGAACCCGGCGCCTCCGGCTTGAGAGGCCGGCGTCTTGCACCAACTTGACTAAGGGGCCATAGAACAGGCAGGACGCTTTTGCCGCTCTGCCTGGATCGGAAACCTGTTTTGCGGCGTTATCCCGCCACGTCGATCGCCAGAATATCGTCGATCCGCACGCCGAACAGCGCCGCCAGCACGACCAGGTTGTCCACGGTCGGCAGGCAATCGCCGCGCTGCCATTTGAAGATGGCGCGGGGCGAAGAGAGCCCCAGCGCCGCCTGCAGGTCCGCGGTGGAAAGCCCCGTTTGCTTGCGGAGACGATTGATGTTTTGTCCGGTACGCACCATATCCACGGTTGGCATTTTCTTTCCCTCCAATCGAAAAAAATAACCGCCTGCCTTCCATGGCAAGCGGTTTTCTTCGTTGGAGGAATCCCTCAACGACCCCGGCTCTCTCCCCATGAAGGCGCACGAAACAGACCGCGCGCGTATTCCGCGCAGGCTTCATAACGCTCTTCAACATACAGGGAGAAACGGATCATGGTGCTTTCCTTTCCCGAAGCGCCGCTTCGTTTGGTTTCTGTCTCTATTATACGTCCAAATTCTGTTTTGTCTACTGTACCGGTGGTTCACCCGCTTTCGGGCGCGCTTGCATGATCCCGTCCTCCAGGGAGCTGGCGTTTTCACCGACATGCTTTGGCCTTTTCAAAATCGTCCATCCAACGCTGTCTTGGTGTTCTGGCACTGACCCTTTCCCTTGTCTCTCGCGCCTATTTTTCCGACGAGCTTGTCGGATTTTAAACTTCTTGCGGCGACAATGACGCTCTGTTTTTTGATCTGCGCCAACTGCGCTTGTTTTCTTTTCCACTTTCATTCCTCCGGTCAAGGCAACCATTCTGTTTGCGCAGGCGTCGTTGACGCTGATTCAAACAGACAATCTCTTTGCTCATTTTCAAAAGTTTGTGCTGTCAGGAGCACAAACTTGATTTTTTTCATTGTTTGTGCTACACTGCAGTTGGAGGTGAGCCCATGCTGAAGAATGCAAACGAATTGCGCCCCCGGGATCTGTATTTGAATCGTCTGATCGCGTTTCAGGATACCGAACCGGTGAAAATCATCTCAGGCATCCGCCGCTGTGGAAAATCCAGTCTTTTGAAACTGATGGCCCTGCATCTGCGGCAGTCCGGTATAACAGAGGATCAGATTATTGAAATGAATTTCGAGTCCATGGAATTCTGCAACATGTCAGCAGAAGAGTTATACCGATCTGTAAAAGAACGGCTTCCCGAAAATAAGCGCGCTTACCTGTTTTTTGACGAGATCCAGCGGATCGATCGCTGGCAGGATGCAGTAAATTCCTTTCGGGTAGATTTTGACTGCGACATCTATGTGACTGGTTCCAATGCCTATCTTCTGTCGTCAGAGTATGCCACCTATCTGGCCGGGCGCAGCGTGGAAATCAAGATGCTTCCCCTTTCCTTCCGGGAATTCCTGGACTTTCATGGCTATACCGTCAGAGAGAGCAAAAGTCCCGCCGGAGGATTGCGCAAACGGATTTACGATTCGGATGGGGAAATCTACGAACCGCAAGAACTGTTGGACGCCTATCTTCGATTTGGCGGAATGCCCGGCATTGCTGATGTGGGGCTGGATACAGATAAGGCTCTGACGCTGCTGGACGGGATATATTCCACCGTCGTGGTTCGGGATATTCTGGAGCGGGAGCGCCGCCGCGGCCAGCGGCAGATCACCGATCCGGATCTGCTGCGCAAGGTCATTATGTTCCTGGCCGACAATATCGGCAACAGCACATCCCTCACTTCCATCAGCAACACCTTGGCGAATGAAAAGCTGCTTGATGCAAGCCGCAAAGGGAAGCCTTCTGTACACACGGTTCAGGCCTATGTAGGCGCACTTGTGGAATCCTATATCTTTTATGAGATCAAACGCTTTGACATCAAGGGCAAGGAGTATCTGCGCACCTTGGGCAAGTATTATATCGTGGACATCGGGCTGCGGAACTACCTGCTGGGCTATCGGGATATGGACACCGGGCATACCATGGAGAACATTGTTTACTTTGAACTGCTTCGTAGAGGATATGATGTGTCGATTGGAAAGATAGACAACAGGGAAGTGGATTTCATTGCCACCAATGCCAGCGAGAAACGATACATTCAGGTAACTGAATCTATGAACGAGCCGGCCACCCGCGAGCGGGAACTTGCCCCTCTGCGGATGATTCGGGACAACTACGAGAAAATTGTGATTGCCGGCAGCTGTGATTACCCAATAACGGAAGACGGTATCAAAATCATGAAGCTGACCGATTTTCTTTTGGAACCCCATCCTCATCCAACAACAAGATAGACTCCCTTCCGTCTCGTTACAACAGCGGCCGCCGGACGAACAGGAGCACGGAAAATCGGGCAAAGTGCGCTTCTTTCCGATATGCTGAAACTGGAAGGACGGTGTGACCTATGGACTGGGTAACAGGCATTCATCGGGCGATCCGGTATGTCGAGGAACATCTCCGGGAGGAGTTGACCATCCAAAAGATTGCGCAGCAGGCGGCTGTATCCCCTTTCTACTTTTAGAAAGGCTTCGCCATACTGTGCGGCATGACGGTGGGCGACTACATCCGCCAGCGCCGGCTCTCCGCCGCCGGACTGGAGGTCCTCACGACGGACCGGAAGATCATCGACATCGCGCTGGAGTTCGGCTACGACTCGCCGGACAGCTTCACCAAAGCCTTTACCCGCTTCCATGGCCTCACGCCCACCGCACTGCGAAAGAGCGGAGGCGCGGTCCGTTCCTTTGCTCCGCTTCGGATCAAAGTGACATTGGAAGGTGGTCAGAATATGGATTGCAAAATCACGAAAAAAGAGGCGTTCACGGTGCTCTGCCGTACAAAGACCTTCAAGTATGAGGACGCGGCAGCTCAGGTGCCCCGGTTTTGGGCAGAGCATTTTGCGGCGGGCGGCGGCAAAGTGGTATGCGGCATGTACGGCATCAACCTGGACGAGAGCATGGGCGGAAATGAGTTCGAGTATCTCATTGCCGACAATTACGACCCGGCCAGAGAAGTCCCTGACGGCTTTACCACCCGGACGATTCCGGCCCACACTTGGGCGGTGTTCCCCTGTACCGGCCGGATGCCCCAGGCACTCCAGGGGCTGAACCAGCAGATTTTTTCGCAATGGCTGCCCACGAATCCCGACTACAAGATCGCCGCAGGCATCAATGTGGAACTGTACAGCGACGCCAGCAAGTTCGAAAACGGCACACAGGACCAGGACTACTACTGCGAGATCTGGATCCCCGTGGAGAAAAAGTAAAACGGTGTGGCGGCCGCCATGCCCGAGGCCGCGCCGGACACGGAGCAGATGACAGCATTGGCGGCCCTCTGTATGCGGAACTTGTGGTATAATAACCCCAAAGCAGCCGCTTTTCGGCGGCGTCATGATATAATAGGCCAAAGAAATGCGCAAACAGGGGGGCAGCCATGAAACACATCTTTCTTTTGGAGGACGACGAGACCCTGGGGCGCGGGATTGCCATAGCGCTGACGGGACCGGAGGCGTCGGTCGTTTGCCGCTCCACCCTGGCGCAGGGCCGGGAGGCTCTGGCAAAGGAACGCTTTGACCTGCTGATCCTGGACGTCAACCTGCCCGACGGCAGCGGTCTGGACCTGCTGCGGCAGCTGCGGGCAGGGGGCGACTGCACACCGGCTATTCTGCTCACCGCCAACGACCTGGAGCTGGACGAGGTCACCGGGTTGGAGGCCGGGGCGGACGACTACATCACCAAGCCCTTTTCCCTGGCGGTGCTCCGCGCCCGGGTGAACGCCCAGCTCCGGCGGGGCGCTCCCACTATTTCCCGCACGCTGTCCGTGGGTCCTTTCACCTTTGATTTTGAAAAAATGGACTTTCGCCGGGACGGGGCGGCAGTAGAATTAAGCAAAACGGAACAGAAACTTCTACGGGTGCTGGTGGAAAACCGTGGGCACACGGTTCCCCGGGCCACGCTGGTGGACCGGGTGTGGACGGACGGCGCGGAATTTGTGGAGGAAAACGCCCTGTCCGTCACGGTCAAGCGGCTGCGGAGCAAGCTGGAGGCGGACCCCGCCAAGCCCGAATACCTGAAAACGGTGTACGGCATCGGCTATACCTGGGTGGTGGAACCATGACCGGGTATGTGATCGCAGGCGGGGCGGCGCTGCTGGCGCTGGCGGTGGTCTTTTATGACCGCTGGCGCACCGCCCGCACCATCCGGCGGCTGGACGAAATGCTCACCGCCGCCATGGACGGCAGCTTTTCCGAAGAGTCCTTTGACGAGAGCCGGCTCTCCGCCCTGGAGAGCCGGCTGGCCCGGTATTTGACGGCCAGCGTCCTGTCCGAGCGGAACGTGCGCCGACAGAAAGACCAGATCAGCGCCCTCGTCTCCGACATCTCCCACCAGACCAAAACCCCGGTGGCCAACCTGCAGCTCTATGCCCAGCTGCTGGCGGAGCAGCCCCTTACTCCACAAGGGCAGGACTGTGCCGCCGCCATCTCCGCCCAGACGGACAAGCTCCAGACCCTCATTGAGGCGCTGGTCAAGACCTCCCGGCTGGAGACAGGGATTTTGGCCCTGCACCCCCAGCCCGGCGAGATCGCGCCGGCGGTGGAGCGGGCGGTGGCCCAACTGGCCCCCAAGGCGGCGGAAAAAGGCGTCGAACTGGCCATCCGGCAGGCAGAGGGCACGGCGGTCTTTGACCCCAAGTGGACGGAGGAGGCGCTGTGCAACCTGCTGGACAACGCCGTCAAGTACACCCCCGCCGGCGGGGCGGTGACGGTGGAGGTCAAAAACTACGAACTGTTTTCCGCCATCCGGGTGCGTGATACCAGCCCGGGCATCCCCGAGGAGGAGCAGGCCAAAATCTTCGGGCGGTTCTACCGCGCCCCCGGCGCTTATCAGACCGAGGGCGTGGGCATCGGCCTCTACCTCACCCGGCAGATCGCCGAAAAGCAGGGCGGCTATGTGAAGGTGGAGAGCGCACCGGGCAAGGGCAGCGTCTTTTCCCTGTTCCTGCCCCGGCCGTGACATTCTTTCAGAACTGACACATTCCCGAAAGTGCCAGGACAGATTTGCATGATAGAGTCTGTATTGTCAAAAGACGGTACAGACTTTTTCTTTGGAGGAAACACAGCATGACAATTCTTGAGACCCGTGACCTGAAAAAATACTACGGCGCCGGGGACACCCAGGTCAAGGCGCTGGACGGCGTGGACCTCAGCGTTGAGCCGGGCGAGTTTGTGGCCATCGTGGGCACCTCCGGCTCCGGTAAGTCCACTTTGCTCCACATGCTGGGCGGGCTGGACCGGCCCACTTCCGGCACCGTCACCGTGGACGGCAAGGACATCTTCTCCCTGAAGGACGAGGCCCTGACCATCTTCCGCCGCCGGAAGATCGGCTTTGTGTTCCAGTCCTACAATCTGGTGCCGGTACTCAGCGTGTGGGAGAACATCGTTCTGCCGGTGGAGCTGGACGGAAGAAAGGTGGACAAGGCCTTTGTGGAGGAGGTCGTCGCCACGCTGGGGCTGGAGAAAAAACTCGCCAATCTCCCCAACCAGCTCTCCGGCGGGCAGCAGCAGCGGGTTGCCATTGCCCGAGCGCTGGCGGCCAAGCCCGCCATCCTGCTGGCGGATGAGCCCACCGGCAACCTGGACAGCAAAACCAGTCAGGACGTGCTGGGGCTGATGAAGGTGACGGGGCAGATATTTGCCCAGACGATGGTGATGATCACCCACAACGAAGAGATCGCCCAGACGGCCGACCGCATCGTCCGCATCGAGGACGGGCGGATCGTGACGCGGTAAGGGGGTGCCGGGTATGAACGTCTCCAACCGCGGCTGCATCCGCCGCCTGAGCCTGCGCACCCTGCTGGCCAGCCGCACCCGGAACCTGGTGGCGGTGCTGGCCATCGCCCTGACGGCGGTGCTGTTCACCTCCCTGTTCACCATTGCCCTCTCCATCAACGAGGGCATCCAGCAGAACAACTTCCGCCAGGCCGGCGGCTGGGCCCACGGCACCTTCAAGTACCTGACGGAGGAACAGTTTGAGGAATTGAAGGACGATCCTCTCATTGACCAGTGGGGCCTGCGGCGCTTTGTGGGCATGCCCACAGAGGTTCCCTTCAACAAATCCCATGTGGAGATCGGCTATTCCGACGCCAATCAGGCCCACTGGAGCTATTGCGACCCGGCGGAGGGCCGCCTGCCCCGGGAGGGCACCGACGAGGCTGCCACCGACACCCATGTGCTGGAACTGCTGGGGGTGGAGCCGGAACTGGGCGCGCAATTCACCGTCACCTTTACTGTGGACGGCCGCGAGACCACCCAGACCTTTACCCTGTGCGGCTGGTGGGAGTATGACGAGGCCGTCGTCGCAAACCACATCCTCATCCCCGAGAGCCGGGTGGACGCCATTCTGGCCGAGGCGGGCGTTACCCCGCCCGGCAGCGACGGCATGACCGGCAGCTGGAACCTGGACGTGATGCTGCAACACGGGGCCCGCTCCATCGCCTCCGATCTGGAGGAGATTTTGGCCAACCACGGCTATCAGTCAGAAACTCCTGGCGAAACCTATATTTCCACCGGCGTCAACTGGGGCTACACCGGGGCGCAGCTCTCGGACAAGCTGGATCCCACCGTGGCGGCCATCGTCGCGGGGGTGCTGCTCCTGATCCTGCTCACCGGCTACCTCATCATCTACAATGTATTTCAGATCTCGGTGGCCGGGGACATCCGCTTCTACGGCCTGCTGAAAACCATCGGCACCACGCCCCGGCAGCTGCGGCGGATCATCCGCACCCAGGCTCTGGCCCTCTCCCTCGTCGGCATCCCTGTGGGCCTGCTACTGGGCTGGCTGCTGGGCGGCGTGCTCACCCCGGTCATTGTCGCGCGGCTGGACGGGGTGACCAGCGTGGTGTCGGCAAGTCCCCTTCTCTTTGCGGGCGCGGCCCTCTTTGCCCTGGCGACGGTGCTCATCTCCTGCCGCCGCCCCGGCCGTCTGGCGGGCAAGGTGTCCTCGGTGGAGGCAGTGCGCTACACCGAGGGCAAGGCCCTGAAAAGGAAAAACCGGCGCGGCGGCAAGGGGGTGTCGCTGCTGTCCATGGCATGGGCCAACCTGGGCCGCAGCCGGGGCAAGACCTTTCTTACCGTGCTGTCCCTGACGCTGGCCGTGGTGCTGCTGACCCTGACGGTGACCTTTACCGGCGGCTTTGACATGGACAAATATGTGTCCGCCTTCACCGCCAGCGACTTCATCCTGGCTGACGCGGGCCAGTTCCAGACCGGCGGGGAGGGATTTAACGGCGGGATGGCGGTGCCGGAGGCGGTCATCGCCGCCGTGGACGCCCAAGGGGGCATCACCGGCAGCGGCCGGGTCTACGGCAAGACCAGCTCTGCCCTGGAATTTGTCACCGAGGAATACTACCGCGCCCTGTGGGGCCGCTGGAACACCCCCGAACAGCTGGACAGTATGCTCGCTTTCATGGACCGCAATGAAAACGGCCTGCTGGCGGACCGGGTGCAGCTCTACGGCATGGAGCCCTTTGCCCTCGACCACCTGACCGTGCTGGAAGGCGACCTTTCCAGTCTGAACGACCCGGACAAAAACTGCATTGCCGCCGTGTACAGCGAGGACGACTACGGCAACCCGGAGATGGACAGCCACTGGGCCCGGCTGGGGGACACGGTGACCATCCGCTATGTGGAGGAGTTTGAGTATTACGACCCCGCCACCGGCGAGGTCTACGGCGCATGGGACAATGTGCCCGAGGGTGCGGCCTTTGCCGAGCGGGCGGTGGAGTACCGGGATGTGGACTACACCGTGGCCGCTTTGGTGTCGGTGCCCTCCGCCCTGAGCTACCGCTACTACGGCGCCGACGAGTTTGTGCTGGGCGCGGAGACCTTTCTTCGGGACACGGGCACCAGCTCCGTCATGTATTACGCCTTTGATACCACCGACGAAGCCAACGCCGCCATGGAAGCCTTTCTCCAGAACTATACGGAGAATGTGAATCCCCAATTCGACTACGAGAGCAAGGCTACCTATGCCGGGGAGTTTGAGAGCACCCGGAGCATGTTCCTGCTGCTGGGCGGCGCTTTGAGCTTCATCGTGGGGCTGGTGGGGGTGCTCAACTTCTTCAACGCCATCCTCACCGGCATCACGGCCCGCCGCCGGGAGCTGGCGGTGCTCCAGTCCATCGGCATGACCGCCCGGCAGCTGCGAATCATGCTGGCTTTGGAGGGGCTGCTGTATACCGTGGGCGCGGCACTGCTGGCACTGGCGCTGGTGGTGGTCACGGTGCCCATCCTCGGGCCGGGGCTCAGTCGGCTGCTCTGGTTTTTCACCTACCGCTTTACCCTCTGGCCCATCGCGGCGGTGCTGCCGCTGTTTGCGGCGCTGGGCATCCTCATCCCGGTGCTCAGCTGCCGCGCCGCCCAGCGCTATTCCGTGGTGGAGCGTCTGCGGCAGGAGTGAAAACGGAAGTTCAAAACAAGCTGACCACCATTTGACCACCTCGCATGCAAACGCCCGCGAATCCGGTTCTGAAAAGGCTTCGCGGGCGTTTGTATACCATTTCCGATTTGTGCACAACCGACGAAAAACGGCTTGAAATCGCGGTTTGGCGTTGTGTGTCGGGGTTCTCCGACCCGGAAGGCCGCTGGTTCGAATCCAGTCGGGCG
>CDZO01003232.1_pt1 | contig 29239 bp, 33 predicted proteins | sample 480641 | NCBI WGS metagenome assembly CDZO01 (sample SAMEA3182088, study PRJEB8094) | gut metagenome | biome: human; feature: gut; material: Stool; isolation source: human stools | place: Canada | collected 2013-02-05
CGTGATAATAGAGCCTTCTGTAAACAACACGGGATCAGGATGTCAGGACCGAAGCTGGGACGGCCATCAGCAAAGCAACAGAGCAAAAAGGAAAAGAAGCAGGAATATCAGGATAACACGGACCGGATTGGAATAGAACGTGAATTCAGTTTGGAGAAGCACAGCTATGGGCTGGGGCTTATCACCACAAAGCTGGAGGCAACTCAGCTCTCGTCGATCGCGTTATCTGTATTTGTGTCGAATCTTTTCAAGATGCAGAGAAGGATTTTCTGCGCCTTTATGGAGAAATGGGAATTGTTCTCCTCTCCAGCAGAGCGCTTTGTCATAATATTGGCTTAATCAGCAGGCACTAAATATCAAAAGCACCGTTGCCACAAGCAACACAAATTAACATTTCCATTATTACTACGAATGTTAATCTGTTGACACCTTAAATATACCAAATAAGTATTCTTCCTACTACACTTTAAGATAAAGGAATCGCAGTCAACGAATAAGTTTCTTGCTTTTGTGATAAAATTATGATAAAATAACGCCATAAAGGAGGCGATACTATGCTGAATATTCGGCCTGTTTCAGATCTGCGCAATCGCTTTTCTGAAGTTGAAGAGGATGTCCTGTCCAAAGGTGAACCGGTTTTTCTTACCAAAAACGGCTACGGTTCTATGGTTCTGCTCAGCCTGGAGCAATACGAAGAACTGACAAATGATGTGGAGCTGGCGCTGGATGAGGCGGACCGCGCCGCAGACCTCTCTGATACACGCTATTCTGCCGACGAGGTTTTTGGTCGGGTGAGGAGGCGCATCCGTGAACGAAAAGCATTATGACCTGCGGTTTCTCCCTCTATTTGAAGATGACCTCAATGAAATCGTAGACTATATTACCTATCGGCTGAGAAATCCCGCTGCGGCAGAACGACTGGTGGATGATGTAGAAGCAGCCATTTTAGAAAGGCTTCCCTGTGCGGAATCCTTCGAGCCTTTTCACTCGGCACGAGAACGTCAATACCCATATTATCGCATCCAGGTGCGGAACTTCACCGTTTTCTATGTAGTGATTGGAAACATTATGGAAGTTCGGCGGATCTTGTATAACCGCCGGAATTGGAAAAAACAACTTTAAAATCAGTGCCCCGATCTTCTCATTCACTGAGACAGACCGGGGCATTTGCTATAAAAATATCCTTTTATAGATAGTCTTAGTTCTTTACAAGTCCAATAAATCCAGCTCCATCCGGATTATCTGCAATCAGAACAGCTTCGCTGCGCAGTACACGCCAGGAGATTGCCAGATCTGTCCCTGGAAGCATCAGGTTTACAAGTGCTGCCAGCACAGATACTGTACCCGGGCAGAGAAACAGGAACAAAAAACTACCGCCACCCAGAATAAAGAAGGGAAGAAGCGTGCCTGTAAGATAGGCTTTGGTTGGAAGAATTGTCCGGCAGGCACACATAGGAATACCGTTATGAATAAAAAACGTCACATCACCTTTTTGCAGCCGTCCCGCCAGTTTCCATCCAAAACCATGGAGGGCTTCGTGTAACGGTACACTGACTATAATAACAGCCAGCAGGATCAGGCCGGTGTGATCCAACAAAACCGCCCGGTCAAACAGGAACATCCGATACATCCCTCCAGCCAGAAGTATGAATGGAAGGGCAAATAGAGTACCCCACAGGTAGGTCTGGAATGTAGTAAGGGTATGCCGCTTCGCCAGCCATCCTTGTGCAGTGAGAAATTCCAGACTCACGCAATCTCCTCCCTCCGCACGGGCAGAGCCTTCAGAGCTTCCAGGGTAGCGTCCAGATTGGAGCGATGCCAGTTGGCGACTTTCAGCGCACCGGAGCCCGTAATACCGGAACCGAGCCCGCTCATACCTACGGACAATGTACCGGAATGGCGCCACTCGCTCAGTTCCTTCTGCTGGGCGGACAGAGCGATCATTCCCTCATCTGTGTCCAGCTCGATACGCCAGTTGAGCATATCTTCTTTTATCTCTACTTTGCGGATCGTGTGGTAGGGGATCTCCAGTGCCACATCTTTTTTCAGCATGAGGGACATCCGTCCGAAGGGGAGCAATACCAAAGAGTCCTGGCACATTTGCAGGGCAAAAAACTCATTAGAAAAGAATTTGGCGATCCGCTCACTCATATTGGTGGGAGCGTAAGTAACGATAATCGCACGGTCAGGGATGGGGGTGAACCCGGCTTCCTTTACAAACTCGGTAACATATTTTTCAGCAGGCATAGTAGATATCTCCTTTCAATTTTTAAAATGTTTTTTGTTTGCTTTCGATGGTCTGAGTATAGCAGACAACCAGAAGCTACGACCGTTTCTTTCGCCAATGGTTCGATACGTTTCGCCAAGTGAAAAACTCCGAGTCTTGCCTTGCAGCAAAGCCCGGAGCTTAGTTAATCTGACCGACGATATTCACTTTTTGCCTTGCGGGAGAGCAGGCAGCTATCCCCATTGTCCATTTCCACTGTCTGTTCCTTTAAGTTTACTGCCCGGATACGGGAGCGGTTGACCAGGAAACTCCGATGGCACCGCCAGAACCCCTCTCCTAACTGTTTGGCCAGGTGCTCCAGACTGCTGTTGAACTCAAGTAATTCATCGTCCAGGTGCATCTGCAGTATATGCCGTATCCCCACCGCCTCCAGATAGAGGATACTGTCCGTGGGAATATGCCGTACGGTATCCAGAATCTTTACCGTACAATAGCTGCCCTGCCCGGGGCGCTGGGCCTCCATCCGTTCCCGGATACTCTCAAGACACTTCTGTACCCGGCCTGTCATAGCGGTACGGTCACCTTTTACAATGTAATCCAGAGCCTCCAGCCGCAAACGGAAAGTCTCAAAGGCAAGATCATTGTGGGCGGTAATGAACACAATGAATCCTCTGGGATCGTACTGCCGCAGCTTTTGTGCCAGCTCCAGACCGCTCATTTTACCGGGAAAGTCAATGTCCAGAAAATAAATAGCCGGAACGGAATCCTGCTTTTGCATCTCCAGCAGTTTTTCCGGATCTTCCAGTGTCCGCACCGGCCCCATGTCGCTGTCCAGAATCAAGATCTGATTACTGACAATCTGCTCCAGATTCTTGCGGATGGGCAGTTCATCGTCGCAGATGTAGACTGGGATCATATGAATCACCTCCTCTTATACAATTAAACCGCCGGGATATGCAGCTCCTGAATAAACATCCCGTCCTTCAGATAGGTGCGGGTGGCACAGCCCCGACACCGGGCTATAATGCGCCGATAACTGGTCAGCCCTGTTCCATGACCGGATCCCTTGGTGGTATATCCTTTCTTCGCCAGAGCGGAGAGATCCGGCGCTTTTTCATAATTATTTGCCACCGCAAGATACAGTTCCTTCTCCTCCTGGAGCAGAACTACCCGTACCTGCCCTTCTTCCTTTGGAACAGCCTCTATTGCATTGTCAAGCAGGATCCCCAAGGCTCGGAGCAGGTCGTCAGTATCCATACCCAGCCGGTTGTCGATTGGTTTCATAGCCTCCAATACACCCTTAATCCGCATCTGCCGCATCTTTGCCAGTTTGGTAGCCAAAAGACTCCTTAAGGGGTAAAGTTGAATGTTGTTGAGTCCATCCATCTGCGCAATCTCGTTACCCAGCTTTTCATCAAAATAACTGCTGGTTCGCTTCATAAAATCCTGGATGCCCGCCAGATCTCCCTCTTGCGCCTGGAGAGTAAGACCGGAAAATAAGTTAGTAAAATCATGGCGGAAAGCCCGGATCTCCTGTTGAAGTTCTTCCAGCAGCGCCATATGGGCCTGCTGCTGCAGGATCGTTTCCTCCTGTGCTTTGATACGATCCTGTCCGGCAGCATACATGGCAACGAACTGAAGCAGGAACACTCCCACTATAATCAATGCAAAGAAAAAAGTTGCATAACTGGCATCCGGGGTCAGGTCCGGGAACAAAATCTGCTGCAAAGGCATTATGAGCATAAGCGCAAGACAGACCACCAGAGTCAGGATCCCCCTGACCCGGCTACGGAACATGGCAGCAAAATACCGGTAGAACTCGGATCGTTTCAAAATAGCTGCCACAAGAAGGGCGATTCCAACAGTCAGCGTATATGGCACAACCAGACGCACGAAAACCAAGAAATGCTGCCGGTCAAACAGCGGCGAGTATTCCTCCACTACATACAGCATGGTATTATTGGCAGTGTTTACGATAAAGGTACACAGAATGGCAGCCGTAAAGGTATACAACAGCGGAATACGATAAACTCTGGTCATTAACTTACCCAAAATCAAAGCTGTAAGTACATAGCAGACGGCATCAAAAACCGCAGTTGGAATATCTTCCTGTCCAAGCCCCAGTGCGTAAGCGGCATATAGAAGCAACGACATCCATTGGAGTACCTCTGCACAGACGAAGAAAATGCCCAGCGACTTCCAGTGGATCCTGCGTCCCAGAATACCGGCTGTCAGGATATACAGGGCCAGCGCCATCATAGCGAAGGTAAAAGCAACGGTGCCAAGACGAAATGCTAAGCTCATGGTATAAACCTCTCTTTACACAAAATGAGTATCTACGCTGTTCTGCTCTCCCTATTGCTACAAAATAGTTATCCTTGTAATAAAATAAAAGCAGTCTTCTGGGAAGGCGAACCGAACAGTCAATCCAAGTAAGTATATCAAATCTTTCATTCAATGAAAAGAGAAAATATAGCATAATAGCAAAACACCTAAAGCGTTTAGCAATTCGGCAATTTTTTCTATTTTTGCCGTTCTTATAACCTTACCAAAATGAAACATCCCAGGGGCTCACTCCCCTGGGACATCCACAAATTTGTATCCGACTCCCCACACGGTCTGGATATATTCCTTCTTTGTAACCTTTCGCAGCTTCTGGCGGATATTCCTGATGATACAGAACACAGCACTGCTCACATCAACCGGCTCCTCCTTCCAGACTGCCCGATAGATCTGCTCTTTCGTGAAGACTCTTCCTGGCTGACTGGCAAGGTACGCCAGAGTGTGAAATTCGTAATTCTCTGTCAGAGAAATTTCTTGCCCCTGATATGATGCCTGGTGGCGGAGCGAGTCAATACAGAGTCCGGAATACTCAAGAACCGGATCAGCATCCAGCAATGCCTGGCCGCCATCCAGCCTTGCCAGGATCTGTTCCTTCACCAGACCGGAACTTTCTGTCGTGCGAAGTACCAGTTCAATCATACCTGTTTCGTACCGCCTTTCCCGCCACCTGAAATGTTACGACTTTTTCTTTATCACCACGTTCCACCTTTTTTTCCATACACAGTTCTCCGCTTTTCAGCCGAAATCTTTAGGGCTGCTGTACGACAACTCTTTTCTTTTGCCGTCACCTAGCAGGTAGCAAATTTTGCATTTCTTTTAAACCTGTTCAAAGTGTAACAAATTTAGCTTACAAACAGGTGAATTTCGGCTTACAAAACTGTAAGCTTTCAACAAAAAATGCAGACGATTTCGTATTGAAATCGCCTGCTTTGTAAATATATCTGAATAAATTTATTGCGCGCTGATCGTGTCAACAATGGACATCTTACGTATTCTCTTGATTGGCCCATACACGGCCAGAATTACAGAAAGTACGACAATTAGCAGAATAATACCTAATTCCACAAATGGAATTGTCCATGCCTCACCCCAATTAGAGCTTATCAGCAAACCAAAGAGGAGTTTATGGCAGATCAGCCCCAGCAAGGTGCCAATGATACAGCCGGAAACAGCATAGGTGGCTGCCTCCGCAATCACCATTCTGGAAAGCTGGTGGGTACTTAAACCAATCGCCCGGAAAGCTCCATACTGTTTTGTCCGAGCTGCTACACTCAAAGCAATGCTGTTAATCACATTGAAAATGGTAATCAAAGCAATCAAGGCCAAAAATCCATAGAGGAACAGCCACACACAGTAATAAACGCCTAATGTACTGCTGTTATCCATCCTCTTGTCAACAAAATCGAATCCGGCTCCATAAGTGCGATGAATAGCATTTACATCATCGTCTGTGGCACTGGCAGATAGCTGCATATCAATGATGGTATAGTTTTCCTCTCCGGTGATTTGCCGGAAAGTATCTTCGGAACAAATGATGATTGCAGAATCTCCGGCACTATTGAATGGGCTGGCAGAAAGAAGTCCCGCAATCTCAATTTCGACAGACCGGCCATCAATCTCCATTGTAACTGTATCGCCTACTTGCATGGAACCTTGCGAATCAAATACAGTCAAACCAGTATTCAGTTCATTTTGCACAGCTTCTAATGAACCTGATTGCAGATAGTCGGCGGCCCATTCAAATTGCTGCTGCTCGTAAGAAATTAAGACAACCGTTTTTTCTGCCCCATTCACCGTAGCGGGAACATCGTATGCAAACATCCGGCCATAGACTGCATCTACAACAGGATTTTCTTTCAACTCGTCTACAAAAGTTTTATCAACAGAGCAAGTGTTATCTGAACTAACAATGGATATATCCGGCGCCCACGGATACAGCGGCGTCAAAGTGTGGTTCATAAAAGTAATCGTCACAGAAAAGGAGAGGAACAGGACGATACTAAGACCAAAAGAGGCAACCATTAAGACATAATTCTTGCGGCTGGATTTGGCATGATGAATCCCCAGCGAGGCGTCTACTTTCAGCCATTTTGTATTTGCGGCTTTGCGAACTGGCTGCAAGGCATTAGCATTGCCGGAAACCGCCGCCAACGGAGAAACTTTTGAAGCCCTTTTTGCCGGAGACCGAGATGCCAAGAGAACGGTAAGCAATCCCACAATAATTCCTGCCAGTATGCTCGGTATGCTGATACTAAATGCGGGCATAGCACCAAAGTATTCCGGGCTAAGAAACCGCAGAACAAAACATAGAATCCATATCACAACCACACCGCTTAAAACGCCTATGGGGATCGCAAATCGGCACCAACTAAGGGCCTCTTTTCTTACTAAGCGCATGACCTGTTTTGGTGTTGCGCCAATGCAGCGCATCAAGCCGAAAAACTCTGTTCGCTGGGCAACATTGCTGTTCAGACTGCTTGCAATCATCATAATACCCGCACACAGAACCAAAACGAATAAAACACCAGCGGCTGCATAAACCTGCATCATAAAAGAATTGCTGCTTTGTCCAAGCAAACCAAGCAACTTTGTATTTTCAAAAACCTGTTCATCACTTAAACCAAATTGTGATTTCAAATCTAAGATTTTACTTTGGACATTTCCTGTGTCAGAAAACTGAACATAAAAAACCGTACTGCTGCCAAGCGACTCTCCGTTTCCAGTGTCCGCCAAAAGAGAACGAAATTTTTCTGTCGTGATAAATACCCCATAAGAATCGCTGCTCATAAGATTGGCAGTGTTTTTGACAAATCCAGATACACTAAATGTATGCGCTGTCCCATTCGGCATATCAACAGTGATATGATCGCCAGTAGATAAATTGAGCATATCTTTGGCATTTTCAGTTACCATGGCTTCGTCGCTATTTTGCGGAAAACTGCCTGCTGCGATCATATTTGAAAAGATTTTTGTAAACAGGGTTTCGTTTCCACCACAAATAAGTGTTTCCGTCCCATTCAAGATGTACCCTTGGTCGCTGTTATAGTTCAGAACATCATAGGGGGCGAGAGCCTCCACATCAGGACGAGCGGCGATAATGGCTGCATCTTCATCCGTAATATTTTGTACTCCAATATGCCAATTTCCCGTTTCTGTCTGTGTTTTGACAACTTGGCTGCGAATAAACATATCCGCCATACCGAAGATAGTAGTCATCAGAAATACGGCCAGCACAATACAGAAAATGGACATCCGGCTTTGCTTCTTGTGAATTTTTGCGGATATGGGAACAAGGTCAAGATAACGCTTCATCTGTTTTCCCTCCCAAGTCCGTGAGGACACCATCAGATACCCGGAACACCCGGTCAACAGATGTTGTCAGGTTTTTGTTGTGGGTAATCATCAGGATTGTTTGCTGATAACGGCGGGATGCCTGTGTAAGAAGCGCAATAACATCCTGACTATTCTTGCTGTCCAAATTGCCCGTAGGTTCGTCTGCAAGAATCAGTTTAGGTTTGGTGATTAAAGCCCGTCCAATAGCGACGCGCTGCTGCTGGCCGCCGGATAGCTGGCTCGGCAGATGGTGCCGCCGTTCTGTAAGGCCCAACAACTCCAAAATTTCGTTTACCGCTACCGGATCGGGCTTGCGGTAGTCCAACAGCAGAGGGAACATAATATTCTGCTCTACATTTAGTTCGGAAACAAGCTGAAAGGATTGGAAGATAAAACCGATGTTGCGACGGCGGAAGATCGTGCGCTGTTCTTCTTTCATAGAAAACAGATCTTGCCCATCCACCCAAATATGGCCGGAAGTGGGAGAATCCAACGCACCAACACAATTCAGCAGAGTGCTTTTTCCAGAACCGGACTCCCCGACAACAGCGGCAAACTCCCCTTTGCTGAGTGTAAAGGACACTTTTTTTAAGGCGTCCACTTTCGCTTCGCCTATCCCGTAAGTTTTACATAGATCTTGTACTTTCAAAATTTCCATAGTGGTTCGTACCTCCTTTCCTAAAAGGATAACAAGAACAGCTTACAATCAGGTGAATTTGACCTTACAATTCCGTAAGGAACGACAGCGTGAATGTCGTGCCATTCCCGATTTCACTTTGTACCGAGATTACACCGCCTTGCCCCTCGATGATGGACTTAGCAAGGGGGAGTCCCAGTCCAATCCCCTGTGTGTCAAGGGAATGTTTACTGCGATAAAAGCGTTTGAAAATATGGTGAATATCTTCCGGGTCTATGCCGGTTCCATTATCTGAAATGAGAATACGAAATATAACAGGAGTGCGCTCCCATGTTATATGGACAATTCCACCGTCTTGTGTATGATCCAGAGCATTTTTCACGATATTTCCAATCGCTTCACTTGTCCAGTTCATATCACAAATAAGCTGTTGCTCATCATCACCGGCTATCTGAATTTCTTTGTTTTCATTTTTGGCCCTTGTGGTTAATTCATTGATCGAATGGGCAATCAACTCGGACGCACGGCATTTGTTTTTCTCAAAAACGATGTTTCCCGTATCCAGCCGGGTTATTTTCAGCATTGATAAGATGAGCTGCTCCATGCGTTTCAGAGAAATCCCCATCTTAGCCGCAAACTGCTTTACCGTTTCCGCATTATCCGGCTCGTTCTCGATTATCTCCTGATACATGGCGAGGGCTGCCAGAGGTGTTTTTAGCTGGTGGGATATATCCGATATGGTATCTTTCAAAAACTCTTTTGCCTTATGCCCTGTTTCATTTTTCGATTGGAGCATGGTTGCAAGCTGCTCCACAGAGGAAAATATTTGGAAAATGCCTCCCTCATAATTCTGTGGTAAATGGCACGAGTAATCCCCATTTATATAGTTGGTCAATACTTTATCTGCCTGTTGGTACAATCGTTTCCTTTTCCAGAAAAAAACGAACATTCCTATGGCAAGCACAAAGAGCAAAAACATCGCAGCACAGAGCGTAATGCAAAGAGTAGATTGTTGAAATTGATTGAAAAAGGGCCGCATATTGCTCTCTGTCTGTTTTCCTAAACCCGCAGCCGCTAATAGCGACCGGCCATCTTCGCTGATTTCTGTGTTCATAAGGGCAGTTACAATCGTTTCTTTGGAAACACCCTGTTCCAAAAGCGAGGATACAACTGCTTCATCGTGTGAAATCCACTGAACTTCCATATCATTCACATGATGGATAGCTAAGACGGTTCCTGTGCCAACAAACAACAGGGCAAACAAGAACAGAAACAGCAAGAAATCTTTGATTTGTTTATCGCGGCATAAGTTCATACAGACACCTCTTTCCATTGGTAACCAAATCCACGGATGGTTATGAGGTGTTCCGGGCGCGACGGATCGGTTTCCACTTTTTCACGAAGCCGTCGTACATAGACTGACAAGGTGTTATCATCCACAAAATTTCCTGTATCATCCCACAGCTCATTTAGAATGATGTCCCTTGTCACAACACGGTTGGCGTTTCTTACCAGCAAACAAAGCAGACGGTACTCGGCGCTTGTCAAATCCAATACTTTTCCCTTTAAGGTTGCACGGCTTCCCAGCAGGTCAATGGAAATATCGCCACATTCCATAGAAGTGTTTTTTTCGCTTTTGGAAACTCCAGCCCGGCGCAGCAGAGCCCGGATACGGGAACACAATTCCCCCAGTTTGAATGGTTTGGTGATATAATCATCCCCACCGCTGTCTAATCCACGGATTACACTGACTTCTTCATCCGATGCGGTCAGGAATATAATCGGAATCGTAATGTTCTGACGACGGACCGCTTCACATACGTCAAAACCAGTCCCATCCGGTAAGGTCACATCCAAAATCAGCAGGTCGAAGCGGTCGAGCTCCGGCAATAGGGCAAGTGCTTCCTGAACAGTACGAGCAATCTCTACGGAAAAATCATTCTTTTTCAAAGAATACACAAGCCCGTCCACCAGGCTGAAATCATCTTCTAAAAGTAATAGGGTACTCAATCTAATTCCTCCATTCATCGAGAATATACACGTAGATTATACCATAAAGTGACGTTAAACAACCTTACGGGTTTGTAAGGAAGCCATCGATGTCTAATATTTAGAATATACTCGCAAAAACATCTCAAGAGTTCATTCCTCTAGGGCCTCCACAAGTTTACATCCGATGTTCAGTACATACTTGATATATTCTTTTGTTATATGCTTCCATAACGTCTGAAAGATACTCCCGTTGAAAAGGCAATGCTCTTGTCACTTTCAAATTTTTCTTATTCCTTTCACAATATCCGCCCCGGCAAATCTATATCTAGTTTTCTTTTGCATTTGACACCCACTATATCTTGTGCTACTATAATCTTGTATTTGAGTTTTTGTGTCATCCCGAAATGGGAGTCTGGGCCATTCACCCAGGACACATGCTGTTTAAGTTGGAAAATCGTGTCATTATAATGCCGTTTTTTACGGCACTGTAATGGCACTTTTTTTATTTTCACCATTATTTATTTTATCGCCCAAAGAGGCAGAAAGGAGAATTTCTATGTCAGCAATCATCTTTTTACCAGGGAGGCCAACGACGGATCCTCAGATCATGCAGGCAAAGAACAGCAACACAACCTACACGACTCTGGACATCTCCTGCCCCCAGAGGGGAGCAGACGGAAATAAAGAGACCGTATTCTATTCCTGCTATTTCAATTCATTTCTGGCAGACCGCCTGATGAAAGCAGGTGTAAAGAAAGGCACCGGACTGATTATCATTGGAGATCTGGAGCTGCATCCCTTCGTTCATCAGAAAGGGAAAAACCAGGGAAAAGCGAACTCCGGCCCCAGCGTGGTTGTCAAAGACTGGCAGTTTGCGCCCTTGACTTATGACGATGTAAATGGGGCCAATCCCGGTGTACCCGGAGGCGTTCCTCAGAACGGCTATGGACAGCCCGGAGGCGCTCCTGTTCCCAATCAGCAGGGCGGATACCCGACACCTGCACAGGGCGGCTATCCACAGGCATCCGGCGCTCCTGCCGGCAATTATGCACCTGCAGGCGCCGCACCGCAGAACCAGAATGGATATGCACGGGGAGGACAGGGAAGAACAAATGTTCCACAGGGGAACGTACCGCAGAACGGTTACAGACAGCCCCAGAACGGCTATGCTCCGAATCCTGGAAGCGCACCGAATTACGCACAGGGCAATCCGAACCAGCAGCCTTCCGGCGGCTATGCTCCTGGAAACGGGGCAGCTCCGGGAACACAGGGCGGCTATCCGGGAGATGGATTTACCCAGGTTACAGAACAGCAGGCAGAGACACTTCCCTTTGTCGCTTGATGCTGAACACAAAAAATTACATAAGGAACGATCCATGTAGAGAATTGCACCCGGAGACTACTCCGAACAGGCAGTTCTTTTTTTGTGTCCGCACGGGATCCAGGAGAGCGCCGATCATCGGCTCTCCTGGGTGCGGCACAGCAGTTTTAAGAAGAAAGGAAGAATTTACATGAAAGCAAAGAAAGCCAGAACGATCAAAAAGACGTTACAGATCACCGTATTGTGCCTGTTTGCGGCGGCATTTCTGCTCCCAAAGGGAAGCCAGTCCTATCTGATGACTGGCATCGCTGCTGCAGGAGTCCTTGTTTCCCTGGCAATCCTTATCATCCCTCCGCTTGCTTCCGGACTCCGGAAATTGCGGATTCCGACTGGAAGGGCAACGGATACAGGAAACGGGAACTCAGATCTGGAAACCATCCTGATTCGGCAGATCAGCTACCAGATTACAGACACACTTCAGTCTGCTTTTCCGGAAGCCACCTGGGAATTTGCAGAACCCCTGCGTCTTTCCCACCTGCTGGATGGCGATGCGATCCGCTTATCTACCAGGAACACCGGTAACCATAACTTTGCAGAGGTGTCTATGGATGAATACGGCAGCCTGCATCTTCAGATGCTGACTGTTTCTGCGCTAAAGCGGAAAGGTGACAAAGCCGCATCCCCGGATACACCAAAGGTTGATCCTGCGTCCTGGTACTCCCTGATCGGGAAACCATTCCTTGTGGAAATGATCGGGAACCTGCAGGCAAAAGGACACCAGAAGCTGTTCATCGGAGAACAGGGGGACGTTTATATCCTCAACGGGAAGGAGCCGGAAGTAAAGGGCAAGCTGGAGCATTTCCCGCCGAAAGCCTACTGGCCTGCACTCCTGCAGGTATTTGCCGATGATGAACTGGAAGCGGCAGAGACGGAAAACGCAGTAGAGATCACCTGGGCATAAGGAGGAAAAGCAACGATGGCAAGTGGAAAATTAATGGAGAGCTGGACCTTCCAGCGCACGCTCCCGGAACCTTTTAAGGACTATACGGATGACGCCGTGTTTAAGAATATCGCATCCAAATACTGTACCCAGCCGCAGAAAAGAAGCACCCTCCATGCGGCTACGCTGCAGGCCGTCCTGACCTATATGGAACTGGAGGAGCCCGCAGGCGGGAAGTCCGCAGAGGAACTGGGCGCAATCGGAAGCCAGACCAATACCTATACGGTGGCAGAATATCCCAGCCGTACCGGAGAACTTCATGTGGTGGTCTATAACCCTGCAAACGGGAAATTTATTGCCGGGAAGTACACGGTGCCGCCGGATACAGAAAATACACCGGAAAAATATGTATTCAAAGATTCCGAGAATACAGGAACTGCTTTGTTATTCGCTCTGATGCCTACGTTTCTTTCCGATGAGGAGTTCAATGAGAAATACCAGCAGTTAAAGGAATACCGTGCAGCCGGTTATCCGGACATGGACGAGGCGGCAGAAACGGCGGCTGTCCTTTGTGACAACGCTTATCGCCGGATCCGATACAGTGATACGCTCGCAACGGGGGGGATCCGCACGGATATCGCTCCCAATGGTGTCATCCCGCTTTTGAAGCCGCTGGCTCTTCAAACGGGAACCTATGCGCCTACAGAGATCATCCACGGGGCGTTCCAGGTACTGAAGCCCGGCAACACCTTTAAGAAGAAAGCGGAAGTCATAGCGAAAGCGGATTTTGTGGGACAGTATATCCTGTCACCTGCCCGTGTACTGACTCCGGAGGAGGAACTGACCGTCCCGGTACTGCCGGATTGGTATATCATCCCGAAGGAAGTCAAACGGATCTGTGAACACGCTAAGATTACAACGGACACGGTACAGCCCATGCGGAACTTTCTTCTACGTGGCCCTGCCGGCACGGGAAAAACGGAAGGAGCCAAAGCAGTTGCTTCCGGGCTTCATCTTCCTTACCGGTGCCTGACCTGTTCCGCAAATACAGAGGTATTCGATCTGCTCGGGCAGATCCTGCCGGATGTGGACGGGAAACGCACTGCCCTGGAGCGGCAATATCCATCTTTTGAGGATATCATGCTGGATCCGGCAAGCGCTTATGAAAAGCTGACCGGGACCTACGATGAAAATGTTACAGAAGATCAGGTCTACAAGCAGCTCATTGATACTATTTTTGATGAAATGCACGAATACTATGCCTCCAAAACCAGCCAGCAGAATTTCCGCTATGTGGATACGCCGCTGGTGGAAGCAATACGGAACGGATACCTGATTGAGATACAGGAGCCGACGGTCATTGCAAATCCCGGTGTGCTGGTGGGATTAAACTCCCTGATGGACCGATGCAACAGTGTGTTTCTCCCCAACGGAGAAACGGTTCAGCGGCATCCGGATATGGTGATCGTCGTGACAACCAACAATGACTATGCAGGCTGCAAGCCCCTAAACCAGTCCGTAATCTCCCGTATGAGTGTGCTCATCGACCTGATGGAGCCGGATGAGGAGACACTGGTGGAGCGGGTACTTGGCGTTACCGGCTGCAAAGAGAAAAAGACCGTTCAGACAATGGCACGGATCGTCCACTCCATCTCGGAATATTGTCGGGAAAACCTGATCACAGATGGATGCTGCGGTGTCCGGGAGCTGATTTCCTGGGTGCAGTCCTATATGGTCTGCGGCGATATCCGGGAGGCGGCCCATTACACCATCCTGCCTTCTGCTACGGCAGATGCGATCAGCCGTGCGGAGGTTGAGGAAAGCTGTCTGGATACGGTCCTGCCATCCTGAAAAGAGAGGAGGCAAGCCAGTGGGTAAAACGCCTCTTACAGAACCAGAAATGTATGCACTTCTTGCAAAAAACCTGTCCTACTTACGCAAATCTCAGGGCGGGCTTTCCCAAAAAACGGTGGCACGGATCTTACACCTGCCGCCAAAAACCATTATGAATTACGAAAACTGCAGGGCCACTCCGCTTGCCTATGCTGTCCTGAAACTGGCAGATTATTACGGCTGCTCCGTGGAAGACCTGCTGACAAAAAATCTCACAGAAAGGAAATAGAATTTTGAACAGCAACCAGAAAAAATTAAAGCAGATGATCCGGGAAGAGGAATCTTCCATTACCGATCAGGAATTTTTTACGTCCTCTGCCTTCCATCAGTATCTGACCTCCCAGGCACGTGCTGCTACCGGGCGTTACTGCTACGGCCTGCAGGCACTGATTTCCTGGGACGAATCCGATGGTGCGGCACTGGCATACACAGACTCTTACAAGATCTACCTGAACGCAGCAAACCGTGTTACCCAGAGTTTTCCGTCCCGCTTCCTGCGGGCGCTGAGCCTGGTAGGGATGACCGGACATGAGACGGCACATCTTCTGTTTACGGATTTCACCACCCGGAACCTCTACCTGACAAACCTGGGGAACGGCTCTTTTTACCCGGAAGATCCTTCCGTGGAGCTGCCGGTTTATCAGAAAAACCAGACGGAGATCCTGGACGCCCTGCAGGAAAAGGACAAGGCCGTATCTCTGACCTTGCAGACCTGTGCGGCTTCTCTTCAGAACATCCTGGAAGACATCTATATTGAAGCAAGGATGTGTGCTGCCTTTCCCGGCAGCTTCCGAAAGGGCATCCAGCTCAATAACCTGCGGATGCTGGAGCAGATTCCGGATCTTCACGAACAGCTCAGCCGGAACTACCAGCCGTTTACGATTGCAACCAACCTGCTTCTGGCTTATTGCCGGTCCGGCACCATCAGTAACCGCTTCCACAGCGACAGCGAATATCTGGATGTGCTGGCCGATGGCATGGAGTATATCGACACGGCGCTGGAAGCACCATCGATCAAAGAACGGCTGACTGCGACAAACTGCCTGCTTGTCCTGTTCTGGGACTTTATCAAACCGCTGGTAGAAGAAATGCGGGAGAAGCTGGAACACCAGGATGAAACGGAAGCAACAGAGGAGCTTCAGGATCTTCTGGATCAGCAGATTGCAGGCGGCACGCCCATTCCTCTGGGAAAAGGTGGTGGAGAGGTAAAAAATATCCCTGCCGCCAAAGGAGGCGCAGGCACCGATCCGCAAGACGCAGATTTCTTTTCTTCCAAAGGCCGTCAGGAAAGCCTGAAGGAAGCGGAAAAAGTGATGGCGGAGGAAGGCGGGCGGATTGCCCTTGCCAAGACCAGCGCTATTTTAGACGGCAATGATCCGGGCGTAACCTACGCATCCCAGTATGCCGGCACCGGCTATGAGGATGCGGCATCAGATATTGCCCGTGTCTTAAATGAAGCCGCAGCAGAAAAAGCGCAGGCAGCCTATGAACAGCAGCTGACAGAAGAATTACAGAAAGCAGCAAATGATATCCATTACGGAAATGCCCATGCCGGTATCCATGTGACCATTCATCGGGTACAGGACATCCCAGACCGGCTGATCCGGCAGTATGAGGAAGTTGCACCTCCTCTTCTCAGGGCTTCCAAGCGCCTGCAGAGTTCCATACTGCCCCTCTTAAAAGAGGAGGCGGAAGGCGGAAAGCAGAAGAACCTTCTGTATGGACGGCGGCTGGATATGCGCTCCTTCCATCACCAGGACGGTTCTTTCTTCATCCGAACCAGGCTCCCAGCCGATGAACAGCGGCTGGCAGTAGGGCTCCTGATTGACGAAAGCGGATCTATGGGCTGGGGTGACCGTATCACTCACGCCAGAAAGACAGCCATTGTCCTTTATGACTTCTGCGTCAGCCTGGGGATCCCGGTGACCATCTATGGCCATTCCACGGATTACCGGGGCGTAGCCCTCTATTCCTATGCAGAGTTTGACTCTGTGGACGAGAATGACCGCTACCGGCTGATGGATATGATAGACCGCAACGGCAACAGGGACGGTGCAGCGCTCCGCTTTGTTGCAGAGCATCTGGCGAAAAGACCGGAGAACCGGAAACTTCTGATCCTGATCTCCGACGGTCAGCCAGCCGATACCGGTTATCGCGGCACGGAGGCAGAGGCGGACCTGCGGGGAATCAAGAAGGAATACGCCAGACAGAATATTGTTCTGTTTGCGGCAGCCATTGGAGAGGACAAGGATGCCATCCAGCGCATCTATCAGGAAGGGTTTCTGGACATTACCCGTCTGGATGACCTGCCGAAAAACCTGACGCTCCTCGTTAAACAGTACCTCAAATAAATCATAGAAAGAAGGGATAACTTATGAGCCAGTCTTATCAGAATCTGGCATCGGACCAGATCTGTAAGGTCCAGAATGACAAAAAACTGATTTCTTTTCATGACCGGCTGCGGGCCGCTTTGCCTGGCAGCTATGCACAGATACACGCCAAAGGAGAGTTCTCAGAGAACAATCATAAGGTTCACTCGCTCATCGGCGTGTCTATCCAGGATTATTCCAACGGCACCGGGGAACGCAACATCATCACCCGGTTCCATTTAAGCCCGGAGCAGGTGCAGTTTTTCCTCACCCGCCTTACCGCAGGCTTCCAGGAATATGAGTGGAGTATCAGCAAGATCTTTGGGGAACCCGATCAGTACGGGTACTCCACCGCACAGCAGTTTTCCATTTCCAGACACAGCCGGATGTCAAACGGTCAGGAGATGAATAACCCATGGCGGATCCAGATCGTCAACGGAAAGGGGATCAAAGTACAGAATCGAAACGGCGGCTCCTATATGCAGTCCGGCAGCTTCCAGATGGAAAAATCGGCCTTTATCCTGCTCACGGACATGGATCTCTACCTGCTCTTAAAGCGGGTGGATGCGTATGTGACCGAGTGGGAGCGCTGCATTGCCCCGCCGCTGATCTCAAACGGGAAAGAGATGCTCGCAAATCAGCAGGCCCAGCGCCAGCAGATGCAGCGGCAGCCTTACCCATACGCAGCATAGAAACATACGATACAACCATGCAGGAAAGGAAGCGGAAGCACCGCTTCTTTTTCTGTTCCGGCGTAAAAGAAAGGACGGTTTTTATGAGTATTGCCGTGATACGAAACATGGATACCCAAGGGCGCATCATCATCCCTGCGGATATCCGCAAAGAGACAGGCATCCGCAGCGGCAGCACCCTGGAGATTGCCACGGACGGGACAACCATCCGCATCCGGAAGTGTATGCCCCGGAATACCGGTTCCAAAGAACTCCGGGATTTCCTGGAGCCTTTATATAAAAACATCCGCTGCGGGCTTGCAATCAGCAACACCGACTGCATCCTGGCGTCCAAAGGATGTTATCTGCAGGAAGGCGCACAGATCACAGAGGAACTGCGCTCTCTTATCGAGGAGGGCAGAGAAATGTTTTCTCAATCGGGCATCTGCCCGCCGGTTCCCGACTGCTCCCGGAAGGTTGCCGCACTGTTTCCGATCACTTTAGCTTGGGCTTCTAAAAAAGCGGCGCTATTGCTGATCCCGGAGTCAGGGCGGAATTTATCGGACGCTGAATGTAACTGCACACGCCTGATAGCAAACATGATTACCCGGAAATACAAACAGAATGATTAGAAAGGACGAATGATTATGAAAGCATTGCACCCATTAACAGAAGAACAGAGAATTTTCGCAGAAAAGCACCACGATTTTATCTATCAGTATCTGAACGGACGCCACCTGAATATCGAGGATTACTACGATACCGCAGTCTTTGGCTATCTGAAAGCCGTACAGGATTATCTGGAGAAACCGGAACTTCAGCAGTACCGCTTCGCCACCATCGCCCGCATCGCCATGCGGGATGCACTGGCAACAGAATGGAAGAAACAGAACCGTCCCATGCGCCGGGCCTATCTGGAAGAGTACCAGGAAGATACTTCTGACCTGGACGCTTTTCTTCCTGCCCGGCAGGAACGTCTGGCAGAGGCAATGAATGACCGGAACCGCCTGCTGGCGCTTCTGGCTTATCTGACGCCGAAGGAACGTCAGGTGGTTCATCTGCAGGCAGACGGCTACACCTACCATGAAATCGCTGAGATCTGTAATATTACATCCCACGGTGTACACAGCCGGTTCTACCGCCTCCGCAGAAAAGTGCGGAGTCTGGAGGGAATGGAGGGATCCTTATGAATGACTGGCAGATTACCCGTGCCGCCCAGCTTCTGGAAGCGGAATTTGGCCCGGACTGGCGAACCATCGCCGGGATGCTTGGCACGGAAGGCTTACGGAAACGGGTTGGCAAGGAACTGACTTCCTTTTTAGCGTTCCCGGACAGGGGAGACGGCGGTGACAACCGGTGGCGTGGAAACTGTTCCCCGGAAGTGGTCGCCTCTATCCTGAAATACGTCCTGGACTGCAAGCAGTATGAAGGCAAGGATACCAGCCGGTTCACCCTGCTGGATCCGATGAGCGGCTCCGGCACTTCCAAAGCTGCCGCTGACCGCTTCCAGGTGCGTTCCCTGTTATACGATTTAAACCCTGCGCCCGCCTTTGGGCGCGGGAACTGGAACGCCCTGCGGGATGACGTGGAGGATTCAGCGGATCTGATCTTCTTTCATCCGCCCTACCACACCATGATTGCCTACTCCGGGAATGTTTGGGGAAATGCCCCGCACCCGGATGACCTGTCCCACTGTGCAAGCTATGAGGAATTTCTGGATAAGCTGAATTACTGTATCCGCAAATTCTTCCTGGCGCTCAGAAAAGACGGCAGGCTGGCGGTACTGGTGGGCGATATCCGCATGAACGGAAGGTTTTACAGTATGCAGAATGACCTGATGCGGATGGGCGATTTTGAGTCCTTCCTGGTAAAAGGACAGTTCAACTGTACCTCCGATACCAGGAGATACCGGAAGCCCTTCATCCCCATTGTAACGGAATATCTGCTGCTTCTGAAGAAAGCGGACGCCCTGCTGGTGCCTTTCAGTGTCCGGCAGACCGGAGCTTTCTCCGTAGCGGACACGGATCTGAACATCCTGACCTGGCACCACCTGATCCGGATGACCATGGAAAGCGCCGGCGGCACCCTGACGTTAAGTGAGCTGTATCTGCGTCTCGGAACCCATCCGAAGGCCCAGGCAAACCCACACTATGAGGCACGGATCCGGGCAACCATCTACGAACACCCGGAAGAATATGTTTTCGTTGCCAGGGGCTGTTACCAGCTCAGTTATCAGGTCGCATAGAAAGAAGGAATAACATGACGAAAGGTAAAAGAACGCGGCCATGGGTACAACTCGCAGCTGTCCTGTATCTGAAAATGCAGGAACGCCCTGCAGATCCATCGGAAGGGCAAGCGGATGTGTTCTCCATAGACGGTTTCCATTTTCTGGTCAACGGCAAATCCATACCCATTGATTTCAATGCGTATGCGGTCACCGTCATAGAAGAGAGCCGTGACGGATGCCTCCGCACCCTTTTGCTCCAGTGTGTATCCGGAGACGGTCCGTATTTCTCGGAATACCAGACATCGGAAGTTTATGATGATCTCTGGGCCGAGGACGGGCTTTCACCGGAGGATATCACAGCAGAATTTTTATCCCGTGCGGACTGTGTAGAGGAGGTTTCCCTCGCCTATGGCAAGGATAACTATGATATTTGCGAATTTGCAATCAGAGAAATCAAACTGTATGACAGACAGAAGGAATATGTACTTCCAGAGTCCGCCATCCAGCATACGAAACTGCGGATAAATCCAATGTGTTAAGGAGTGTGATGATTTATGAAGAATGAAAAAATCAAGATTATGCCTGTAAGGAAGAAACATACCCATCTGACCGCCACCCTCAGCTTGCCCCTGCGTCTGCATGAGCGGGCCTGGATTATAACGGGTGCCCGGTCCCTGTCTACCTCCCTGGTCCAGCAGATCATGGAAGTATCGCAGGACGGAGTCGTATTTGAAACTGAAAACACCGTTTACCATTTGACCTATGCACGCCGTCCGGCAGAGATTGAGGTGATGTGCGCTTGACTGACATTTATGAACGGGGGAGCAGCCTGCAAAAGCTGCTCTCAACCCTGAAGCTCAACCGGGAACGGGTTCCTCTGGAAACCTTAAATAGCGTATATCGTGTTCCTTATGAGGAGCTGAAGGCACAGATCCGGGAAAGCGTCCAGGAATTTGTCCTCCTGGTCGCCTGCCGCCATCTTCTGATCAATCCGGATTTCTCTCTGGATGAGCAGACTGCCGTGGTGCAGGATGCCATTGATCGTTCCCGGATTCCAAAGGAAATCGGTAGAAGTATCACCAGGGATTATGACGTACCGAAGATCCACCGGATGGCATTAAAGCTGCGGGAAGAGATCGAAGCGGCACTCTGGCCCTATATTGACCGGGAAACCTGCCTGGTCGCTGACCTTGCGGATATTGAAAAACCGCCGGTCATCTATAATACCTTGACCAGACAGGTCTACCAGGAGGGAGAATGGACGGATCATCCCCTGGATTTACGGGGAACGTTACTGATTTACAGGAAACAGGAGGATGCTGTGCTGCCAGGCGCAGCCCTCCTTCAGAAAGGAGAACAAACGCTATGATAATAGACAGAAATGAAACACCGCAGGAGCTTGCCTTTACACTGACTTTTCCACAAATACGAAAAGCCCATGAAATCTATAAAAAGCACTGCTTTTTCCAGGATTTCATTGAGTGCTGCGAAGAACGGCGCACAGAAGGAACCGGGCTTTGCAACCTTCCCTATCAGACACTGGAACATGAAACAGATATCCTGTGCAAAGCCTATGAACTGTATGAGAAACAGGCAGACATCAATGTTTCCTACCGTGTTACGATGGAGAACGTGATTGATCAAATCGAGAAACGGATTGCAAATGGCGAACTACGCCCTCATACCGAGCCGGCGCTCCGTGTGGTGCTGGTCATGGAGGACGGCATTGTTACCGCCTCTTATACAAACGCTCCCTTTATTCAGGCAGAAGTCATTAAACTGGACAAGGAATATGATTCCGCTGAAGAGCGGGAGGCAGTTTATGGAGCTTTAGAGCACGATCCGGAGCTGACCGAATGTGAGTGCCATATTACCTGGCCCGGACGTGAAAAGGAGGCCGCCTGATGACAAATGTCTGCAAGAATACACAAGGAAATACACCGATAAAGATTTATGTTTTACACGGGTATACGGACGGTCTGACAGATCCCATCGTCAGTACCGACTATGAGGAAGTGTACGCAGCAATGAAAGCTGCCTATGAAAGCGCCCTGGATGGAGTGGAACAAGAGGATTCCGACCGGGAGTACAGCTTTCTGGAAGGCTGGTCTGCTACTGCTGTTGTACATGGTAACTGGATGGAGTGGCAGATTGCGGAACTGGAGCTACAAGTTCCAGATGAACAGAAAGAATATACTAAGGAAGTGGCCTATTTTCTTGGCGAAGATATGTAAATTGAGTTTGAGCCGCCCTCACGGACGGCTCTTTTTATGTTCCCGGATCAAATTTGTATCCCACTCCCCAGACGGTTCGGATGTATTTCCTATCAGTGTATGCCCGGAGTTTCTTCCTGATGCTGTAAATCATACACTCGACCTTGGCATCCACACTCACAGGGATATCATCCCAGACTGCCTCGTAAATCTGTTTTCTTGTAAACACCTGTCTAGGATGCTTTGAAAGAAACAGTAAAACATCAAACTCATAACGAGACAAACAAATTTCATTCCCATTCACCTGTATCTTTCTCTGAGATTGTGAAATGGCAAGACCAGTGCTGCTAATATCCTTTGCGTATAACTGTTCGCTTTTTTGAATAACCAAATTACCTCTAAATACAGTCAGAATCTTCTGGAGAAGTTGTTCCTCATTCTCTTCAAAAGTTGCAACTATTACTTTCCCATTTTATCATCTGCCTTTCAATCAAGTTTTTCAATGTATTCTTCCAGACATAGCCCTTTGGAATAAATTTCATATGCTGCATCCTTCCCGACATATCGATAGTGCCATGGTTCATATATTGTACCCGTGATATCTGTTTTATTTTCCGGATAACGTTGTATAAACCCATATTTATATGCATTTTCTGCTAACCAACTATAAACTTCATCACTACTACTTTGAGTTTTATCTGCATTTATATCAACTGCAAGTCCTAACTGATGTTCGCTTGTACCAGGAACGGCTACCCATTCTTTAGCTTTCTTCTCAGCTTCTTCGTTAGAATAGCCGTCATTCTTGTAAGCCTCTATTTTTTCATCTAAAATCTGCTGTTGTGTTTCTTTTGTACGATAACCGTCCGCCACAAATAGCCCCAAGCCTTCTGATCGTGCCGAATCGAACATCTCCTGAAGAGACGGATAAATTCTGGAATCTACTTTCTGACCATTTGATAATTCTGTCAGATTCACAGTATAATCATCGGGAATATAATGTTCTCTATTTACCAGCATCAAGTTCCAGCCATATTCTTCGCTGGCCGTTTGGTGATACTGAAATATATCTCTTATATCGGCCAGCGAAATAGCAGGTAAAGCATACCTGAATTCAACGATAATCATACCGAGCAACAACAGTGACAGTAATGATAACAAATGCTTCGACCGTTTTTTTCTATGCCGTCTCATTTATTTAATTTGTGTCCTCCGATAAACAACAAACAGAACCGGAAAGACCAGACAGAATAAAATAAGATACAAAGGAATTATGACCGATACACCGCCAAATATATTTCCTCCTATATGATACAGACTAAAATCCTCCAGATTTTTATTGATAGACAACAACTGATCTGGGAATAAAGTCATAATTCGTGCAAATGCTTCAAGCCGTCCCACAAAAGGCGGGATACAAGTGATTATAAACGGAATCGTAATTGCAAATACTGTAGAATGCGTTTTGGCAGAAACCAACATAGCCAGTGTTACAATAAACAGGCTTCCAATATATCCACCTAAGGTACTGATCATATAATCTTGAAAATACGTAATATTGTAAATGCTGTTCCAATTACTTACGCCGGTCTGAACAGCACAATCACCTCCACCAAAGCCTAATACTGACAATACAACGACACCAAATATAAGTACAACACTCCAGTATAAAACGGTTGTAATTACAAAACCTGCCCCCATCTTTGACAGAATAGCTTTTCCCCGTCCCAGCCTTGTAGAAAAGAAGATTGAGTCTGCCTTCCAAGCAAATTCATCAGAAAAAATACCGGATACTAAAAAACCAATAATCAATACAGTAATCATCAGCAGAGTAGGAAGATACTGCGAATCCATCAATGCTTTCCATCCGTCTGCATACTCGTAGTATAAAGGCGTATCCAGACTCTCGTACTTATTGATAAGCCATTCCTTCTCATCCTCGGAAAAGGTATTTGTCACATCATCACGGTTCAGATAATTTTTCAGACCAGTAACTCTCTGTTCATAAAGACTTCCGACTTCATCTTCTGATACGCTATCAATTCTGTAGTAATCATAATTATCCAATTCACTAAAAGCCAGGTTGATCATTTCGCGAATATCTGCAAATCCTTGTTCTTTTGCTGCAATTTTATTATTTTCTTGAATATCATCCGACTGTGTTTCCGCTGAAGCATTAACTTCCGCATTTGCTTCTATTACCTTTTTTAACACGTCTTCTGTCAGATACCCTTCATATTTATTTTTCTCTTTCTGAAGATGGTGAGCAGCAGAAATACCTATGGATGAATTTCCATCTGCATCAATGTATCTAACATCTCGTATTGTTAAAAAACTTCCGATAATCAGCACTGCCGCCAAAATTAAAAGAGCGGCTTTATTTAATGGTTTTGAAAAAACTTTCTTTATTTCAAATAACAGCATCATCAGCACCTGCCTTTTCTCCAAAATAGTACAGAAATACATCTTCAAGTGTTGCTTCTTCCCTGATAGCATCAGAGAAAGGTTTTTCTTTGGATATAATCCGTAATTCCACGCCTTGAGGTTCCGATTTAATATTGGAAATCTTATAACGCTTCATTAATTCTGGAACTTCCGCTTTATTTGCATAACATTTCCACACACCCTCAGTCATTGATCGAATGAGTTCATCCGCAGTTCCCTGATGAAGCAGTTTTCCATCTTTCATCAGCCAGATTTCATTAGCGATATATTCAACATCCGATACGATATGTGTCGAAAGTAGAACAAGGCGATCCTCAGAAAGTTCGCTGATTAGATTCCGAAACCGGATTCTTTCATTTGGATCCAGTCCTGCCGTAGGTTCATCTAAAATCAAAATTTTAGGATCATTTAACATAGCCTGTGCAATACCAGCTCTACGTTTCATGCCACCAGACAGCTTTTTCATTTTTTTATTTGCAGCTTTGGAAAGTCCAACCTTTGCAATCAATTCCTTAACCCTCTTTTTAGCTACCACAGGTCGAATCCCTTTTAATGCTGCAATATATAAAAGATAATCTTTTACTGTAAACTCAGGATAAAATCCAAACTCCTGAGGTAAATATCCTAACAGTTTGCGATAATCTGCTCCCATTTTAAGAATGTCTTTCCCATTACATGTGATCTTTCCGCTGGTCGGCTGCAATAGCGTGCATATCATTCTCATTAAAGTCGTTTTTCCAGCTCCATTCACACCAAGTAAACCATAGACTCCATTCGTCATGGTAAGGTTCATATGGTCAACTGCGGTAAAGTCGCCAAATTGTTTTGTAAGTTTAGTCATTTTTAGTTCCATCTGAGTTTTCCTCCCAAATTCTACTGCATTGACGAATGGACCGATATGCAGTAAAAATCATAAAAATCAACGCAATGCCAAAAAGAATTATCCATACAGGAATCGTAATGGCTGTGTAAATCCTTTCGTCCAATAAAATGAACCACCAGAGCGCACTCCAAATAATACACATACCAACAGCGATTGCTTCATTAAATGCCCGCTTATTACATAAAATACCAAAGCAAATGCAAGCAGTGACCACCATCGGAAATAAAAACTGTATCAGCAGATCTGTTAAAGATAATTTCAATGATACAGATGCTACTGCACAAAATATGGTAATAATAGAAACATCTACAATGCCAAACAGCAACATTCTAGCAGAATAAACCTGCCGGAGTGAATAGTAGGTGGCGGATTCAATTTCCATACACTGATTCGTTCTGTTCTTCCAAAGTTCTGGAATAATTAAAATAATGAACAGAGCTGCCGCAACTCCCATACTCCTGTAGGCATACAAAGCATCATCCGCAAGAGGGAATACTAACCATAAAGCAATAAGTATTAAAATCTGAAATAACCACCATCTTTTCTTTATCAACCGAAATTGTGTATAAAGGAAAGAACGATAAGATAATGCTTTTTCTGCTTCTGCGAGGAGAAATTTTTCTTTTGATATCTCAATAGTTTCTTGTATCTTTTCCTCTCTAGGAGCAATTTCCTTTTCTTCTTTATATTTTTTTATCTGATCGTCCACATTCATGTATCGTTCCCTCCTTTCCTAATAAATCCTGCAAATGCTTTCTAGCCTGCTTTAATCGGTATTTCACAAGTGGTAGCCCGATGCCTAAGATACTCGCAATTTCTGTCAGCTTCATCTCTTGGAAATAATACAGGTCGATTACCTGCCGAAAGTCGGCTTGCAGTTGATCTAAGGCCCATTCCAGCATAACTTTATCTGTGATTGTTTCTTCTTGGTTCCCGGATGCTTCCATTCCCGATAATTGCTCATCCTCAATAGAGATGGGTCTTTGCTGCTTATAATAGTTCTTACAGAGATTTCCTGCTATTGTATACAGATAATTCTTTGTCTTTCCTTTGTAACGATAATCAGATAATTTAGCGAAGAAATTTGCAAAAGTCTCTTGTGTCAAATCTTCAGCATACTCCGCATCAGAGCAATGATAAACACAGTATTTAAGAATGTCGTTGTAATATTTACGTACAAATGTATCAAAAGCGTCATCATCGCCCTGTTTCATTTTTCTGATTAAAAGAAAATCTACATCCACAAGATCCTCCTTTCTCGCCTATTAAAGTTCAAAACGTTTATCCCTTTCTACTATGTATAACAACTGAAACGGGCAAAAAGATAGTCATAAATAAAGAAATTTTTTCTTTCAGTATGTCTTTAAGTGTTACATATCCATTGTCATTATATATCATCCAGCTTCATTGCACACCGGCACATTTAAAAATCGCTGATCAAAAAACTCTCCGCGACGCTTTGAAATTGCTATCTGCAAACCGCAGAAAAGAGACAAACATACTCACAGGAAGTATATTTCAAATTATAAATAGAAACGACACGGAGCCACCCGCACGGACGTTTCTTTTCATGTTCCATCCCCTTCCGCATCCGTGGTCCTAAAATTGGTTTGGATATAGCAAAAGCCGTCCATTTTTGAACGGCTTAAATCTTTATGTTGTTTATATCTTTTTAAAATAATCGCATTTGCTCATACTCTGCGTGTACCTCTAACAGAACCGGTGTCTTATGCAGCAAATGCTCTGTCGCCCCGTCATCCAGCACCCAGTCTTTCAGTTCCTCCGGCTCCAGGATCAGCGGCATCCGGTTATGGACCGGCGCCACGGAAGGGTTTGCTTCCGTTGTCAGAATGATAAACCTTTCCTGATCCTCATACCAGTTATAGCATCCTGCCATGAAAAGAACCGGTGCGTCCTTCCGCTCGTATGAAAATTTCTCCTTGCTTTTGTTCCACTCATAAAAGCCTTTAGCCGGAATGATGCAGCGCCTGTGCTGCACACTGTCCTGGAAGGTTCTGCGCTCCATGGCACTCTCTGCCCTTGCATTGATCAGCAGCTTTCCTTTCTCAAACCCTGGAAAGCCCCATTTCATCTGTTCTGCAGCCAGATGATTTCCCTCCCCCTTTAGGATCATAGCATTTTGCGAAGGGAAGACATCTCCGGTGCGCTCTATCTGCAGTTTCCTATCCAGATCCCGCACCAGCTTCTCAATTTCCCTGGCAGTCTCATCATCCACATAATACCGTCCACACATCAGCTTTTTCTCCTTTCGCCTGCTGGCTTATATTCCTTCCCAGCTGATCTTCCAGCAATTTTCCTCAAGATAATAATACAGCCGGAATAGATACTCTTGATTTTCCAGAACCGTACTGCACCGGTATTCCTGGATGGGGATGCCGCAGTAATATTTCTTTTCCTGTGTCAGCACATGGATCTGGCTGATCGTATGAAGCAGACCTTCCTCATCCTGGTACTTGACCAATTTGGGCATGACGGATCCGGTGCTTGTAAACCAGACACCGCATGCAATCTTTTCTAAATCCCTTTTCAACTCCCCCTCATCGGGATTTTGTGTATTTGTACCTATTCCCATACTCATACTTCTTCACGTATAATCCAATCATATTAGATAGTGATTGGATTTTCTCCTTTCTCCCAGGTTCTACTGGGTAATTCAATCCTAATCTGATATATTTACTTAAGCACTGTGGATCTGTATCTATACTTTTACAGCTTTGACTGTTCCGAGGTGACTCAGACCACAGCTTTTCGTCTATTACTGTTAATCAGTTTGTTAACGCTTGACGTTTCTATTTACGTGATTACACAGCCGAATTCCCTGTGGAAGACAACAGTGCTAAATACATATCAGGAGGTATTTTTTATGTCCATGTACTTTGTTGGAATTGATATTTCCAAGTACAAACACGATTGCTGCATCCTCTCCGCAGTTGATCAAAACGTCGTTACGAAATTTGCTATCAAAAATGATAACTCTGGATTTCAACAGCTTATCAAAACTTTACATTCGCTCTCCAATTCCGAGGATATAAAAATAGGGTTTGAATCTACTGCCCACTATGCCCTCAATCTGAAACTTTTCCTTGAGAATGCCCACCACAGCTTCATGGAAATCAATCCACTCCTCATCAAGGAATATAAGAAATCCACTTCTCTCAGGCGTACCAAAACCGACTCCGTTGACTGCGAATCAATAGCCCGCTGGTTAATGACAGTAGAGTACAAACCCCATTCAAAAGGATTTTACCATGCTTACTCTTTAAAGTCACTAACTCGTTTAAGAGACAGGCTGGTTCGGCAGCGCTCTTTCTATCTTGTGAAAATCACAAACGTTCTGGATCACACTTTTCCTGAGTTTAAGCCATTCTTTCATGAGCGCTTATCTAAAACTGCTCTGTATCTGCTCGAAAACTACGGTTCTGCTGAAAAAATGGCACGAATGAATGCCGCTTCTTATGAAAAACTCCGCTCCTTATCAAGAGGACGTTTCTCCCCACAGCAGTTCCTTCAGCTAAAAGAACTTGCTGCCAATACGGTCGGCATAAATAATTCTATCTTTGATGTGGAACTCAACAGCCTTCTTACGTTATACAAATCTCTTGTAAAGGAGATTGGCACACTGGAAGCAGAAATCAACAAGTTGATCGAGGAGGTCCATCCTCACTATATGTCCGTTCCCGGAATCGGTCCCATATCTGCCGCTGTCATCTACTCTGAATACGGA
>CDZO01040413.1_pt1 | contig 28717 bp, 27 predicted proteins | sample 480641 | NCBI WGS metagenome assembly CDZO01 (sample SAMEA3182088, study PRJEB8094) | gut metagenome | biome: human; feature: gut; material: Stool; isolation source: human stools | place: Canada | collected 2013-02-05
TGCAGCCGGGCAGCATCCTTGTTTTTGCGGAAATCTACCTGCAAGGCAAGCTCACCATCCTGCTCCGTGATCTTCAGACCGTAGTTGTCCTCCAGAGTAAACAGGGTGTGCATCAGCCCCACATAGGAGTCTATATCCGGGACGGAGAGCGCATGGGGCGAGACATCCAGTACCTGGGCTATCTGATTGCTTATGTCTGGCACCCCGCCAGCAACGCGCGGGAGCTGGTGGAGTATGCAAAAAGTCGAGAAAAGAAAGGATCTCTTATCATAACATTGATAAAGCCCAATGATTGGACATGAAGTTGAGTTTTTCACGAAAATGTGATAAAATAAATCCAAGCATTTCTTGCTTTGGAGGGACTAAAATGGCAATTTGTTATGACCGCTTATTCCATCTGATGATTGATAAAAAGATAAGCAACGCACAGCTAAAAGAAAAGGCCGGTTTTAGTGCCAATATTATTACCCGCCTAAAGCGTAACGAGTATGTTTCCATCGAAAGCATTGAGAAAATTTGCCGCGTGATGGAGTGCGGCGTGGACGATATTCTGGAGTTTGTTCCGGAAGAAAGCAAAGAGGAAAAAGTATGAGCTTATGCTGATTCTTGACACTCTAGGGCAGAGGCGGCACTACCAAACTTGTCAAATAGAGATAATGTGGAATTACAATAATGAAAACTGTGGGGTATATAGCGAATGGCTGATAAAAAGATAATCGATGCAATGTGGGATGATTCTCCCATTGATGTTTCTACTGAAGTAAACTTCATCTGGTCTATTGCAAATAAATTGCGTGGTACATACCAGAGCGATAAGTATAAGGATGTCATCATTCCAATGGTTATCATCCGCCGCTTTGAGTGTGCGTTGGCACCCACCAAAGCTAAAGTCGTGGAAATGTTCAAGGCGAATCCGAACTATCCAGCAAAGGCGATGTACCGCCTGTCCGGCTTCCAGTTCTACAATACCAGTGAGTACGACCTGGCAGAGTTGGTTAACGACTCTGACCACCTAGCGGCTAACTTCAAGGCTTATATCCAAGGCTTTTCTGCAAATATCCAGGATATCATCCGTAGCTTGGACTTTGATAAACAGATCGACAAGATGGATAAAAACAATCGACTGCTCTCTGTGGTCAAGGCGTTCTCTGAGCTGGATCTGAATCCTCGTACCATTGATAATGTGAAGATGGGCTACATTTTTGAGGAGCTAATTCGAAAGTTCTCAGAAAATGCTGAGGCTGGCGATCACTATACTGGCAGAGACATTATCAAGCTGATGGTCAATATCCTGTTGGCGGAAGGCTGCGATGATATTTTTGATGATGGCAAGGTCATTACTGTATTGGATCAGGCCTGTGGAACGGGCGGTATGCTTTCCACTAGCTACAATTTTATCAAGAGGTATAATCCCACCGCTGATGTACGGCTTTTCGGTCAGGAAATAAATCCGGAATCTTACGCAATCTGCCTTGCGGAAATGATGATCAAAGGTCAGAATGCAGAAAACATCTGCTACCAGGACACCATGAAGGCCGACCGCTTTAAGGGTACCAAGATGCGGTTCGTGATTGAAAATCCACCCTTTGGCACTCCTTGGGGCGGTAAGGATGCGGCGGAAGGTGTAGAGACCGCTGTTCAGGATGAATATAAGAAGGGGTTTGATGGTCGCTGGGGTGCTGGACTGCCCGGTTCCGGCGATATGCAGATGCTGTTCCTGCAATCTGCAATCGATAAAATGGATGACCACCTTGGCCGTGCTGCTATCATTGAAAATGGCAGCCCGCTGTTTTCCGGCGGTACAGCTTCCGGCGAGAGCCAGATCCGCCGCTGGATGTTGGAAAATGACTTGATTGAAGCAATCATTGCTCTGCCTGTGGACCTTTTCTACAACACGGGTATCGCTACTTATATCTGGGTGCTTTCCAAGAATAAGCGTCTGGAGCGTAAAGGGAAAGTTCAACTAATTGATGCGTCCAGTTTCTTCAACAAGCTGAGGAAAGCTCTGGGCGATAAGAAAAACGAGATTTCGCCCGAAGACCGCACGGCCATCACAAAGCTGTATGCCGACCTTGCCGAGAACGAATACTGCAAGATATATTCTAACCAAGAGTTTATCTACCGGGAGTATGCGGTGATGCAGCCACTCCAGCGTAGCTACGCCATTACCGCCGAACGCATCGAGGCCATGCTTTCTAAGGGGGCCTTGTCCTCGCTGTATGACCAGGCAAAGGTAGATGAACTTGAAAACGCCGAAGAGCTTGCCGGCAAAGAACTGAAAAAGCTGGAGGCTTATCAGAATAACCAGCCGGTCTATGAAGCCATTGTCGCCGCCTTGAGTGATGCAATATCTGCTCAGGTTTATCTTTCTCCTGTGGCATTCATGCCGGTGCTTACCAAGGTGCTGGCGAATGTGACAGCAGACAAGAAGCTGCTGGAGAAAATCGCCGACGGCCTTTCTGTCATGGATAAGTCCGCTGAAATTCAGCGTGACCGTAAGGGTAATGTGCTCTACGACAAGGAAACTAAGGACACCGAGATTGTGAAGTGGGACGAGAGCATTGAGGACTATATGATCCGCGAGGTGTTACCCCATATCCCGGACGCACAGTGGTTCTTTGAAGAGAATCTGGGAGCTAAGAAGCCTGTTGTGAAAACCGGTGCAGAAATCCCCTTCACCCGCTACTTCTATAAGTACCAGCAGCCAGTGCCTAGCGAAGAATTGGAGGCAAAGTTTATGGGACTGGAGCGTTCCGTATCTGAGCGGGTGGCAAAGCTGTTTGAATGAGGGTGGTGACAATATGAGAGAAATGAAGGATAGCGGGATTTCATGGCTTGATAAATACCCAGCAACTTGGAAACTCAAAAAAATCAAATATTGTTTACAGGAGCGGATTGAAAAAAATAATCCTGTAAGGAATACCGAAATTCTATCTTTGACTGCCAAACAGGGGGTTATTCCCTATGAACAAAAAGAAGGCGGCGGTAACAAGCCAAAGGAAGATGTTAGCGCATATCGATTGGCTTACCCTGGCGATATTGTTATGAATAGCATGAACATCTTATCTGGCTCAGTAGGACTATCGCAGTATTTTGGATGTGTAAGCCCTGTATATTATATGCTAAGACCTTGGAACGCCAAGGAAGATGTACGGTATTATAATTATATTTTTCAAACTACTATGTTTCAGCGTAGTTTGTATGGGTTGGGGAACGGAATTCTTATTAAAGAGTCAGGGAATGGCAAGCTAAACACTATTAGGATGAGAATTCCTATGGATAAATTTGGAGGGCTATTTATCCCTGTGGCACCAGCAAAAGAACAAAAGCGGATTTCTGATTATCTCGACTCAAAATGTGCCGAAATAGATGCCCTCACCACCGACATTCAGGCCCAGATTGATACCCTAGAGCAATACAAACGCTCCGTCATTACCGAAGTGGTCACCAAGGGGTTGAATCCGGATGCAGAGATGAAAGATAGCGGTATTCAGTGGACTGGAATGATGCCGTCCCATTGGGATTGTATCCGGGGCAAATATATCCTCAAGTACATTCAGAAGCCTGTTCGAGAAGATGATGGTGTGATTACCTGTTTCCGTGATGGTGAAGTAACCCTTCGGAGTAACCGCCGCGAAGATGGCTTTACAGTGGCTGACAAGGAAATTGGCTATCAGGGGATCGATGTGGGAGATTTGGTGGTTCATGGTATGGACGGTTTTGCTGGAGCCATTGGCATCTCCGATTCCAGAGGAAAGGCATCGCCTGTATTGAATGTCCTGAACACCAAGCAGAATAAGCGATACATTATGTACTTCCTTCGCAGTATGGCATATAGCGATGTATTCTTGGCATTGGCCACCGGCATTCGTGTTCGCTCCTGCGATCTGCGGTGGAATAAGCTGGCCGAGCTATTTTACCCCGTTCCTCCAATTGAAGAGCAAGATGCTATTGTGCAACATATTGATGATGTGTTGCGTAAGGTAAATGAAGTTATTGCACAGAAAAAAGATCAGTTATCTGTCCTTGAGGCTTATAAAAAGTCGCTTATTTTCGAATATGTAACAGGTAAGAAGGAGGTGCCTTTGGCGTGAAAGTCGAGTTTTCAGAGTCTGATATTTGGGGAGCACAACTTCTGGTGACTGCCTCTGAATTCAAAAAGGCCCTCAAAAGTGATATGGAGTTTGATAGTCTTGCTCATGCGACCACTGCATTTGCTAAGCTATTTGACGTTGATTATGAGATAGATAACGAGGAGTATTCCTCCGTTATTCACTTTTTGGGTAAAGATGGACTTGTCACTTTCATGATTGGCAAGGCGCGTTATCTTGATAGGCGTTGGGTCGAAATACTAATCGTTGAGAATAACCAGCTGTCCAAGATATGCTGGACAGACGATGACGGTTATCACCTGAAAAAGCCATATAAACAAGGCAAGTTTGATCCAAAAGCGATAGACCGTATTAGAAAACGCCATGAGGAGGAACAAAAACATGAATAATATCCTCTCGGAAAAAGATTATCAAAAGTTCCTCCTGGAGCGATTAGAAAAGGACAACGGCTATGTTATCCGCAAGGCTGCCAACTTTGACCGCCTGTTCGCTGTTGACAGGGAAATGCTGTTCAAGTTCCTGAACGATACCCAACCGGATACGATGGAGTACCTGCGCAAAATATACAAGGACGATCTGGAGGATACCATCGTAAGCTTTATCAATGCAGAAACCATCAAAGCCCGTGGCAGCCTGATTGAGGTACTGAAGCATGGTATTGAGATCTCCAATCAAAAGTTGGAACTGATGTACACAAAGCCTGCCACCACATTCAACCCGGAACTGACTCGCAAATACGGCCAAAATATCTTCTCTGTCATGGAAGAGGTCTGGGCCAGCGATAAAGAGCGCATCGACATGGTAATTTTCCTGAACGGCCTTGCCATTATCTCCTTTGAGCTGAAGTGCAATACCGCCGGACAGTCTTACCAGGATGCCATTTACCAGTACCGTACCGAGAGGAGTCCCAAGACTCGTCTGTTCCTGTTTAAGGCGGGCTGTCTTGTAAACTTTGCGATGGATCTGGAAGAGGTCTATATGACCACCAAATTGGCCGGGGACGCCACATTCTTCCTGCCCTTTAACATGGGCAACGGCGAGGGTGTGACCGCCGGTGCGGGGAATCCCGCTTTTGAGGACAAATACAGCGTGTCCTATATGTGGGAGGATATTCTGACAAAGGATACCATCCTGGATCTGATTAGCAAGTTCATTTTTGTTGAGGTGAAGGAGAAGGTCGATGACCAGACCGGCAAGGTGAAGCGGGCTGAAAATCTCATTTTTCCCCGCTACCATCAGCTGGATGTCATTCGCAAAGTTCTCGCCGATGTCCGTGTGAACCGTACCGCACAGAATTACCTGATCCAGCACAGCGCCGGTTCGGGAAAAACAAACTCTATTGCGTGGCTGGCTCATCGTTTGAGTTCATTGCATGACGCTGACAACAAAATCATCTTTGACAATATCATCATTGTGACCGACCGTGTGGTGGTGGATCGCCAGCTGCAGAAAGCCATCATGGGCATGGAGCACAAGGCAGGTCTCATCCGCGTGATGGACGATAAGTGTAACTCGGCTGATCTGGCGATTGCGTTGAATGGCAATACTAAAATCATTGCAACCACCATTCAAAAGTTTCCCTATATCGTAGATAATGTGAAGGACTTGAAAAATAAGCGGTTTGCCGTGATTATCGATGAGGCTCATTCTTCCACAGCCGGTAAAGATATGGCAGCAGTGACCTTGTCCCTTGGTTCCGGTGAACAGATCGATGCAGATGTGGAAGATATGATCTCCGATGAAATCAAGCGCAACGGCAAGCAAGCCAATGTTTCTATGTTTGCTTTTACCGCCACACCGAAGCCCACTACCATTCAACTGTTTGGCCGCCTAAATACCAAAGGTCAGCGCGAGGCATTCCATGTTTACTCTATGAAGCAGGCCATCGAGGAAGGCTTCATTCTGGATGTATTACAGAACTACACGGAATACTCAACCTTCTACCAGATCAATAAAGAGATTGAAGACGATCCTCGTTGTAAGACCAACGCCGCCAAGCGCCAGATTGCCCGTTTTGTGGAATTGCATGAGACCAACATTGCCCAGCGCATTGAGGTAATTGTTGAGCATTTCCGCACAACAGTTATGCACGAGCTGGGCGGACAGGCCAAGGCAATGGTTATCACAGCCTCCCGCCAAGCTGCTGTGAAGTATCGTCAGGCATTTGAGGACTACATCACGAAAAAAGGGTATGAGGGTATCCACGCCCTAGTAGCATTCTCTGGTAAAGTGAAGTTACCCCATGATGAGAAGGAATATACGGAGGCTTCCCTGAACGGGTTCCCAGAAGATCGGCTCACAAAAGAATTTGATACCGATGCTTATCAGGTGCTGTTGGTTGCAAACAAGTACCAGACGGGATTTGATCAGCCAAAACTGTGTGCCATGTATGTGTTGAAAAAGCTGAAAGGTGTTAACGCTGTTCAGACACTTTCTCGATTGAACCGGATTTGCCCGCCCTATGACAAAAAGACATTTGTCTTGGATTTTGTGAACAGCTACGAGGATATGAAGGCTGCTTTTGCACTGTATTACACGACTACGCTGCTGTCCAACTCCGTGACCCCCAGTGCAATTTATGATTTGGAGGCTAAGATCGACGCCTATGCGCTGTTTGATCCTGCTGATATCGACAGTGCAAACGAGATTCTGTACTCCGAAAAGATAACCAGCAAGCAAAAACAGCGGCTGACTTTCTTCTTGCAGAAGAGCAAGAAACTTCTCGAGCATTATGAGTATGAAGAGCAGCGTCAGGTTGTCGCTGATATGCGTAGCTTTGTCCGATACTATGAATTCCTCTTGCAAGTGTCCTGCTTTGAGGATCATGACTTACATAAAAAGTATAATTTTATCGCTTATCTTCTTGCGTATATCAATATTAAGCATCCAGGCGCTGGATTTAACCTGGACGGGAAAATTCAAGCATCTAACTTTGTGCAGAAAAAAGGAGAAGAACACATTTCTCCGAACCTTGTGGCAAAACCGGTTGTGAAACTACCGACGGCAGAACACTTTGGCCTTACCGAGGATAAGGAACAACGACTGTCCGAAATTATTGACGAGATCAACAGTCGCACAGGAAAATCCTATGACAACGATGTTGTGGTTAAAGCAATGCTCCAGATCCGTGATATCTTGATGAAATCTGATAAGCTGAAGACCAGCGCAAAGAACAATACTCAGAAGGATTTTGAGTTTTCCTATTTTGATGACATTGATGATGCCCTTATCGAAGGCTTGTCTCAGAATCAAGATTTTTTCTCACTGTTACTTTCCAATGAAGAGATGAAGCGTCAGGTGCTTGGTATCTTTTCTGATGAAATTTATAAGAGTTTGCGCAACACATAAAGCGATGATATTCGGCTGGAAAACTACATTGATATATGCTATAATACTTCTAAGTCCCCCAATTGCTTATCTCAAGCAAAACCCTTGATAGGATGCCCTGGATAGATTTTTGATAGCAAAAGTCCGAATAGACCTTAGGATAAGGATAATCTGCATCAAATAAAACCACGACGAATTAAATCCTCTATACAAAAAAGTTTAGAAATGGATTTAACTCGGCGAGTGGGAATAAGCAAAAAGTGGATATGAAGGCCCGCAAACCCGTATAAATATAGGGGTTTCGAAAGTTGAAATGTCCTCGTGACGACATTTTGACAACATCTGAAAATTATTCATAAAAAAGAGCTAACAGATTTCTGTGTCTGTTAGCTCTTTTTTAGTTATTCGCATTGGATATGTAAAAAGTTTTAATTTCACTTACAAGGTTCTGCATAAGTAAAAAAGCATTCTTGGCCTCTTTTAGTTTTGGTGTGTATTGGCCATTAGCAGCCTTTAAAATATGAATCGAATGCACCCAAATGACCTAACGGTACGCTCTTTGTTATTTTATTGCCGGAGTCTAATGCTATGTTTTCAAATATTTTAGGTATGTACTTCATAACATCAAATTCACAGAAGAAACCGTCATTTGCAGAAGCTGCTTTTTCAAAAACAAAAGGACAATAAAACCAGCCGACCTTATGCCCACTACAATACAATGTAATTTGTTTAAAAGGCACTTCTGTGTGGGCGGTCATAAACATTGCAAGACGATACAGAGCAACGGAAATATCTGAGCAATCTTGAATGGTATTGGTATGAAGCGATACCATAATTTCGCCTTTTTATCGTAATCTTCCAAAAGTCCCAGCCTATTGTTATAGCCAATATTGAAAGATAACTCGTACTGTCTTTCTTGCATTGAAAAGGGAATCTTATACACTTCTTTTGGCTCCAAAGAAATTATCTTTTCAAGGGTACTGTGTTTCAGCAGCTTGGGGCCTTTTCTATCTTTTTCAAGTTTTTTATCCGGAAGAATAAAGGCGCACTTTGTATGTTCCGGTACATTTTTTAAAACATTTTCTACGATGGTAAGGCAACCATATTTCGATTCAAACGGTGGATTCATAAGGACTTTTGTTACCTGCTTTGACTTTATCCAGTCGCATGCTTCCTGTGTACGGCTGTCAAGCTGTTCCAGATTCGTCTTTCCATCTTTGTGAATCAGCATATTTGCGCAAGCGAGAGCAAGAATTGATTTTCTTTGTTAGATTATAAATGCGCTGCTTGTCTATTACACTTTTCGTACATAAAGATAGGTAATATGCTTTATTTTGCAACGTCGGAGCGGCATCTGATAATTCACTATTATTCAGGAAAAGCCGTATATCTGTGCCATTATACAGAATGCCGACCACTTGCTTATATTTTGTTAGAACAATATTGCAGTTTTTGCTAAGCTCATTTGCCCATTTTTGCAGGGATATATCTTCCTGCTCTGATTTAGTCTCTAAGATAATCGCAGGAGAGTTTAAGTCGTCAGGAAGATACCAACCATCCGGTTTGTCAATAATCCCTTTGAATCCGAGCTGATTAAATGTTGTTATTTGTCCAGTGCCTTGCTAAACTTTTGCTTCTGTTTTATCAAAACCTAAGACAATCTTTGCTCCGTCTCGGACCTGATCTTCTGTTTTATATAACACTTTTGCCATAATATCACATCCTCCAATATGGATTTATCGTAAAAACCCTATTTCCAGATCTGTTTTTTAACGAACCACTTCAAACGAAAATTAGTGTTTTCTACTGCTGCACTATATGGCTCCGTCAAAAATGCTTTTATCGTCCCCAGCACCGTATCATAATCGTCGGTCATTGTGTCGATCTTCCGACAGAATGATTTCCATTTCTTCTGCATTGCTTCATCATCAGCAAATCCCATTACCTGCTCAAACTGTTCAATCGTAAAGACGTGTCCACGATTTTCAAAAGTTTTCTTCAGTGCTTCGGCTAGCACCTTGCCGTCAAAATCAAATTTATTGGCAAGATGGTAGATATCGTAGTAATCTTTCATCCGACTGGAAAATTCCATCAGACTGAGGATTGCGTCGATCTTCTCAGCAATCGTTGTTTCAAGAGAATATGTATTTACTACCGGCGCAGTGAAATCGTCAAGCTGCGTCGGGATTTTTCGCTTTTCCTGTTTCGGCACGATAACATCACCCACACCGAAGTCTATACTAAACGGAGTTCGTGTGTTTTTAATACGAGCCACAACAGAAGCTCCGATACCGGCGTATTTTTTAGCAACCGCAATGGGCGCAATATCTTTAATTTCAAAGGTAATAAAATCATTACCGGTTGGCGTTGATATGATTTCTTCCAGCACAGGTTTTAGCTGTTGCGGAGTGTTCGGTACTCTCCGAAGAAGAAAATCAACATCTACCGTTACTCTACTGTCAAAATCGGTAACAGAGTATATAAACAAACCGCCTTTTAGGACAAGATTTTCTGCATATTTGGACTTTTCCAAACGGCGCAAAAACTCTTCCTGACAAAAGAGCTGCAAACAAAGCTGATAATTTCTGCCGCTTTCGGCAGCCTTATTTTTCAGTCGTGCAAGCACAGATGCGGCAATATCAGCCATTTAGAAGCACCTCCATTACATTTATAAGTTTTGTGTAAACGCCCATATCCTTTGCGTATTTAGAAAGATTTGCGAGATTCTTTTTCGGATCTGCTACATATGCGTTGATTGCTTTGTTGAATATTTCATTATCAAGTTTTGATCGATACTTAAAGCAATCACAGATTGTTCGCTCTCGGTCATAAACTTTTAATTCAACACCATTAAAGTTACCTACAGTAGCACCGTAATAGTAAAACTCGTTCTGAACATAATAAGCTTTGACAGGGACTTCCTGCATTGCTTTGATTGCTCTTGAAAAGGAACGGGGGACTGCAACTGTCCATTCACGAGGAGCAAAGTCGCTGTACCCATAATAAAATAGAGCAGACTCCACACAAACAATCCCTTGTGGCAGAAGTTTAGAAATCAGCGCTTCTTCTTTTGGTTCTTCAGCGTCAGGCAGTTTGTAAAAGCCATTGCGAATACGCTCTATATAGCCTTGATTGCAGAGGAAAACGACATCGTAGTTTTTTAGTCCGGCGGCAACAAAATCTGCCGTCTTAGCAATGCTTCCAGCTTTATTAAAAACTTCAATTGCGATTTCGTGTTTATTCAATAGCTCACCAACTTTCTGCGCGCAGTTTTTATTATTTGCGTGACTATATTATAGCGACAATCAATAAAAATTGCAACTATTTTTACACGATTAATAAAAAATATGCGTGTAAAAAATGAAAATAATGTTACAAGGTATGTCACTTTGTGCTATCATATATTTGGAAGAACCAATCCGGTTGCAATTATTTTTTTCTTGCAGCCATCGGTTTTATCGCACCTGATAGGATTTTGATAAATTCTCATCGTACAGGCAGTATAATATAGATTATTAGAATCATACGAAACCTACATCACATAGCTTATAAGCAAAAAGCGTTAAGGTGTGGTTCTCGGCAACGAGTGGGAATGATTTCAGAGGCCTGAAAAAGCCCGGTGTTTATGCGGGGCTGCGCCGTTCGGGAAAAGCTTTTCCCTTGTCCATTTTCCCGGCGCTTGATTTGAAAAAGCAGGGGCTGTGGCACCTTTTTTTAATCTGAAGGCAAAACAATAGCACACTGCAAAACGCATTTGCTGTGTGCTTCCTGCGGTTTGTGAGTACAATTATCTGAATAAATTCTAAAAAGGCATTGCTGACTTATGAAAGCGGTAATGCCTTTTTGTTTTTTTCGTTTATTGCCAGAGGGGATGCCACAGCAGGCGCTGGGCGCAGGCGGGAGAGGTGCTTATAAAATTGCGCAGGCAATTAAAAAAGGCGGCATCAGGCCCCGGAAAGCCTCAGGCAGGGTTTTCCGGGGCTTTTGTATTAGCTTAAGTAAAGACACTCCCCCGGCTGTGCTGGGGGAAGTAAAAGGCTTTCGCTGCCGGTTCCGGGCGAAGCGGGATGGCCTTCAACACCAAAAAAATGCAGCATGCAACGGGAAGAGCCTCGTTTACGGGGGCGGGGTAAGTGATGCAGGAGACAGAGCGTTCAGCGCCTCTTGAGAGGCTTGCCGGCAGTATGCCTTTTCAGGGCTTACGCAAGCCCCAGACTTTGCCGGGGGTTCTGACTAGCGTAAGTATAAAGACACTCCCCCGGCTGTGCCGGGGAGCCTGACTTTTATTAGTGAAATATGATAAAAATGGATAGAAATTTTTATGATATATATGAATATGTTGTATGATTTGTCCTTTTGGTAGGGAAAAAACTCTTATTTTCAGGGGAGGGAGGGGGCGAGTATAATGAAGGCAGGCTCAGGGCGGGCCGCTTAGGGAGGCCTGCGCAGAGGTGTGCGGAGATAGGGAGTGAGGTCGTATGCTGAAGGGCGTGCGGATTTCGCGCGGGGTGGCGCTGGGCAGGCTGTATCTGTATGCACCCTTCGTGCCTCAGGTGGAGCAGGGACCCTGTATGCCGGGCGGTGAAGAGGCACAGCGCCAGGCTTACCGGCGGGCGAAGGAGGCCTCGGCCAAAGAGCTGCGTGGCCTGGCGGAGGCCTTACAGGCGCGCGGCAGCGCACAGAGCGGAATTTTTCAAGCGCATCTGGAGATTTTGGACGATGTGGTGATGGAGGAAGAGATTCTGGATGCCATCACACAGGAGAGAGCCACGGCCGGTGAAGCGGTGGACAGGGTGTACCGCGCCTATGCCAAAGCCGTGGCCCGTGCCAGAGAGCCTGTAATTCGCGAGCGTGCGCGCGATTTGGATGATGTGCGCGGGCGAATACTGCGCAACCTGCAGGGTGTGCCGGAGAAAAACCTGGCCGGCCTGACGCAGCCGTGCATTGTGGCCGCCGAAGAGCTGCTGCCTTCGCAGATTGCCCAGATGAACCCGGCGGTCGTGCAGGGGCTGGCTGCCCAGAAGGGCAGCGCCACATGCCATGCTGCCATTGTAGCCCAAAGCCTGGGCCTGCCCGCGGTGTTCGGTATAGAAGGGCTGATGGAACAGGCGCAGGACGGCGTGCGGGCCGTGCTGGACGGTGAAGAGGGCACGCTTGTGCTGGCCCCGGACGATGAAACCTGGGCCCATTATGAACGGCAGGCCCTGCGTGCGCGCAGATTGGCAAAGCAGGCGGCAGCCTATATGGAACGGCCTGCGGTGACACTGGATGGCTGCCGCGTGGATATCTGCCTGAACCTTGGCGACGGCGTGCTGCCGCCGGAGCTGGCCCAGAGCGATGGGGTAGGGCTGCTGCGCACGGAATTTTTATTTATGCAGAAGGGGCATCTGCCTGCGGAAGAGGAACAGTTCACAGCCTACCGGCAGGTGCTGGAAGGCGCCGGGGGCAAGCCGGTGACGCTGCGCACACTGGATATCGGCGGCGACAAGCAGCTGCCCTATCTGCCCCTGCCGCGCGAGGAAAACCCTTTTCTGGGGGTGCGCGCGGTGAGGCTGTGCTTTGCCCGGCCCCAGATATTCCGCACCCAACTGCGGGCGGCTCTGCGGGCATCCGTGTATGGCCAGCTCTGGCTGATGTTCCCCATGGTGGGCAGCCTGGACGACTGGCGCCGGGCGCGTGAAGCGTTTCTGGATGTGAAAGAAGAATTGACGGCCAGCGGCGTGCCGGTGGCCGGCAGCATACGCCTGGGTGTGATGATTGAAGTGCCGTCGGCAGCGCTGCTGGCGCGGCAGCTGGCCGCAGAGGTGGATTTTGCCAGCGTGGGCACCAACGACCTGTGCCAGTACCTGTTTGCGGCAGACCGCACCAACAGGGATGTGGCCCCCTATGCGCAGAAGTACGCCCCGGTGCTGCTGGAGCTGCTGGGGGGCATAGCCGCAGCTTTTGACGCGGCGGGCAAGCCCTTGTCCATTTGTGGGGAGCTGGGCGGCGACGCCCTTGCCACTGCTGCGCTGGTGGGGCTGGGATATAGAAAGCTGAGCATGCCGCCTGTGCATATGGGCTATGTCAAGCAGGTTATCTGTACCGGCCGCTGTGCGGATATGCAGAAGCTGGCGCGCAGCCTGCTGGAGAGGCAGACACAGAGCGAGGCGGAGGCGCTGCTGAACAGATACTACGAATTGGCTGTGCGATGACGTGCGGCCGGAAAACCGGAAGGGAGAAGGCGTATGTATACGAAATTGACGACTGTTTGTAACCCGACAGGGCTGCATGCCCGCCCGGCCACGGAGTTTGTGACTGAGGCGAAGAAATATAAAAGCAAAATCACCATCCAAAATACACAGGAGCCGGAGGAAGAGGCGGTGAACGCCAAATCTGTGGTTCTGCTGCTGAGCCTGGGCCTGGGCAGGGGCACCCCGGTAAAGCTGGCCGCTGAGGGCGAGGATGAGAAGGAGGCGGTGGAAGCACTGGCCGCGTTGATTGATTCCGGCTTTGGCGAATAGAAGGACAAGGGCCTGGGAAAAGGAGGATGGACATGGATTTTGTGGGTGAATACGCCGCCAATGTAGACGCGGTACTGAAGGCCATCTGGCAGGAGGAACGCCCGGCCATTGACGAAGCGGGCCGCATGCTGGCCCGCAGCCTTGAGGCCGGCGGCCTGCTGTACGTGTTTGGCTGCGGCCATTCTCACATGATTGAGGAAGAGCTGTTTTACCGCGCCGGAGGGCTGGGGGCCGTATGCCCCATGTTCGAGAGCAGCACCATGCTGCACGAGGGGGCGGCCAAAAGCAGCAGGATAGAGCGCATGAGCGGCTATGCCGAATTGGTGATAGCCCGGTATGATATTGGGCCGAAGGACATCTTTTTGGCGGTGTCAAGCAGCGGCATCAACCCGTTTATCATTGAAATGGCCCAGCTGGCGGGGGCCAAAGGCGCCAGGGTTGTGGGCATCTCGGCCTTTGGGTACCGGCAAAAGCCCTCGCGGCACAAGGATGGGCTGCACCTGCCGGATGTGTGTGACCTGTGCATCGACAACCATGTGCCGGTGGGCGATGCCAGCGTGGCTGTGTGCAAAGACGGTACCAGGGCGGGGCCGGTATCCAGCATCGCCTCGCTGGCCATTGCGGACGCCGTGGTGCTGGCAGCCTGTCAGGAGCTGCGGCTGCGCGGGATAGACCCCGAGGTGTTCCGCAGCGGGAACTGCGACGGAGGCGATGCGTACAACGGGCGGCTGCTTCGGCGCTTTGGCGCACGGGTGCGCAGCCTGTAAGGAGGGCGCTGTGAACGGAAAGACGGTTTTGATTTTGGAGCGCCTGCTGGACGGACGGCCGCATAAGCTGAGAGACCTGGCACAGCGCCTGGAAATATCGGTTCGGCTGGTGCGCTACGAGATGCAGGAGGTCGATGCCTTTTTGCGGCGCGAGGGCTTTCCCGCTTTGCAGTATGAGCGCCCTGCGGGGCTGCGCCTTATGCTGACGCAGGCACAGCATAAGGCGCTTTCGAAAAAGCTGGCCAGCCTGGATACCTATGATTACGCCATGACCTCGGCCGAACGCCGCTGCGTGATGACGCTGATGCTGATAGCCAGCGGCGGCGAGGCGCTGACCGGCCAGTATTTTGCCGATCAGCTGGGCGTGAGCAAAAGCAGCATTGACAAGGATATGGCGCTGCTGAAAACAGACCTGCTGGGCAGCGGTGTGCGCCTGGAGAGCAGAGTGGGCAAGGGCAGCACGCTGGAGGGGGAGGAGCAGGCCCTGCGCCACTGCGGCGTGCGGCTGCTGGAGCAGCACGTGGATTTTGCCGGCCTTTACAGCGGAGACGCGGAAGGCAGCGATATGGTGGGAAGCTGGGCATGCAGGCTGTTCTGCGGCGAAGAGCTGTCCGCTTTATTTGAATTGCTGAGAAGCATGGAGCAGGCCGAGCTGGGCAAGTGGCTGGGCTATGATTCCTTCCGCATGCTTACCTTCACCCTGGCGGTGACCTTGGTGCGCGTGAGGGCAGGCAAGGCCGTACAGGCTGTGCCCGCCAGCATGGCGCTGGTAAAGACATCAGGGGAATATGTGCATGCAGTGCAGCTGGCAGGCGAGCTGGAAAAACGCTTTGAGGTGAGGCTGCCCGCGGGCGAGGTATATGCGCTGGCCATTTTGCTGGCCGGTGCAAAATACGTGACGCCAGAGCCGTACCTGAAAGAGGACTGGGCCGGAGTGCAGGTGCTGCTGGACCGTCTGGTGCGCGGCATGAGCGAGGAGATGGACATCGCCTTTACCGAGGATGAGGAGATTTATAATGCGCTGCAGGCGCATCTGGGGCCCACTGTATTCCGGCTGCGTCATGACATCCCTATCACGAACCCCAACCTGCAGGAGATACGGAAAAATTATGCCGTGTGTTTTGAGGCGCTGGAGCGTGTGCTGAAAAAGCTTGACAGCGAGCTGCTGGCAGGCATCACGGAGGATGACGTTGCCTATCTTGTGCTGCACTTCTGCGCGGCCATGGAACGCAGCAAGCGCATGATGCCTGTGAGCCGCGTGGCCATTGTATGCGTGCACGGCGCGGGCACGGCGAGCCTGCTGCGGGAGCTGGTGTGCTCTAAGTTCAAAAATATCCGCGTGGTGGCCACGGCCACTTACACAGACCTGCATGCGCTGGAGGAAATGGATGTAGACTTCGTTATCGCCAGCATTCTTCTGCCGGGCTGCAGGGTGCCGTGGGTGAAGGTGGAGACGATCCCCACAGCGGAAAATTGGGAGGCCATCAGCCGCATGACCTTAAAATACGGTGCAAAGGGCCGGGCACACAGCGATGCGGCAGAGCTTTTCAAGGACGTGATGAAGACCATTCAGGCCCACTGTGAGGTGCGGGATGTGGACGGCCTGATGGCCAGCCTGGCCGCCAGCTTTGAGGCCGCCGGCATACCGGTGCGCGCAGACCGTGTGCAGCCCGCCCTGGCCCAGCTGCTAAGCCCGCAGAAGCTGCTGTGCCGCCGGCGCGCGGCCGGCTGGGAGGACGCGGTGCGCCAGGCGTGCGCTGTGCTGGTACAGGCGGGCGACGTGACGGAGGAATTCACCATTTCGGCCATTCAAAGCGTGCGCAGCGCCGGGCCGTATATCGTCATTATGCCCGGTGTGGCGCTGGTGCACAGCGAGCTGGGCAAGGGCGTAAAGCGCCTTGCCATGAGCCTTGTCACCTTTGAAAGCGGCGTGTGCTTCCATCATCCCGCCAACGACCCTGTGAGGCTGGTGCTTTGCCTGGCCCCCACGGATAATTGGGCCCACCTGAGGGCGCTGCGCGGCTTGCTGAGCCTGCTGAACAAGGTGCCGGTGCGGGCGCTGTGCGCGGCCAGTACCCCGCAGGAGCTGTACGAATATATAAAAGAAAGCTGTGAATGAATATGCCTTTGTGTGATTATGTGACACCCGACACCACTGCTCTGGGCCGGCGGGCCGACGGCTGGGAGGACGCGGTGCGCCAGGCGGGCGCGCTGCTGGAGAAGGCGGGCGCCATCGCGCCTGCGTACACGCAGGCCATGGTGGACATGGTGAGGGAAATGGGCCCTTATATCGTCATTATGCCGGGTGTGGCGCTGGCCCATGCGCGGCCCGAGGGAAATGTGGCGCGCAACAGCATCGCTGTGGTCACCTGCCCTGCGGGGGTGAATTTCGGCAGCCGTTCCAACGACCCGGTGTATGCGGTGTTCGCGATTGCGGCCCGCACCGATGAAGAGCATCTGGTGCTGTTCCGGGCACTGGCAAAATTTATTTCTGAGGAGGCAAACGTAGAGCGCCTGAAGGGGGCTGCAACGTTTGAGGAGATTGGATTTTAGAAACTGAAAGGAGAAAAACGATGGATAACATGCTGGAAAGGCTGAAGGGCGGGCTGATTGTCTCCTGCTATGCAGGGGCGGATTTCAATGCGGAGATGGCCGTGCCGGAGACGATGGTGTGCGTGGCGAAGAGCTGTATTGCCGGCGGCGCCAAAGCAATACGCACCAACTGCGAGAACGTGGCCGCCGTTAAGGCGGCGGTGGACGTGCCGGTGATCGGCCTGAAAAAGATATACCGCAGCGGGGACATGATCAGCGGCGATTTCCGCATCACACCCACACTGAAAGAGGTGGAGGAGCTGATAAAGGCGGGCGCAGACGGCGTGGCCGTGGACGGAACGGTGCGCGAGAGATATGACGGCAAAACGCTGGAGCAGTTTATCGGCGCGGTGAAAAAGGAATTCGGCGCATTCGTCATTGCGGATATTTCCACCGTGGAGGAGGGCGTGGCGGCCTGGCGCTGCGGCGCTGATATGGTGGGCACTACCCTTTCGGGGTACACGCCCTATTCCAAAAACCCGCTGCCCTTCGGCACCCTGCCCAGCCCGGAGCCGGATTACGCGATTATCCGCGAGCTGCGCGCCGCAGGCGTGCCTTATATCGTGGCCGAAGGGCGCATTACAAATGGGGAAAAGATGCGCAGGGCGCTGGACGCCGGCGCGCACAGCGTGGTGATAGGCACTTCCATTACAGAGCCGCGCAAGATTGTGAAGACCATTCTGCTGGACGCCGGCCTGTGAGCAGGCCTTACATACAGGAAAGAAGGATGAGACAATGAAAGCATGGCAGCGCTATTTTCAAACAATGAATGAGGTGGTGGAGAAAGCCTACAACACCCAGGGCGAGAACATTATGAAAGCGGCCGCCCTGTTGACAGAGTGCACGAAAAACGACGGCATCATCCATATGTTCGGCTGCGGCCACTCCGGCCTGGTGACAGAGGATGTGTTCTGGCGCAGTGCCACGCTGGCCAATGTGCATGCCATTTTCGAATCTGCCGTGTCGGGCATCAACGAAATTACCAAGACCAGCCGTCTGGAGAAGGTGGAGGGGCTGGGGCGGGTGATCGCCGAATATAACCGTCTGGCCCCGCCGGACGTGCTGGTGTGCTTTTCCAACTCCGGCAACAACGCCGCTACGGTGGATATGGCGCTGGCCGCGCACGAGATGGGCCTGCCGGTGATAGCTTTTACCAATGTGGAGTACGCCAGCCAGCTGACAACGCAGCATTCCAGCGGGAAAAAGCTGAAGGATATTGCCGATGTGGTAATTGACAACTGCTCTGTCATCGGCGATGCGGCCATTCAGCTGGACGGCCTGGAGGTGAAGGTGGGCGCCACCTCCACCATTCCGGTGGTATACCTGCTGGCGGGCCTGCTGGCGCAGACCTGTGAGAACCTGCTGGAGCAGGGCATCACGCCGGATGTCTATTACAACGGCCACCTGGCCTATGAGCGGGACGATGTGAAAGAGCACAACGACGCCCTGGTGGACAAATATTACCGGCGCATGAGAAACCTGTGACGAAAGAAAAAGGGGCGCACAGCGGCGCCCCGGAAAAGGAGATGCCAGAGCGATGAAAGACCTGAAGGTATTGACCGTTTGCGGCGCGGGCGTAGGGACCAGCACGCTGCTGCGCATGAATATCAACGATGCATTTAAAGCCTTTAACCTGCCCTTCAGTGTGAAGGTGGAGAATACCAGCTTGTCCAGGGCAAAGGGCGTGGCATGCGATTTGATGGTAACGTTCGAGAGCTTTGCCGGGGAAGCGCGCAAGTGCTGCCCGGACGTGATTGTCATTCAAAACCTGATGGACAAAAAAGAGCTGAAAGAAAAAATTGGGGAATATCTGACCGGTAAAAATCTCATTTAAGGGGGTAAAGGACCATGGAAGTTTTATCTGGAATTGTCAATTTTATTACTACCTACATATTCAACCAGCCGTTCATCCTGCTGAGCCTGGTGGCCATGCTGGGCCTGATTTTACAGAAAAAGCCCCTGCAGGATATCATTGTAGGCTCGCTTAAAACGGGCATCGGCTACCTGATTTTGTCGCAGGGTACCTCTCTGCTGGCTGGTATTGTGACGCCCATCGCAACCATCCTCAACAAGATATTCCACGTGGAGGCCAGCACCACCGGCATGGGCCAGGTGGCGTTTGAGGCGGACTGGGCGTCGTCCATTGCGCTTATCATGGTGGTGGGCTTTATCGTCAACCTGCTGCTGGCGCGCTTTACCAAATTCAAATATGTGTACCTGACCGCGCACCAGACGTACTTTATCGCCCTTGTCTATCTGGCGCTGACGGTGGAGGTGCTTGCAATCCCGAGCAAAACGATGGTGGTCATCGTGGGCGGCCTTCTGCTGGGCGTGTACTGCACGCTGAGCCCGGCCCTTGTGCAGCCCTTCATGCGCAAGGTGACGGGCAGCAACGACCTGGCCTATGGCCACACCACCTCCTTTGGCGTTATCATGGGCGCATTGGTGGGCAAGCTGTTCAAAAAGCACGAAAATGAATCCTCCGAGAGCCTGAAAATTCCTGCAAAGCTTTCCTTCCTGAAGGATATTACAGTTTCTACCGCCATCATCATGACGCTGCTGTACCTGGTGGGCGTGACCGCCGCGGGCCCGGCCTGGGTGCAGGAGAACGTCAGCGGCGGCACGGCGGCATATATGTACGCCATCTCTCAGGGCGTGATGTTCGGTGTAGGCATCACCATCGTCCTGACGGGCGTCAGCATGATGATTGCGGAAATCACCGAGGCCTTCAAGGGCATCTCGGAGAAGGTGGTGCCCGATGCGGTGCCCGCGCTGGACTGCCCCGTAGTGTTCAACTTTGCCCCCACGGCCGTGATGCTGGGCTTTTTGAGCTGCCTTGGCACGGTGATTGTGTGCGTGGTGCTGTTCGGCGCGGTGGGCTTCTATGCGTTGACGCCGCCCGTGATCACCTGCTTTTTCGGCGGCGGCCCTGCGGGCGTGTTCGGCAACTCTACCGGCGGCTGGCGCGGCGCCGTGCTGGCCGGTGTGGTGGCTGGCCTGATGCTCAGCTTCGGCCAGGCGCTTACCGTCGGCTGCCTGCCCACCACCATTGCCGACTTTGCGCGCTGGTCCAACGACTTCGATTACTCTGTGTTCACATGGCCGTTCCAGCAGCTTCTGAAGCTGATTTTCTAAACCGGTTTTTCAGTATGGATGCGCCTGCCGCGCCCGAAACCGGCCGTTTCCATCATCATACAGGGCCTGCCCATTCTTTTGGGCAGGCCCTGTGTGATTTGGTCTGCTTTAGCAAAATGAGAACCCGCGGCTGTGCTGGGGGGAGTAAAAGGGCTTTCGCTGCTGGCTTCGAGCGAAGCGGGATAACATTCAACACAAAAAATGCAGCACGCAGCGGGAAGAACCCCCGCTTACGGAGGCGGGGCAGGTGATGCAAAAGACAGAGTATTCAGCGCCTCTTGAGAGGCTTTCCGGCAGTATGCCCTTCCGGGCTTACGCAGGCCCCCGCCTCAGCCGGGGGGCCTGACTTTTCATTGATTGCCGGAGAGGACGCACACAGCAGGCGATGGGCGCAGGCGGGTGAGGTGCTTATAAAATTGCGCAGGCAATTAAAAAGGGCGGCACAGGCCCCGGAAAGCCTCAGGCAGGGTTTTCCGGGGCTTTTGTGTTAGCTTAAGCATAAAGACACTCCCCCGGCTGTGCCGGGGACCTGACTGATTGCGGCCTGAAAGGCAGGGGGAACAAGATGAACATACGCCCCGCGGAAAAGGCGGATATGCCCGCCCCTGTGCGCGCTGTATGCCGAGGGCAGGCGCTTTATGGCCGCGCACGGCAACGCTGCACAGTGGCGCGGCGGCTACCCGCAGCGCGCTGTGCGGGAAGCGGATATGCGCGAAAGGCGGCTGTACCTGTGCGGGGAAAACGGCTCGCTTTGCGCGGCATTCGTATTTTACATGGGGCCGGAGCCCGCGTACGAGGCCCTGGACGGCGCATGGCTGCGCGCAGGGCCCTACGGCGTGGTGCACCGGCTTTGTTCGCCCGGGCGTATGAAGGGCGCGGCCACGGCGGCTGCGCTGCTTTTCTGCGGCGGGCCTGGCCGCGCCGCGGCGCGCCGCCGGGCCGGTTTTTATTGACATGCCGGGGCCCGTTTGGTATACTTTCTCCAGAAGGGGTAAAGCTAGCTTTAGCTTGAGCTTTGCCCCCCATGCTGCCGGCAGCGCGGCGCGTGGGCGCGCGGCAAGGGGGGAAGGCTTTGCCGCGCGGCCTTTTGAAACACACAAAAAAGACACACGGAGGGCAGAAAAATGAAGGTTTTGATGCTGAACGGCAGCCCCAGGGCAAGGGGCAACACCGCCCTTGCATTGGAAGAGATGGAAAGGATTTTCAAAGAGGAGCAAATTGAAACAGAAATTCTGCATATTGGGCACAAGGACATTCGCGGCTGCATCGCGTGCCGCCAGTGCGCGCAGAAAGGAAAATGCGTCTTTGACGACGTGGTAAACGAAACGGCGTCCAAGCTTGAGCAGGCCGATGGGCTGGTGGTGGGCGCCCCCGTCTACTATGCCTCTGCCAACGCCACCCTGATTGCGTATTTGACCCGGCTGTTTTACAGCACCCATTTTGACAAGAGCATGAAGGTGGGCGCAGCTGTGGCCGTGGCAAGGCGGGGCGGTATCACCGCCGCTTATGATGAACTGAATAAGTTTTTCGGCATCTCCGGCATGCCCATTGCCTCGGGGCAATACTGGAACGGCGTGCACGGGGCGGCACCGGGCGAGGCGGCCGGGGACACAGAGGGACTGCAGCAGATGCGAACCCTGGCCAGAAACATGGCGTTCCTGATGCGGGGCATCCAATTGGCAAAAGAATGCTACGGCCTTCCCAAAAAAGAGCCCCTCACTTATATGAACTTCATACGCGAAGGGCAGTGAGCAAAGGCTGGCGCGGGCTTTCGTGCGGCATGCGCGCCGAAGGGCCGGAACCGGGCTTCAGAAAAAGTGCCGGATGCAGCACGTTTTACGAAAAGGAAGGTGCGGATATGTACACAATCGGCCAGGTGGCGCAGATGTTTGGGCTGCCGGTGTCTACCCTGCGCTATTACGACAAGGAGGGGCTGTTCCCTGAAATGCGGCGGGTGTCGGGCATCCGCCAGTTCAGCGAAAAGGAGATAGAGGCGCTGCGCGTGATAGAATGCCTGAAAAAATCGGGCCTGGAAATAAGGGACATCAAGCAGTTCATGCAGTGGTGCACGCAGGGCAGCGAGACCTATGCGCAGCGCAGGGAGCTGTTTGAAAAACAGCGCGGGCAGGTGGAAAGCGAGATACAGCGGCTGGGCCGTGTGCTTGACATGCTGAAGTTCAAATGCTGGTATTACGAGCAGGCCGTGCGGGACGGGGATGAAGCCCGGCTTTCCCGCCTGCGGCCGGAGGAAATGCCGGACGAGATTAGGCAGGCGTACCTGCGCTCGCACTGAGGCGCCCCGCTTTGCAGCACGGCGCGCAGGGCGGCCGGGGGCAGGGACGGCGCGGCGGCCCGGAAGAAAACCGGGGCAGCGCGCCGGAAGGCTGCAGTACGCCGCGCGGCGCGACGAAAAGCACAAGGCCAAAAAACGCCGGGAACGGCGCGGCCCCGGCCCCGTGCAGCCGGGCGGGCCTGCACTCCGCGCCGGAAGGCCGCCGCCCTGCGCCGCCGGAAAAGGGCGCCCGGCGCAGGGGCAAAGCGGGCGCATCATAAGGGCACGGCCATGCCGCGGGCGGCGGGCGCAAAGGCTGCCCCGGCGCGCAGGCTGCGCGGCATGGAGAAAAAACAGGAGGAAGAGACATAGCAATGGAATACCGGAAACTGCCGAAAGGCACAGAGAACATCAGCATCATCGGCCTTGGCAACAGCAGCCTGGGCGAGGCGGGCGAAAAAGAGGCGCAGGCCGCGGTGGAGCTGGCGCTGGAAAACGGCGTGAACTTTTTTGACATGGCCGCGGGCGACGCAAGGCCCTTTGCGGCATATGGCCGCGCGGCTGCGGGCTGCCGCGGCAAGGTGTATTACCAGGTGCACTTCGGGGCGGACTACCGCACCGGAAAATACGGCTGGACGCTGGAGCTGGAGGACATCAAACGCTCGGTGGCATGGCAGCTGGACGCGCTGAAAACGGACTACATCGATTTTGGCTTTCTGCACTGCATTGACGAGACGGCAGACCTGGAAAAGGCCGAAGCGCACGGCACGCTGGAGTATTTGAAAGAGCTGAAGCGCCAGGGCGCCGTGCGGCACATTGGGCTTTCCTCCCACACGCCGCAGGTGGTGCACAAGGTGCTGGACATGGGGCTGATAGACCTGCTGATGTTCAGCATCAACCCCGCGTACGATTACCGCCACGGCGAATTCGCCATCGGCGGGGTGGATGAAAGGCAGGCGCTGTACCGCAGGTGCGAGGCCGAGGGCGTGGGCATTTCGGTGATGAAGGCGTTTTCCGGCGGGCAGCTTCTCAGCGCGGCTGCCTCGCCCTTTGGGCGGGCGCTGAGCGAATACCAGTGCATGCAGTATGCGCTGGATAAGCCCGGCGTGCTGACAGTGCTGCCGGGCGTGCGCGGCCGGGAGGACGTACGGCGCGTGCTGGGCTTTCTGGCGGCCGCCCCGGAAGAGAAGGATTATTCGGTGCTGGGCACGTTCGCGCCGCAGGCTGCCGGGGGAGTGTGCGTGTACTGCAACCATTGCCAGCCCTGCCCGGCCGGGCTGGACGTGGGCCTTATCAATAAATATTACGATTTGGCCCGCGCCGGGGATGCCCTGGCGAGGGACCACTATGCAAACCTGGGCACGACGGCCGCGGCGTGTATCGGCTGCGGCCACTGCGATGCCCGCTGCCCCTTCCAGGTGAAGCAGGTGCGGCGCATGGAGGAGATAGCCGCTTATTTCGGCGGCTGAAGCGGCGCGCCGGGCCCCATTGCCCCCGCAAAAAGGCCAAATGCCCTGCGGTGCAAAGGTGCGCTGACGCAGGAACGCGCCGGTTTCAGGGCGGACAGTTCGGCGCCCGGCGCATAAAAGGGCACGGCAATCCATCAGGATTGCCGTGCCCTTTGTATACCGGAAGCACCCCGCCGGGCGGGGTGTGAAAAAAGACTGATGCCGGGAATGAAAAAAGAAAAATGCCCTTTGCCATGCTGGAAGCACGGCCGGCTAGCTGCACAAACAGGCAGGGGGAGGCCATTCAAAGAGGAAAGATGAACGGCATAAATGGTTTGCTGCATACCGGCTGGAATTGCAAATGCCATATGCTGGTTGGGCTGCCGCCCAAAATAGCGGCGGCGAGTTTCAAGGGGCGCCTGAAAGGAGAGAACAGCCTGATGCCGTGCGGGAAGCTTCCGGGGCTGAAATGCAAATGCCAAAATGAATGTTCTTGATAGAGACAGACCCTTTAACAGAGATGACTCCCGCAAGCACGAGTGTCCCTATTGCGGTTAAACGAATTGGGAATTCCAGTGCCGGGGTGCTGCGCGGGCACGGCAGGAAAATGCAAAGAAGATACAGGGGTATATTCAGCGCCAGTATGAGCAGGACAAAGCAGGAGAGAAACTGGCCGTGCAGGCTTCGAAAAAGCCCGCCTGCGTGCGGCAGGCGGCGGAACCCTCGCGGCTGGCAGAGCGCACCTGCGCGGCGTGACGCGCAGGTTGATATTCCGGCACTATGCCCGCATAGAAAAATCCCCCGGCTTTGTCGGTGGATTTTTATTTCACGCTGTGGCTTACACAAAACGGCCGGGCCAAAACGGGTTCAAAGGCGGTATTTTCTTATAGCCTGCCCGGAACTGAGCGGCCCCGATGCCGCCGGGGTGGCAGGCACCAAGCAGAGGGCAGCGCCAGAAGGTGCGCAGGGCCAGCCGGTACGGGACGCCCGGAAACCCCGGCGGGGCGAACAGCAGAAGGCCGCCCCGGTGTCCGGCAGGGCATAGGCCGCGCCTCCGCTTTGCAGCACGGCGCGCAGGGCGGCCGGGGGCAGGGCCGGCGCGGCCCCGGCCCCGTGCAGCCGGGCGGGCCTGCACTCCGCGCCGGTGCAGAGAGGCCGAGGCAGGAAAGGGGCGCGCCATACGGAAAAAGGCTGTGCGGGCGCGCTATTCTTCTTCCCTTTGCGCCAGGGCGCGGGCCATGGCCATGAAATGGCCCAGCGCGGGCGAGATGAACTTTGATTTGTGCACGGCCAGGCACACAGTGCTGTGCACAGAGAGGCCCTGCACCCGGATACTGGCCAGCTGCCCGGCGGCAAGGGCGGGCGCGGCCAGCCGGCTGGGAAGCACGGTGACGCCGAGGCCCCGGCCCACAGCGGCCAGAATGGCCTGAAGCGACGCGCACTCCCACGCGGGGCGAAGCGTATAGCCCGCCTGCGCTGCGGCGGCGCTGAAAAGCTGGAACGCGCCCGAGCTGCGCTGGCGCAGCACCAGCGGCTGCGCCATGAACTGCGCCAGCGGCACGGTGCGCCCGGCCATGGGGTGCCCGGGCGCGCACAGGGCGACATGCCGCTCTGTGAACAGGGGGGTGAGGGCGATGAAGCGCGAGCGCACCACGCCCGCCACGATGGCGGCGTCCAATTCGTTTTCCAGAAGGCGCTTTTCCACCTCGTCGGTGGTGTCCACCGTCACCTCCAGGCGGATATGCGGGAAGCGGGCGCGGAAATCTGCCGCCAGGGCCGGCATGCCGTACACGCCGAAGGTGACGCTGGCGCCCACGCGCAGCAGGCCGTGGGAGTCCGGGTTCTGAAACGTGGCCTCCATCTCGTCGTACAGGCTGATGAGGTGCGTGGCATAGCCCAGCAGGGCGCGGCCCGCCTCGGTTATTTTCAGGCGCTGGCTGATGCGCTCGAACAGGCGGGTGCCGTAGTGCTGCTCCAGCTCGCGGATGGCGACGCTGACGGTGGGCTGGGACACATACAGTGCCTGCGCGGCCCGGGTGATGCTTTCCGTGTTTGCCACGGCGATGAAGATGCGGAAGTGACGGATGGTCAAAGGCCATGCCTCCCCCTCAAAACAGTGTGCATCCGCCGAAACGGCGGGGCGCCGGAAATATTATAGTGAAAATACTAATAACTATATAAAATTATAGTATTTTTATTATGACTGCGCAAGTGGTATGATGAAGGCAGGGCAGAAAGACACATGGCAGGCGGCGCGGCCCGGCACACGCCGCGCCCGCCGCAGAAAAAGGGGGAAGCAGCATGCACACACACAACGCGCCCGGCGCCCGCGCGGCGCAGCGCGAGCAGACGGGGCACGCCGCGTCCGTCACGGAAAATGCGGTGCAGGCGGCACAGAACGGGGTGTGCGGGGCGGCTGCGGAAGGCGCCGCCGGTGCAATGCCGGAGAAAAAGCGTGCGCCGGGCGCACAGGCGGCAGGGGGGCGAGTTCAGCCCGCCCAGGCGCTGGGCGGTGTGCAACAGCAGCGGCAGGCCGCGGCACGGGCGCAGGAGGCCGGGGCACAGGCAGGTGATGGACCCAAGGCATGCGTGGCGGAAGCAGAAGGCGCCGCCGGTGCAATGCCGGAGGAAAGGCAGGCGCCGGGCGCACAGGCGGCAGGGGGGCAGGCCGCAGCTTGCCCGGCGGGGGCGGCGCCCATGCCGGCCGAAGGCGCGCAGGCGCACGGGGCGCAGGGCTGCGGCAGGGCAAAGCTGTGGCCGCTGTTTCTGGCCACACTGTATATCAGCACCTTCACCTTCGGCGGCGGGTTTGTAATTGTCACCTTTATGAAGCGCAAATTTGTGGACAGCCTGAAATGGCTGAGCGAAGAGGAAATGCTGGATTTTGCCGCCCTGGCCCAGGCCTCGCCGGGGGCCATTGCGGTGAACGCGGCCATTCTGGTGGGCTGGCGCGTGTGCGGCTTTGCGGGCATGGCGGTGGCCGTGCTGGGCACCATTCTGCCGCCGATGGTGATTTTGTCGGTGATTTCGCTGTTTTATGCGGCCTTTGCCGCCAACCGCTGGGTGGCGCTGGCGCTGAAGGGCATGCAGGCGGGCGTGGCCGCCGTGATACTGGACGTGGCCTGCGGCCTTGGCGCCAAGGTGGCGAAAGAGCGCAGCGCCCTTTCGCTGGCGCTGATGGCCGGGGCCTTTCTGGCAAACTTTGTGTTTGACGTAAACGTCATTTTCATCATTCTGGCCGCGGCCCTGGCGGGCGTGGGCAAGACACTGTGGCTGCGGCGGAAGGGGGCGGGCGCGCCATGACCTATGTGCAGCTGTTTTTCAGCTTTCTGCTGGTGGGGCTGTTCAGCGTGGGCGGCGGCTATGCGGCCATTCCCCTCATTCAGGCGCAGGTGGTGGAGGCCCACGGCTGGCTTAGCATGGCCGAGTTCACCAACCTTGTCACCATTGCCGAAATGACGCCCGGCCCCATTGCCGTGAACTCGGCCACCTTTGTGGGCATTCGCATTGCGGGCGTGCCGGGCGCCGTGGTGGCCACGCTGGGGTGCATTTTCCCGGCGCTTATTCTGGTGTCGGTGCTGGCGTATCTGTACCGGCGCTACCAAAGTGCCCCCGCGCTGGACAGCGTGCTGAGCTGCCTGCGCCCGGCGGTGGTGGCGCTGATTGCGGCGGCGGGCCTTGCCATGCTGGGCACGGCCGTGCTGGGCGGCGCAGCCCCGGCGCCGGGCAACGTGCAGTGGGCTTCGGCGGCGCTGTTCTGCGCGGCCCTGGTGCTGCTGCGCTGGCGCAAGTGGAACCCCATTCTGGTGATGTGCCTGTGCGGCGCGGCCAGCCTTGCGCTGGGCGCCGCGGGCCTTGTGCCCGTGTAGCATCTGCAAACCGGAAAACGGCCGCCGGGGCCCGCCCCGGGCGCTTTCGGGCCCGGCCGGCAGCCATTGCCCTGCGGCCCTGGCGCCCCGTGCGGGCGCGGCGCTGGCGGCGGCCGCGCGTGGCTTTGCCCATGGCCGGGCCGCGGCGCAGCTTTTGCGCCGGTGGGCAGGGCATGGCCCGCGGCGCTGGCGCAAAGCGAAGCGCCAGCGCTGCCCCTGTTCCCGCGTGCGAGGCACAAAACAGAAAAAGGCGCGCGCTTTCCCCTTTGGGAAAGCGAGCGCCTTTCTGCGTTTGTTCAGTGCGCCTGGCGCATGGCCTGAAGCTCTGCCGTGTGGTGCGCCACCACGGTTTCCAGCGTGCTTGTGCGGCTGCGCAGCTCGTCCACCTGCGCGGCTTTGTGCAAAAGCGTATCCAGCTTTGCGGCCACATCGCCATACTGCTCGGCCACCAGGCTGATTTTGTGGTCCTGCTGTTCCACCAATACGCGCGTGTGGCGCATCTCGACCTCCAGCGCTTCCTGCCGCGCCTCCACCTTTTCCAGCCGCGCGCTCAGTGCGTCCTGCCCGGCGCGCAGCTCGTCCTGCCCGGCGCGCAGCTCGTCCTGCCCGGCGCGCAGCTCGTCCTGCCCGGCGCGCAGTTCGTCCTGCCCCGCGCGCAGCTCGTCCTGCCCGGCGCGCAGTTCGTCCTGCCC
>CDZO01007458.1_pt1 | contig 26737 bp, 19 predicted proteins | sample 480641 | NCBI WGS metagenome assembly CDZO01 (sample SAMEA3182088, study PRJEB8094) | gut metagenome | biome: human; feature: gut; material: Stool; isolation source: human stools | place: Canada | collected 2013-02-05
GCGGGACGATGCAAGCATCGTCCCCTACAAACAATTTATCGGTTTGCGGCAAATATTTACGCTTCTCCGCGGCGGGGTGAGGGCACCCCGCCCTACCACCTGTTTTATTGTCGGTTGCCTACAATAAAATGCTCTGCAGGGAACGGTCCTAACCTTTCCGAAAGCCCACAAACAATGCACCCAAAAACCGAAATATGGCGAACACCCGGAACGGTCAAGACCGTTCCCTACAAATCGTTTTTCAATTTGCGCCCATTTCTGTAAAATCCATACACCAAAAAGGCGCACCACACAATCCCTGTGTGATGCGCCTTAATTTTATTTTTTCTGTTTTGCTATACTAAAGTTTCTTCGGTCCCTTCTTTTCAAAGAAGGGACAAAAAACTCCCGTAAAGGACTTAGTTCCCACTTTCAGCCGTTGCGGTGGACTGGCTGCTTTCGCCCAGGGTCACTTCGCAGCTGATGACCTTGCCATCACGCTCTACCTGCAGGGTAACGGTATCGCCAACTTCCTTGCTCTGGCAATACTTCTGTACATCGGATGCGCTGGAGACTGCCACATCATCAATGGAGATGATGCGGTCACCCAGCTTCAGGCCGCCTTTTTCGGCACCGCTGCCGGATGCGATCTGGTAGATATACACACCATAGTTGCTGACGCCGTACTGCATAGCAGTCTGGGCATCATTGATGGTGATGACCGTAACACCCATGGCCGGGCGGGCAACATAACCCTTTTCGATCATCTGTTTTGCCATTTCCATGGCGGTATTGATGGGGATTGCAAAGCCAAGCCCCTCTGCATCGCTGGAGCTGCTCTTGGCGTTGACAATACCGATCAGCTCACCGTTTGCATTGAACAGGCCGCCGCCGGAGTTGCCCGGGCTGATGGAAGCGCTGGTCTGGATCAGGTTCATATCGTTGCCCTGAACGGTAACTTCACGGTTCAAGGCGCTGACAATACCATTGGTAACGGTGTTGCTCAGGGTACCCAGCGGGTTGCCAACGGCAATGGTGGTTTCGCCAACAGCCAGGCTGTCGCTGTCGCCAATCACAGCCGGAGTCAGACCGGTGGCTTCGATTTTCAGGACTGCAACGTCCGAAGTAGAATCCTGGCCAACGACCGTTGCGGTATACTCTGTTCCGTCTGCCAGCTGTACCGTGATGTTATTTGCGCCGGAAACCACATGGGCACAGGTCACAATGTAACCATCCTGCGAGATGATCACGCCGGAGCCTGCACCGCTCTGCACATAGCTGCCGCCAAACCAGGTGTTGGTGCTGACCATCTGCTCGGTGGTGATGGCCACAACGCTGGGCTGTACCAGCGCGGCAACATCCTGAATCGACAGGTTGGTGCCGTTGGTGCTGCCCTGGGATACAGAATCCGTGTTGGTGTCACGCTGGACCTGCTGGACCACAACCTGGCCGCCGGTCAAGCCGGTGCGGCTGGCAACCACAGTTCCTGCCAGGCCACCGCCAAAGCCAAGGGCTACCACACCGATGCAGGCCGCCACACGCAGCAAAACCTTTTTGCCGCCGTGGTTCTTTTTGGGCTCGTTCTGCGGGGGCTGTGGGTTGCTGGAATAGCTGTAGCCATTGTAGCCGCCGTTATTGCCGTTGCCACCGTTGCCGCCATTGCCTGCAACGGGGCCCTGGGGGTTATAGCTGCTGTTCTGTTGGCTGGAATTAGAATAATCTGTCTGTGCGGTGTTGGCGGTGTTCATTCCGCTGCTGCCCACATTGGGGTAACCGGACTGCTCTGCCTGGGGCTGTTCCGGCTGAGTGCCCGCTGGCTGCCCGTTATTATTCTGCGGGCCACCATTATTATAAAGACCCGAATAATCATATTCACTCATGAAAAATCTCTCCTTTGTTCTGCCGCACGGCGCTTGGGGGCCGCCGGGCGGTGATACACGGTCTGGCGGAAGCTTTTGCTTTGTCTTTCTTGCTTCCCTCAACCTTGTGCCTACAGTATAACCGCTAATTGTGAAAACAGTTTCGCGACTGCGTGAAAGAAATGTGAAATCTCCAAAAATCCGGTCAGTTTGGGCTGTGGTTTGACTTTATCCGCCCCATGCCGTACAATCAGTTGCAGACTGAAACATTAGGGGGAGCTTGCCCATGTGGATTGAAAAAACGGCACTGGACGCACAAAACCGCTGTGTCTATTCGTTATATAAAGAGAAAGGCTGCATCGGCCATGCCGTTACCTGTGCCGATTGTTTTGAAGCGTTGGAAATTGCCCCGGAATGGCAGAGCCGCGGGTACGGAAGCTATCTGCTGCGGGAGGTTTTGCGCCAGAACGGCGGCTTTGACCGGACTGCCCCCAGCGAATTCACCGCGCCACTGCCGGATACCGGCAATACCGCTGCACAGGCGCTGGCGGCAAAGTTCGGTTTTGTGCCGCGCGGCGGGCTGCTGGTGCGCCGCCGCGTGCCGGACCTGACGGCAGTGGAGCTGACCCACCGCTTTTTGCGCAGCACACTGGCACCGGGCGGACTGTATCTGGATGCCACCTGCGGCAACGGGCACGATACCCTATTTTTATGCAGCGTTGCCGGGGAAAATGGCCGGGTGATCGGGCTGGATATCCAGCCTCAGGCCGCGGCCAACACCAATGCGCTGCTGGCCGCCAACGGCATGGCTGCCATTGGCCGCGCGGAATGCTGCGACCATCGGGAGCTGCTGCGCTTTGCCCCGCCGGGCAGTGCGGACTGCGTGATGTTCAACTTTGGCTGGCTGCCAGGTGCTGCGCACGATGTACACTCCACGGCAGATTCCACCCTGCCCGCGCTGCAGGCCGGGCTGGACGCCCTGAAGCCCGGCGGCGTGCTTGCCGCGGTGCTGTACAGCGGCAAGGTGATCGGCAATGCGGAGAAAAAGGCTGCGGCGGAGTTTTTCCGCAGCCTGCCGCTGGCCGATTATACCGTGCTGATCTGCGAATTTGCCAACTGGGCCGATACCGCTCCCCTGCCCTGCTTTGTCATTAAGCGGGAAAAATAACCGCTGCCGCTGTGAAGCCCCAAAAAAGGAAGTGCTGCCAATGCTGCAACAGCAAACACAAAGCCCCGGCTGGCGGGTGCTGAACCGCGATGTGATCAAATACATCGCGATGACCGCCATGCTGCTGAACCACATCGCCAATATTTTTCTGGTGCCGGGCACCCTCTGGTACGAGGTGCTGGTAGATATCGGCTACTTTACCGCCATTACCATGTGCTATTTTCTGGTAGAGGGCTTCCGGTACACCCACAGCCGCAAACAGTATGCCTTACGGCTGTTCGGGTTCGGTGTGGTTTCACAGGTGCCGTTCTCGATGGCGTTTGCCCAAAACGGCATTCTGGAATTTCAGGATTTCAACATGATGTTCACGCTGTTCCTGTGTTTTTGCATCTTGTTGTGTATCGAAACCATCCGGAACCGTTTTTTGCGCGGCGTGCTGATCGTACTGCTGATTTTTGGTTCGTTGTTTTGTGACTGGGCGCTGCTGGCCCCGGTGTTCACCCTGCTCTTCCGCTGGTCCGGCCAGGACCAAAAACGACTGCGGTTCAGTTTTGCGCTTTCTGCCGCGCTGTTTGGCTGGCTGAATTACACCAGCAGCGTGTGGCTTTACCCCACCGCACAGTGTTTGCTGATGGCCTGCGGCAGCATGGCAGGGATCGCTGCATCCGGTTTTGTGATCTTGTATCTGTACAATGGCCAGCGAGCGGCGCGGGGAAAGAAATTTTCGCACTGGTTTTTCTATCTGTTTTACCCGGTGCATTTGTTGGTGCTGGGGGTAATTCGGGTGATGGGGTGATGGTGCGCGGTAGATTTTTACCGTTACACGCTCCGCGGGATGATGCAAGCATCGTCCCCTACAAATAAATTGCAGCGTTTACCGCGATAGGCATGGTTCCTCCGCGGCGGGGTGAGGGCACCCCGCCCTACAGATGCTTTGTTGGTTTGCAACACATTATAAAATGCTCTGTAAGGAACGGTCCAGACCGTTCCTTACAGATTGTTTTTCAACTTGTACCAATTTCTATAAAGCCAACATCAAAAAGGCGCACCACACGATGGTTTTGTGTGATGCGCCTTTATTTATCTTTTGTGTTCTATTAAAGTTTCTTCGGTTCCTTCTTTTCAAAGAAGGAACACAAATCCTCCGTAAAGCCCCTCACAGCGTTTCCGGGTACTCGGCATCGATGGCGGCCAGCAGGCGGGGTGCGCTTTCGCGGGTATCGGTCATACGCACGGCATTGCGCAGGGGCAGCACCGCGCGCGGGCTGACGGACAGCTCATCCACACCGATCGCCAGGAAGGTTTCGGTCAGGGTCAGGTCCGCGCCAAGCTCGCCGCAGATACCAACCCAAATGCCGTTCTTGTGGGCATTCTCCGTCACCATCTTCAACAAGCGCAGCACTGCCGGGTTGTGCGGGTCATAAAAACGTCCCAGATCATTGTTCTGGCGGTCACAGGCCAGGGTGTACTGGGTCAGGTCATTGGTGCCGCAGCTGAAGAAATCCACTTCCTTGGCCAGACGGTCACTCATGATGGCCGCTGCCGGGGTTTCGATCATGATGCCGACCTGCACATCCTCCGCAAAGGGAATGCCCTCAGCTTTCAGGTCGCGCTTGACTTCCTCGCAGTACTTTTTGGCTTCGCGCACTTCCCACACGCTGGTCACCATGGGGAACATGATGCCCAGCTTGCCGAACGCGGAAGCACGGTAAAGGGCACGCAGCTGGGTCTTGAAGATTTCCGGGCGGGTCAGACAGATACGCAGAGCGCGCATGCCCATAGCCGGGTTATCCTCTTTGGGCAGGTTAAAGTAGCCGATCTGCTTGTCCGCGCCGATATCCAGCGTGCGAATGATAACTTCCTTGCCGTCCATATCGGCAAGAACCTTTTTGTAGGCTTCAAACTGCTGGTCCTCGGTGGGGTAATCCGGGCTGTTCAGGTACAGGAACTCGCTGCGGAACAGGCCGATGCCGCCGCCATCGTTGACCTGCACGGCATGTACATCGTCCGGGGAGCCAATGTTGCAGTAAATGCGGATGCTCTTGCCATCCTTGGTCACATTGGGCTGGCCTTTCAGGGTCTCCAGCAGGCGCTGCAGGCGCAGCTGCTGTTCCCGCTTTTTCAGCAGGTAATCACGGGTCATATCGTCCGGGTCGATCACCACATTTCCGGTAGCGCCGTCAATAATGCAGGAGCGGCCCTCATACTCCGGCTTCAGGGCATCGCCCACGCCCACAATGGCGGGAATGCCCATGGTGCGGGCCAGAATGGCCGTGTGGCTGGAACCGGAACCGCCCGCAGTGATGAAGCCCAAAATCTTGGATTTATCCAGCTGCACAGTTTCCGAAGGTGCCAGGTCGTCCGCAGCCAGCAGCACCGGCACATCCGAAGCAATACCGCCCTGCACTGCACCGGACAGGATCCCCAGGATGCGATCCGATACATCGCGCACATCTGCCGCACGGGCCTGCATGTAGGAATCGTCCATGGATTCAAACATGGCGGCGAACTGAACTGCGGTATCCGAAATCGCGGCTTCGGCGTTCATCTTTTCATTGTTGATATGGTCGGAGATGGCTTCCTCGTAATCGAGATCCTCGGCCATCATCTGGTGGGTCTCAAACAGCATGGCGGCTTCATCGCCGGCTTCGGCGCGAGCCTTTTCGGCCAGTTCGCCCAGCTGCTCAATGGCGGCGGTCTGCGCGCCCTTGAAACGGTGCCACTCGGCATCGGGATCGGTCACGGTATAGCGGGGAATCTCGGTTTTGGTGCGGTGATAGAAATAAAGCGGGCCAACGCCAACGCCGGAAGATACGCCCTTGCCCTGAATACTGATCATAACAAGCGTCCTTTCTTTGGTGTTCAATGGGATCCTGACTGGTTATTTTATACAACCAAATGCAGCAGAAAACAAAATGCGGCTGCCTGCCCCAGCGCCGGGTAAGGGCCTTGCTGGGGCAGGTGCCGCAAACAAAAGGATTCAATTACAAATGCTCTTTGAAGAAAGCTTCCAGTGCCGGTGCTGCGGTATCCTCGTCCTCGCCTTCCACGGTAACGGTAACGGTATCGCCGCACTTAACGCCCATACCCATCAAAGCCATCAGTTTCAGCGCGTTGCTGGATTTATCGCCCTTGATGACGGTAACAGTGCTCTTATACTTTTTGACCTCTTTGACCAGCAAACCGGCCGGACGGGCATGGATGCCAACTGCTTCCTGAATGGTATAATCAAACTGCTTCATAGATGCGTCTTCCTCTCTGTTCCACAGCTTTTCAACAAGCCTGTGGAGAATTTAACAATTTGATTATACCAGTAATGTTGAGCAAAGTCAATGCAAATACTGCATTTTACCCTGTCGTTTTTTGTAAACTTTCACAAAATCAACAAAATGTTTTTAACAATATTGTGGATTCACTCGGTTTCAGTTTTCCTGCCTGGCCAGGAAGGCATGCAGGGTATCCTCCGGCCGGGGGGTATGGTTTGCATAGCGCCGGCGCAGCTCCGCTGCAGCGGTGGACATAATGTAAGGGTGACCTACCAAATCCAGCATGGCGACATCATTATAGTTATCGCCAAAGGCCATCACATCCGCCGGGTCAATGCCCAGCACACGGCAGATGCTCTGTACGCCAATTCCCTTGTTGGCCACGGTGGTATCGATCCACTTGGGTCCCGCCACGGCGCAGTTGGCCTGCTGCCATTTGGGCACAAAGCGCTCCACAAACGGCTCCACGCCGTCCACCAAATAGACGGACACCTTGACGATATCCTCCGGGATCTGGGCGGGGTCTGTGATGACCGTATAATTGTTGCCAATGAACTTGATGCGGTCCACCACGCCGTGCCCGCGCTCCATCAGGTAGGACATGTTTTCGCCGGAAAGCATCACTTCGCCTAAGTCCTCGGTGTTGTTCCAGAAATCCCAGGCGATTTCTTCTGCCAGGGCGCGGGGCATCGGCGTTTTGGCGATTACTTTGCCACCGCGGTAGACAACCGCGCCGTTCTCGCACAGGTAGATGCAATCGTCCGCCACAGGGGCGAACAGTTTGCGCAGGCTGGTATACTGCCGCCCGCTGGCCGGGCAGAACAGGATACCACGGTCATGCAAAGCGCGGATCTCATCAAAAATTTCGCCCTCAATGAGCTTTTTCCCATATTGCAGCAGGGTGCCGTCCAGATCGCTGCAAACCATTTTTATCATATTTGTTTCCCCCTGATTGCTTTTCCTGAAGCAACGTAATATATTATTTAATATAGTAAAAGTATAACAAACACAGGCCTGTTTTTCAATTTAACTAACAGTGCCCGGCGGTAGAATTATTCCGGGCAGGGAGGTAAAATTATGGCAGTTATCACAGTATACGGCAAAACGCCGGATGTTGGCAGTGCAGCCTTTGTGGCCCCCAACGCCACCCTGGCCGGGGATGTTGTGCTGGCCGCTGGCAGCAGCGTGTGGTACGGCGCGGTGGTGCGCGGAGATACCGGCGCCATCCGCATTGGCAAAAACAGCAATATCCAGGACAACGGCGTGCTGCACACCGGGCCAAACCTGGGGGTAACGATCGGCCAAAATGTATCCATCGGCCACAGTGCAGTGGTGCATGGCTGTACGGTGGGGGACGGCGCTTTGATCGGTATGCACGCCACGGTGATGAACGGCGCCGTGGTGGGCAAAAATGCCGTGGTTGCCGCCGGGGCGCTGGTGCTGGAAAACACCGTGGTCCCTGACGGCATGGTGGCCATGGGTGTGCCCGCCAAGGTGCGTGAAGCCGCCAGCCCCGCCCTGGTGGAAGCCAACCGAAAAAATGCCGAAGGGTATGTGGCAGAAGCCACCGCCCATGCGGAGGCGAATAAGTAAGTCCTGACGGGTATGTTCGCTCTTTGATTTTATTTTGCAGGGGACAACACAAATTTTTAGGGCAATACCGCATAATTCTAAGTGCCGATTACGGCGAGCGAGGTGCGGCACTTAGAATTATGCAGTATTGCCTTAGAATCTGTGGCGTACAGTCAAACATTTTCCTTTCTCCCCCGGCGGGATGATGGCCCCCCCACCACGCATTTTCTATCAAATTTTGCTTTTTTCTCCCCTTACCGGCCAAAAATCCGGTATCAGGCGTTGCAATCCCTTAAAAATCATAGTAAAATAGAAAGGTATGTCTTGTAACCTTTCTTGTAATAGTTCAGGTGCCGCCTGAAAACCAGAGTGATAGAGGAGTGTTCCCCATGTGACGGAAGCAGACAACCGTAAAAAGTCACATTGCAATGGAATAAAGGAGTATTGACTTTCATGGCAACTTTGCGTGAAGAAATCGAGCGCCGCCGGACGTTTGCGATCATTTCGCACCCGGACGCCGGCAAAACCACATTGACCGAAAAGCTGCTGCTGTACGGGGGAGCCATCCAGACCGCCGGTTCCGTCAAGGGCAAGCAGAGCGCCAAACATGCCGTTTCTGACTGGATGGATATTGAAAAACAGCGTGGTATCTCTGTTACCTCCTCTGTTTTACAGTTCAACTATCAGGGCAAGTGCATCAACATTCTGGATACCCCCGGCCACCAGGACTTCTCCGAGGATACCTACCGCACCTTGATGGCGGCGGATTCCGCCGTCATGGTCATCGACGCCGCCAAGGGCGTTGAGGCCCAGACCATCAAGCTGTTCAAGGTCTGCACCCTGCGCCATATCCCCATTTTCACCTTCATCAACAAGATGGACCGCGAAGCCCGCGACCCGTTTGAACTGATGGAAAACATTGAGACGATCCTGGGCATCAAAACCTACCCGATGAACTGGCCCATCGGCTGCGGCAAAGAGTTCAAGGGCGTGTTTGACCGCGGCACCCGCAAGGTGCTGGCTTTTGAAAGCGATGGCCGCGCCAACGGCGTGAAGATGGTGGACGAGATCACCGCCGAGCTGGGCGCACCCGAAATGGACGAATTGATCGGCGCGGCCAACCACCAGAAGCTGGCTGACGACATTGAGCTGCTGGATGGCGCCGCCGAAGAGTTTGACCTGGACGCTGTGCAGCACGGCCAGCTGAGCCCCGTATTCTTTGGCTCCGCGCTGACCAACTTTGGCGTGGAACCTTTCCTGAAAGAGTTCCTGCGCCTGACCCCGCCGCCACTGCCCCGCAAGGATGCCCCCACCGGCGATGTGGTGGATCCCTGCAGCGAGCAGTTCAGCGGCTTTGTGTTCAAAATCCAGGCCAACATGAACAAGAATCACCGCGACCGCATTGCGTTTTTGCGCATCTGCTCCGGCAAGTTTGAGCGCGGCATGGAAGCATTCCATGTGCAGGAGGGCAAGAACATCAAGCTTGCTACCGGCACCAGCCTGATGGCTGACGACCGCGCCATCGTGGACGAAGCCTATGCCGGCGATATCATCGGTCTGTTTGATCCGGGCATCTTCTCCATTGGCGATACGCTGTGCACCGGCAAGCAGCATGTGCAGTTTGCGGGCATCCCCACCTTTGCACCGGAACATTTTGCCCGCGTGACCCAGGTGGATACGATGAAGCGCAAGCAGTTTGTGAAAGGCATGGAGCAGATCGCACAGGAAGGCGCGATCCAGATTTTCCGCGACCTTGGCTCCGGTATGGAGGAAGTTATCGTCGGCGTGGTCGGCGTGCTGCAGCTGGAAGTACTGGAATACCGCCTGCGCAACGAATATAACGTTGACATCCGTATGCAGACCCTGCCGTATGAGCACCTGCGCTGGATCATGAATGACCCGGACGAGCTGGACCCCAAAACACTGGACCTGACCAGCGACACCCGCTGCATCGAGGACCTGAAGGGCAACCACCTGCTGCTGTTCGGCAGCCCGTGGAGCATCAACTGGGCCGAGCAGCACAACGAACAGCTGAAGCTTTCCGAGTTCGGCAATCTGACGTTCTGATTTTGTTTTGTAATTATGAAAAAAGGCATTGCGGGCCGCGCGTCTGCAATGCCTTTTTTGCATCTTGCGGTTGCACATGGGGGCCAAAACGGGTATACTGAGAGAGTATAATTTTGTCCTTTTGCAGAAAGGAGGCAGCCCGGATGAAGTCTGACCGCTATTTGTTTGATGGTTCCCACCCATGCGCGCTGCGCAAGCTGCCCTGCGACAGCAAGGATGACCATGTAAAGAAAGAAGATATCCTGGCCAAAACTGCCGAAAATCTGGAAAAGATGGCCGCCCTGCAGGACGCCTTTTACGCCGATGGGCGCGAGGGCCTTGTGATCATTCTGCAGGCGCTGGATGCCGCCGGGAAGGACAGCACCGTAAAGCATGTGATGGGCGGCCTGAACCCCCAGGGTGTACAGGTAACCAGCTTCAAGCAGCCCACCAGCGAGGAACTGCACCACGACTTTTTGTGGCGGGTGAACAAAGCTCTGCCGCCCCGCGGCAGCATTGCCATTTTCAACCGCAGCTATTACGAGGACGTTCTGGTGGTGCAGGTCCACGACCTGCAAAAGACCTACCAGATGGCCCCGCGCGTGCTGGAAGACAGTAAGAAGGACTTTTTTGAAAAGCGCTACCGCCAGATCCGCAGCTATGAAGAATACCTGTACGAGAACAGCTACCGCGTGGTCAAAATCTTTCTGCACGTTTCCAAGGACGAACAGAAAAAGCGCTTTTTAGAGCGCATTGACCGCCCGGAAAAGAACTGGAAGTTCTCCTGCTCCGACCTGAAAGAGCGGATGCGTTTTGACGAATATCTGGATACCTTTGATGAAGTCATCACCGCAACCGCTACCAAGCACAGCCCGTGGTATGCCATCCCGGCTGACCAGAAATGGTACACCCGCTACCTGGTCAGCGAGATTGTACTGGATGCTTTGCAGAAGAGCTGCCACGAATACCCGGTGCTTTCGGACGATGCAAAGGCCGAACTGCTGAACTGCAAGGCAGCGCTGGAACAGGAATAATGCCAAACGCTGCCGGGTGGATGTTCCCCCGGCAAGCTGCAAAAGGAGGGGCGCATTTTGCCGCCGATCCGCGTATTACAAATCATGCCCGCCATGGACGCCGGCGGCATGGAAACCTTTGTCATGAATGTCTACCGTGCCGTGGACCGCAGCCAGGTACAGTTTGACTTTTTGTACCACTATGATAAGCCCTGCTTTTATGATGCTGAAATTGAAGCCTTGGGCGGGCACATTACCAAGCTGACGGTGCGGCAGGACAATAATATCCCGAAATACCTGCATGACCTGCGCGCCTTTTTTACCGCGCACCCGGAATACAAGGTCATCCACGGGCATTACAGCGGCTTTGGCATGTTTTATAATGCCGTGGCCCGCCGCTGCGGGGTGCCAGTGCGGGCAGGCCACAGCCACAACACTGCCTATGAGCACAACCTGGTGGGCCAGCTGGACCGGCTGATGAGTTCCCGCTTTGACCACGACCTGACCCACCGCTTTGCCTGCAGCCAGCGCGCCGGGGAGATGCTGTACGGCAAACACCCGTTCACCGTGCTGCCCAACGGCATTATGACCGATGTGTTCGCCCTCCACGATCCCGCCGCCCGCGCCGCCCTGCGCGCTGAGCTTGGCGTGCAGGAAGGTGAAATTCTGTTTGGCCATGTGGGCCGTTTTTGTGAGCAGAAAAACCATGCGGGGCTGCTGCGCATTTTTGCCGGGGTCAGCCGCCGCATGCCCAACGCCCGGCTGGTGCTGATCGGCACCGGCGAGCTGGTTGATTCCACCCGTGCCCTTGCCCAGGAGCTTAACCTGAGCGACCGGGTAATTTTTGCCGGGGTGCGCAAGGATATGGCCGCGCTGTACCACGCCATGGATGTATTTTTGCTGCCCAGTTTGTTTGAGGGGCTGCCCGTTGTGCTGGTGGAAGCCCAGGCCGCCGGCCTGCCCTGCTTTGTGGCCGATACGGTGGACCCCGGCGCGGCGTTTGCCGGCAACATCCACTACCTGCCCTTGCAGAATGAAGCCGCCTGGGCTGATTCCATTGCCGCGGCGGACCTGACCCGTGACCCCAACGCCCAGGCCAAAGCCATTGCCGCCGGATTTGATGTACACACCAGCGCGGGCATCCTGCAAAAATTTTACCTGGAGCAGACGCAGAAATATACAAAGGAGGTGCAGCCATGAGTGAAACCGAGCCCCAGTTCAAAGGCCCTGCCATTGCCGTGGTGGTGCCGGTACATAACGGCGCTGCGTTTTTGCAGCAGTGTCTGGCATCCCTGGCTGCGCAGACCTTTGGCGATTTCGCCTGTTTTGTGGTGGATGACGGTTCCACCGATGAAAGCGCCGAGCTTGCCGCCGCGTGGGAAAGCCGGGATGCCCGGTTTGTTGTGATCCACCAGCGCCAGAGCGGTGTTGCCGCCGCCCGCGCTGCCGGGGTGCGCGCGGGGCTGAACCTGAACGCCCGGTGGTTTGCCTTTTGTGATGCGGACGACTGCTACCACAAGCAGTTTTTGGATGCGCTGTACCGCGCTGCCCAAACCACCCGCTGCCAGATTGCCTGCTGCCGGTATGACTGCTTTACCGAGGATATTCCTCCGGAAAGCCCGCCGCCCAGCCAGACCACAGTGTTTCAGCCGCCCGCCCATCTGGATGCCCTGCTGCATGACCACCGGGTGGACTTTGGGCTGTGGAACAAGCTGTACGCCCACGAGCTGATCACCGCCGAGATCATGGACAACGGCCTTGCCTACAACGAAGACCTTGTGGCCAACTGGCAGATTTTCAGCGCGGCAGACGGCTGTGCCTATGTGGATTTTGCAGGCTACCATTACCGGCAGCACGCGGCTTCGGCCAGCCACCGTGCCCTGCCGCCGGAAAGCATTGACCAGCAGCGCCAGGCCGCCGTGTTCATCCGCGAGCATGCCAGCCCGGCCATCCAGCAGAGCGCCAATGCCTTTTATTACGAAAAGCTGGTCTACCTTGCCAGCATGATTTTGCGGCGGGACGATGCCGCCGCCTACCGCGTGCAGATCAACGAGCTGGGGGTGGGCATCCGCGCCGGGCTGCAGGACCCTAACCTTGGCCGCAACCCACGGCTGCCGCTTGCCATCCGCGCGGCGGCGTGGGCAACCATCAACTGCCCGGTGCTGTGGCGCAAAGTGTGCCGTACCATGTTAAAAGACCGGCGCTGACTCCTTTTGCACAGGATAAACACCATGCGTATTTTATTTATACTGGATAGTGTGGAAAACCCAACCTCTGCCAATGTGCTGATGGCACAGCGTTTGGCAGGGGTGCTTTGTGCTGCCGGGCACACCGTACACCTGCTGGAACTATGGGACGGCCTGCATCCCCAGCCGGAGCTGCCCGGCTGCACCGTGCACTGCCTTGCCTTTGCGGACGAGCGCCTGATGAACGCCGCGCTGGAAAACGGCCGCAGTGGCGGTTCGCCTATTCCGGTGCGGCTGGCGCGGCTTTGCTGCCACCCCACGGCGGTGGCGGCGGCGTTCCGCCAGCTGGTGCTGCACGCCCCGCGCCGGGTGGTGGATACCCGCCGGGAGCTGGAAAAGCTGGATGCTGCGTTCCATTTTGAGGTGATCTGCGCTGTTTGTGCGCCCTACCGCGCCGCGTTTGCGCTGGAAACCGCGCAGGTGCAGGCCAAAAAGGCCATCTGGCAGCTGGACCCCTATGCTTCCAACCGGGATTATCAGGCCCCCGGCGGCTACCCGCGGGAGCTGGAGCTGCTGAACCATCTGGCCGCCGCCTTTATCACCCGGCAGGCCGTTGGGGATTACGCCCCCGGCGCCCCGCTGGCCGCGGCGGCGGAAAAAGTTCATGTGCTGGATTTCCCCAGTCTGGTGCCCCCGGCGGCAGTGCCGAACCATGCAGCAGACAGCAAAAAGCGCTGCGTGTTCTGCGGTTCTTTGTATCCCGGCCTGCGGGAGCCGGGCTTTGCGCTGGAACTTTTCCGCGCCCTGGGCCCGGCCAGCGGCTGGACCCTGACGATGGCAGGCGGCGGCTGGCAATACTTTGCCGCGGACGCTGCCCAGACCAAGGCTGTATTGGGCGAACAGTTTGAACAGCCCGGCCCCGTGCCCGCCGAAACCGCCCGCACCATGCAGGCACAGGCCGATGTTCTTTTGAACCTTGGCAACGCGGTAGACAACCAGCTGCCCAGCAAACTGTTTGACTACTTTGCTGCGGGCAAGCCAGTTTTGCACCTCTGCGTGATCGAAAACGACCCTGCCCTGCCCTATCTGGCCCGCTATCCGCTGGCGCTGGTGCTGCACCAAGGCCAGGCTGATGCTGCGGATATTCTGCACCGCTGGCTGGGTGAAGTGTGCGGCAAACAGCTGCCCTTTGGGGAAGTGTGTGACCTCTTCCCTGAGCTGGTGCCGCAGGCGGTTGCGGCTGAATTTGTGAGGTGGCTAATGTGAAGGTACTCTGGCTTGTCAGCATCACCATCCCTGCTGCCGCGGATGCCTGCGGTTTGCAGGCAAAAGAGATCGGCGGGGGTTGGCTTTCCGGCGCGCTGGGCGGCATGACCGCCGCACCGGACGCCCCGGCCATTACCGTTGCCAGCGTGGATGCCCGCGCGGAAACTTTAACCGTTTGCAGCAAAAACGGCGTAAGTTTTGCACTGGTTCCCACCGGAAGTGTGGAAAACTTTTCTGCCCTGCTCAAAAAGATTGCCCCGGATCTTGTCCATATCTGGGGCACCGAGTACGCCGCCGCCCGCACCATACAGCAGGCGGCCCAGGCGGCGGGGATACCGGTGCTGGTGGGCATCCAGGGCGTGATGGTTGACTGTGCCCTGCACTTGAATGACGGCGTGCCAGCACGGCTGCTGCACTCCTGCGCGGCGCAGCATTTGATTGACCGCCATGTGCCGGGCGGGCTGCTGGACGTGAACCAGGCCCGTTTTGACACCCTTGCCCAGAGCGAAGCCGCCGTGCTGGCCAACGCCCGCCATGTGACCGGGCGCACCAGCTTTGACCGTTCCGCCGTTCAAAAGCTGGCCCCGCAGGCCAGTTATTACCCCTGCAACGAAACGCTGCGCCCGGAGTTTTACACCCCACCGGTGTGGCACCCCCGCACCTTTGGCGAAGCGCCGGTGCTGCTGCTCAGCCAGGGCAACTACCCGCTCAAAAACCTGCATACCGTGCTCAAAGCGCTGCCCGCCGTGCTGGCGCAGTACCCCGGCGCGGTGCTGCGGGTGGCGGGCTGGCCTCCGCTGGACAAAGGGCCGCTGCTGCGCCCGGTGATTGACTGGATGTTCCCCTACCAGACCTGGTGCAAACAGCTGATCCGCCGCCTGGGGCTGGCGGATCATGTGCAGTACACCGGCCCGCTGGATGCCGCTGCCATGCGGCAGGCTTACCTGGATGCCGATCTCTTCCTGTTGCCGTCTTACAGCGAGAACAGCCCCAACAGTCTGGGCGAAGCCATGCTGCTGGGCCTGCCCTGCGTGGCCAGCGCGGCAGGCGGCATCCCGGATATGCTGCAAAGCGGCGTGCAGGGGATGCTGTACGGTGCCGCCGGGGATGATGCCGCCCTGAGCGCGGCCATTTTACAGGTGCTTGCCCTGCCGGACCACGGCACGGCGCTGGGCATCGCCGCGCAGATCCGCGCCCGGGTGACCCATGACGCGGCCAAAAACACCGCACAGATGATTGAAATTTACCGCAAAGTCCTGCAAAGGGAGGGAACACTGTGAGCCTGCCCGCCATTGGGGTGGTGATCCCCTGCTATAAGGCCGAGCACACGCTGCGCCAGACGGTTGAAAGCGTGCTGCAGGGTGCACCGGACAATTTGCAGCTGGTACTGGTGGAGGACGGCAGCCCGGACGGCACCGGCGCGTTGTGTGATGCCCTTGCCGCCCAGGACCCCCGCGTTACCGCACTGCACCAGCCCAACGGCGGGGCATCCGCTGCGCGCAACGCGGGGTTGGATACACTGTGCCGCAGCGGTGCCGAGTGGGTGCTGTTTGTGGATGCGGACGATACCCTGCTGCCGGGGCTGTGGCAGGCGCTGCCCGCTGCATTTGATGCGCAGCCGGGCCTGATTTTGTACGGCATGGTGCGCGCCAGCGGCCCTGCCCCCAATCCGCTGGCTCCCGGCTGCTATGCCGGCCCCGCCGCGCTGGGGGATGCGCTGGACCCGCTGCTGTTTGAAAGCGGCTACCTCGCCGCCCCCTACCCCAAGCTGTTCCGGCTGGATGTGATCCGCCGGAACAAGCTGCGGTTTGACCCACGCTTAAAAATCAATGAAGATGTTTTGTTTAATCTTCAATATTTGCGGTTTTTGCTTTTTTTACAAAAAAACTCTGCCATTTATTGCCTTGCAGGTGTATACTATAATCAGAATGATATGCTTGCGGGCAGTCTGTCCCGCTCCCTGCGGGGGGATTTGCTGGACGCCGAGGCTGTGACCCGCCCCGTGCTGGAAGCATTCTTGACGGATGCCAAGCTGCCTGCACCAGAAATTGACCGCCTGGTGCAAATAAGCCGGGTGCGTGCCGCGTTAAATCAATATGGGCTGCTGACCGGCTGCCCCGGCTGCATGCCGTTTGCCCAGCGGCGGCAGCTGTTTGCCCGCATTTTGCAGGATGCTGATGCCCGCGCGGCCCTGCGCGCCCGCCTGACTGCGGACCCCAACCGCCTGCTGGCACTGCCCTACCGGCTGGGGGTATTTTTGCACAGCGCCTGGCTATTGGCCGCTTATACCCAGCTGAAAAACCGCTTTTTATGAGAGGAACGTTTTGCATGCCGAACCCGACCATTTCCATTGTGACAACTGTATATGACGCCAAGGATTACATCCCCCGCACGGTGCGCAGCATTCTGGCCCAGAGCTTTACGGACTTTGAGCTGCTGCTGGTGGAGGATGGCAGCCCCAACGGCTGCGGCGAGCTGTGTGATGAGCTTGCCAAAACCGACCCGCGCATCCGGGTGTTCCACAAGGAAAACGGCGGCCCGGCCTCCGCTTTGAACGTTGGGCTGGACAATGCCCGCGGGGATTACATCGGCTTTGTAGATTCGGACGACCTGGTGGATCCGGATCTCTACGAAACACTTTTGAATGCCATCCGCGAAAATAATGTGCGCATTGCCTCCTGCAATGCCGACGCAGTGGACGAACAGGAAAAGCCCGTGCCAGGGGCCGGGGTCAACATCAACATTGCCGGGCGGCACATGGCCATGGAGCTGCTGCTGGATACCTTTAAAACCGGCGGCTTTTACGGGCTGCTGTGCTGGAACAAGCTGTTTGACATCCGCCTGTTCCGCGATAAAGGCGTGCATTTTGACGAAACCATGTTCTTTGGCGATGACGCCAGCGAGCTGCACCGCGTGTATGACGGCGAGTATGTTTACTGTGTGCCGCGCGTGCTGTACCACTACCGGCGGCGCGGCGGCCAGATGACCGAGGTGCTGTTTCCGCCGCGGCGGCTGGATGATTTGAAAATGTACTGGAACTGGCTGGGCTGGTTTGCCGCGCAGCCGGACAAAACCGAATATAAAGGTTATTATGAATGGGCCGTGGCATGGTACTGGAAGGTGTTTTACCTGTTCTGGTGCCAGGCCAGCGAGGCCGGAGCCATGGCAAAGCTGAAACCGGAATTTTTGAAGCACAAAAAGCATCTGGACAGCATTTTGCCGGACATCCTGCGCTGCCCGCATGTGCCCGGTGCCGAAAAAGCGCGCGCTGTGCTGTTCTGCGCCGCACCGGGGCTGACCTACACGCTGGCACACGCCCGCGGCAAGCTGCATGGCAGCAAAACGGACTGAGGAATGAGGGGGAAAAACAAGATGGAACATATTGCAGTTAGTGTGATCGTTCCCATTTACAACGCAGAGCCCTGGCTGGAAGAGTGCGTGCAGAGCATTCTGGACCAGGATTTCCCGGCCAGCTACGGCACGATCGAAGTGCTGCTGATCGATGACGGCGCAACGGATGGCAGCGGCGCTTTGTGTGACCGCCTTGCCAAGCGGGACAACCGCATTAAAGTGGTGCACCAGGAGAACCAGGGGCTTTCCGGCGCGCGCAACACCGGCATTGATATGGCCCGCGGCCGCTATTATGCCTTTATTGACAGCGACGATGTGGTGCGCCCGGCGTACCTGAAAAAAATGTACGAAGCCTGCGAAGCGCACGACGCCTACATGGCGATCTGCGCAGTGGAGGACGTACAGGAGAACGGCAAGCCCCTGCCGGAGCCGGTGTTCACCCCGCCCACGCAGGAAGGTGTGTTCCGCGGCAAGGATCTGCTGAATGATTTTTATGCCCCCAACGGCACTTATTACACCGTTGCATGGAACAAGCTTTACCGCGCCGAGGTGTGGAAGCTGCTGCATTACCCGGAGGGCCGTCTGCACGAGGATGATTTTGTGGCGCACCGGCTGTTCTGGCGGTGCGATAAAGTGGTGTGCCTGCCGGATGTTTTGTACAATTACCGCCTGCGTTCCGGCAGCATTATGCGCACCAGCCTGAAGCCCGGCGCGTTTGACGCGGTGGACGGCCTGGCTGACCGGTACCGCTTTTATGTCGAGAACGGCGCGGACCGTTCGGTGATTGATTCAGCTTATGCTGCCTGTTGGCGGCGGTATCTTTTCCTGTGCGCCAAGGTACGCCAGAACCCGGAGCCGCAGCTGGTCAAGGCCATCAGCAAGGAGCAGTTTCTGATGCAGGGGCTGATCAGCTACCTGCCCAACTGCCGCCACATGAAGATGACCGAAAAGCTTTCCGCCGCCCGCTGGGCCATGATGCCCGCCGAAAGCCTTTGCCCGGCAAAGTGATTGTTTACAGGAGCTTTTCAGCCTTTTTTGAAAAAAGGCTTCGGCGAAAAAACTTTAATATAATAGAATATAAGAATAAAAATAGGGATTGGATCGCGAACGGGTAAACAAAAATCAAACACGCCAAAAATGTATTGAACCGCGTGTTTTTGCCTATAGGATCGCAGGGGCGTACATTGTGCGCCCGCCAACCTAACGTAATAACGTTTTTATCAACGGTTATACACACGGCAAACGGCCACGGGACGATGCAAGCATCGTCCCCTACAAATGGTTTTTAGGTTTGCAATAACCATTTTACGTTTTTCCCCAACGCGATAAGGGCATCGCGCCCTACGGAATATTTTGCCGCTCATCACGCACTTTCAAACATTCCAAAGCCTAATATTTCCTGAGCGGCGCTGCGCGCCGCGGTCCACCACCATTATTCTTTATTCTTTTTTAATTATTCTTTACCTACCCCATTCCTAATTAAACTCCTACCTCCTAACTATTCCTCCGTCCACACCAAACTTTCAAACCAACGAAAAAAGGGGTTGTCCATTTTGCCGCTGCGCTCGCCGAATACACCGCGCAAACCGCGCATTTTGCTGGTTCCGCCGCCGGAGCTGCCGGTTCCTGCTGTGCAGGGCGGCGCGGTGGAAACCCTTGTCACCCACCTGATCCGTGAAAATGAACGGGCGGGCAAGCTGGACCTGCTGTGCGCCAGCATCCCGGACCCGGAAGCCGCCGCCCAGGCACAAGGGCTGCAGCACACCAAAATGCTGTACGTTGCCAAGCCCCGCGGCGTGCGCCGGTATTACCCCATGGTGTTTCTGGAGCGCTGCTTTGGCGTTGCCGCCCCGTATGACCCGTGGTATCAAAAGGTTCAGCTTTCCCTTGCACTGGAGCTGCCCACGCCGGACCTGATTGTGGCGGAGGGCGGCACCCTGACCCAGTGCAGCGCCATCAGCAAAATGTTCGGCAAGCGGCGTTGCCTGGCCCACCTGCACGGCCAGACCAGCTGCAGCCATGAGATGGACGCCATTTACGGCGGTATTCTGGCCCTGAGCGAGTTTATCCGCGATGATTACCTCAAAACCAGCGAGCTGGACCGCAAGCATGCCTACATCCTGCACAACTGCATTGATACCGCCCGCTTTGTGCCCGGCCCGGCGGATGCTGCGCTGCGGGCTTCCCTCGGCTTTGCGCCGGAAGATTTTGTTGTACTGTTCTGCGGCCGCCTGGAGCCGGATAAGGGCATCCACAAGCTGTTGGAAGCGATGGAGAATATCCATGACCCGCGCATCAAGCTTCTGATTGTGGGCAGCCCGTTTTTTGGCCGTACCCAGCAAAGCCCGTTTTTGCGCAAGTTGGAACAGCAGGCCGAGACCCTTGGCGACCGGGTGCGCTTTACTGGCTATGTGCCCAATGATTCGATGCCGGAATATTACCGCCTGGCGGACCTTGTCTGCGTGCCCACCTTGGTGGAGGAAGCCGCCGGGCTTGTGGCGGTGGAAGCCATGGGCTGCGGCCGACCGGTGCTTGCCACCCGCAGCGGCGGCATGCCGGAATATCTGGACGGCAGCCAGGCCGTGCTGGTGGACCGTGACGGCAATGTAGCCGGGCAGCTGAGCTTTGCCATCCGCATGCTGTACGAACACCCGGATCTGCGCGCCCAGATGAGCACCGCCGGTGCAAAGACGGCACAGCGCTATTCTTCTGCACGCTTTTATGATGATTTTGTACGCATTGTGTACGATTTTGGAGGTCACCTATGGAACCGCCCGTCATCTGTGTGATCGTTCCGGTATACAAGGCGGAAGCCACCCTGCCCCGCTGCATCGAAAGTGTGCTGACCCAGCAGCTGCCGGGCGGGCTGCGGCTGATCTTGGTGGACGATCAAAGTCCAGACCGCAGCGGCGAAATTTGTGACGCTTACGCAGCAAAGGATCCCCGTGTGATGGTACTGCACCGCAGGGAACGCGGGGTTTCCGGCGCGCGCAATGCCGGGCTACGTGCCGCCACCGGCGAGTATATTGTATTTTTGGACAGTGACGATGCCCTGCGCCCCGGCGCTTTGGCCGCCGCCCTTGCGGCACAGGCCGCTGCCCCCAACGCTTTTGTGCTCTGGCACTACACCATGCAGCCGGACGATACCACCCCTGTAACCACAGTAGCCCACCCTGCCCAACAGAGCGACCTGGCCCGCCTGCACCTGGACTGTCTGATCGCCATGCCGTGGAACAAGCTTTACCGGCGCACATACGCCCGGCAGCTTGCCTTTGACCAGGCTTATACCCTTGGCGAAGATTTGCAGTTTGTGCTGGATTATCTGGCTCTGCTGGGGCGCTGCCAGCCGGATTTCAGCTACCTTGTGCTGGAAAGCGCCCTGACCTTTTACGATTGCAGCCGCACCGGCACCCTTTCCACCAAGTACCACGCCAATTACTGCGAAATTTGGCCCAAGCATTTTGCCAAGCTGAACGCCGCCTGCACCGCTGCTGCCTGCCCGCCGCAGGATATGCTGCCGCTGCACCGCGCGGAATTGCAGGTTTTGGCGGAGGGTGCCGCGGACATTTTGCGGCGGGACCCCGATGCCATGCCCGCACGCCGCGCCAAAGCCCGCACCGCGCTGCAAAGCCCATGGCTGAAAAGCCTGCTGGATACAATGCGCCATGAGCACTGTTACAGCCCCTATTACCTGCCCTGCCGCTGGAACAGCTTGCGTCTGCTATGGATGTTGTCCGAAGCTGCGCGCACGCAGAGCCCCCTGTTCGGCAAGCTGGACTGGGCGGGGTATTATTTGCTGCTGGGCCGCATGAAGCGCGGCTGAACCGCAGCCTGCTTTATCTCTGGTATTACCGTACATTTCCCCCAGGCAGCGCCGCTGGCTTGCCTGGGGTTTTGTTTTTGCATCGTCAGGTTTTTGGGGTTGTAGATTGTATTCACCTGCTTAACATGATATAATGGGACAGAATTATCTCTTTGTACTATTTTTAACACATTTGGGTGAATTATTTAATAGTCAACCACTGCAGCGGCACCGCTTTTATGTGTTTGGCCGCTAAATCTGTTTTGGAGTGTTTTAGATGATGTTTTTATCGCGTGCAGAGTCCTCTTATCTGCACCAGCACCTAAGCGTTGTGCGCCATGTCACCCTGGACCCGGAGGGCCCCGGTGTGCTGCGCATTCACCTGCTCCCTTGCAAAAAAGCACGGCGCAATGTGCCGTTTGTTGCACTTTTGAACGGGCAGGATATTTTGCCGCTCAGCGTTTCCTGGGCCATTCTGCTGGCAGGGCTGATGGACGCCCTGCAGCCTTTTGAGGGCAAGGAGATCACCGAGGACCAGTGGGCCGGCATTGCCGCCCAGGCTGTGGAAACCGCCGCTGCTGTTTACCCGAAAACGGCTCCCGACCAGATCCGCGCGGATTTGAATGCCATGCTGACCTCCTTCCGCGCGCTGACCGCCGGGCAGGAACCGCCCGTGCATGTGCAGCCGATGGACCTAGGTGCTTACGCCCGCTATATGGCAGCCCCCCACCGTATGGACCTGATGGTAAGCTCCATGGAAAAGGACGGTGCCTGGCACTGCAACCAGAAATGCCTGCACTGTTACGCCGCCAACCAGCCCCTTGGCGCGGTGAAAGAGCTGGATACCGACCAATGGCTGGCTGTTATCCAAAAATGCCGCGCGGCGGGCATTCCGCAGCTGACCTTTACCGGCGGCGAACCCACCATGCGCAATGACCTGGTCAGCCTGGTGCATGCCGCACAGTGGTTTGTTACCCGGCTGAACACCAACGGCCGCATGCTGACCAGCGCCCTTTGCCGGGAACTGGCGGACGCCAGCCTGGACAGCGTGCAGGTCACCCTATATTCGGCGGATGAAGCGATCCATAACACGCTGGTGGGTGCCCCCGGCTATGCGGACACCATCAGCGGCATCCGCAATGCGATGGAGGCGGGGCTGAATGTCAGCATCAACACCCCGCTGTGCAGCCTGAACCAGGATTACACCGCAACGCTGGCGCTGGCCAACTCTCTTGGCGTGCGCTATGCCACCTGCAGCGGGCTAATTCCCACCGGCGGGGCCGAAACCGACCCCAGCAAGGCCACCCGCTTAACGCCGGAAGCACTGACCGCCGTGCTGCGCCCCGCGATGGCCTATGCTGAACAAAACCACATGGAGATCAACTTTACCAGCCCCGGCTGGCTGCCGGATGCGGTACTGTTGGACCTTGGCTTTACCCAGGTGCCCAGCTGCGGGGCCTGCCTTTCCAACATGGCCGTTGCGCCGGACGGCACCGTTCTGCCCTGCCAGAGCTGGCTGCGGGAGGGCGCTGGCCTGGGCAACATCCTGCATGACCCCTGGCACAAGATCTGGAATGCCCCCGCCTGCCGCCGTGTGCGGGAAGAAAGTGCGAAAATGGAACACATCTGCCAGCTTGGCACAACCGTTCCCGCACAGGGAGGTTTGTGATGAAACAATCCGTTTTACGCTTTGCCGCGCAGCTGTGGGCTATGCTGGCCGTTCTGCTGCTGTTTGTTGCCGCCGCCCTGCCCGCCCATGCGGATGACGGCGACATGGATGAGATCACCCACTATACCGTAACAGTGGACACCCGCGCCGATGGCTCCGCCGATATCACCTATGAGCTGGACTGGAACGTGATCGGCGGCAGCCTGGATGAACCGCTGACCTGGGTGCGCATCGGCCTGCCCAACAGCCACAACGACAGCCTGGTCAACCTGACGCCGGATACAGTTCTTAACGTAAGTTCCGTGGATGACGGCGGTTCCTTTGCCAAGGTTGATTTTATCAACGCCTACTTCCCGCCGGATATTGCCGCCACCATCGGCGCACAGAGCAGCGTACACTTTGCGTTCCAGGTACACCAGTCCCATCTGTTTTTGCTGAACGAAGACGGCAACGCCGACTACAGCTTTACCCCCGGCTGGTTCGATGATTTGTGTGTGGATGAGCTGACCATCCGCTGGGTGGCGCTGGACGGTATCCAGGCCGATAACGACAGCCAGGACGGCAACTATCTTGTGTGGAACTTTGGCCCGCTGGACCATGGCGAAAGCGCCACGGTGCATGTCAGCGTTCCCGCCCATACAGCACAAAACTACTCCCCCGATGCTGCCGCAACGGACAGCGAAATGTATTATGACGACAGTGACCAGGTACTGGTTTTCTTCTTCGTACTCCTTCTGGTCATTATCGTGATTGCTCTGATCACGGTTTCCATTTCCCGCACAAACGGGATCTGGAACGGTGGTTTTGGCGAGGATGACCCCGACGACTGGTACTGGTATTCCAACGGGCACACCCATATCCATGTTGCCCGTAATCTGCCCCCGCCAGAAGGCTACCATCGCGTTCCCCCACCCGCAAACTTCAAGGCCGGGGGCGGAAAGACCCGCGGCGGTGGTGCCGGGCGGCGCAGCGGCGGTTCGGATCACTCCAACCATTCCAGCTGCGCGTGTGCGTGTGCCTGTGTTTCCAGCTGTGCATGCGCCTGCGCGTGTGCGGGCGGCGGCCGCGCCGGGTGCAGTACCAAAAACTTTTATAAAATTACCGTGAAAAAAGCCGACTGATATAACGGAGGGCAAAGCCATGAGCCTGGAAGATCAATACGATGCCTGGGTGCGCAGTGTGACCGGTACAGGCCGCCACAGCGCTACCAAACAGGACCGCGATGCCGCGCAAAACAGCCTGAACGCCATGCAGGCCCAGCTGGACGCTTTGGCCGAAAGCCAAAAACGCCAGAAATCTGCCGCGGACGCCCTGAACGCCGTGCAGCGCGCCGGCGCCGCCACCGCGGACAGTGTGCGCCGCATGAGCAGCGAGCTGACCCAAAGCCTGCGCCAGGACGGCCTGCTGGGCGGCAAAACCGCACAGCCTGCCCCCGCAGCAGAACCGGTAAAAGCCGGCCCGGAAAACTTTAATGGCCTGGCCGACCGGGTGCGCCAGCAGGTGCTGGGGCAGGATGCCTTTGTGGGGCAGGTGGTCAAGGCGTTCCGCCGCCCCTTTGTGATGGGCACCGCCGATACCGCCCATGCCCGCGGCAGCATGCTGTTGTGCGGCCCCACCGGTACCGGGCGGCACTATGCCCTGACCTGCATTGTGGACGAGATGGCAGGCCGCGGACTTTTGCACAGCGCCCTGATTGAAACGATGGATCTGGCTCTGTACCCCGGCCCCGCACAGGAAAAGCTGTTTTTGCAGGACCTGTATGCCGCCTTGCAGTCTGACGCCGAGGTTCTGGCCTTTGACCATTACGAAAGCTGTGCATCCAATTACCTGAACATGCTGGCAACGCTGGCCATTGACGGCACTCTGCCGCTGACCAGCCGCTATGTATTGCAGCGCGGCATTCTGGTGGATGTGGGCACCGCCCTGGCCCCCGGCGCGATCGGCGAATTGCAGGCTGCCGGCAAGTATTTTGTATTTTTCTCCAACCGGGACGAAACCGCCCTGGCGGACAAGTTCGGCGCGCGGTTCGTGGACGCGCTGGAGGGGGACATCTGCCGCACCCAGGCGTTCACCCCCGAAAGCCTGGCCGCCATTGCCGCGCGGGAGCTGAACCACCTGGCCCAGCGGGTCAAGGCGCAGTGCGGCCTTGTGCTTGCCATGGGCAGCGATGTGCGGGACCTGGTTGCCGCGCAGTACGGCAAAACCAGCGGCATGACCGCCATGCGCGATTATGTCGACAGCATCTACCGCGCCTTTGCAGAGTACGTTCTGGATGCGGACGACATTCCTACCGCCGGAACGCCCGCCAAATTGACGGTGGACGGCAGCCGCCTGATGGCCGCCATTGGCAGCGGTGAACCGTTTGACCTGCTGGCCCTGCTGCCCCGCCAGTACCGCGGCGATGTGGATGCCGTGGAAGCGGAGCTAGATGCCATTGTGGGCCTTGACGAAGTAAAGGATTTTGTGCGCGGCATTGCCCAGAACGTGCAGGCCCAGCAAAAGCGCAAGGCCCAGGGCCTGAAAGTTGCCGATGTGAACATGCACATGATTTTTACCGGCAACCCCGGCACCGGCAAAACCACGATTGCCCGCATTCTGGCCAAGTATCTGAAAGCCATCGGCGCACTGCGCGGCGGCCAGCTGGTGGAAGTGACCCGTGCCGACCTGGTGGGCCGCTATGTCGGCCACACGGCCCCGCTGACCAACCAGGTGATCCAGAGCGCTTTGGGCGGCGTGCTGTTCATTGATGAAGCATACAGCCTGTACCGCGGCGGTGAGGACAGCTTTGGGCTGGAAGCCATTGACACCCTGGTAAAGGGTATTGAGGACCACCGCGATGACCTGGTGGTGATCCTGGCCGGGTACAGCAAGGAGATGGCGCTGTTCCTGACGGCGAACTCCGGCCTGGCCAGCCGCTTCCCGAACCAGATTGAATTCCCGGATTACACAGGCGCTGAGCTTTTGGCGATCACCCAAAGCATTGCCAAAAGCAAGGGGTACCGCCTGGACGATGCCTGTGCGATGCCGTTGGTGGCATTCTTCGACCGCCGCCAGTCAGAGAACGCCGCCGAAAATGGCAACGGACGCATGGCCCGTAACACGCTGGAAAAAGCCATCCTGAACCAGTCCAAGCGCCTGGTCGCGGATGCTGATGCCGCGCTGGACCTGCTGCTGCCGGGGGATTTCGAACTGGAGTGATTCCTTACGGGAGTTTTTCGGCCTTTTTGAAAAAGGCCTTGGCGAAAGACTTTAATGGGTATCGCATAAATCACATAAGCTAAGGTGTATCTGAAAACAAAGAAAATAACGGATATTTCGCAAAATCCCGCTGTGTTTGTAGAAATAGACTAAATTTTCGACTTTTCAGATACACCCTAAGAAATAGGCATGCGGATTCTCGGTAGATACGAGGGTCCGCATGCCTTTGGTTTTGCGGGGGATCGGTTTGGAGTCTGGGATTTTGGTGCAAAAGTTCGCAGTGCGGCAGGGTTCCGCGGGACGATGCAAGCATCGTCCCCTACAAATGTTTTTAGGGCAATACCGCATAATTCTAAGTGCCG
>CDZO01028493.1_pt1 | contig 26072 bp, 20 predicted proteins | sample 480641 | NCBI WGS metagenome assembly CDZO01 (sample SAMEA3182088, study PRJEB8094) | gut metagenome | biome: human; feature: gut; material: Stool; isolation source: human stools | place: Canada | collected 2013-02-05
GAACATCCTCAATCAAGTATATAAAATAGTAAGCGGAGGGGGATGTTGTGACAGAAGAATTTTCTGAATACTATATCAATATCGTCCTGAAAGTCTCATATTTTCGTAAGAAGGCAGGCTTAACGCAAGAACAGCTTGCAGAGAGAATGGGTGTGGCAACATCCTTCATTGGGCAGATCGAGGCCCCGAACATTGTGAAGGCTATCAGCTTAGACACGCTCTTTCGCATTGCAAAGGTATTGGATGTAATGCCATATAAATTTTTGATTATGGATTGATGGCATAACTGTTATTGCCATTATATCTTACCATTTCCGAAAAGTCCATAAAAAGTCTATCCGATTATGAACAAACAGGTAAACTGAAGACGATACTTATGGACAGGGGTGTGCAGAGATGGATACGCAAAAACTAGTCTCTATGCGCATTCAACAACTCTGTGCAGAGCATGGATATAACATCAATTCTTTGGCCCGGCAAGCCGGTATTCCTCCTACGACTCTTAAAAATATCATTTATGGTAAAAGCCATAATCCGGGCATTGTGACGATCAAACTTATCTGCGATGGCCTTGGGATATCAATTTATGACTTCTTTGATAACAGCCAATTTAAGAGTAAAATTCCAGAGGACGTAGACTGAAGCGGGAAGGCTGTGTATATTTTCGAAAAAAGTTTACTGGAAGCTCCCCATGCCTTTCAAGGACATGGGGAGCTTTTGATTTGAATTCATGCAGAACCTTCATATAATCCTACATCTCTGATTACATTTGTGGATTCCATATTTTGTTTCCGCAAACGGGTTTACCCCTACCGCCGGGTGGGAGTCGATTCCCTGTAAATCAATCAGCGAACCCGATAACAGAAAGTGGCGCGTATGCTGTATTACTCCATCCTCAGAATCTTACGACATCGTGATTTTTTGCGCGAAAGCGTCCACGTCGGCCTTGGCGGCCTGCATGAAGAGGTAGGTGTCGCAGGAGTAGCCGATGAACTTCACGCCCAGATCACGCCACTTCATACCACCCTCCACGGTGTCGGCGAAGCAGCCAAGCTTCACGCCCTTGGCGTTGGCCTTGGCGATGATGCCCTTGATGCACTCCACCACCTCGGGGTGGTCGATCTCGCCCACATGGCCCAGGGAGCTGGACAGGTCATAGGGCCCCACGAACACCACGTCCACGCCGGGGACGTCCAGGATCTCGTCCAGATTCTCCACGGCCTTTCTGCCCTCAGCCTGCAGGATCACCACTGTGTCCTGCGCCTTGGAGAAGTATTCGCTGCCGGGCACGGCGCCGAAGCCCGCGGAGCGGACGAACCGGCAGGTGCCGCGGGTGCCCACGGGAGAGAACTTGGCGGCGGAGACAGCGGCGCGGGCCTGCTCTGCCGTATCAATCTGCGGGATCATGATGGCGCCGGCCCCCACATCCAGGGCCTGATCAATCCAGATGTCCGTGCCGCGGGGGACCCGGACTACCGGGCACACGCCCGCCACATTGGCGGCGCGGATCAGATGGGGAAGGGTCTGAAAGGTGGTGGTGCCATGCTCCATATCCAACAGCACAAAGTCATAGCCGGCATAGCCGGCGGCCTCCACAAAGGCAGGGTCGGTACCGATCATGAAGGGACCCAGAGCGCCTTTGTCGGAATCCATGGCAGCCTTGAACCGGGCCACGCTATCCATGGTGGGCATATTCACAGAATACATTGAGATCATCCTTTCTTGCGGGCCCGCGGCAATCTGCCGCGCGACCCTATTTTTCCATTCTATCTTCCGGAAAGATTTGTCAACCAGCAGCCGGAAACGGATCAGGGATTGTACTGGGTATCGTAGTCCCAGGGGGCGCCGCCGCAGAGACAGCCGCCGTCGATGTGGTACGCCTGGCCGGTCATGTAGCTGGAAGCATTGGAGGCCAGCAGGATCGCCATGCCCACCAGCTCTTCGGGGCTGCCGGGACGCTTCATGGCGATGCGCTCCCGCAGCCAGGGCGCCCGGGTCGGATGGTCCCAGGTAACCTGCGTCAGGTCGGTCAGGATATGGCCGGGGCTGATGGCGTTGGCCCGGATGCCATATTGGGCGAACTCAATGGCCATAGCCCGGGTCAGAGCTACCACGCCGCTCTTGGTGGCGCCGTAGACAGAGCATCCGCCCAGCATCCCCTCGTCGTTGTGGGAGCCGATATTGATGATGCTGCCGGTGCGGCGCTTGTACATCTCCCGGGCCACCGCCTGGCTCATGAAGAACAGGCCCTTCAGGTTGGTGTCCATGATACGGTCATAGTCCGCCTCCTCCACGTCCAGAAGGCCCTCCCGCTTGTTGATCCCGGCCACATTGAACAGCACGTCGATCTTGCCGTATTGGGCTATGACCTCATCCACACAGGCGTGGATGCTGTCCAGGCTGGTGACGTCCAGCTTGTGAAGCGAGGCGGTGCCGCCTTCGGCAATGATCCGGTCCGCCAGGGGCTTGCACTTGGCGGTTGTGCGGTTGCACAAAGCCACCTCCGCTCCGGCGCGGAGCAGGCCCTCACTGATGGCCAGTCCGATGCCGCCGCCAGCGCCGGTGACCACAATGGTCTTGCCTTCCAGGCCGAAGAGAGACGCGAGATAGCTGTCACTTTTGATTGCCATTATCATTCCATCCTTTCCGGAGCTGCTGTTGTCCGCCCTGGAAACGCGGCCGCCCCGGCCATTTGGGCCGGGGCGGGGCGATTCATTCGAAACGCGGACACCGGCAGTCTGTCATGTTATCCTGCGGGGAGGCCCTGCGCCGGAGCGGAGGGAGCCGCCGCGGAAGCTGTGTCTTTTCGTTCCGTATGCGCTTACTCCAGGCCAGCGCCCTTCATGGCGGAGAGGGCATGATCGGTGTAGAGCTTGTAGAAGCCCTTGCGGGGTTCGCGGGGGATGATACCGGCCTTGGAACGCTCCGCCAGAACCTTGGTGGCCTCCTCTACAGAGCAGGGGACGCCGTGGATGCCGGTGAGGTTGATGGTGCGGTTCTCCACGCTGTAGGAGACCAGGTCGCCCTCCTCAATGAAGGCGATGGGGCCGCCGGCGGCAGCCTCGGGGCTGACATGGCCGATGGCGGCGCCGCGGGTGGCGCCGGAGAAGCGGCCATCGGTGATCAGGGCCACAGAGCCGTTGATCCGCTCGTCGCAAACGATGGCCTCGGTGGTCATCAGCATCTCGGGCATGCCGCAGCCGCGGGGGCCCTCATAGCGGATGATGACCACTTCGCCGGGATTAATCTGGTTGTCCACCACCGCGTCATGGGCATCCTCCTCGCTGTTGAACACGCGGGCCACGGCGTTGACCACCTCCCGCTGGTTCATGGCGCAGGCGGAGTACTTCAGCACAGCGCCCTCGGGGGCGATGTTGCCTTTCAGGATGGCCACGGAGCCCTTCTCGGGGGCCTTCTCCACGGGGAAGATCACTTGGTCCCGGGTCAGGCCGTAGTTGGCCAGATACCCCAGGTTCCGGTCGAACCAGTTGTCCTTCTGCAGATCCTCCAGATTCTCGCCCAGCGTTTTGCCGGTGACGGTCATCACGTCCAGATCCAGCATATCCCGCAGCATCCACTGTACCATAGGCACGCCGCCGGCAAACCAGAAGGACTCGGTCAGCTGGGTGCCGGAGGGGTTGATGTTGCCCAGGTGGGGGACCTGGTGGTTGATCTCGTCGAACAGCTCGATGGGCAGGTCATAGCCCAGCTCCCGGGCGATGGAGGGCAGGTGAATGGTGGCGTTGGTGGAGCCGCCGATGGCGCTGTGGACAATGATGGCATTGCGGAAAGCGGCGGGCGTCATGATCTGGGAAGGGGTGATGTTCTTCTCCACCAGTTCCATGATCTTCCGACCGGCATAGCGGGAGTACTGCAGCAGGTCCCGCATGGTGGCGGGCACCAGAGCCGCGCCGGGCAGGGTCAGGCCCAGGGCCTCGGCCATGCACTGCATGGTGGAGGCGGTGCCCAGGAAGGTGCAGGCGCCGATGGAGGGGCAGCCGGTGAGCTTGTAATCCCGGACCTCCTGCTCTGTGATGGCGTCCTTGCGCTTCTGGCGCAGGGAGATGTCGCCGGCCACCAGAGAGGTGGTCATGTTGGGGCCGGGCCGCATGGAGCCGCCGGGCATGAAGATGGTGGGGACATCCATCCGGGCAGCTGCTTTCAGGTGGGCGGGGATGGATTTGTCGCAGCTGGAGGCCAGGATGATGCCGTCCCAGGGCACTGCGGAGGCGTGGACCTCCACCATGTTGGCGATGGCCTCCCGGGAGGCCAGGACCACGTTCATGCCGTCATGGCCCTGGGCGCAGCCGTCACAGATGTCAGTGGCATAGTATTTGGCCGGCTTGCCGCCGCACTCATACACGCCGTAGACCGCCTGCTCCACCATCTGATTTAGATGATAGCTGCCGGGGTGGGAGTCGCCGTAAACGCTCTCCACCATGATCTGAGGTTTGAGGATGTCGGTGTCGTCCCAGCCGGTGCCCATTTCCAGGGAATCAAACTGAGCCCAAAGCATCCGGTCGTCATGGCTCTTTTGAATCATAAAACATTTCTCCTTAATTATATACAACAAAACTGTAGGGGATCTGAAAAGAGGGGAGGCGGCCCGGTCTTTCGACGGGCCGCCTCTCTTATGCCGCGGAGCTTTGCCCTTTCCGGAGGCGGAACTCCATAGCGGCAGGGGTGCGGATCAGTGCAGCAGACCTACGGAGGCCAGGATGAAGACACAGATGAAGCCGATCACACCGGCCACGGCGTCCGGGATGGTGATGTACTTCAAGCCCTGCTTCAGGTCCAGATTGAAGAACTTGCTGACAACCCAGAAACCGGAGTTGGTCACATGGTTGAAAATCAGGGTACCGGCTCCGATGGCCAGAGCGGTGGAGACAGGCTCCAGGCCCAGCAGATCCATCATGGGAGCCACAACGCCAACGGCGGTCACGCCGGCGGTCGTCATGGAACCCACGGCGGTCATCATGATGGCACCCACCAGGAACGGAATCAGCAGGCCGGGCACGCCGGAATCCTGGATCAGCAGAGCCAGATCGTTGATGCCGGGGAAGGTTTTGATAACCTGGGAGAAGCCGCCGCCCATGGCGGTGACCAGCAGGGCGATCAGAGCGACCTCCATGCCGCGGGCGATCCAGCTGTTGAGGACAACCTCACGGAAAGACTGTGGGTCTTTTCCGGTGGCATCCAGGTTGCTCTTGCGAACAGAGGCCTTGTGGGCCAGAGCCAGGAACATGGTGTAGATCACGCCCATGGACAGGGCCACAACCTTATCGCTGGCGATGGCCACTAAGGTGCGGACCATAGCGTCGTCAGGAGTGGACTCGGGAATCAACATGCCAACAAAGGAGCCGCCGGCGATCAGGATGACTGGAATCAGAATAGTCAAGAAGGAAGCGAAAGTGTTGGGCAGATCCTTGTCCTTGATGATCAGATCGCTTACCTCGTCAGAGGAGGTTTCCTTGATTTCCGCGGTGACCGCAGGCACCGCGGGGATCCACTCCTTGGCGGTCCAGCGTTTCAGAATGAGCCAAGTCAGGAAGAAGGTGATGACGGTGATGACAATGCCCCAGGAAATCACCATACCCAGGTCAGCACTCAAGGCCACGGAAACGGCCAGAATGCCGGGAGTGGGAGGGACCATGGCGTGGGTCAGGTTCAGGCCGGTCTGGGTGAAAGAAGCCATGGTGGACATAGAAATGTGCTTGCGCTTGCCCAGCACGTTGGCGATGTTGGAGCAAAGGATAGTTGTAATATCGCCGAACACGGGGATAGACACCACATAAGCCGTCAAGGACGGGGCCAGCTCCAGATTCTTGCCGCGGAAAAGGCGGATGAAGAAGTTGGCGATAGACTTGGCGGCGCCAGTGTCCTGCACGCCCATGGCCAGCACAGCGCCCAGAATGATGGGCATACCCAGGCTGCCCAAGGTGTTGCCAAAGCCGGTGGTAATCAAGGTCAGAGTCTCCATAAAGGAGTACCCTTCGGTCCCAAAGATACCCAGGGTAACACCGAAGCCTAATGCTACCACGAACAGGGACATAACGGGATTGAGTTTCGCCTTTGTCATGAGCAGCATCAGTGCGATGATGGCAATGACAAGGAGAACCAGGAATCCGATTGCAGACATGGTTGTTGTTACTCTCCTTTCCATATGTAAGCGGCCGGCAGAGCCGGTACTGCCTGATGGCGGACGCCGAAAGAGAGACCGCTTTCAGGCCACACACGAGATGGCACAGTCTGCTCCGGAAAAACAGACTGCCAACCCACAGAATTTTATACAATATTTTTCGACACAAGTCAATTCAAAAATTTGGCGGTGTTCCATGACGGAAATATCTCCTCCTTCTGCGTTTTGGCTAAAGAGCAGGACTGCTTTTAGTTATATAGAGCGAACTGTCAAGATGCTGTTAAATAATCAAAAAAGCCAGTGAAAAAACGGTTATTTGCCCAAAAGCCCATCAGTCAAAAGTTTTTTGTTGCACGTACTCATTCATGTGGTATATAGTTATATATGCGTATCAAGAAGGTACACGTGTCAGATGCGGCGGCGCCCCAAGGGGTTCGGAAGCGGCTCCGATTGAATCGCAGCCATGCCGGAGGCGGTGCTCAGACCAGGGCCGTTGCCGTGAAAAGTAAAATCAGAAGACGAGACGCCGTCCCGCGCTGCTGGCCGGTGTCACAAGGAGGAATTTATGGAGCGCAGTGAAAGAATCTTGCAGGGCTTGGGGAACCAGTACTACCGGGCGACGCTGAAGTCCATGGGCTTCACCACGGAGGACCTGAAGCGGCCGGTGATCGGCATCGCCAACGCATGGAGTGAGTGCGTGCCCGGCCATTATAATCTCCGGCAGGTGGCCCAGCGGGTAAAGGATGGCATCTACCGGGCCGGAGGCACCCCCATTGAGTTTGGCGTCATCGGCGGCTGCGACGGCATGGGCCAGGGCCATGACGGGATGCACTACATCCTTCCCTCCCGGGAGCTGATCGCCAACTCTATCGAGTCCATGGCGCAGATCAACCTGTTTGACGGCCTGGTTCTGCTGGGGTCCTGCGATAAGATCGTCCCCGGCATGCTGATGGCCGCTGCCCGGCTGGACATCCCCTGCATCTTCCTGCCCGGCGGCCCCATGGAGGGCGGTGTGGAGTTTGACGGCCGCCAGGCCGACCAGACCTCCAGCACAGAGGCCTACGGCATGCTCTCCGCCGGAAAGATCACAGAGGCGGAGTATGTGGCTCTCGAGGACACCGCCTGCCCCGGCTGCGGCTCTTGCTCCTATCTGGGTACTGCCAATACCATGTGCGCTCTGGCCGAGGCTTTGGGCATGACCCTGCCGGACGGCGGTCTGGCCCCCGCCACCTCCGCCGTCCGTATGATGATGGCTGAGGAGACCGGTGTGAAGATCATGGAGCTGGTGGAAAAGCAGATCACCGCCCGGAAGATCATCACCAACGGCTCCATCCGCAACGCCATCAAGGCGTGCCTGGCCATGAGCGGCTCCACCAACGCCGTCATGCACCTGACGGCCATCGCCCACGAGGCGGAGCTGGATATCAGGGTCCTGAATGAGTTCGATACCCTGTCCCGCACCACCCCCCAGATCGCCAAGATGAATCCCGCCTGCAAGTATAATGTCATCGACTTCTATTATGACGGCGGTGTGCCCCGGCTGATGGAGAACCTGCAGGCCATGCTGGAGACGGACGCCATGACCGTCACCGCGCATACGCTGGCGGAGAACATCGCCTCTCACAAATACCGCTATCCTGCCACCGGCCTGGTGAATCACACCATGGACAATCCCTTTGGCTATACCGGCGGCGTGGCGGTGCTGCGGGGCAACCTGGCGCCCGACACCGGCATCACCAAGCCCGGCGCCTTTGACAAGAGCCTGCACCACTTCGAGGGCGAGGCCATCTGCTTTGACTCCGAGGAAGCGGCTGAGGAGGCCATCCTGGCCGGCAAGGTCCGCGACGGGCATGTGGTGGTCATCCGGTACGAGGGACCCAAGGGCGGCCCGGGCATGCGGGAGATGTACAAGGCCATGAAGTATCTGTATGGCCGGGGGCTCAGCAAGACTACGGCGCTGATCACCGACGGCCGGTTCTCCGGCACCAACAACGGCTGCTTCGTGGGGCACATCTCCCCCGAGGCGGCGGAGGGCGGCCCCATCGCCATCATCCATGATGGCGACCGGATCGTCATCGATATTGAAAGCCGCCGGCTGGACCTGATGGTCTCCCAGGAGGAGATCGACGCCCGCCTGAAGACCTGGAAGCGGCCGGAGCCCAAGTTTAAGAAGGGCTGGCTGGGCCTCTATTGCAAGATCGCCGCCTCCGGCTCTGAGGGTGCTGTCCTGAAGTTTGAAAACCTGTGACACGGCGCGGGTCCTGAAAGCCCCGGCAGATGCCCTGTATCAGAAGGAGATCGCCAACGTCAGGGGTTGGTACCAGAAGATCCGCAAGATGGTAGAGGGCTGATTTTCAGAGAAGCAGACCAGACGCAGACGTCCCGGCGCCGTAATCGGCGCCGGGACGTTTTTCGTGCCGTGAGCCTGCCCACGGCATTTTTCCGTATAGGCCGGAGGCAGACTGTCATTATCTCACAGGTGCTTGCCCGCCTCTTTATTTGGCGCTTACGATGTTTACCTATGACAAAACCCTTTCGGGCCAGAGACAAGCTACCCTCGGAAATTTTCCGCCTGCAATCAACCATTCAACATTGCCGGTTCTGTGTTTTCTACTGCCACCAGAGAGCATTGCCCGTCGGCATCTACGAGCTTGAGGCCGTATTCATCTAATAACATCTGTTGAATGTCTTGAACAGAAATCTCGCCGTCCGCGATCTCTTCATTCATAGCCGCCGCCCGCTGAAGCACAATTCGAAGTTCCTCCGAAGGAAGAATTTTTTCCCGAATCATTGGCTCTGCGATAATTGCAAATGCCGCAGAGACAGCATTTGCGGTTGTCGTGCGGATAAAATGCGCCAAATCTCCCTCGGTATGAATCCCAGAAGAAGATCGCTGGAGCGATAAAGAGACACCGGTCAGCTCCCGGATCTTAACAAGCTCCTGCTCCGTCTCTGCAAAGGTATAGATCTGAGTGGGGGCTTGGTCTATCTGCTGCCAGATATCCAGCAGCTTTTCTGTGGTCATTCCCTCCAAATTGGATAGTGCTGCCAGGAGAACCGCCCACGTCTGCAAGACCTTGCCGTTGGTGGCCTGTTTCTTGATTTCCTCCAGATCATAATTCTTAGGACTGATTGGAATCCGATTGGGATTAATCTTCTTTCGCTTCATGGTAAACGCTCCGTAATTTCTTGGGGTATTTTATTGGCCACTTCTCTGGCGGTCCTGACTTGACAATATACCACATTGGGGGAATGAGGACAAGGGCTCATCTATCTCAGCGGGAAAAGTTTGTCAAAGGTGCAGTTGTACATTGCCGGCAGTAGGCTACAAATTGGGAGGAGCTGTATCTTTGGTTAGAAAAGGGGGGCGGGGTCGTGGAGGCGAAAACATAAAACGGTAACTATGTTAGGATAAGCCATGTTTTATTAATACCTGAAGCAAAGGCGGTGCTACATTGCACCGCCCTTGCTTTAGAATTGTTATTCCTGAACCTATTTCTTTCTTAACACCGAACCAATAAAGACTATATCTATATACAGATATATACAGACAGATAGTCTCAATGTCCTGTGCTTTAACGTTGCGCGCGGTAGTTTTCAATGATCTGTTCTAGTGACGCAATTTGACTCGGTGATAATCCAGATACATCTAAAAAATAGTCTTTCTGCTTGCTTAGTCCGAGTAGGAAGTCAGTTGTTACCCCTAATGCACGTGATAAATCAATAAGCCGTTGTAAAGACGGAAGTCTATCCCCGGTTTCGTATAAAGCAATGGTAGAGGCGTTGACCCCTACCCGTTTTGCTAACTGCTTTTGGGAGAGATTTTTTTCGTTCCGTAAGTCTCTTAGCGTATTACCTAATAGCATTTATAATCACCTACTCTAAGTTAAAATACCACACAGTGCATTTTCTTTTGGTAAGTGATATTGCCTTCTATTAGAAAGTGAATGTGCCACACAGGGTATTCTACTTTTGATGAGATTTTCGAAAACAATCAATCACTGAAGAAACGGATGAAATCTCTTCTGAAGTCAGATCAGACACATCGAGAATTTGTTTCGTCTCATTCTCCACACCCAATAGATAATCTGTTGAGACGCCTAAAATCCGCGCCATATCAATCAAAATTTGCAAAGAATGCAATCTACGCCCCATCTCATAATTAGCTACTTGTGATGCGGATAAGCCTAGTTTTTCTGCCAATTTGGACTGGGACCACCTTTTCTCGCTTCGAAGTCTCTGAAGTATTTGACCAAATGGGATCATTTCTTACACCCCTTTTGGTCATTGTATATTGAAAAACACTTGCTTGTGGCAAGTGTTTTCGTTGACTTTTAGCAAGTAAAATGCTAGACTATGCGCAAGGGTTGGCATGATAGCAATAAAAATACCCCGCTATACCCACACAAGGGAATAGTAGAGCAACGATTATTCGAATGATTACATAGCTAAATGGCATTCTGGCGAATTTAGAAAAAGAACCAGGGGAAACGGACGCGCAGGAGTGCAGAAGGAGCCAAAACCATGCCTCCTCTCGAAACCGGCTCCTGGGAAAATTTGATAAGGAGTGAACCATGGAAATGCACTATCAGAAACTGTTTGAAAAGGGGTATATCGGCGGAGTAGAGATCCGCAACCGTGTCGCAATGACAGCCATGGGAAACGGATTGGCTTCCTGGGACGGAGAGGCATCGCCGGAACTGATCAGATTCTATGAGGATCGTGCCAGAGGCGGCTGCGGCCTGATTTTCACGGAGTTTACCCGGGTGGATGAAACCAGCGGCGCCTGTAATCCCAATCAGCTCTGCATCGCCACCCGCAAGCATGTACGCAGTGTACAGCGCATGGCGGAGCGGGTCCACCGTCACGGCGCCAGAATCTTTGTTCAGCTCCACCACGGCGGCCGGGAGGCCCCGCCCGCACTGAATGACGGGAAGCAGCCTATGGGTCCCAGCGCCATCCTCAACAAGGTAAACGGACTGGTCTCTACAGAGATGACCAAAGAGGAGATCGGCTACATCATCAAAAAATTTGTGGCAGCGGCAGTCAACTGCCAGAAGGCCGGGATCGACGGTGTCGAACTCCACGCCGCCCATGGATATCTGCTGGGCTCCTTTATCAGCCCCTATACCAACAAGCGAACGGACGAATATGGCGGCAGCGTCCAAAATTGCTGCCGCATCGTGACAGAGATCATCAACGGTATTCGAGCTGCCTGCGGCAGATATCCCATCTGTGTGCGGATCAACGGCAGCGACTTTGTGGAGGGCGGCATTACCCTGGCCTATGCCGTAGAAGTGGCGAAAACGCTGGAGGCTGCCGGTGCGGATGCACTCAACGTCAGCTGTGCTGTCTATGAGACAGTGCCCAACATGATCGAACCCAACTACTATGAAGAAGGGTGGCGGAAGGAGCTGGCGAAAACTGTAAAAGCCCATGTGAAGATCCCGGTTATTGCGGTCAACACTATCAAATTTCCCGCCACGGCAGAAAAGCTGCTGGAGGAGGGCGTCAGCGACTTCGTTGGTGTCTCCCGAGGGCAGATGGCAGACCCGGAATGGGTCAACAAGGCCAGGGCCGGCAGAGAGGATCTGATCCGAAAGTGCATGGGCTGTATGCAGTGCAACAAGTCCGTGGTGCAGGACGGCTATCTCTCCTGCGCGGCGAATCCGGTTACCGGCCGTGGAACAATGTATAACGACGAGTATCTGATCCGCAGTGGAGCAGGCCGTAATGTGGTGGTCATCGGCGGCGGCCCTGCCGGCATGCAGGCAGCCATCACACTGGCAAAGCGGGCGTTCCATGTTATTTTACTGGAACAGAAAAGTTACTTGGGCGGCATGGCCTATCTGGCTACGGTCCCGCCCCACAAGACCATGGTGGCGGAATTCATCAAGACCCTGGAAGCGGAGATGAAGGAGCTGGGCGTAGATGTTCGGATGAACGTCACTGCGGATGTGGCGACTGTGAAAGCCCTGGAACCCTATGCCGTGGTTGTAGCCAATGGCGGCATGGAGATCGTGCCACAGGTTGCCGGACTGGATAGTGCCCATGTCCACACCATGGAGGATGCCCTGCTGGGCAAGGTCAAGTTCTCCGGCAGGAAGGTGGCGGTCATCGGCGGTGGCATGGTGGGCTTGGAGACGGCCCATTACCTTTGCAAGGACAATCAGGTGACAATCGTGGAGATGACGGCCACCCCTGGCGCCACAATGTATCCAACAGTTCGAAACAAGCTGCTCTCCATTCTGAAAGAGGATGGTGTGGAGCTTCTGCTGAATCACGCCCTGACCGCGGTGGAAAAGGACGGGCTCCTGATGACCTGCACCGACAGTGAGGAGCCGAAGCAGGAGCGCATGGCGGTGGACGAAGTGGTCATCGCGGTGGGCCGCAAGCCCAACATGGACCTGTATCACGAAATGGGGGCCGCCTTTGAACGGGTGGTGCAGGCCGGCGACTGCATTGCTGGCGGCAGTATTCTGGAAGCGACCCGCACAGGAAATGACAACGTGTGGTTCCTGTGAATCTTTGATGACTGGAATAGGAGGATTTTGATATGATGAAGTATGATAAATTTGATCTGACCGGAAAAGTTGCCCTGTGCGCCGGCGGCTCTTCCGGCCTGGGCTATCAGTTTGCCCGGGCCATGGCTTCCGCAGGTGCGGACGTGGCCATCGTGGCCCGGCGGGAGGACCGCCTGCAGGAGAATGCAAAGGCCATTGAGGCAGAGTACGGCGTCCGCTGCTATCCTCATTACATGGACCTGACTAAGCCGGAGACGATCACCAAGTGCGTGGAGGACGTGGTGGCGCACTACGGTAGGATCGACATTCTGGTGAACTCCGCCGGCATCCCCTGCCGCAACGTGGCGGAGACACAGAGCTATGAGGACTGGATGCTGGTCATGGACAGCGATCTGAATGGACCTTTCTGGCTGATGCATGAGTGTGTGCGCCTGTCCATGAAGGAGCGGCAGTACGGCAAGATCATCAATATCGCCTCCATCCACGCTTTTGTCAGCCGTCTGGGCTACAATACCAACGCCTACTGTGCTGCGAAAGGCGGCCTGCTGATGCTGACCAAGTCCCTGGCTCAGGAGTGGGCCAAGTACAACATCACGGTGAACGGAATTGCTCCTGGCTACTTCCCCAGTGAGCTGACGGGCGCCTACATCGACGCCCCCGCCTTCAAGAAGGTATGCGAGGACTACAGCCCCATGGGCCGTCCCGGCATCACCGGCGAGATGGACGGCCTGTGCATCTACCTGGCCTCTGATGCCTCCAGCTTTACCACTGGACAGATGATCGCCGTGGATGGCGGCTGGCTGACGATCTAAGGGGGTGCCAAGATGAAAGAATTTGCTGGAAAAGTAGCGATGATTACCGGCGCGGCCCATGGCATTGGATACTCCTTCGCCCTGGAGGCTGTCCGCCGGGGGATGAAGCTGGCACTGGTGGACATTGATGCCCCGGCACTGGAGGCCGTTGCCGCCGAGTGCCGTGAAATGGGCGCGGAGGTCCTGACCTGCGAGACGGATGTCTCTGTTTACGAGGAGGCCAAGGCTTCCGTACAGGCCACCATGGACCGATATGGACAGATTGACGTGCTTTTTGCAAACGCGGGGATTGCCACGGCGGGCAGTATCCTGCACATTCCCATCCGGGACTGGGAGTGGGCGCTGGCCGTGAACACCATGGGAATCGTCCACTATGTCCATGAGGTCCTGCCCATCATGGAGGCACAGAAGACGCCGGCACATCTGATGTGTACGGCATCTATTGCCGGCCTGCGGGCGGGGATGGCCATCAATCCTCCGTATTTCTGCAGTAAGCATGCTGCCGTCAGCGTGGCGGAATCTGTGAAGGCGGAAGTGGAGTCCTGCGGCTTGGACATCGGTGTCTCTGTGTTCTGCCCGATGTATGTGGCCACAGACATTGATAACTGTGAGGCGCACCGTCCTGCTCGTTTCTGGGATGATGCGGACCCGTTTTACAGCAGTCAGGAGTATCTATCTGCTCGGGAGGCATTCCATCAGAACATTGCCGGAGGGATGCCGCTGGAACACATTGGCGCGAGACTGTTCAAGGCGATTGAGGACAACCAGATGTACATTGTGACCCATACAGAGACCATTCCCTACATTGAGAGTCGCCACCGTAAAATCGAGGAAGATGCAAAAAGAGAATTGACGATTCAAGAGTAATACTGTTCCGCCATCATGAGCGGGATGATGCATGGAACCTCACAGCATCGTCCCTGAAAGAACTGTGCGCAGGTGCCCCAAAAATGACGGGGCGGCAATGTGCGTCGTTTTTCCATTGTTATGGTGCTGCGGGAACGCGGAAAGCTCTTTGGTTGACTTTAGAAAAAACACCTATGAGAAAAGCCCGCAGCTGGAAAACAGAACGGCTCTCACGGTCATGGTTTGGCCCAAAAAGATATATTATGAAATTTTCTGCACTCATGGAAATCTTAATCAAGGCGGATATGGTAACAGATGCAATGGTTTCCACGGACTGCGAGATCGAAGACCTCAATCTGATGGATCGGGACTATCGGGAGTTCGGGGACCGCATCATTTACTTCATCGACACGACGGAGATGGGGCCGGGAACGGCGATCCCACAGTGTCTGCTCTACAAAAATGTTTTCCCCGAATACCGGGTGGGGGGACTTCGGAATTCAGCCCGCATCAAGGAAAATACATCTCTGGCGGAAGTATTTCGCTATGTGAAGCTGCTGCTGGGCGCAGAGCCGGGAGGGCAGACCGGATACGCAGACATTGTTTCCAAACTGGTGTCTGGCGTGGCGATGAAAGACGTTCTGTCGGCGGCCTTTTCTTATACGGGGAACCTCTTTGTGGCCATCGACCTATCAGGAAAAATTCTGGAGTACTCCACGCCTTTCTGCGTGGAGTACCCTCTGTGGATGCAAAGCATTCAGCAGGGATATTGCGATGAGGTCCTGATGGACTACATCCAGTCACGGCGCAGGCGGATCCCTGCCTCGGAGAAAACGGGGCTGATTGATCTATATTGCCGGAAAACCAAAATGTATATTCTGGTAGCGCGGATCCGGCACAACAACATCACGCTGGGGTACTTCTTTGCGTTGAGTTCCCGTCCGTCATTTGACAGCTGTACCCGCAAGCTTCTTCCGCTGTTTGCACAGAAGGTGAAGGATAATATCCTTTGGCTGAAGAATATGAACGAGGTAAATGACTACAGGGCCATTATGCAGACCAGCATCCTGCTGGATGCTGCCGCCGGCGCCTCTCCGGCGGAGACGCTGCTGCGCTCCAAGATCAGCGGTGTCAAGTTTCAGAAGCACATGCGGGTACTGGCTGTCCGGACAACTTATACCAAGGACCCGAACTACTATACGCAGATTCTGATGCCGGCATTGGCTCATGAGGGATTTCAAGATTGCCCTAACTTTCTGTGGCATTCTTCCCTGATCTGCCTTCTGAACATGGACAACATGGGGACTTTTTCTGAGGAAAGGCGGGCCGCCCTGGAGAAGCTGGCTGCCCGCTACCATCTAGCCATTGGCGTGAGCAATGTTTTTGGGGATATCGCCCAGTTCGCTGGTTGTGTCGAGCAGGCTAGAACCGCCCTGAACTTCTCCGGCCGGATGTCGTCAAGGGGGCCGATCTTCTATTATTTGGACTATGCCTTCTTTGCAATGCTGAGCAAGATCGACGATGAGGACCTTGTGAGTTCTTGCTGCCATCCAGCGCTGGAGCAGTTAGCCTCTTATGACGCTCAAAAAGGAATGGAGCTGTTCGATACGCTGCGGGCCTATACCGAGGCAGGCTTCAACAAAGTCCGGGCAGCCCAGATGCTGTTCATCCATCGTAACACCATCAACTACCGACTCCAACAAATCGAGAGGATCTGCAACGTAGACCTGTCCAATGAAGAGCTTTTGTTTACCCTCCAGCTTTCCTTTCGTATCTATGCTTACCAGAAAAACCAACTGGAGAACTGAGCAGAGTGAGCCAAAGGAACGACCGGAACTGCCAAAGAGCAGTTCCGGTCGTTCCTTTACAAGGGATGTTGGAGAGTAGAGATATTCGCTATTCAGTGGACAGGGAGCAGCGCATCAGCAGGACCTTGGGAAGTGCCGCACGAAGAGGAAGTGGGAGGCGCAAGCATACCGGTGCGCTCTCTTTGCGTTTCCTGAAGTGCGTGGGTGGCGTTAGGGGAATGACAATCAGCCGCTGTATCTGGGCGCCTCAAAATGTTCTGCCGCGGTTTTCGTATGGACGGGCGTAGAAGGTCCTGCCATAGAGGGGGTTATTAAGCCAGACCCGGAAACAGAATGGAGACCAGCACAACAGCAGCAGTACCAATAGTGGTGGATAGGACAGTCGTGATGAACATTGCGGGATATGCCTCGTTCAGCTTCAGGTGGGCCACAGGCAGCAGCATCAGCACAGAGCCGCAGTAGGGCATGGTGTCCAAATTGGTAGAGGCAAATGTAGAGATCCGGTGGATGGTGCTGAGCGGAAGCCCCATCTCCACAAGCCTGGGAGCGATCAGGGGAAGACCGATGATTTGGCAGGTAGAGCAACCGCCGACCAGGAATGCCAGCAGAGCGATCACGACCCAGCAGATGATGACAGGGTGCGCATTCAGGCCGGACAGGAAGTCAAGCACCATCTGGAAGGTATCAGAAGTGGTGATGATAGTACCAAAACCAGTGACTGCGCAGATGCTCAGGGTCATGGGAACGGAATCGCTGGCAGACGTAGAAAGGAGCTCCTTTACGGATCCTTTGGCCGTCAACGGCTTCCAGAACAGGACGAGGGTGAGAATATTCATAATCAGCAGGCAGGGGATAATATTCAGCTTTGCAAAATTGAACAACACGAACAGGACGAGGATCGGGAGTAAGGAAATCCAAAAACTCGGACATTCCATGTCAGGCGAGATTTGGGGATCAAGAGGATGACGTTCGAAGTGTTCACCGTTCTTTTTGGAGCGGTTAATGAACAGGCTCATCAGGCCCAAGATGCAGATGATCTCAACTACCACACCCACAATGCCGGGAATGAGCGCCACGTCGGCCTCGGTTCCCAAGGAGGTCATGGCAGCGACATTGCAGACTTGAGGAGTTCCGGGCATGGACTGAACAAACGTATAACAACCAGCAGCTAAAATTCCCAGGATATAGCGTTTGGGGATGTCGCACACTTCAAAAATTTCCAGCGCCACGGGATATACCAGAACGGCGACAATAGCAGCGGTGATGCCGCCAAGGTTTAAGATGGCGCAAATGACCAGGATAATACTCAATCCAGTCAGGACCCTTGCCTTCGAACTGGCATTCGGGCGGATCAGCTTTTTCATAATACCCGTGGCGATGGAGAAACCTGCGCCGCTGTCCCGATACAGAGCGGCTTCGATATTGCCGAACAGAAGCAGGAAAAAGAAACTCTTCAAAGACTGGGCCATGCCAGAGATAAATGTATCGGTCAATGTTTCCACAAAGGGCATACCAGTGAGGAAAATGACAACGCACGCTGCGGCAAAAGCCGCCAGATAAATTGACCAGTCCTTATAGGATAGGTAAATCAGGACTGCAAATCCAAGAAGACAAGCAATAAGGCCTATCATATTGACGCTCTCCTCTTTCTGTTTTTATAGTTTGAGCATTTTGCTGCGTAAGCCACAAAGAACGAACAGTATGCTGATAGCGGTGTTGGTGGAGGGTGCGTAGCCGAAGCCGGCGCCCATCCCGAAAAAGCTCCGTATGTAATATGCAGGATACCAGGACGGTCTCCACAAAGGACGGGCAGATAGAGCGGCTGGGCGGTTTGACACCGGCTCTGGAAAGAAGAATGCCGCCGGGAAGTGCCCTACGACGGTAAAGGCCCTTGTTACAGCGGCAGCATCAGCCACTGCCTTCGCCGCCCAGTTCTTCTGCGGCGGACAGCGGCGCGGCAAAAATGGAGGGCTTGTACACAATGCAGGCCGCCGGCATGAGGATCAGGGTGCGGACCAAGCTCCCGGGGCGATTTGCGTAATGCTGTCCAGCAGTCTGATTTTCCACGAATTTCCACCTCCTCTATCATGATCTGCTTGGTGTGGCAAGATCACCTCTTCTCTAAGCGAAATTGTAGAAAACAGCTAAATAATTGGCGTGGGTATGGACTGAAATAAGCATAGTAAACAGGGCGAGATGAGGCAATGTGCATTAAGAACAAAACAGGAAAGATAATTGGCTGTTTTGTAAATTCTGCCGGCCAGCTATCTGGAGGCGGCTGGGGCCGGTCTTATCCAAAGGAGGTAGAGAATGAAGGAGCGGATTCTCACAAGGCACGATCAAGGACACGTTATGGTATGTGAAAACTGCAAAAAAACGCAAAGGGTTTTGACGGTTAAGCACAAAACATCAGAGCGGCTCTCTATTCTTTTGTCAGAAAAGTAAATGAGAAGCAATCCTTTTGTGAGGAGAGCACATTGTTTACGGCAGAGCGCGCCGCTATGCTAAAAACATACTTGCCTCCCCAAGTCAAGCAAGACTGGCAGACGGGAGCTGGATGGCCATCCAAGAGTAAATCAAAGAGAAAGGATGCGAAGATTTACCTTATGTCACAGACGATAGACGGACAAAATGTCAACAGAAATGGGATTCTGATTCGCGGCTTAATCATTCTGCTCTGCGCAGGTATTATCAATGCCACCTCTGTATTTATCACGCCTCTGGCGGAATTTTACGGCTGGGAGGCATCTGCCATCGCAAACGTCGGGACTACAATGCTGACGTTCTGGCCGATTGGTTCCCTTCTGGGCGGCAAGCTGCTGCAAAAATTTGGAGGCAAGGCTGTCACCCTGATCGGTGCCGTCACGTTCGGCGCGGGTCTGGTGCTGACTGGCCTGGTGCCCAACTCCACCCCGGGGATGTTGTATTTTACTTACAGCTTCCTGATTGGCATGGGCAACGGCATTACATACTGCGGCGCCATGTACTGCGTTATGGGCTGGTATCCCGATAAGAAAGGCTTGGCTACGGGCCTGTGCATGGCATTCAATGGTGGTTCCTCCGCATTTTTGGCTCCCTTGTGCTCCGGAATCACCCAGATGTTCAATGTCAAAGTGACGCTGTTCTCCTGTGGTATTGTGTGTGCGGTGATCTGCATTGTCTGCGGTCTGGGTATGAAGTCTGCTCCGGTCGGCTATGTGCCCGTCGGTTATGTGCAGCCTAGCAGCGGCGCCGCGCTGAGCTCTCAGTATGAGAGCTACCCCATTTCCCGTGCCTGGAGGACCAGACAGTTTTGGCTCCAGCTGGGCGCCCAGGCATTCTTCCCGGCATTTTATCTCATTATGTTCTCCCGCTTCTCCATGTTCATGACGGATAAGGGAATCGACTTGGCCTATGCCACGCTGGGCGTCTCCCTGTATAACGTAGGTAACGTGGTGGGGCGGCTGCTCCTGGGCAAGCTGACGGACAACATCGGCTACAAGAAGGTCTATCTCTGCTGCTGGGCTCTGTGCATGATCTGTGGCATCTGCCTGCTGACTGGCAGCTCTGTGGCCATGATCCTGATCGCCTATATCTGCCTGGGTGCGGGCTTCGGCGCCACCAACAGCGTCTATCCCGTCATGACCAATACATCCTTTGGCCCCGTATACGCTGGCAATATTTACGGCTTTGCACTGCTGGGCTACATGGTCATGACTCAGGTAATCCCCATTGTGACCAACGCCACGATCACCAGCACAGGCGGCTACACCACGGCTTTTATCCTGGCCTTCGTCCTGTGCACACTGGGGGCCGTCTGTGGCGTCCTGATCCCAAAGCTGGACCGGCCGCGCCTGAAAGAGGCAACGGAGAGCGAAAAGGAATAACCAATCTGCTGGCCGCAGCAGTCTGAGTCATCGGATGCGGCGGAAATTAAGAAAATTTCTTTGGGAGGCAAATTATGATCGCTTTTGATGCTTATAATCCCCACCGGGTTGTTTATGGCTCCGGCGTCTCCAAAAACATCTCGACTTTGCTGAAGGGCCTGGGCGCAAAGAGTGTGATGGCTGTGTACGACCCCGGCATCAAGAAGGTCGGCATCGCTGATAAAGTTCTGGCCCCCATTCGTGAGGCTGGTTTTACCGTAGTTGACTATGACAACGTGACGCCCGATCCTCCCACCGAGGAGATGGAGGCTGGTGCCAAAATCGCGGCTGAGAACAATGTGGACTTCTATATTGCTATCGGTGGCGGCGGGGTCATCGACACGGCCAAGTGCATTGCCATTATGCAGACCAACCCCGGCAAGCTGCTGGACTACGTTCTGGGGGTAGGCAAGCCCATTCCCAATGCCTGTCCTCCGCTGATCGCAGTGCCAACTACCTCCGGCACCGGCTCCGAGGCCACGGCTTTGTCCATCGTGACTGACTCTGCGGCCCATCGCAAGGTCTGCATCAAAGACATTGATAAGATGTGCCCCTATGCCTGCTACCTGGATCCCGAGCTGATGACCGGTCTGCCCAAGGGGCTGACCGCCTCCACCGGTATGGACGCTTTGTCTCATGCTGTTGAGGCTTACATGGTGGGTAAGCACAACGAGTATGCGGATATGTTCTGCGAGAACTGCATCCGCCGCGTTGTGAAGTGGCTGCCTGTGGCCGTAGCTGACGGCACCAATCTGGAGGCCCGCGGCCAGATGATGCTGGCTGCCAACTTTGGCGGTGCCAGTTTCGCTTCCAGCACTCTGCAGGCCGGCCACGCCATTGCCCACGGCGTTGGCGCTGCCCTGCATGTGCCGCATGGCACTGCTTGCGCGTGGGGCCTGAACTTTGCCATCAAGCACTGCGGAGCCACTATAGATATGGATCGTCTGCAGAACATGGCTTCTTGGCTGGGTGTTGATGTTGCGGGCAAGGACCGCCAGGAACTGATTGACGCTTGCTGCAAGGTTGTCAAGGATATGAATGACTCCCTGGACGTTCCTACCCCCAAGACCTTCGGCTGCGGATCCAGGGAGGATATGGAGAAGGGCTACAATGCCACCTGGACCAATGAGCAGGGGATGCTCGGTGTGGCTGGAGTGACAGACCCGGATGAACTGCACACTTATTTTGAGGAGATGTGGGCCTGGTGATCTCCACGCCGCAGAAAATCATGAATTAAAGGAGCTGCCCGGAACGGAATTGAGATTCATCGGCTGCCCTGCCGGGGGCCGCCGGGGTAACGCTTCTCTGGAAAGGTGACAAAATGGCAAAACCTGTTTATGAAGGATTAAAAGTTCTGGATGCCACCAATAACTATGCTGGCCCGCTGGCGGGATCCATGCTGGCGGATTACGGCGCAGAGGTATGGCACATTGAAAAGCCGGTTCTGGGCGACGACAACCGGTTTTTCCCACCCATGATCGACGGCATCAGCATCAACTACTGCTCGGATAACCGGGGAAAAAAGTCCGTTGTCTTGGACTTGAAGGACCCTCGTGGCGCGGAGATCTTCAAGAAGCTGGCCGCAAAGGCGGACGTGATCTTGGAGAGCTTCCGGCCCGGCGTGATGGAAAAGCTGGGGCTGGATTACGAGAGCATCCGCGCCATCAATCCCCGGGCCATCTACTGCTCCATTTCCGCCTATGGCCAGACGGGACCTTACGCCCAGCGGCCCGGGTATGATGTTATTGCGCAGGCGGTTTCCGGACTGATGGATATGACGGGTGATCCGAATGGCCCGCCTACCAAGATCGGTCCCGCTATCGGTGATTGGATGGGTGCGCTGAATGCCTTCGGCTGCATCGGAACGGCGCTCTATTACCGTTCCATCAGTGGTCAGGGCCAGCACATTGACATCTCCCTCTGCCGCACACTGATGTGGGTTTCCGCAAAGCTGGACAGCGACATCACCGGCGTGCGGTCCACGAGAACTGGCAACCACCATATCAATTTGGCTCCCTATGGCATCTTTCAGGGCAGCAATGGTCAGTCCGCCATCATCGGCGCGCTCAGCGCAAAGACTTGGGGAGCGCTGTGCAAGGTGATGAACAAGCCGGAGCTGGAGGCGGATCCCAGATTCGTGAGCAACGACAAGCGGGTGGAGAATCTCCGGACGCTGATCGGCGTGATCGAAGGCTGGTTGAAATCGTTTGAGGACATCGATGATGCGGTGAATCTCCTCATTGACGCCGGCGTCCCCTGCGGCAAGGTCTACAATCAGGACGATATCCTGAAAGATCCGCATTACAACACCTGCAAATGGTTTACGGATATGCCTATGGCCGACGGCATGAAGAGCGTGCGCAGCCGGAAATTCCCCACAGATCCTATGGAATTCTCCGCTTTTGAGCCGGTATACAAAAAGGCCCCGGCATTGGGTGAAAACAATGTGGAAGTGATTGGAGAGCTGGGGTATTCCGAGGAGGAGATCCTGGCCATGGAAAAAGAGTGGGAAGACGCGTTCTACACAAAAACAAACTATAATTAATGTACAGGATTTGAAGTGCTGACAGGAATATGGGATCCTGATTTGATCTCATTCCTAAATAGAATTGGAGGTAACTGATATGTCTGAAGCTGCAAACAGAGAGTATATCGTCGAACTGGTCAAGCGGGCCAAGGCCGCGCAGAAGGAGTTCGAGCGGACGGCCACGGATCAGCTGACCATTGATAAGGTTGTGCGGGCTATCGGCAAGACCATCTATGACGCCCGGGAGGAGCTGGCGCTAGAGGCCCATCTGGAGACCAAGTACGGCACTCCTCAGATGAAGGTGAGCAAGATCATTGCCACGACCACTTCCCAGTGGAACATCATGCGGGGCAAGAAGTCTGTAGGTTACATCAAAAATCTGCGGGACGAGCCCGGCGTCAAGGTTATGGCCAAGCCCATGGGCGTTGTGGGTTGCGTCATGCCCAGTACCAACCCTATCGTGACCATCGCGGCCAACGGCATGATGTCCATCAAGTGCCGGAATGCCTGCATCATCGCCCCGCACCCCTCCGCAAAGAACGTCTCCCTGAAGACCGTCAACATGATTCGCAAGGAGATCGAGGCTCTGGGCGCCCCCGCCGATCTGATCCAAGTGATTGATCCCGAGCACTGCAGCATTGAGGCCACGGATGAAATGCTCCGCCAGTGCGACGTGAACATCGCCACCGGAGGCCCCGGTATGGTAAAGGCTGTGTATTCCTGCGGCCGTCCTGGCTTCGGCGTAGGTCAGGGCAACTGCCAGGAGATCATCTGCGATGACTATGATGACCTGGACCGTATGGCGATGCTGGCCATCAATAACCGTTCCTACGACAACGGTGTGCCCTGCACCAGTGAGCAGACTATGCACGTGCCCGCCTCTATGGAGGCCAAGTTCCTGGAGGCCATGCAGAAGAACGGCGCCTATCTGGTAGAGGGCGACGAGCTGGTGGATGCCCTGCGCAAGGTGGTGTTCCCGGATGGTGAGCATATCAACCGGGATGTGGTTGGCCGTTCTCCCCAGGTTGTGGGCAAGATGATCGGTGTAGATGTCCCCGCTGAGTGCAAGACTCTGCTGTGCAAGTACACTGGCTGTGCTCAGGATGATGTGCTGTCCAAGGAGATCCTGTTCCCCTTCATTCGCTATGTGACCTATACCGACTTCAAGGCCACGGTGGCTGCCGCAGTGGCCAACCTGGAGATGGAGGGCGCTGGTCACAACAGCTGTATCTGGACCTATGACGAGGAGAAGATCGAGTATGCGGCCAACCTGCTGCCCGTTTCCCGGTTCCAGATCAATCAGACTCCGTTCGGCATCAACAACGGTATGCCCACCACAACAACGCTGGGCTGCGGCTCCTGGGGCAACAACAGCATCTCCGAGAACCTGGAGTGGTACCACCTGATGAACACCACTCGCGTGTCGGTAACGTTGCCCAACAAGCGGCTGTGGAAGGATGGCGACTGGGACCGCTTTGACGAATGCCCCATTACAGAGGATTGAACCGGCAGGGAAGAGTTTGAGCTGTGCACTGTGCACGGACACGAAAACCTTGGGCGGCGGGGCGCCTTGTATACTGCGCCCCGCCGCCCTAAGACAATGGCAAGGTGGATAACAAAATGGAGCTGAATTTTATAACAAACAGCGTTCTTTTCGACGTGCGGGAGTCTGTGGCGTATATCACGCTGAACGATCCGGCACAGATGAACCCGGTGACCGCCGAGGTGATGCGGGATCTGATACAGTGCCTGAATTATTGTGAGCGGGAAAGTGACGTCCGAGCCATTGTCCTGAGAGGCGCCGGCGGAAACTTTACGGCTGGCGGCAATGTCAAGGGTATGAAAGAGCGGCTGGATAAGGGGATCAACACGACGAAAAGCGGTATCCGCAGCGGCGGAGAGTTCATCATGCGTCTCAAGACCATCTCCAAACCCACCATTGCGTGGATTGAAGGAGCCGTTGCCGGCGTTGGAATGAGCATGGCGATGGCCTGCGATTTTTCCATAGCGGAAGAGACTGCCAAGATGGTATTTGCGTTTGTGAATATCGGTTTCGTTCCGGACGGCGGCGTGGCATATATGTTGAGCAAGGCCGTGGGACCGGCCAGAGCCACAGAACTCCTTATGTCTGGAAAGCGATTCAGCGGAGCACAGGCAAAGGAATGGGGCATCATCACCGAAGCTGTGCCGAAAGAGCAGCTGGAAGAAACCGTTCAGAAATATATCAAAAAATATGCGCAGGGCCCCAGCGTAGCCTATGCGCAGATCAAGCGGCTGCTGCTGAGCGTCAACTATCAGGAACTGAATGCCTGTATGCAGAACGAGGTGGAGGCCCAGTACGTCTGCAGCCTCACCGAGGACCACCGGGAGGCCGTGAATGCGTTTGTTGAAAAGCGCAAGCCTACCTTCCAGGGCCGCTGAATTTAGATCCTGCAAAATAACATCAATGATGAGGTGACGCAAATGAGTAAATTCCAACTGATGACCAAGGACCAGGAGGACCTGGTGGCTATGGTCCATGATTTCATGGAGAAAAAGGTAGATCCCTATGTGGATCAGTGGGACAGAGAGAGCCACTGCCCTATGGAGGAGGTTCGGGAGCTGATGGACCTGGGCTTCTGGGGCATCGACGTTCCCGAGGAATATGGTGGTGCTGGCTTGGATGTGACCACCATTATGTACATTCGCCAGGCTATGGCATATCATGACGCCGGCTTCACCAACACCTTCAGCGCGCAGACTTTCGGCTGGAAGCCCGTGCTGCTGGCCGGCACGGAGGAGCAGAAGAAGTATTGGGGTCAGCGCCTGGCTGAAGGTGCTTTCTGGGCTATGTGCATCACCGAGCCTCAGTCCGGCTCCGATGCCGGCAACTGCAAAACCAAGGCTGTCAAGGACGGCGATGAGTATGTCATCACCGGCGGCAAGACCTTCATCACCAACGGCGGCGTGTCCGACCTGTATACCGTGACCTGCTCCACAGACCCCTCCAAGGGCAAGCACGGCATCTCCCTGTTCATCGTGGAACGGGACCGGCCCGGCGTGTCCGTGGGCAAGCATGAGGACAAGATGGGTATCCGCAGCTCCAACACTACCGATGTGGTCTTTGATGAGGTGCGTGTCCCCGCTGACCACATGATCGGCGCCGAGGGCACGGGCTTCAAGACCCTGATGAAGATGCTTTCCCGGACCCGTCCGACCGGTGTGGCGCCTGCGGTGGGCGTGGCTCAGCGGGCGCTGGATCTGGCCATCGAATACTCCCGGACCCGTCTCTCCTTCGGCCAGCCCATCGGCAAGCTGGAGGGCATTCAGTTCAAGCTGGCGGACATGGAGATGAAGCTGCAGTGCTGCCAGTCCCAGCTGGCCTATTCCGCTGCCCTGGTGGACAAGGGGATTTATGACACCCTGGTGGGCTCCTGCACCAAGTGCTTTGTCTCTGAGGCGGTGCTGGACATCTGCCTCCAGGCCCAGCAGATTTACGGCGGCTACGGCTATTCCAAGGAGTATCCTTTGG
>CDZO01028178.1_pt1 | contig 24416 bp, 23 predicted proteins | sample 480641 | NCBI WGS metagenome assembly CDZO01 (sample SAMEA3182088, study PRJEB8094) | gut metagenome | biome: human; feature: gut; material: Stool; isolation source: human stools | place: Canada | collected 2013-02-05
CCCCCCCCCCCCCACAGATTCAGAATGTACGTTCGTCTACTTTGTTCTATTTTATCCGTATTAGTAAAATACCCAGCCATGAAGATAAACAATGCTACCGGAAAGTTTATAATTTGACGAAGGACAAGCCAAGCGTATGTATCGTTAACCGAAAATTGCTGACCAGTTGGGCAGTGAATCATAATAACAACAAGGATACAGATACCGCGGACTGCTTGCCAGTATTCAGATTTCACTCGTTTTGTTTCATTCATAGCTCTTCTGTCCTTCCGAAATCTCAGTTAATCCTTCGTTTTTTCCATGCTCAGCACTAAACACAAACAATAATCCATACGAGGAGTTATCGCATACCACCCCCCCCCCAACAAGATTATTTTGGCCTTAATAAGTACTTTTTTAATGCCAGCCTTTATCTTCCGTTTCATCGGCACTGGTATCGGCATCCCATACTTGCCCTTCAATTCTTCAAAGGTCATCTTATTCATATCAGTAAAGAATGTGTCTCTCCACACTGGCCGTGCTGCAGACCTATACTCAGCCTTGTTACCGGCTACGCCGTCCTCATAGCTAACTTCTTTTATTTTAAGTTTATCTACTATCCTCTGGAACAGCCGTTCCCCACTCTCCGTCCTAATCAAAACAAGAGAGGTTCCTTTTCCATCAGACATGGCCGGATCAATTTTCTGGATACCCCAGAAATCAGACACAGTGATGTCAGCCAGTTTTATCTCTTTCGCCTTACATTCATAACAGGACGGACGCAAACAGTAGTCGCGCAAGAACATCAACATATATGGGTCTTGGTTTTTGTTAATGAACATTTCTTTGTATACATCTTCATCATTCTCGCACCTTTTATGTTGTTCTTTCATTCCAAAATCAGTCCAGCTGTTGTCTTTACAACGGAAATTAACGCTGACCAATTTTGCATTATTCTGCGTTTCTACATACTCCACGTATTCACGCCACAAAGCAGGAGATGGAGCACCGTGACAAATTACGTCCATACAGTATAGGTTAGGATATTTTTCCCGAACAGCGCTCACGCCCTTACCCGCTCCAAGAAATCCAATCAAGCCATTGACCTGACATCCAGTTCCGGTAAAGAGGACAGTCATTCCGCTATCAAGGTCTTGTTTTACCTGCTTGAATGTCATTCCGACGTGCGCCTGCAAATACTTGGAAGTACGCAGTCTCTCAAGCCCAACTTCATCTGTGATTCTGAGAAACTCTGCCCTTCTGCAATCATCGGACATGGCAACACCATACACTGCCCCGCCGTCTGCCAAAACATCGTTTGCAAGCAAGGAGAAGATACCGCCGGATGAACTGTTAAGGCGCTCCTTCTCTTTTTGAGAGTAAGCAGCGTATGTAGATAGCACTTGATTTTCACTCACATCCAACACCTCCCCGTTCACAGCATTGCTAATATGTCTTCACTTCACAATTTTTAGTTTTCGCAGAATTTTTCTGACCTGCTCCTTTTCAAATTCGTTCATTCCCAGAAAATAGAAAGATAGAGAATAGACAACAGTATAGATTACAACCCTGACCACAAAACCAACAAGATTTGTAGTAGGTCTAATATTCAAAACAATTCCAACTATGATTGGTACTATCAAGGCTGGAATGAATTTCCCAATCTGTCCCCAGAAATAGAACATATCAAGACCGATTTTTTTATGATAAAACCAATTCATAATAAAACCGTTTGCTACAACAAGAGAAATGGCTGTGCCGAATGCTGCGCCAAGTTCCCCCCATTTCATCGCCAAGAAGATAGAGATGACAACATTTAACAGAGCCATGCCGAGGTATACGATACTTCTGAACTGGTGCATATTCTTGGCGCGCTGTATTTCTATACCAATATTTTGTATTAAAGGTATTGTGACCGGAGCTATCAAAAGCAAAGCTACATAATACGCATTTTCATAACCATCTCCCGCCCATTTTAATATAAAATATTTGCCTAAAAATATGAAGCCTGTAAGTATGAGTATTAAAACAATAAACTGCACACGGCCAACTCTTGTAAACACATCTGTCAGTTGTTTATTCTTCTTTACTTCACTTTCATCTGATGCGACAATTCTATTGACCTGTGGGACAAATACCCCAGAGATTGCTGTGGAGAACTGTAAATAATAATTATTGATTTGAGAGCCAATGGCATACACAGCCACAGCCCCGCTTATACAAAACTTACCAAGCACAACCTTGTCTGTAGCCCAGTTGATCTGATCTACAATCTGGTTGATTGCGATAAAGGAAGAAAAAACAGCAATCTCCTTCAGCAAATGCAGGTTCGGTTTACGGAAATCGAACGACATTTTTAACTTCAGCAAGCAAAATAGTATATTTGTGATATCAACAAAAACGGTAATGACCGTTGTAACCACAACCATGCCGATAGAGCCATATCCCATCAGCAAGATCGGTAGTGTCAGGAAAGGGCTAACAACCGTCTTCACCATATTCAGGAGCTTCTGAAAAATAAATTTTTCCTGCGAAGTCACATAGGAAGTAAAGACACTATTCGGAAAGGAAAGGGCTAAATTGACGGACATAAATTTCATCAGCACTTTCGCGATCCGTAAATCTTCTGCTGAATAGGACTCATTAAAAAAAATGAAAACATTCGCTGAAAAGACAAGTCCACACACCAACGCAACTGCACCCATGACCAGAAACACGATCATGAACAATCCATTTAATTTCTTAATGCCATCTGCATCGTTGTCCTTCTTATATCTTGAATAAAACCTAATATAACTCGCACCAAAGCCTAAAGACAATAAGCTCAGGTATGAAATAATTGAGTTTGATAAATTGTATATGCCATATTGCGATTTCCCAAGAATCCGCAGCATGACGGGAGTATATATGAAAGAAATCAATATACTCAACGCCATCTGTGAATATTGGAGAATTACACCTAGTTTCTTTTGCGTACTACGGTTCATACTTTCAAAATGTCTTACCTTTCTTACTCATGTAGGAGTCACTTTATCTTGTCTTTTCTCTAATTTTAACTTTAGTTTCTCAAAGCAACCACAGATATCGCCAGTCTAATCCTCAAAATCACAATTTATTCCTCAAATAAAAATTTTAAAGATCTCATGCGTAATACATCCAACTTATCATTAATGACAGTGTAGTCTATATCTTTGTATGGTAATTCCTCGAAACAACTTTTGTGCATACCCCCTAGTCCTAACAGTTCTAACAAATCAGTGATTCTTGTATCTGCCTCTTTCCTTACAATCGGCACAAATTGTTTATTATATATTATAGAAAAAGCAGTTCCATGGAAAGAATCAGTAATCACAACTTGGGCATTGTGTAATAAATTTAAAAAAACGTCTGGCCCACAATCTCCTTGCCATATAAACTTATCGGAAAGGCGATTGAGGGAAATATCAATAACCGAAAGGCAATACTCATCTCTATAAGCATCTACATATTTTGAGCATATGTCTCGCTCATGCAAGCAATACACAAGAACATAATTTTCGGCAAAATGACTCTCCTTTTCAAATTTCGACCACTCAATAGCTGTAAGCAACAACGAGGGATCCAAGACAACAGTCGCGCGATCTCTTCCATAGGCGATATTCAATTTATTGCATATCCTATTTTCTCTTACAGAAATGCGTTCAAAACCCTTAGACAATTGGACAATTTCTTGCCAATCTTCATTTGATTTGTACATATGCGTACTGACAGCATAAGCCACTCTCTGAGCCTCCGGCTTACCGAATTGCAGGAAATACACCTTGTCAAAAGTATAGTCTGTATAATTAGAATTCCATACTTGATCGCTTCCAGAAATCAGCAAGTCAAAAGAAAGATTCTCCATCTCTGTAATGTCCTCATATTGCTCAGTCAGTAAAAGATTCTTCGTAACAAACTCTCTAAATGCATTGTATTTCTTTCTATAAGAATCGGCCTCCTGATTAGCTTTATATACATACTTTAATGATTTAAGGCATCGAACAACTGCCGGCTTTCGCAAATCTTCGCCCGTGGCAGATTTACTTTTTCCCGATCTAATCGCATCTCTAATTGCATCAGAATATCTCTTGACTGGTTCCCAATAATAATGAGCATACCTGGGATAGTAGTTTATCACCGTTGCATGAATTTGATGTTTTTTCAATGTTTCAGACAATGCGAGGCATTGCAATACAGCCCCATAGTTAACAGAAAAGTGAAGAGTTATAATGCCTGCTTCAACCACACTGATCACCTCGTTCCCCTAAGCTCTTCATCCAATCCCAAGCATCTGTGACGTATAAGGATATGTCTCGTTATAAAGATGCATAACAAAGTAATCTACATAGAACGACACCATCAAGATAAATATCATGCTAAACAATATCATACGATTCTCTCTTCCTCTAACGTTCTTAATCAGTAGTGGTATGCTAACAATCAGAAAATATCCAAAGTAAAAACCTACTCTGTATAATTCCCTGCTAATACCTTGAAGCTGCCAAAGAATTATATATACAATAAGCATCAAAGTAAAAAAGCTAAAATCACCATTATATTTTGTAACTTGTTTTTCGTATAGCAACGCCACGGCAAGCAGCGGAAGCATATAAATGGGATTTCGCCATACGATATTATAACTCCCTGTAAGATAATCAACCTGAGATGTAAATGTACCAAGCAAGTTCGATATATAAACTATCGCTTTGCTTGCAAACATCACAGTAATGCACGCACTCATAATAACGAGCATTTTAAACAGATATTCCTTAAAGGGAAGCCTGACTTTACTCATGAATCTATCCTCATAGGTTCCTGTAGTAAGATGATACATCGGATAAAGCAATATCGCTATCACAGCCGTCTTATGAATAAGCATAAGGATTAAACAAATCAAAAAATATGTTTTCCACCTATGCTCCTTGACAAACCTAAAAGAATAAAACACAATGCTCAAACACACAAACTGCCTCATTAGGTTCAACGTAAAGCTATAAAACATCAAATGAAAGACAAGAAAACCTATCCAAGTATACCTTCCCAAGTCGTATTGTTTTAAGCCCTTGTATGTAAAGAACATTATCACAAATTCTATCAAGAAAAGTTCCCAGAAAACTTCTGTTGTGATTCTTGATAATCCATACACTAGGAGAAGCCAAAGCGGATCTCCACCAGCAGTCACCATATACGATTCAAAACTTCTTTGCAACGCATATGTGAAGAACGGCACACCATAAATAGATGTATCTGTCCCAACCGTAATATCTCTTGCGCCCGCTAAAACAGAAGGAATCACGATTGCAAAAACAATCCAGATATTAATTCTCTTATTTTTCATTCGATCTCGCGTTCCCAACCGAATGAAAAAGCACGACAAAAAAGTGCTGATAACATATGGAATCATTGTCTACCTCCAAATTGGTATCCGAAGGTAGCCTGTCATCCCCTTACTTTGGCCTTATTGAGATAATAATCCGCATATTCACCAGAAACTTTTTAACAAGAAACAGGAACACAAAAAACAGCATGTAGTTCCATGATAATACTGTGCTAAAAAAGAATTCCGAGAACGGATGTAAATATAACGTAAATGCCAAAATACTATAAGTCAAAAGCGGAAGTCCAAATCTTTGTGGGGGAGAGCAAGCAGCCTTAAGATACCATTTATTCATCAAAAAGCTATGCAACCCATGGAAGAGACCCCCCCCCCCCAACTCCGAAGTCATGCAACATTTTACGATATGCTGTGTACACGTTTCCAACTACCACTGAATTAGCTGTAACAAAATCTGCCAAATCACTCTTACCTCCAACTTCTTCAATAATTCTGAATTGTACTAACAATTTATGCAAGCCTGCAAAAAGCTCCTGACCCAAATAGCTACTCTGTATTGATGTTCCATTTCTTAACAAATAAACATCAAAGCACTGTAGTGAACCACCAAAATAACTGCTTATGTATGAAAGAGCGTCCAAGGTGTTTTTCCTTCCCACAAGGGATCTTGTGTTACTGAAGATTAGCAATACAGCCAAAAATGCGAACAGAATCTTAAATACACTCTTAAAATTGATATTCCTTCTACCTCGATAGTAGCGTTGTAAAAGCTCCCACAAAACTACCGCATATATCAGAAAAATAATCAGGTCAAACCTTCCGCCTGACAGAATTACAAGCGGAAAGTAACCGATTACCGGAAGCAGAAGTCTTATGTCCCTTCGTCTGCGTTTGTCAATTAGCGAATTATTTAAGTATATGTACAATGCAATATATGCGGCAGCACGGACCAATTTAACACTTTGGTTTATAATAGTGGGTATTCCTTCCAATTCATCTATATTATATCTATAATAGGTCATCAGTGCCGGAAAACTGGATAAAGAAAATCCACCAACCATCCGAAAGAAGAAAAAAATGTACAACGCTGATATTATAAAGCATACAACGTTAAGTATCATCAAACTACCCAACGAGTATGATATAGGCGCTTTTTCAGATACTTCTACTCTATTCAAGTGGTGTCTCTTATAAAATAAACTCGTACATAAACCAACAGCCACAAACCATACATTTCCGGCAAGAATAACAGACACCGTATCATGATGTATAGAAAAGATCCACGTCTCCTTCATGTACAAGGCGCATACTATTGATAGGACATACGCTTCGCACAAAATTGCATTAGGAGAGAATAGATCTTTCTCAATCGCAAAAACAAACAGCAACATAGCAAATCCTACTATCAAAAAAATGTTCCACATATTCAGTCTTTCATCTTTCTTTTAATTTCTCAGCTAACTTCAACGACAAATAAAGCAGTCCAAACAGATTGAACTTCGCTAATATGCCATATAACAACTGTGCCTTTGTATACATATGCCTTATCTCGTTCTGATACTTTCCGTTCCACTCATATGTGCCACTGATTCTTCGTAGGTGTTTTATGGTTTTTACCGCATTCAAATTTCCATCCTTGAAGTATTGCTTTTTAACGCAGCTATAGTAAAGGCAGAAAAGTTTATATTCTATAACCAGCCGAAGTTCCTTTTCCAAATGGAACTTCTCAGAGAATTCGTGTAATCTTTCTGTTACCCTTTGCGCAACAGGCTCAAAATTTTCATAGTGGCGATGCACTGTTGATTCAGCATGAATAACATAAAAGTAAAGAGCTTCGGGTACATAGGTTATTCTTTTTGCCTTCATCATAAGATTGATATTAAAAATTGTGTCCTCCATATGAGTCAGTTTAATATCAAACCATTCTCCCGACACAACCTCCCGCCGATATAATTTAGCCCATGGAACCCCGATATTCGTAGGACCCTGCGTATTTCCATATGCTCTTGATTCAATGCACGACCTAATTACATTAATGCGTTCATCACCTGAATATATCTTTACATCTCTGTCGTTTAAAAACTTGGATGCTACTCGGTCAGCATTTTTACATGTATAGTATTCACAGGCCACAATAACTGCCGAAGTTTTCGTCGCAATGCTGAACATTTTTGCAAGGGCAGATGGCGCAATATAGTCATCTGCATCCACAAACATAATCCAAGACCCAGAGCTATGTCTTAACCCATTATTCCTGGCTTGGGAAACACCTGAGTTCTTTTGATTCAGGAGCATAATACGGTCATCCAATTTATCCAGCTGTGATAATATTTTCGGACTTTTATCAGTGCTCCCATCATCAATAAGGATTAACTCAAAATTAGAGTATTCCTGTTCAAGTATGCTTTGGACACAACGTGTTATATATTTCTCTGCATTATAGACCGGAACTATGATGCTGATTAAGTCCTTTTCTTTCTTTTCCATTTCAAATATGCCTTTCTGAGCACCATATAGCACTCATAATATGGTAAATCTATTCTACACAGTCTTCTGAAGAAACCTAGTTTCCACGGATTCAACGTCAAGTCTGCTTTCAGATCTCCAAGGTGTGAAATATAGTGCCCTAGTTTCCTGGGCCTAGCTATATACGTCACCTTATCACCAAGTTGCCTGATATCTCCATACATGCAGGATGCCTGATAATCTGGTGCATTCCCTAAGAGGAGCAGGTTCTGGAATACTGTAGAAGAATCCCATTCCACTGAAAATTCCGGAGTGGCATTTACATCTCTGATAAAATTCATAGCGCCCTTTTGTATCTCGGAAACAGTATCATAATCATCAGATGCATCACTTTTTTCATACTCAAAAGACTCAAAAACCGGAAAAACTATATCCTCGTTATCTTCAAAAAACCTTATCACGCTACCATGGTCAGCAGTGAACATCATCTCAAATATGGAAGTAAAGGTTCTTTGCATTTCAAAATAATTCTCATTTTTACCTTCTTGGAACAAGAAGCCAGATGCATCTATCTGTTTATCCAATCCTCGCACATTGGGATTGAGTCCCAAGTAAAACCCCGATATCTCAATCGATATCCCAGCTTTCCGACAGATTTTCACCAATGCCTTTTGCATATTGCCATGCCATCCTATATCCACTATGGCAACTTTCCCACTGAAGCCTATCTGCGTCATATATTTCAATAAAAGGTAGTACTCCTTTTCCGAGTTGGAGATAATGTCTCGGCGAATTTCTTCGAAGAAATTCCTGAATGATTCTTCTCGGAATAACACGTTATAAGTATATATTTTTTCGGTATCATATCCATACTTTTTTGCCAATTCAAGATACTTGTCACCTTTAAGCCCCATTTTCTTAATAAAGACAGATACAGAACCAATCCGCGGAAAAAACATAGAAGATACCATTTCTTCCATTGTGGCGCACATCCACAATGTTGGGACAATATATGCACGCCTTGACCCATACATATATCCCACATTTTTCTGCTTTCCGAAAATAGTTTCAAAAGCTCTTTTCATAATTAGACCATCTCTTGATAGGAAAAATATCTTAGTTATTTTTCGCCTATCAAACTCTGTCTTAAGCCACTTAGAAAAGCCGACAAGGAGCGGTCCTTCCATCTCGTACCCCGTCTGGTAAAAATAGCTTTTTCCATTAATTTCCCCATCAGAGATGCGATTGTCAATAAATGAAGATATATCTCTATAATCGCACATATGACCACTCGGCAATATATCTTTATCATTGAAGATTACATTTGAATGCACGGTATGCTGAACATGCAATGAATGGATTCCATGTTTCCGTGGCACCAAAACATCGGTCTTCCAATTATCCCCTATATGGATAATTTCCTTCGGTAATACCCCCAAATCTTTAATCACATAATTGTAAAGACTCCCCGTCCCCTTAGTCTTTATTAAGTCGCTGGACAAATAAAGCTTGCTATAATTTTCAATCCCAGATGAATGCAATATGTCCTCTATCACATCTTTTGGAAGATACATATCTGACACAAGAATTATCCTCTTTTTATTTTTAAGACAATATCGATAAACATCCATCATATTTCTACTCTTATGGCATAGGGCTTTCTCATATTTTATCTCTGTTTCACATAAGAGCCTAATTTCTACCGAAGAATAAAGGCCCTCAAATTCAGAATATATCTCGTCGAGCGTAATTTCCTCTCTGCTACTCTTTTCTCTGGCGTCATGCTCTGCCTTGATTCTCCTATCAGAGAAGCCTTTCAGTTGTGGATGCATCTGAGTCAGATTCCGCTCCATCATTGCAAAGAGATTCTTCCCCTCTGTGCAATCTCGCTTAATAAGTGTATCAAAAATATCAAAAGAAACTATGTTGAATTTCTTTATAGTACTTATTATTTTTTCTTGATTGATTTCTTTGCTTATTTTCTGTCTTAACATATAGACTCACCTTTATGTGCGAGATTACTCATCTATCTATTCCCCATCTGCTATTTTCCAACTTTCCCCATTAAATCCAGCATTACAAATACCCGATGCTTAATGAAGAAGATACTGCTTGCCCATCCCTACAATGTTCTTCGTCCGCAAGACGTACTTTACAATCGTCTTTTCGAGATATGAGGCGTACTTACGTTTCTTATCCGCATGCAGTTCTGTATTTTTTTATCTATCTTCTCGACAGTTGGGTTCTCCTGATCTTCCCCAATATCGGTAACAACCAGAATTGTCTTAATTTAATCGTCTCAATGATCAATCTCCTCTGAATCGAAACGCCATTAAAATTCGCCTTCTGCAAAGATTTCTTGACTAATGGTTCAGACAAGAATTTCTTAAATTTAGACACTTTATTTTTGTACATATCCTTATTCACAGGATTGAAATAGCCAGTAATCGCCGTTGTAACTATAATGTATAGCATTCTGTTATACAGTTTCTCTTCAAGTTTATCTTTGTTTTGGCTTCTTTGGATAAACTGCTCTATATATTCAAAACACCGAACTATTAAATAATAGTTCTCCTCACTTGGAGTGTGAGATATCGAATTCTCATTATATGTATAATGGAGCAAAGGCTTATCCAAGTAATATGCGCTTTCCAATTTGTCAAAGAGATCCATATTGAATACAATACCTTCAGCCCCCTGTTTTAGTGCATTTATATGTCGAATATCATTTTTTCTCAAAAATGATCTACCAATTAATTTTGAAAAAGCCTGTGCGATCCTTCCGTTGAAGTCTAACACTCTTATCTGTAATTCCTTACAATCTTCTTCTGAAAAAGAAGTATCACCGTCTCCCATACTCTTTACCAATCTTCTGCCGTGAGAAAATTCGGTATATTGATTCCAAAACACAAGTTGAACTTGTTCCCGTTTTGCAACTGAGTACGCCGTTTCACACGCATCATTCTCCAAGTAGTCATCTCCATCCAGAAAAGTAATGTATTCCCCTTGGGCTGCGTCAAACGCTGTGTTTCTCGCAGCAGAAAGACCTTCATTCTGTTTATGTATCACCTTAATCCTAGGATCTTTTTTGGCATACTCATCGCAGATTTGTCCGCATCTGTCAGGCGATCCATCATCAACAACTACAGCTTCAATATCCTCAAGCGTCTGATTGACCACACTGTCTAGGCATTGCCTTAGTAACTTTTCAGGAACCTTATACACTGGAATCAAGATACTGACCCTTGGTATTTCCAATAGTTTTTTATCAGTCATAGTTGTTTCTCCGTTACCCTTAATTCATATTCCTTCGTGTGTTTCATGGCCTTCCTCACATAAACCAACGAAGCCGCAATACAAGAACATCCATAGTACAGAAAACAATAAATTACAATAAAATCCAATGCCTCAAATATCGAAGCAATCAAAATTGCAATTGGAAGTAAGCCACCAATCCCCAACTCAGCCTCAATTCTTACTCGAAAGCTACCGACCTGACTATGATCTGTCCGGATATCATTTTCTAATTTTATAATTCCCTTATCAGCCATGTTTCGCTCGGTATTTTTATACTTTTGATAAATCAGGCGCATCAGGCTGTCGGAACTTGATGCCAATGCGCCTACCAGTATAATCCACGGGGATCCTTTCGACACCAAAAGACCACCTTCATAATATACAGCAATCCCCATCATTGAACACATAAGACCAACCAGTATGTAACTGCTTATCCCATCTGCAAACTCACCAAAAGGCTGACTCTTGACACTTCTAGCCAGATTTCCATCTGTACAGTCCAAAATAAGCCATAAATTTATTAAAATCGCTCCTATGATATGCAGTGTGTGGCTGACCGGCAAAAAACAGAGACAAGCTACTACACCGACTATCGCGGAAAAATAGGATACTGCATTTGCTGATATCCCGGCGTTAGCGGCTACAGCAGCTACGCTAAATGCTGCTTTTCTATAAAAAAGTCTACTCAAAATAGGATCTTTCTTTCTTTTCCATTCTGGCATTCCATCTTTAAAATATTTCGCTGTATATTTCATCACGCAATCCTCCATCAATGCTTATCATGTAAGTCATACTTGATCTGCGTGGTGCTAATCTCAGGAGTACGCGGCAAATACACCACATCAACACCCTCATCCTTCAGAAAATCGAATTTTCCCTGCCAGTCATCGCCCATAACAAATGTATCAATGTGATACTCATGTACATCTGTTTTCTTCTGCTCCCAACAAGTCTCCGGAATAACGAGATCAACATAGCGAATCGACTCAAGAAGAGTTTTTCTTTGATCGTATGTGAAGTAGCATTTCTTTTGTTTTTCGTTCCAGTTAAATTCATCTGTGGACAGAACCACGACAAGATAATCTCCAAGTGCCTTTGCTCTTCTCAGCAAATTGATATGACCATAGTGAAGAAGATCAAAAGTTCCATAAGTGATTACTCGCTTCATAAAATTGCCCTACCTTTCAAATTTGTGTACATACAATCCGATAGGTATGGCTTACAATTCAACGAAAACAGCGCAAACGTTTATTTATACTGTCTCTCTCGTATCTTCTTGAAGATGCTCTGTGGCATTAGCCCAATCAAAACCGGCTTCAGTACATACGGCAACGCCTTTGGCAACATACCTAATTTCCTGTAGCCAATGAACCGAACCTTTGCCTCATCCAGCCTATACTTCATCGGACGATATTTCTTATTGTCATTCACAATCCGATATTGATAGAGCATCTTCTGGATATTGCAGCCTTTATAGCCATTCGCATACATCCGCATGAACATGTCATAATCCTCACAGCGTCTTGTTTCTTTCGCAACACGATAACAGCCGGAACTAATCAGTGCATCTTTTCGCATCATCACCGTGGGATGAGCAAATGGACTGTTCCACAGAAATGATTTCTTATCAGGGAATTCTACGTTCGTATATGTGCCCCAGAAACCGCTGTCATCAAACACTCTGGCATTCGTCCCGACCACGGCATATTCCAGATGGATATCCAGAATCTTAACCTGTTCCTGAAACCTTGTCGGCTCGGAAATGTCATCATCATCCTGACGAGCGATATACTCGCCTGTGGAAGCCTTGATGCACCGGTTCAGGGCATACGCCAGCCCCCTGCCCTGCTGATAGGATATAACCTTAATTCTTGAATCCGACTGGGCGACCTCGTTCAATAGCTGAAGCGTGTCATCTGTAGAGCCATCATTGCATATGATGAATTCCCAGTCTGTAAATGTCTGCTTAATTATGGAGTCAACACTCTTTTTCAGGAGTTGAGGATTTTTACAGTTATAGACCCCCATGATTACCGATACCCTTGCCATCACTATCTGACCTCGCTACACTGAGCGTCTGCTGTGGCTTCCCCTGTAGTTTCTCTTCGGATTTCTGTAATCCTACTGCTCCGATCCGCAGTCACTACGCTTCCTTTCGGAACACACCCATCAACCACACACCCTGCGCCAATCACACAGTTGTCAGAAATATCGGCACCTTTTAGAATTATGACCCCACTGCCAATCCAGCAATGTCCACCAATATGAACCTCTCCGTTGGAATAGCCCTGTTCTTTTATAGGCTTATCCTCATGGAATCGGTGATTATGGTCATAAATCTTTACCCTCTCTCCAAAGATTGTACCCCCCCCCCCCCCCAACACCCGGCATGTTAAACCACTGCCGACGCCAATCGTCACTAGGTTATTTGCGGCTATAGAGCAGTCATTATTAAAGAAACAATTGTCTCCTATCACAACCCTTGCCTCCTTACTCATCATTATAGAAAATCCCCGCCGCCACGTGACATTCTTTCCGATTTGCAACCGACTGCCATAGAGCAGTTTATAGAACACACGCTGTATTGCGGCTATGATGTGATACCAAAGTTTTATTAACTTCATGTTCTTCCTCTTTCAATTATCCCTTAATCTTTTTCATCCACGGCCTACCATACGCCTGCATCAAACCAGCAAGTCTTATCGCTAAACCTCTCGGCATTTTCATAATCATTTTTGCTCCCATCTGTTTCCACCGTAACCGATTATCATCCCACAGTGGTTCATCCTTCCATGGACTCATCTTTTTATATTTCAACCACTCAGCAGCATACCGGTGTTTGCATCCTTTCATCCATGCCCTTTTACTCAAAAAACTGGTTGTGAAATGGATGATGCTCGGGTTCTCTACTGCTTCTCGTACTTCCCCCTCTGTGTAAAACCTCGGAGGCTTTCGGTAAATCAACATCTCCCTATATGTAAAGTCATAGAATATCGTCACGGAATTGAACCACGGCTCAAAGCAGTAAGCATCGTGGCTTAACACTGCATTCAATGCCCCTTGGTCTCCCTGCTGAATTCTGCCGTTTTTTGCAGCTATGAACTTAAGTAGTTTCTTCTCAATATCATTCCTTCTCCACTTCTCCAAATCAATCAGCATCACACCGGAGTTGAACATAATATCGTCAGGTTCCAAATCTATATTGCTTCTGTAAGGCTTGCTGAAAGCATCCATCAATGCTCCAATGATCTTTCCATGAAACTCCAGATTCCAAAGCTCTCTGATGGACTTCTTAACTACAATATCGCCGTCCAGATATAGCACCCTGCTTAGCTCCTGCGGAAGGTCAGAAGATACGAATAACCTAGCATATTGACTAAGCGATCCCCGGTCTACTGCTACATTCATGGACAGCTTTTCGCTGATATTCTTTCCCGGAATAAATGCTACATCACACCGTTTATAGGACTTACTCACAGAGAGTATCTTTCGTTTATTATCTTCCGTGATGCCAGAGTCTAGGATATAGACAACGATATCATCCATGTCCCTGCTGTTCTCATATAGAGAAACCAGTGAAACTCCAAGAATTTCTGCAAACCTATCATCGGAGGCGTACACAATGTGAGCGACAGACGGATTGTACTTCACCATGCCGCCACCGCCTCTCTGGCAGTGGGTTGACAGCAAAAAGCAGTGAATATTACTTCATGCTGTGCACCCCCCCCCCAACCGGATGGTTTCGGGGAGTTTGTTCATATAAATACCACTATATTTTTCAGCCATGATGGTTGTATTGTATTTGTTTATGATGTCATGGTAGGCATTTCTAATTAGAGCCTCGATATTCCCGGTCTTGACCGTTTCAATCGCTTTTACAAACTTATCCACATCCTCACATACATATCCATTGATGCCACTCTGAATCACATCCCGATTACCAATCACATCAGAAACAACACATGGCTTCTTCATGTACATAGCTTCCAGCAGGCTTATCGGTAGACCTTCCCACAAACTTGTCAATACAAAAACATCCGCTGTCATGGATTTCTCCAGTGCAATCTTTCGAACTACCCAACCAGTAATCTCTATATTCTTGCTCTTCAACTCGTCTCGTAAATCCCCATCGCCAATCCAAAGGAATTTCACATCCGGCATTGCTTCCGCAACTCGATTGAACATTTCCGGATTCTTTTGATAGCAGATACGTCCTAGTGTGAAAACCGTGAATGGGTGTTCTTCTACTTTTATCTTATCGAGATTTTTCTCAAGCTCTTTTACTTTGATACCGTTATCTACATAGATGGCTCTCTTGTTAAACTTCAAACTCTCCTCGTGTTCTCCCTTACTACAAGAAATCGTTGTGCATTTTAGCTTGCCACAGCCGCCTTCAATAACCTTGTATGCCATTCTCTTAGCCGCACTGTGATTTTTCATTAGGAAACTGTAACCATGAGGTGTATAAAAAAGCGGAACGAATTTTCCATCAACTTTATACCTGTTAAACGCCACACGTCCTAATGCGCCAGCTTTAGAAGAATGCAGATGGATAATGTCTGGTTTCACCTCACGCGCTATTTTCTTTATTTCAAAGAATGCTTTAATATCCTTTGTTGCATTAATGCTTCTTTCAAAATTCTCCACTTTAATCAAATGGATTTTCTTATCAAAATACCGCTTATAATCCTTGGGAGTCTGCTTTCTAATCCCATAGGCGACATACATATCATAAATGGCAGCACCATGTTCATCCGTCATGTTTACCAGTTCATTAGCGAGATCGACGATATATGTAAAAACTCCGCCGCCCATAGCTTCAACGATAAACATAATTTTTTTCGGTCGCTTTGCCATGCAGTTTGCTCCTCCCTCGTATTTTCTCTCCGCCGTGTTCATCACAGCTATCAATCTGTTCATGAGTTTGTAATAAAACAAATAGCATAAAATTTATCATAAGGCTGTTATTCTGCCACAATAATCTTAAGCGTCATATCAATACTTTCTGTCCTTTTGTTATGTACGTCCGTCATTGTGGCACCTGCATTGGTCTACACTACAATTCATGTAAATCGACACGTGGCGTTTTCCTTATACCCATCCAGGGTATCTATTTCCAAATGATTTTTCTTGTCATTTTCTCTCACTAAAAATTTCGCCCAGACATTGCCCACAGCTACGAACAGACTCGCGAAGAATGATGATGTCATCGCCGCTAGGCCTTTTCTCTCTATCGTCGGGACGGTCTTTATTTTGATGCCCTTATATATATCTACTCTCTCGCCATCAAATTCAGCGCCGCTCACGTGATGCCCTCGGCGGTTATAGCAGGTAACCTCATGACCTTCGGCTACCATCCGGCTTGCCAGTTCTTCCACCACAATTTCGATGCCACCTTCCCGGCTGGGTACACGCTTGTGGCCGAGCATCGCAATTTTCAGTTTTTCTTCATTCACCACAGCGTTTCTCCCTCTCATCCTTGTGGTTCTTATCCCGGAGCTTTGGATACTCATATATGCGCTCCTTAGTCCAAAACGCATGTAGCAGTACCAAAAAAAGTGTCCCTATTATAACTCAAGTACCATGTACTGTTACAATTACTTTCTTCCCACACAGCTTTGGTATCCAGCAAAATGCCGCTGGTCCTTCTGCGTGAACATGGGCGACATCATACTTGCCCACAGCTGCGAACAGATTGGCAAAGAATGAAGATGTCATCGCCGCCAGCCCCTTCCGGTTGATCGTCGGGACAGTCTTGATTTTGATGCCCTTGTACTCGGATAGCTGCTTGCCGTCAAATTCGGCGCCGCTCACATGATGCCCACGGCGATTATAGCAGGTTACGCTGTGGCCTTCAGCTACCATCCGGCTCGCCAGCTCCTCCACCACAATTTCAATACCGCCCTCTCTTGAGGGCACCCGCTTGTGGCCAAGCATTGCTATTTTCAGTTTATTTCTTTCTTTATTTTCAACGCCGTGTGCATACCCCTCCTGATAACATCATCAACATAGGTCTACGCTAAATTTCATGTGAAACAACATCTGTCGCTTTCTCGTATACCCCATGAGGGCATGTGTTTTCAGTTCACTTATTCGCCATCTTTATGCCGCTTAATCGTCCCTTTTATTAGCTGACTCAAAAAATTTCGATTTGAAAGCTTGATAAAACTGCACCAAAATCGGGGAAAATCAAGGAATTTCTTAGTTTGTCCTTAATATATCTTCTCTCAAGTGAAATGTTGTTCATAATGCTATTAATATATTAATATAGTTCTCCAATCTCACCACAAAAGTAACTTATTGCGTTTGTTTCCCTCACCATCCCTACATCGCCCCGCCTCTACCCAGCACGACCCGCACAGTCTGAAGCAGAATCTTGACATCCAACCCCATCCTCCACTCAGTTATGTATTCCTTATCCAGCTTCACGACTTCTTCAAAATCCGTAATCTCACTTCTTCCGCTTACCTGCCACATACCTGTAATTCCAGGCTTTACACTCAATCTGACTCTATGGTGCAAATCATATTTCTCCCACTCATCCACAGTAGGCGGCCTGGTACCTACCAGGCTCATATCCCCTTTAAGCACATTCCAGAACTGTGGGAACTCATCAATTGAATAATTCCTGATAAAATTTCCAATTCCCCTTTTTCCGCCTATAATCCTGGGGTCATTCTCTATCTTAAACATCATCCCGTCTTTTACACGGTTCTGATTCATTAATTCCTTTTTCCGTTCTTCCGCGTCCATATACATACTGCGGAACTTATATAATTTAAATCTCTTTCCATTCTTTCCAATACGCACCTGCGAAAAGAAAATTGGTCCCGGTGACTGAATATAGATACAAGGCGCCACGAACAAGAATAATATTCCTGTCAATATACATCCTAACATCCCGCCTGCAATATCCATGGCCCTCTTAAAAAATGCCTGTCTCCATGACGCCATATTAATACAGCTGGTAAGAACCGTATAACTTCCCAGACGCTCCACATGCTGTATCTGCCCCTTTAACATTCCCATCTCTATCAGTTTCAAATGTACTGTGACTCCCATTTCAATGAAATCATCCATAAGCTCCTGTGGCAAAGGCATGTCCTTTGGCAGATTTATAAACACTTCATCTACCCATTCGCGGCACACATACTCTGCAACCCCATTTTTGTCTGTCACTATGGCTACTCCATTTATAGTTCTGCCAGTCCAATCCGCATCTATCAGAGATACGCCTATGATATGGAAACGTTCGTAATTTTTATTTAGCATATTCTGTACCACTTCTTCCACCATTCCTTTGGATGTAAGAATAAGTAAAGAACGCTTGCCTTTTCCTTCCAAACCTCTTGTCAATAAATATTTCTTCCAATATATCCTGGCTATGTAACTAGCAACAACATATAAAATACCTGTCGTTACTAAGGTTATTCTGGAATACTCCTTCCCTTTTTGAGTCGCAAACAGATAAAAAGCCGCAATAAGAATAATCAGGCTTACGTGCTTTATGGTTTCTGTAAACTCTTTAAATTTTCCTCTTTTTAACACATTTTTAAAGCTCTCGCCAAAAAAGGTCACAAAAATCTGTATGAACAGAAATATTAATGCCATATTGCGGAACAACTGGCTGGCATATGGCCAGAGGATTCCCTGGCGTATAAAATACGCAGCAATATATGCAGCCTGAAGGCAGATTGCATCTATCAATGTAAAATCACAATGCTTCAGCCAGCCTTTATCTGCTTTTCGATACATCTCTCTCCCACCACTCTTTTCTCCAAAACACTTCTGTAAAAACCGGGGGCACGGCTTCAGCCATTTACTGCCCCCGGCCAGCATTTTCTCAATGCCGCTAGTTCTTATACACTACGGATAATGTACCAGATCCAGGAACATTGACAGCTATTGTTTTTGTTACCGGATCCACCTTAACAGCCGGAATCAGCTGCCACTGGCCAGTAGCATTGTCATAGAACAGTACCTGTACGTTGTTTACGTTTGAAACCAGGTTAGGCACATACAGGGATACCTCTACCGCACCAGTCTTAACCGCGCCGGTAGCCGCATCTTTTGTGATGATTGCGTGTGTTCCTGTCAAGGCATTGTAACCTGTCAGGTCAACCCCCTGTACAGCTTCATTCAGCGGCTTCCCTGCATTGATATCGTTGATAGCCGATACCACATCAGAAGGAAGTCCTGCTGTTGCTGCCGCGCTGTCTGCAAATGCAACGGCGGTGTCGCCGATAACAGCCTCTCCCTTGGAATTGGTTGTTACCTGCTGTCCTGTAGTCGTTACTGTGTCTACTGCAACTCCAATCGTGCTTCCGGTTGGGCTTGCACTGGTTGTGGCGCCTGTAGTCTTGACACCAGTAGACGATACAGATACTGTGGTGTTGGACTTAGAGCTTGTAGTGCCTTTATTGCTACTGCTGCTGGAAGAGCTAATAGAACCGCTTCCATCACTGCCGCTGCTGGATGCGCTGCCTGCCGCAAAAGCCCATGCAGGCTGTGATGCCAGAGCTGCTGCCAGCACTAAAGCTGCTATGCATTTCTTTTTCATATCCTTCACCTCTCCTTTCTCTCCTAAGAGTAGTTATATTCAATAAACAGCATGATACCATGCTGGATATTGCAGTATTTTACTGCGCCGCCGGTATCGCGGTTCTCTGCCGCGCCTTCTATTCAATCTCCCGATAAAACAACTCCAGCAGTATGGACGTCACGGCTTCTTTGTCAGCATAGAATTCATCATATCTGGGCGTCACCACGCCTTCTCCAGGCACTGTGTAGAAATCCTCATCTCTCAGTTTTCCACTTCCCACTGCATCTATGGCTACTTTAAGATACTGGTCCTTGGTCATATTAGTAACCATGTACTCCTGAATCCGGTCAAACAGTCTGACTACAAGCCCGCTGTCCTTGGCAGAATGCTTCTGGACCGCTTCAAAAAATCCTTTTATGTATTCCTGCTGCTGGTCCATACGGTACAATGCAGAATGGTCAACCTGGATATCACGGTAACGGACGAAAATCTCCGCCTGTTTACCTTTCAGTGTTACGGCTTTCCCTTTTACCAGAGCAGGATCCCTGGATTCCATTCCATCAGTCCCAATGGTTACCGTAACCCCGCCGACTTCATCATTTAACACAGGAATAGCGCTGGTATCAGCTGCCATATACCATTCTATTTTCAGTCCCCCAAAAAGCTCCGATACTGCTTCCACCATATATTCACAGCTTTTCTCCCGTCCATCCCCATACGCATAAGCCAGATTCAGATGCTGCATGTCTTTTCCCAGCTCATTTCCACTTAAATCAGTAAGCATGATATCCGTCATGGTGTCTCGTGGTATCATCAATATTTTCACCGTGTTCCGGACCGTATCCTGGGCAATTAAAAATAAACCGTCCGCCTGTCCTCCGAAACCAGTGGTGGTCTTCTCCGTCATATTTCCTGACCGGTCTATCCCCATACACAAAATAGCCTTGACATAGCTGTTGCGTCTGTACTGTTTTCCCTTATATTCCACAACATCTCCGCTAAAACTGCACATACTGTCTTCCTGTACCTCATACTGTTTCCCGTGATTCCTGGCTGCAATCTTTGCCTCCAGGATCTTCCTGTCCCGATACAGTTGCACACCTGTCCATATAAAACAGGTAAGTGAAAGGGCCGCAGCACCCACAGCCAGCCGGCATACCAAATTCTTATGGTTTCGGAGCCAGCTCATGCCTCTGCCTTCCCGTATCTGTCATATTTTCCATAATGACCATATTTGGAATATTTCCCGTATTTTCCATAGTACTTACTGTAGTATCCATTTCTCTCCATATTCACCTTATTGAGGACCACTCCCAAAATGCGGCATCCACTTTTTTCCAGCTGTCCCTTAACCCGCTGTTCCAGCCGGTAGCTTATGGAGCCGCTTTCAATCACCATCACTGCTCCATCACATTGACGGGCCACAATCGCCCCGTCTATCAAATTGCCCATGGGAGGCGTATCGACAATAATATAATCATATCTTTCCTTTAATTTGGAAATCATGTCTCCGAACAAACTCTCCTCCAAAAGCTCTGCCGGATTTGGTGAATACGGACCCGCAAATATCATGCTGAAATTTTCTATATTTGTATCATATATGACATTCTCCAGTGACCTTTGTCCGCTTAAATATTGCGACAATCCGGACACCTCCCGCTCCAGTTGGTAACGGGAAACCAGGACAGATTTACGGATATCAGCATCTATCATCACTACCTTTTTACCGATTTGGGCGAGGGACGATGCCATGGCAAATGTTATATCGCTTTTTCCCTCGTCAGGAAGGGAACTGGTCAGCATGATTGTCTTAATACCGCTTCCACAGAATTGTATATTGGTTCTCAAAGTCTTAATGGCTTCGTTATAATGATAGTCATCCTTCATTATCCTGTTTAGTGTAACAAATTGACTCATGATGCACGGCCTCCCCTTTTCTTCTTTCTGGATTTTCCTACCACTGGCTTATTCCCTGATTTAGAGGAAATCATGGCCTCTTTATCTTCCGGCTTCTCTCCCTCACGTTCCGGCACGGATGCAAGTACGGATAATCCAAGATACTTTGTAACATCTTCCTCGGTACGTATTGTATCGTTCAGGATTACATGCACTGTAATAAAGCCGCATACCAGCACGGCCCCCAGAAAACCACCTATTAATGCATTCTTTGTATTGCTCGGACTAGATTTAAGGATTGGAACTTCACCCTCCTCAATTAATTTGGGCGGTACCATTTCCATGATGTCACCAATATAGTCTGAAGATGTGACTGCAATCCTGTCTGCAATCAATTTTGCCATGTTGGGATCTGGATCCTCCACAGAGATGGCGAGGATTCGCGTATCCTGGGGATTATCAATGGTAACCTTTTCCACCAACTCTTTGTATGTAAGATTTAGTTCCATATCTTCAATTACCTGATTGAGGACCCTTCTGCTTGTCACAATGATTTTATAGTCCTTAGTCAGCTGGCTTCCTATCTGCAAGTCGGCCAGTGATGTCAATGTCGTCTCCTTTGAAAGAATATAAACCATTGCAGTCGATTCATACTGGGGAGTGAGCACAAATGCACTGAACGCACCTGATACACCCCCAAACAATATAATGATTCCCAATATAATCCATATCTTACGTCGAAACTCCCCCAGCAGTTCCAAGAGATCGATTTCAATCTCGTCGTCATCATAAGTCTTTTCCATACGTCTTTGTATTCTCCTGTTTTTCTTTTTTGTATTGTCTTTTTTGTATTACCTTTTTGGCATTTCCCCGCAGCAGACCATGCAGCTTAAGTCCATCCAAGTGCTTAACTAACCATTGAAAACTCTCCTCAATATCCGGCTTTCTATAATCCATTCGATGCATGTCGGTTCCCAGGCAATAAACTCTGTCCCGCATAACCTGTTTCCGGCACCATCGGACCTCCTTATCCAATATGCTGTTTCCCTTCAGGCTGCTGAAGTTCATCTGCAGTCTGCAGTCACACTGGACTAACTCAGACATATTGCTATCCTCTCTCAGGCATGCATATCGTTCCACGTGCGCTATGATTGGAATATATCTGGCCATAGTCAGTTTTCTGACCGCCTGATACATCTTCATGTAAGGCACCTGAGGTTCAAATTCCACCAGAACATATTGGCTTCCATCCAGCGTAAGTGCTCTCCCGTTCTTAAGATTCTCAATCAGTCCCTCGTGATAATACGTTTCCTGTCCCAATCCAATCTGGAAATCAGGTGCGATCTTTCGTGCTTCCTCCTTCAGCTTTTCCGACAAATCATATATGTCAGAAGGCAGTCCTCGTCTTGAATAATGCGGTGTTGCTATAATATATCTGATTCCCTGCCGGTAGGACTCCTCCAGCAATCTCCTGCTCTCATCCCAATCCCTGGAACCGTCGTCAATTCCCGGAAGAATATGGGCATGAATATCAATAACTCCAGTCATATGAGTCCCCCATTATATTTTCGATACAAATTCCGAAGGTAAGGAAGCATGTCGTCTGCCCACGCGTATTCAGGCATATAACTTCCTGAAAAAAGAGTAATGTAATCAGGATTTCCCTTGATGAATTCGTAAAAATCACAGAAAAACTGCTTCGTGTCTACTGCATAGCTCCCTCTCTTTTTAATCAGTATCCGTTCAATCCCATGTTCCATTAAATTCATACGGAGGCGATAGTATACAACCCTTAAATTATTTTTTGCTGTACGTTCTTCTATATTTTCATACAGTAGATACGTCATTTGGGATAGGGAGACACTGCTTCCGCGTTTTTCAACCATGATAGCGAGCATTTCCTTTGCCTTGCTGCTGGGAAAATACAACATTTTACCATTGACATAAACATCGAATCCGTCGAATGTCTTTATAAATATATTTACATTTTCCGTATCTGCCATTAGCGTTATTTCTCCCGTTATTTCAGGCCGCATGCCACCGTTCTTTGTAAGGATATACCACTCAATTGCTTTCAAAATCGTTACAAAACCGTTTCAAATGGCATATAATAACAACTTTTGTAGTATTCTGGAAATATTTATTACTATTTGTTAATTCCAAATGGGTATAAACCGTAAAAAACAACCCACTGGGCACAAAACCAAAATTGTAGAAACAAACTTTTAGTAAGCGATGGGGCTTGCGTAAAAACAGCAATGATTCTATGTCACTGTTTACCTGTCAATTGTTTTTCAATTTATGTATATAGGTTCTATTTTATTTTGTTTGGATTTATAGTTATAGAAGATTAAAAATCACATGAAAATGCTTATGTAATTTATCCATAGACAAGTCATAATTTAGATATTATTTTATTGTGCTCTTTTCCATTTATTGTATCTTTCTTCCCCCTTTAATTTTCGCAGCCAGTCTTAACCATCTGCGTTGACCTATCATACCATTGTTCCTATCTCTTGCCAATCCGGGGGGTTGGGGAATCTTTTTAAAATCGAGTAGGAGAAATTTCTGCTTTCGCAGAAATTTCGACCTCTCACACCACCGTGCGTACGGTTCCGTACACGGCGGTTCAATCAACTTAACAAGTAACACACCTTTCGGTGTAGTAATCTAACATTGAGATTAGTCCAAATGACGCTAATCTCTTGTTGTTTATTGCCTCGCAGACATCGGATGCTCTACATACTCTTGCGTACCCTTTTGCATACGCCGTCCGCCGTGCTGCCCATTCAGGTACACCTAGCTTTTTCAGGTTCCTTGCTCGGTTTTGTGGAGTTTTCCAATGTTTCCATATACACATGCGTATGCGATACCGAATGCTTC